>WFLX010108414.1_pt1 | contig 22811 bp, 23 predicted proteins | sample 4967041 | NCBI WGS metagenome assembly WFLX01 (sample SAMN12857096, study PRJNA449069) | gut metagenome | isolation source: stool from male and female vole | host: Microtus ochrogaster | place: USA:Florida | collected 2017
TGTTTTGTAACTGACCAGAAAAGTATTTGTAGATACCCACATTATTTTTGAGGAGGGCAGGAGGCATGAAACCTGCTATGCAATGCCTGATGGGCAGCTCACTATGGTAATTTACACGAAGAAACTGACCTTTGAGGAAAATGCGGACAGTATCAGCATTAGTGTGGAGTATGTACTTGAGATGAATGGGCAGCATCAGGCGGACAGCCGGATTGCCATTGTAATAAAAGAAAAATAAAAAGGCTGCCGCATCCAGCGACAGCCTCTGCCAATGAAAATGCTATGCTATTTGAGCGGTTTTGCTCCCGCTTTTACCTGAGCGGCTTCCACGGCACGTTTGAAAAAGCTCTTTTTCTTCACCGGAGCAGCTTCCGCTGTTTTGCCGTGGAGTCCTTTGACATCCAGAACATAGATGCCGCTGACGACAGCTTTGACTTCCTTTTTGACAGGGATGGAATCAAAAATCTTTTCATCACTGATAAGGGAAAGAATCTGGGGTCCTACCTTTGCCTTGATGATGGGCATCTTGGAACCCCTCATGATTTTCGGAATCTGGTCAATCACCATTTGGGGAAGACCGGAATCTTTGATTTTCATTCGTTTTTTGTCAATAATCAGCATGGAAACCGTTTGTTTATTGGCCTGTAGCATTTCTTCCTGCTCTGCTTGCCGCTTTTGTGCTTTCTTTCCTATAAAAAAGATAGCGGCAATAATAAGAAGCAATACGATTATTATGACTAACAGAGTAATATTTAACGGACTTATCATAATAGGAATACCTCCTGCTTGTATTGTAAGTCGGAACAGATGCAAAGGTTCCGGCATGAGGAACCCTCATAAAATACATTCTAACATAAAGAAAGGCAATTAGGCAACAGAACATGGGAGAAAATTATAGATTTTTATGGGAAATGACCAAACAGGCAGTGGATTTCTTTTTTCAGAATTTAATATTGTGGAATATGTTGTTTGCTGTTATCATTGTCTTTTTTCAGCGCCGTGAACCAAGAAGCGTGTGGGCATGGCTTCTTTTGCTGTATTTTATACCTGTGTTGGGCTTTGTGTTCTATCTTTTTATNNGGNANGATATACGNAAAAGAAAAATGTTCCGAGTCAAGGAAGTGNAGGATCATTTAAGTGATATTATCAGGCAGCAGGAGCATCAAATCAAGAGGAAGAGTCCGGAGGAAATGGACGAAAATATCAGTGATTATCGAGACTTGATTATGTATAACCTGGAGGTCTCAGGAGCGATGCTGTCCGATGATAATGAGGTGAAAATTTATGTGGACGGCAATCAAAAGTTTGAGGCACTGCTTGAAGATTTAAAGAAAGCGGAGCATTTTATACATCTGCAATATTATATTATCAGAAATGATGTCCTGTTTCAGCGAATCAGGGGTGTGCTGGAAGAAAAGGCGGCTCAGGGCGTGGAGGTTAGAATATTGTTTGATGCCATGGGCTGCAGAAGTGTGCCTCGACGCTTTTGGAAAAACTTAAATGCAAAAGGGATTCAGACGGCAGAATTTTTTCCGGCAATTATGGGGAGGCTGCAGCTGAGAATCAATTACCGCAACCATCGCAAAATTGTAGTGATTGATAATAAGACGGCTTATGTGGGCGGATTCAATGTGGGAAAGGAATATATTGATCTGGACAGGAAGTTCGGGCATTGGCGGGATACACATTTGCGAATACAGGGAAGTGCAGTTTTGGCGCTACAGCTTCGTTTTCTGCTGGATTGGAATTATGCGGCAAGAGAAAATCTTTTGCAAGAGCCTCTGTTGTTTGAAGGTGTTGCTCCAAGCAGAAAGGATGCCTGCAAGATGCAGATTATCAGCAGCGGTCCCGACAATGCAACCCAGCANGTGAGGGATAATTATCTGANNCTGATATCTANNGCGCANGAGCGTATTTATATACAGACCCCCTATTTTATACCGGATGAGGCAATTTTTGATGCACTGCTTATTGCAGCAAAATCGGGGATTGAGGTGAATATCATGTTTCCTTGCAAGCCAGATCATCCTTTTGTATATTGGGCAACTTATTCCTATATTGGGGATATGATTATGGCGGGAGCCCGCTGTTACCGCTATGATAATGGATTTTTGCACAGTAAGGGAATGGCGGTGGATGGCAAGGCGTTCTGTTACGGAACTGCCAATATGGATATCCGCAGCTTTGCGCTGAATTTCGAAGTAAATGCTACTGTCTATGACAGGGATAAAACCATAGAAATGGAAAACATCTTTAAGGAGGATTTAAAGCACTGTACCCAGATTACAAGGGATATCTATACAGAGCGAAAGCTTTGGTTCCGTGCAAGGGAACAGGTCTGCAGATTGCTTTCTCCTTTACTGTAGCATTACTTTGTGGTATAATAATTTTATTGTGGAATTCATGAAAGCACAAAAGGAAATGGAGCGAGGAGATTATGAAAAAGAAAAAGGCAGTACAGGTATTGGCTGCTCTGTTGATGGCAGGCATTCTGGCAGGATGCGGCGCAAAAGACGGAAACAGCAGTACCGGAGAGAGCAATGTATCCCAAGGTGAGCAGGGGCAGGAAATCCTGCTTAAGGATGTGGAAGTGGAAAAATATGTAACCCTTGGGGAGTACAAAGGATTAAAGATAGATATTGCCGAGCCAGAGGTGGATATGGCATATCGGGACGAGTTGGTGGAAGAGGCGTATATGGAGGCGCTCAGCTACTATGCAACAGGAGTGGTGATAGAGGATGGTATTACCGACAGGGCTGTGGAAGAAGGCGATACAGTCAGTATTGATTACGAGGGCAAAAAGGATGGCGTAGCTTTTGCTGGAGGAACCGCAGCAGGCGCATATCTGGTTATCGGCTCCGGACAGTTTATTGACGGCTTTGAAGAAGGGCTGGTGGGCGCAAAGCCCGGTGAAACCCGTGACTTGTCATTAAAATTTCCGGAGACCTATGGGAATGCAGAGTTGGCAGGACAGGAAGTTGTCTTTACCGTAACCGTGAATTATATTATGCCTGAGGGTATGCATGATGCAATTGTTGCCACGTTAGAGCTGGATAATGTGACTACGGGTGAGGAACTGAAACAATATGCTTATGATTATTTGAAAGACAATGCACAGCTAGAATATGAGGAAGCTAAGGAAAATGCCATATTAGAGCNTTTTATGCAGAATTGTACTTTCGAGGAGCTGCCAGAAGCTTTGGTTTCACAATATAAGGAGCGTTTCAGGGAAAATATCTCCATAAATGCATCTTATATGGGAATGACTGAGGATGCGTTTTTGCAGCAATTTTATAACTATGCAGGCGGCACTGAACAATTTATTGATGAATATGCCGTGGAAGCTGTAAAACAGGATTTGGCATTTCAGGCTGTGGCAAATCAGGAAAATATAGTTGTGGAAGATGAGGAGTTGAATTAGGCTCTTTTGGAGCAGGCGACAGCTTATGGATATACAACCGTGGAAGAATATGTGGGAGACACATCTCTTGAAATGTATCGAACGGATTTGCTGCTGACCAAAGTATATGAGTTCCTAATGAAAAGTTCAGGCACAGACAAGTAGTTCACATAGTGAACGAAACGAGAAATAAAGAATTTGGTTCACTATGTGAACTACATTAAATAAAAGAATAGAAAGAAAGCACATTGCAATGTGCGGATAGGATGAAGAACATGAATTTGACAGATATTAGAGATTTATATCGCAGAAAAGAAGATTTTATTGGTAAAGAAGTGTCCGTGGGAGGCTGGGTGAGAAGCAATCGTGACTCTAAGTCGTTTGGCTTCCTCATTATTAATGACGGCACTTTTTTTGAAACCCTGCAGGTGGTATATGGCGAGGGACTTGCCAATTTTTCGGAGCTGTGCAAAATGAATGTGGGCACAGCAGTTATTGTAAGGGGAACCATTGTGGAGACGCCTCAGGCGAAACAGCCCTTCGAGATGCAGGCGGCAGAGGTGTTTGTGGAGGGCGTATCCACTGCGGATTATCCCTTGCAGAAAAAGAGGCACACTTTTGAATATCTGCGCACCATTTCCCATCTGCGCCCCAGAACCAACACCTTTCAGGCAGTATTTAGGGTACGTTCCTTAATTGCCTATGCTATCCACACCTTCTTTATGGAGAGAGGATTTGTGTATGTGCATACTCCTCTGATTACCGGAAGCGACTGTGAGGGGGCAGGCGAGATGTTTCAGGTGACCACTCTGGATTTGAATAATGTGCCCAAGACAGAGGATGGCAAGGTGGACTTTTCTCAAGATTTCTTTGGAAAAAGCACCAATCTCACAGTGAGCGGACAGCTGAATGGAGAGACCTATGCTTTGGCCTTTAAAAATATTTACACCTTTGGACCTACCTTCCGCGCCGAGAATTCCAATACCACAAGGCATGCAGCGGAATTCTGGATGATTGAGCCGGAGATGGCTTTTGCGGATTTGACGGACGATATGGTGCTGGCTGAGAGTATGCTAAAATATATTATCCGCTATGTGCTGGAGAATGCACCGGAAGAGATGGCATTTTTTAACCAATTTGTGGACAAGGGATTACTTGACAGATTGGAGCATGTGGTCAACTCTGATTTTGCCCATGTGACTTATACGGAAGCAGTGGAGATTTTAGAGAAACATAATGATGAGTTTGACTATAAAGTGTTCTGGGGTTGCGATTTGCAGACAGAGCATGAGAGATATCTGACGGAAACAGAGTTTAAGCGTCCTGTGTTTGTGACAGATTACCCCAAGGAAATCAAGGCGTTTTACATGAAATTAAACGAGGATGGAAAAACCGTTGCCGCCATGGATTGTCTGGTGCCGGGTATCGGTGAGATTATCGGGGGCAGCCAGCGTGAAGACAAATTGGAACTCTTAGAGCAGAGAATGGAAGAATTGGGGCTGAACAAAGAAGATTACGGATTTTATCTGGATTTGCGCAGATACGGTTCCGTGCGTCATGCAGGCTTTGGATTGGGATTTGAGCGATGCGTGATGTATCTTACAGGAATGAGTAATATCCGTGATGTGATTCCTTTCCCCCGCACAGTGAATAATTGTGATTTATAATAGCTTTTATTGATTGATACAGAAGAAATGAGGATGAACATGAAGGGAAAGCTGAGGCAGATTGTAAACTGTACATTAGTGGTAAGTCTTGCAGTATGGCTGACAACTTCTGTGAAAGATACAGAGCTGTCAGTATCGGCTACCTCTGTTTCTGAGCTGGAACAGAAAATTAACACACATCAAAAGGAATTAAATGATATTACTTCCAAGATTGATGAATTGGCGGAGGCACAGGAACTCGCATTGGAGAAGATCGACGATTTAAATGCAGAAATTGTCAACACCATGACCAGCATTGAAATGAAAGAGGAAGAAATTGCGGAAAAAGAAGCGGAGCTTTCTGATAAGCAGAAGGACATTGACCGGACCATGCAGGAATATGAGGCTGCCAAGGCGTTGGAAGAACAGCAGCATGCCGATATGGTGGCGAGAGTCCGCATTCTGTATAAACAGGGTGAAACCTCTTATATGTCCCTGCTTTTGGGAGGTAACAGTTTCAGTGATGCGCTGAATCGTATGGATTTTGCAGAAAAAATATATGAATACGATAAAAACAAATTGGAAGAGTATGAGGCAACCAAAACTCAGGCGCACCAGCTCTGGGATTTTTTGGATTCGGAAATGGCACAATTGGAGGTGGACAAGGAACATCTGCAAAATGACCGTGCAGTGCTTGAAGATTTGAAGGGAAGACTGAATGCGGACCTTAACAAGAAGAAAAAAGAATCCGCCAACTATGATTCGGAACTCAAGAAAATGAAACAGAGCGCCGCCATTGCCAAGCAACAGCTTCAACAGGAGCAAAATCAGTTGAAACAGTTGAAGGCTTCACAGAGCAAGCCCAATACGGCAGCCACTTCTGGGAATTATGCCNCCACGGATTATACTTCCGTGATNGACAATGCTTCTGGAAGCGATATGNGTAAAAATGTGGCAAAATATGCCTGCCAATTTATCGGAAACCCCTATGTATTAGGCGGAACCAGCCTGACCAATGGTGCAGACTGCTCTGGATTTACCTTTAGAGTGTACAGCGATTTTGGATACAGACTGCCCCGAACTTCCTATGAACAAAGAAGCGCCGGAACAGGTGTCAGCTATGATGAAGCGCAGCCCGGAGATTTAATATGTTATGAAGGGCATGTGGCACTTTACATCGGAGACGGACTGATAGTCCATGCAAGCAGCAAAACTACCGGCATCAAGATAAGTCGGGCAACTTATAATACCATATTGGCGGTACGCCGTATTTTGTAAAAGCAGGTATTAAAAAAGAGTGGACAAATCTTCCGTGTCATGCTAATCTATAGACAAGAGTCAAAAGGCTCTTGTCTATTTTTAGTTCTGGCTGTATCAGCAATGTGATTCCTAGACAAAATAAAGGGGAAGGGGGAATGCTTATATTTTGTTATATTTTTTTATCTTATTATTATCTGTTTTTTCTAGTTACAATTCATTACAATTCAATCGTTTCTGAAGATTACCCGAAAAAGGAGAATTTGCATGATATATGAAGAATTTATGTGGGAACTTTATGAGAATGTAGTCAGGCAGGATGAGTCTGTGGGAAAAAAAGTAAGAATCATAGGACCTCAAATATTATGTATGGATAAGGTAAGTATACGAATGGCGGAACTGATTTTTCCCGGCTGTCATGTAAAAGGCGGCAATATGTGCAGAGAAGATATGCTTTGCATCTCGTGGGGAAGAGGAATATCCAAGATGACTTATTGGAAAGTAAGAAGCCTGTATGAATGCTATCTAAAAGAAGGGTGGCAGAGCGTTTTGCCCATTATTAGCGTCAGACTGCAAAAAATCGAAGAAGAAAGGGGAAAACAAAGTCAAAAGACAAATTTCTGGGATGGTGGATATGAGCAGAGCAGAGACCGGCATATTTTAAGACCGATAAATTATGCCTCCGGCAGAGAGGAATTGGAAAACTGCATTTATTGGAAATTTGGCGACATTGCCCTAGTGCTGTATCTGCTTATTCACGAGACACCCGGAGACTGTATGACCGTGAAATTAAACCGTGGGATGGTGGAAAATTGGGGAATTCCTGATCAAGTGCTCTTGACGAATGCCCTTATGAATACCCGCATTAAAATGCCGCCCAGACTGTTCCATGGTGACGATATTGGAGTGGGGACAGACAAGCGAAAGGGTATCTTCATGCCGGAGGATGGAAAGATTTCCATTGAGCTTCATACTGAGGACGAAGCAGAGTGCATCTGCGGATACAGGCTTACTACCACCAGATGGCTTAATGGCGCCGTAGCGCTATTTTTTCCGGGCGTTAAGGAGCGGTTGGCGGAATTGATTGGCGGTGACTATTTTGTGGGATTTACCAGCGTCCACGAGGCGGTTATTCATCCCGTAAATTATAAAATTCTTGGGGAAATGCGGGCGGCAATTCAACATATCAATGCTGTGTTTGATGAAAAAGAAATGCTGACCAATCGCATTTACCGTTATTGCGCCGCAAGACGGGAGCTGATTGAAGTATAAAAACTAATGACAGGAATCATGAATGCAGATACATACAGGAACAATAGGAAAAATCAAAAGGGGCGGGTTATGCTCGCCCTTTTGATACAATAAGAAATGGGATTTCCTTTTCAAAACAATATTCATATCCTCCCAAAGTCCCACATACAATGTAAAAACGACTTTTGGGGGATTTCCTTTGAAAGATTATATCGAGGAGCGGGCCGTCAACATTGCCAACTATATTATTGAGAGCAATGCCACGGTGCGCCAGACCGCGAAGGCATTCGGGGTAAGCAAAAGCACGGTACATAAGGATGTCACGGATCGTCTGATACAGATAAATCCCAGCTTGGCGAAACAGGCAAGAAAGGTATTGGATGTCAATAAATCAGAAAGACATATCCGCGGCGGTCTGGCTACCAAAGAAAAATATATGCATCAGCATCATATGGAGGACTAAAATTATTTATGCGGGGAGAGATCATCATCAGTTGGTATGGTGGTCTCTTTTTTTGGCAAAATAAAGTAGGAATATGGAATGGATTATGCTATGATATATTTGTAATTTTTATGAAGAGGGCATATTGCGAAACTCATTATTTAGCAAGTATCATTGTGCAAATTGCACATTCCAACGCAGACACGCTTTCGCTCCGTGAAAAACGCAACGGTGCTAAGCTCGATAATACCTCGCTAAGCGCCGGCGTTTTTCAAGGGCCTGCTTATGGAATATACAATCTGCACAATTCGTATTACGAAAAACTGAGTTTCGCAATTACCTAATAAAATGAAAAGTATGGAAGGGGACGGACATGCCTGCAAAAAAGACGGAAGAGCAAAAGAAAATAAGCGCCCTTGCGGAGCAGATTTTAAAGCTGGCTCATGACGATATTCTGGTGCATCTGCGCTTTTTTGACAGGGCTCTGGCAGAGCTTGTCTGGCAGGAGAGGCTCCACACAGGGTGTTTTGCCACGGACGGAAAGAATTGTTATTATGACCCGCTGTTTGTCCTGCAAGCTTATCAGGAAGAGCCGAAATCCGTTGCACGAAGTTATCTGCATCTGCTGCTCCACTGTATCTTTTCCCACAGCTTCCAATATGATAAGCTGGAGACGGATTTGTGGGATTTGGCGGCGGATATCGCAGTGGAAAATGTAATTTTGGAGCTGAAACTTCCTAGTGTGGCATTGGAGCAGGATGAGGTTTGCATGCGAAAACTGCGGATTTTGCAGGAGGATGCAGGGGCGCTTACAGCGGAGCGTATTTATCGGTATTTTAAGAATAATCCGCCCACTGCAAATGAGAGGGAAGAATTGACAAAACTGTTTTGCCGGGATGTGCATACCCTTTGGAAGCCGAAGGAAGAGCTGGAGATGACCATGGAGCAGTGGAAGAAAATCAGCGAGCGCATCAAGGCGGAGCTGAAATCTTTCACCAAAGCCAGATCGGGTGCAGAGACTTTGGAGAAAAATCTGGAGGAAACCACCAGGGATCGTTATGATTACAGCGAAATTCTGCGGCGTTTTACAGTGACAGGAGAGGATATCACCGTAAATGATGAGGAGTTTGACACCATTTACTATACTTATGGGCTGCAGCATTATGGCAATCTGCCTTTGATAGAGCCCTTGGAATATAAAGAAGTTCACAAAGTGAAAGAATTTGTGATTGCCCTTGATACCTCTGCATCCTGCAGGGGCGCCATCGTGAAAGCTTTTTTACAAAAAACCTATTCCATTCTCAAGGGAAGTGAAAACTTTTTTCACAAGATTAATGTGCATATCATTCAATGTGACAGCGAGGTACAAAGTGATACCAAGATTACAGGGGATGAGGATTTTGAAAAGTTTGTGAAATATGGGAAGCTGAATGGATTTGGGGCTACGGATTTCAGGCCAGTGTTTTCTTATATTGAAGAATTGAGGACTCAAGGAGAGTTTGAAAATTTAAAGGGACTGATTTACTTTACGGACGGTTACGGCATATATCCGGAGCGTATGCCGGATTATGATGTGATTTTTGCATTTTTGGATGAGGATGAAAACCGGGCGCCGGTTCCGCCCTGGAGTATGAAAGTGGTGCTGGACAGCGAGGGGCTGGAAGAAGAGGATGAAGCTAAAAATGAAAGAGGATTGGAAAGTAATAACAGAGGATGATAATATTTCCCTGCATGACCATAGCGTTTCATCATTTGATTTCGGAAACGATATTTTATTATTGTTTGAGGACGGATTTGATGTGACAAAGGAACACTCCTGTAATGANACCAAGCGGCATAAGCAGANAGGTGCCTCAGCAGTGATTCTGCATGATGCGGTATATGTAAAAGGGATCAAATTTCTTNCGGGTAATNAGGAAAAGGAAGTGGCTCTGGAGGAGCTTAATTTNATAGATTTGGAANTTCTNGATTTTTCTTTTTGCAAGGAGAATCAAGAGGTAAAAATTTTTGGCGAAGCAGGGGATGAATGTCTGTGTTGCGAATTAACCTTTAAAGCTGACAGAATAAGTTATTGTTGGGACGACTTTGTTGATGATGCATGGTTTCAGGATTGGCCAAAATAAGAGCACATAAGCGGCTGAAGCAAAAAATGGGCAGAGAGGTATAATAATGAATATTAAACAGGCGAAAGAGTACATTAAGCATTCGGTTACTTTATATTTAAAGAAGGATGANTATNGGGAATACCNTGTNCCGGTGGTCAGACAGAGACCGATTTTTCTGCTGGGGGCGCCGGGCATCGGCAAAACTGCCATTATGGAGCANATNGCGCANGAGCTGGNCATNGNGCTGGTGTCTTATTCCATGACCCATCACACGCGACAGTCAGCATTGGGGCTTCCCTTTATCACACAGAAAAATTACGGAGGAACTCAGTACAATGTTTCGGAATATACCATGAGTGAAATCATTGCATCCATTTATGACACCATGGAGGCCAGCGGCATTCGGGAAGGGATTTTGTTTTTGGATGAGATTAACTGTGTGTCGGAGACACTTTCCCCGTCCATGCTGCAATTTTTGCAGTACAAGACATTCGGGCGGCATAGCGTGCCGGAGGGATGGGTGATTGTCACTGCAGGCAACCCTCCTGAGTACAACAAATCCGTGAGAGAGTTTGATGTAGTTACCATGGACAGGCTGAAGCTGTTGGAGGTGGAACCGGATGTGCGCATCTGGAAGGAATACGCTTCCGAAAGACGTATTCATGGAGCCGTTGTCAGTTATTTGGATTTAAAAAAGGAACATTTTTACTGCATGGAAATGACCACCAAAGGGCGCAGTTATGTGACGGCAAGGGGCTGGGAGGATTTGTCCCAGATGCTTTATCTGTATGAAGAAGAAGGACTCACTGTGGAGGAGAGTCTGGTGGGGCAATATATCCGAAATGACCGTGTGGTCAAAGAATTTACCGCCTATTATGATTTGTACAACAAGTATAAAAAAGATTATAAGGTGGAGGAAATATTGCAGGGACGGGCATCCAAACAGGCGGTTGAAAGGGCATCCGCCGCTGCTTTTGATGAAAGGCTCTCCCTTTTAGGAATGCTCCTTGACCGTGTGCAGGCCGACATGAAGGAAATCATGGAGCAGGCGGCGTTTGTGTCAGACATTCTTGCACCGTTAAAAGGAATCAAAGCCATGGCGGAGCAGGTGGATACGGATACAGCACAGGTCATTGCACGGCTGGAACTGCTTGCGGAGGGGCGAAAGAAGNAGTTGGAATCCTTACAGAACGCAGGAGNCCTGNCCGATGAGGACAAAAGGAAGCACCGAAAGGTCATCCGTTTTCTGGAGGAGTCCAGAAAAGAACTGTATGTAAGTGATGTAACTGATGGAGGGGCAGCCTTTGCTTTTCTGAAAGAAAAATATGACAATACAGTGGCGGCAATGAAGAAGGATACCCAGCAGGTGCAGGTGGAGTTGCAGGCATTGTTTGCTTTTGTGGAGGAAGCGTTTGCAGAAGGAAATGAAATGCTAATTCTGGTGACGGAGCTTACAGTGAATCAAAACAGCGCCCGGTTTATCGCTACCTTTGGAAGCGAAGATTATAAACGCCATAATAAAGAGTTGATGCTCAGCGAGAGAAGCGAGGAAATCAAGGCGCAGATTATGGAATTGCTGTAGCGGCTGGAAATAGATTAGGATTATATTGATAAATCGGGATTGTGATGAGGAGGTTCAGGTTCAATGATTGCGTTTGACTTTGGAAATCTTTGTTTTAATGCTAGTCATTTAGAAGATAGTATTCTGATTGTTGTGGCTCCCAAAAATGAATTTTCATCATTAGATGACTTTATAACAGCGGCCTTGAAATTTTTGGAATCAGATGAGGAGCTTTACGATAATTGGACTGAGATATATAAAGAACGAACTAATTTACCGGCTTCTGATGATGATATAAAGTGGATGAAATCAAGATTGGACGCAATGAACGAGAGTGTATATATTCTATATGAACCAATCATCAAAGCGGTAAATGTTATCCCGCCTAGATGGAATGATACACCTATGGGATTAGAAACGAAAAGCGAATACATTTTATATTTATGGGGGACATCAGCATAAATTTATTGCNGAAGGGTATGGTTTGATATGCAGGAAAAAGAATTAAAGATTGCAGGAGGAAGCCTGTTTTATCAAATACAGAAAAATGAAGTGTGCATCCTGCGTCTGCAGGGCAGCCTGCAAAGTACGGCAGGGGAATTAAGCATCCCTGGGCAGGTGGAGGGAATGCCAGTGACATCCATTGGAAAAAAGGCATTCTTGAGCAAAAAATATTNNCGCAGGGTCATNTTGCCGGATACCATTAAGGAAGTGGGGGATTGGGCGTTTGCCTATTGCAGCGGGCTTAAAGAGGTGGAATTGCCAAAGAGAGAGATTTCTTTTGGCAAATCGGTTTTTTTGGAATGCGAAGCATTGGAATTTTTGAGGGTTAGGAATGGAGAAGATTTAGGAGAGGGAGCGGTGTGCTCAAATCATACAGCAGAGAATCTTGAGGATATGACCGCAGCTCTCCTGGCAGCAGCTGTGACGGTGGGGGAGGCATATTACCTCTTGGATGTCTGTGAGGCAGGAAGCCGGGAATGGCTTGCCAAATGGGATGCCAGAATGCTGGCAGTCATACACACCCCGGATCAGGAAGGGTTTTCCAAACAGATACTCTGCGGGGAAGAGGATTATGGAAGCACGGATTTGAACGCCTATATGAGCAAACGGAGAAAAACGAAAGTGCGGCTGATGCTGCTTCGCCTATTGTATTCATTTGCTCTGGATGAGGATATCAAGGAGGAATTGCAGACCTATTTAAAAAGCCATACAAAGGGCTGCGCCAGCCAAGAGGCATGGGAGGTAGTGCTTGAGGAACATGGGGAAGACCGGGAATATTATGGTCTGTTTGCGGAGCTTGGCTGTGTCACAGAGGATAATTTGGATGGGATTTTACGGGATATTGGGGAAGGGTATCCTGAGATGAAGGCATACTTTATACGATACAAGGCGGAACGTATCGGATATGGGGATTTCTTCGGGGAGTTGGAGCTGTAAAAACTTATGTTTTACCAAAGGGTGTTTGAACGAAATAGAACCGCCTTGCAGAAAGGCATAACATAGGATATAATATACGGAAATGATAGTAAAAGAGAGGGTATTTTTATGACATTGGAACAGGCAAGGGAAAAGCTTGCAAAATATGGTCAGGAACATGTGTTAAAATATTATGAAGAGCTTTCCGAACATGAGAAGCAGGATTTGCTGGANCANATTGAGGCTACGGATATGAGTATTTTNGATGCCTGCAAGCATAAGGNGGANTTGGTCAAAAAGGNNATTATCACTCCGCTTGCGGCTATGGANCTGCCTGNGATTGAGGAAAACAGANAACAGTTTACNAGTACGGGGNTTGATGCCATCCGGGCAGGAAAGGTGGGGGCAGTGCTTTTGGCAGGGGGCATGGGAACCCGACTTGGCTCGGACGGACCCAAAGGAATCTGTAATATAGGAATTACCAGGGAANTGTATATTTTTGAATGTCTGGTCAATAACCTCATGNAGGTNGTGAAGCAGGCAGATACTTGGATTCATCTTTTTGTGATGACCAGCGATAAAAATCATGACGCCACAACGGCATTTTTGCAGGAGAAGAACTATTTTGGCTACAAGGCAGAATATGTGCATTTCTTTAAGCAGGAGATGGCGGCGGCTACCGATTATGAGGGAAAGATTTATCTGGAAGAAAAGGGGAAACTTTCTACTTCGCCTAACGGAAACGGCGGCTGGTTTGTGTCCATGCAGAAAAACGGAATGTTGGATATCGTGCATGGGGCGGGCATTGAGTGGCTGAATGTATTTGCAGTGGATAATGTGCTACAGCGGATTGCCGACCCTTGTTTTGTGGGCGCAGTTCTTCAGAAAAACTGTGCAGTGGGAGCCAAAGTGGTGCGCAAAAATGCACGGGACGAGAAAGTGGGAGTTATGTGTCTGGAAGACGGCAAACCTTCCATTGTGGAGTATTATGAATTGACGGATGAAATGATGGATGCCAAGGACGAGAAGGGCGATCCGGCGTACTATTTTGGTGTGATTTTGAATTATCTGTTTAAGGAAACGGAGCTTGAGAGGCTGGCGGCAGGCAGGATGCCTTTGCATATTGTGGAGAAAAAGATTCCCTGTCTGGATGAACAGGGGATGCCCGTAAACCCTGAAGAGCCCAACGGATACAAATATGAGAATCTGGTGCTGGATATGATTCATCAGATGGACAGTTGTCTTCCTTTCGAGGTAGTGAGAAACAAGGAGTTTGCACCGATTAAAAATGCAACCGGCGTGGACTCTGTGGAAAGCGCAAGGGCGCTTTTGCAGGAGAACGGGGTAGTACTGTAAAGGAACCATATCATACAAAGAGAGGAGAATCGATATGAGTATTTTAGTGACAGGCGGCGCAGGCTTTATCGGAAGCCACACGGTGGTAGAATTGCAGCAGGCAGGCTATGATGTGGTAGTGCTTGACAATCTGTGCAACGCAAGCGAAAAGTCTTTGGAGAGGGTGGCTGCCATTACCGGAAAGAAAGTACCTTTTTACAAAACGGATATTTTAGACAGGGATGTACTTGAAGATATTTTTTCCAAAGAAAAGGTGGATGCGGTAATTCATTTTGCAGGGCTTAAAGCAGTGGGAGAATCTGTTGCGAAGCCTTGGGAATATTACGAGAATAATATAGCAGGCACGTTGACTTTGGTGGATGTTATGAGAAAGCATGATGTGAAAAATATTATTTTTTCCTCCAGCGCTACCGTATATGGGAATCCTGCTTTTATCCCCATCACAGAGGAATGCCCCAAGGGTCAGTGTACCAATCCTTATGGCTGGACCAAGTCCATGCTGGAGCAGATTCTCATGGATATTCAGAAAGCAGACCCGCAGTGGAACGTGATTTTACTGCGCTATTTTAATCCCATCGGAGCTCACCAAAGCGGAACCATGGGTGAAAATCCCAATGGTATTCCCAATAATCTGATGCCTTATATCACACAGGTTGCAGTGGGCAAATTAAAGGAGCTGGGAGTATTCGGAAATGATTACGATACTCATGACGGCACCGGTGTGAGGGATTATATTCATGTGGTGGATTTGGCGAAAGGTCATGTAAAGGCTTTGAAAAAGATTGAAGAAAATGCGGGACTTAAAATTTACAATCTGGGAACGGGAGTGGGCTACAGTGTGCTTGACATTGTAAAGAATTTTGAGGAAGCCACAGGTGTGAAGATTCCCTATGTCATCAAAGAACGCCGCGCCGGAGATATTGCCACCTGCTATGCCGATGCTGCAAAGGCTAAAGAAGAATTGGGGTGGGAAGCTCAGTTTGGCATCAAAGAGATGTGCGCAGACTCTTGGCGCTGGCAGAAGAATAATCCTAACGGTTATGAAGATTGAGTAAAAAAGGGGTGTTGCAGTTACTAAACTGAAATAAGGTATTACTTTGACGGTATTTTGGATGACCTTTAAAGAACATTATTTCATATAAACAAATGATAGAGGGGAGGGGAAACTATTTTGATGTTCTGAAGATGTGCAGAATTTGGCGTGTATGATTATGGATGAATACAAAGAGGCTTTGCTGCACGGAGACATGACGGAGGTAGAAAACTTGCTGGAAGCAGGCTGCATGACATTCTGTGATTATTTAGAGTGGCGAGTAGCAGTCATGCAAATTTTAGATGTCGGATATTCGGACTATGAGTACACGATAACGGATGTGAGTATGCTGCGGCAGGATGAAAAGACCATACTCCGAATCGCTTATAACGAAACTTATACTTATAGCAATGGTGCCGGTCAAGGCTTTAGCAACGGGCAAAGCCTGTGTGCAGTCATTGACGGTTTGGGCACGGATTTTAAGGTATTGGATTTATATTTGGAGAATGTTGAATTTTATGATTACTTTTGCGAGCGGACAGCTAAAACCACATATTCGTTGAACACAATGAATGTTGACCAGCCGAATCCTTTGTCCGATATGATAAACGAATTATATGAAATGAAAGAAGAAATGGACAATGTGGAATTAAAGCAAAAAGAGATTGGGAAAAGATTACAGGAAAGTCAGGAAACTATAGTGCCATACGCTAGTACTTACTCCTATTCCGGAGGAAGAGGCGCCGCTTATGCCAATAAGTATGCCGCAAACGCCAATACTTATTTTTACGAGGACCAAAGGCTCGATTGTACAAATTTTGTCTCACAGTGCATCTGGGCAGGATATGGCGGATGGACTTCTTCCATGAGCAATGCTACCATGCAATCCAATATCAAAAATAAAGTAAGAATGGTTCCGGGAACATGGTTTGCCGGAAGCGGAGGCGGCGCAAGTGCATGGGAAAATGTGGATGCTTTGTGGAATTTTGCAGTAGACAATACAGGCAAGGGACCAAAGGCAAGCGGCTATAATGACGGAGGATATTATACAGATGTTTTACCAATAGATATTTGTGTAGGAAATGTACTTCAAAAAAGCCCTGATGGAAGTGATTATAAACATTCTATGTTTGTGATTAGTACGGCGGGAGGAAGCAATCCGGGATATAATGAGATAATAGTAGNGCAACATTCTTCNAATAAGTCAACGACAACTNTAGCAGAAGCTATAACGCTTGGCGCTCNNTATCTTCGCCAGATGATTTTTATTTCTAACAGCTTTGACAGCTAATAGACATCTCAACAGGGCGAAATACACAGACTACGAACGAGAATCTGCAAGTGGCGTGTATTTCGCTCTATAAGGTTTGAGAAGCAAAGGTATCACTTTGGCGGTATTTTGGGCGGCTTTTAGAGCTCAGCGCTTCATGCAACCGGATATAGAGAAGGGAGAAAATATGGGGAACAAAGATATGGAAAACAAAACAGAGGATATGTTATACAAGTCCAAAAGTAGGAAATATTTGACGGTTGCCATGGTGTTGGCAGCAATGCTCTTAATCGGAGCAATCATAGGAATCAATGTCTATTATCGAATACCGGATGTGAATGGTCACTCCAAGATGGAGATAAAGCAGGCTAAGAATGTGATACTGAGATATGTATCCTGCTTGGAGCAGGGTGACAGGAACGGTGTGTTGGAGTGTCATGTGGAGAATGTGTATACTGCTGGATCATTGGATAATGAAATGAAGTGGACGAGATTCGATGTACATGATTTACGTTATGAACCGGACAGCAGAAATTACCGTAGTCTTAAAAAAACAATGGAACAGCAATCAGAACCTCAAAATTGGGTGTTACTGACAATGGATTGTGATCTTACCACGCACTATGAGAAGCGCACTTTGACACTAGAATGGGTAGTGATGCGGGAGGATGAGAGTAAACCATGGAAGATATTGCGGAGTTTTAAAGCAGACTGCTGAGGAAATTATACGAGAGCAATTAAGGTACACTTCTGGAGGTGGATTCATGGAAAACAAAACAGAGGATATGTTACACAAGTCCAAAAGCAGGAAATATTTGACGGTTGCCATGGTGTTGGCAGCAATGCTCTTAATCGGAGCAATCATAGGAATCAATGTCTATTATCGAATACCGGATGTGAATGGTCACTCCAAAATGGAGATAAAGCAGGCTAAGAATGTGATACTGAGATATGTATCCTGCTTGGAGCAGGGTGACAGGGGTGGCGTGGAGGAATGTATTGTGGAGAATGGAGAGGCTGCCAGATCATTGGAATATGCCTTACAGTGGTCGCATTTCATCGTACATGATTTGCGCTATGAACCGGACAGCATACTTTATTCTCAGATGAAAAGATGGATGAAGGAAGAACCTATCGAACCTCAGAATTGGATATTATTGACAATGGATTGCGCTTGGGTCGTGCATTATGAGACACACAAGGGGCCAACCGGATGGATATTGGTGCGGGAGGACGATAGAAAACCTTGGAAGATACTTAGGTATTTTATGGCAGACTGATGAGAAATGGTATACAAAGAAAAAGCAACAAGAGGCTGTCGCTTTAACGATTGAAAAATCGTGAAGCGGCAGCTTCATTCTTGCTGTTTAAATAGATCAGGCACTTTTCAGCGGGAATAAATGTGGCGTCATAATTGGTTTTGGAATAGCTGCTTCGCCGTACAGTTTTTGCGGAGCTTTTTTATCTTATAGGAAATTGCAGCCATATTTTATGCCACATAGAGGTACATGAAAATAAAGTGGCAGATACTTCCGCCCATAACGAACAGGTGAAAGATTTCATGGGAACCGAAGTCTTTATGAAGGGCATTAAACACGGGAAGCTTTAAGGCGTAAATGACGCCTCCCACAGTATAGATGATGCCTCCTGCAAGAAGCCATCCGAAAGCGGCCGCAGGAAGGGTGTCTAAAAGCTGTCCGAACACCAGCACGCATACCCAGCCCATGGCAATATAAATCACGGAAGAAAACCATTTAGGGCAGGTAATCCAGCAGGCTTTGATGAGCATGCCTGCAAAGGCGATACCCCACACAAGGGCCAATAATCCATATCCCTGTGTGCCTCCCAGCACGATAAGGCATACGGGGGTATAAGAGCCTGCAATCAATACAAATATCATCATATGATCTATCTTGCGGAAGATGCGAAGCTCCTTTCCCTCGACATTTACGGAGTGATATAATGCGCTAGCTCCATAAAGAAAAATCATACTTGCCATAAAGATGCACATACCGGCAAAAGTATGGCTGCCTGTGGAGCCGTTTGCCTTGATTAACAGGGGCACTGCGGCAAACACTGCCATTACCATGGCAATAAAGTGGGTAATTGCGCTTCCGGGTTCTCTAATTGTAATCTGCATAAGAATTCCTCCATTCATTTCATTATAAATTTGTGTGAGTGTTTATCTACTTTATTCATTCTTATTTTTTTAAGATGCCATATTAGTGTGCCACATTTTTTAATGTATAATACCTGCACAACACATGTTGTAGACGAAAATACCTTTCAAAACAAGTTAATCAAGTTGATAAGTAGTATTAAAAACTACATAAAGGATAAAATAATACTACTACAACTGCTTGTAGTAGTCAATACCAAAATGGAAAATAATTCTTAAGTTTTTGAAAATGTCTAANCTNCCTCTATCACTTGGATTTCCAGATAATCAAAANTAATGGTTTCTATAAAGTTANCCTGATGAAATCTTGCTTTGGCGTGACGCTTAAATTCCGCCACTGTCTTATCCAGCCAGATGGGCTGCCCCAAATCGAAATGAAGACATACCTTTTCCAATGCTCCGAATACCTTGTGGGTGCGGGTATCCTGACTGTCGTCCACAATCACAATATCCTGAAGCATACGATTATCCTTAAAAGTTTTTGCCCATAAACGAAACATNAAAGACTCCTTCTTTCTTTTTCNTGANTTTAGTGCGTTTGCGNAATTCACTTTNTCNCANTTTGAATTGTGNAGATTGTATATTCCATAAGCAGACCCTTGAAAAACGTCGGCGCTTAGCGAGGTATTTTCGAGCTTAGCACCGTTGCGTTTTTCACGGAGCGAAAGCGTGTCTGCGTTGGAATGTGCAATATGCACAATGACACTTGCACAGTTACTGAGTTTCGCAAACGCCTATTTTCTGACTTTTCCTTATCTTAATGGATTTTAAAATAAAATGCAAGGAATGATTTTGCAGATTTCCGCATAAAAATAGAAGGTATGCATAATTAGAAAAAAGGATTAAATTTTTATGAATAATATACATTTTTGTGAATTCTTATGTTATACTGATACCAACATATTATATGACAGGCAGATTGAGGGAAAAGAGATGGAATTTTTGACAAGCAGCGACGGCATTGAGAGCTGGCGGGAAGTTACATTAATCTATAATGCGGCATTGCGCCAAGTGGAAACAAAATTGGAAATTTTGAATGACGAATTCCAGCATGTACATCAATACAATCCGATTGAGCACATAAAGTCGCGCATTAAGACGCCGGAGAGCATCGTCAAAAAATTAAGGCGGCATAATTATGAGTCTACCATTGAAAATATGGTGAAGCATGTGAATGACATTGCAGGTATCCGTGTCATTTGTTCCTTTACGTCGGATATTTACCGTATTGCGGAGATGATAGGGGAGCAGCACGATGTAAAGGTGGTTGGCGTAAAGGATTATATTACCTTTCCTAAGGCAAGCGGTTATAAGAGCTACCACATGATTATTACAGTGCCGGTCTATCTGTCTGACCGTACCATAGATACCAAGGTGGAAATACAGATCCGTACTGTTGCCATGGATTTCTGGGCAAGTCTGGAGCATAAGATTCATTACAAATTTGAGGGAGATGCGCCGGAACATATCCGAAACGAATTGGTGGAGTGCGCCAAGCTGGTGTCAGATCTGGATGCCAGAATGCTGTTTTTGAATGAGGAGATTCTTGCCATCAGTAAGGCGGAAGAAGATAAAGAAGAGGTGTAGCGTGAAAAGTACTTCTAAGTGCCAATAGCCTGATTCTATAGCGAATTAATTCGCATAGGCTTGGGCAATCTTATCCCACGCCATAGGGCGTTTCGCTAAGAAGTACTAAGTTTCACGCAGAAATTTGTGCTTGCGCCCAAATTTCTGGGTTGCAGTAAAAATGGGGATTAAAATGAGGAGTGCCCAGACACCTTTCGATGCCCGGGCTATTATGAAAAATTTATCTAATATGCTGTTCGTTTAATGTAAGTAAAGTATACCAATGAAATATGAATAAAATATGAACAGGGTGTAAAGACTTGGTGAATATTACAAGGCGTAGCTTGAGATAAGGATAAATCTTATACATTTTGCACAAATTCACTTTACTAAATGAAATTCAGTTAATTAAATTCGCTACTTTAGGTTGTCACAACGCTGAAAAAATGTTAAAATAGAAATAAGTGTTTGGGACGAATAGCAGTAAAGTGAATATGCCGGAGGGAAATTATGGATACTTTTATGGACAAATTGGCGCAGAGATTGAATGCGCAGGAAATGATCGATGCAAATTCCGCAGCAGATGTAGAAGAATTAAATAAACTGAGAGGCCGCATACGCGAATATGACGAATGCCTGGTACAAATGAGGGAAATCAATCAGGAGCTTTGTGCCGTGAATGAGCAGATGAGCAGATTGGTGGGAGATACTATTACTCCGGAGCTCCAGAGATTGGTGGAAAGCAGTATAGCCAAGATTGAAAGCACACAGGTAAACGTTTCCGGCATTGATGACTTGGTGCAGGACAGCCGTTCACAGCTTCAGACTGTTAGAGATATGGGATGTGTACAGCTTCAGAAGGTGGCTGATGAGGGCAGTTCTCAGATGCAGCGGATGGCAGAGGAGAGTAATGTCCAAATAAGAAAGCTTATTCAGGATAATGCGCTGCAATTTCAGAAATATACCGATGAGAGCGATGCACAGATGCAGAGGACGGCAGAAGGAAACGAAGCCAGATTGCAGCAAATGGCGGAGGAAAGCACTGCCCAGATGAAAAAGCTGGCGGTAGAAGCCAGCGCCCAAGTGCAGCAGCAAATGGCGGAGAACGCTTCCAAATTGCAAAAGGCAGTGGAAGACAGCAGCATCAAAGTGCAGCGAGTGACAGAAGAGAGCCTTAGGAAGCTCCGTGAGTTCCAGCAGCAGGGTCAAGATACAGAGGAAATTAAGCAGATCTTGCAGGAGAGGCTGGAAAACACTAACGATTGCATTCATCGGGAGTGCGTGAAGGTTTATCGGAATGTGCAGGCAGTGGTGCTTGAGGAAAGCGGGAAGCAGGCAGAGAGCCGGAGTGAGTCGTCCAAAGCCACAAAAGCCTTGCTTACCAAGATTATGGGACTGTCGGCAGCGGCGTTTGTATTTTCCCTTATCAGTGCAGCAATACAGATTTTGTCCATGCTGCATATTATCTGAGTATGGCAAAGGAATTGTGGAAACCGGGCAATATGCTGTATCCCCTTCCGGTAGTGATGGTGAGTGTAGCGGATGCCGCCGGGAAATATAATATTATCACCCTAGCGTGGGTAGGGACAGTTTGTTCTGATCCGCCCATGGTATCCATCTCCGTGCGGCCGGAGAGATATTCTTATTCTATTATCAAGAAAACAGGTGAATTTGTAATCAACCTTACCACCAGAGAGCTGGCTTTTGCAACCGATTACTGTGGTGTCAAAAGCGGGCGGGATGTGGATAAATTTAAGGAAATGAAGTTGACTGCGCTACCTGGCACCAAAGTAAAAGCGCCTCTCATTGAGGAAAGTCCTGTCAATCTTGAATGTAAGGTAAAACAGGTACTTTCTCTGGGCAGCCATGATATGTTTATTGCAGAGATAGTCGCAGTGCATGCAGACAGCAGATATATGGATGAGCAGGGACGGTTTCAGTTAGAAAAGGCGGATCCCATTGTGTATTCCCATGGCGCGTATCTGACCTGCGGCGAAAAATTGGGAACTTTTGGTTACAGTGTCCGTAAGGTAAAGAAAGGACGGTAACAATTTAATGTTTTTGGTATTTATCATGGGAGTCTAACAGGCTCCCTCTTTTTATGGCATCTTTTCCGTAACGGCTGCGAATCTGGTCAAGAGCAGCATCCAACTTTTGATGTTTTTCATTTGCGGGGTTGCTATAATCAAAGATACTTAATTGGATGGGTTCATCTTCTGCCGACAATTTGGCAGTGCGCACTCCCAGCAGGCGTATGGGAACATGGTTCCACAACTCGTCAAAGAGAATACAGGCTTTTTCATAAATCAAATCTGTGGAAGCCGTA
>WFLX010094727.1_pt1 | contig 22808 bp, 29 predicted proteins | sample 4967041 | NCBI WGS metagenome assembly WFLX01 (sample SAMN12857096, study PRJNA449069) | gut metagenome | isolation source: stool from male and female vole | host: Microtus ochrogaster | place: USA:Florida | collected 2017
TCGATAAATGCAAATTTGCTGCTGCCGATCTTGCGGCGTATAATCTCATTTGCTCCCAGCCATCCGGAGCGGATGAACGCCGGCTCGAAGTAGTCACGCAAAAAGGTTTCCGAGTCGGTCATGCCGTTGCGGTTCGGGACCGACAAAATACCGTTGTGAGCGAACGCCATCTCGGCGGCTTCACCGGCGAACGATTTCCAGCAATGGCAATTTTTGAGCCCCTTTGCTCCGTGGGTGGCAATACGTGCGTGAATGATCATCGCAGTAGTGGAGGGGTCAATAGTGGCGGCAAGTCTGCGATATTTGGCGATGAAACGTGCGGCGCTCATGGTTTTGTAGGTCACTATTTCGCCGCCATGATTGTAGGCAAGGGCGAAGCCGTCGGGGTTGTTGTCTACGCTGTTTTGTATCGCTTCAATGGCGGGGAACTGCGCCCCGATGGGTTTTGCTATTAGAATGCACATAATTTTAATTGTTAAATGGTGAGTAGAAAATGCAGGGCGTGAAGTGCTGCGTTAATTGCGATGTGGAGGAGGTAAACCCCGGCGGCGTATACGCCAATCAATGCCGCCAGGGTGCGGAGTTTGCGGGTCATGCGTTAACAACCTTTGCAGTTATGCCGTGGTCGGCAAAATGTCTGGTGATCATATCACCCAGCCAAAGAGCAGCGTTACTGTAAGACATAAAGCCGTGCGCCGCCTCGTCTTTGTTGGTGAGTTCCGGCATTGCCAAGTCTTTGCGCGTCCTGATTCCGAAATTCATGACAGCGGCGAAAGTGTTGTTAAACCATGAGCAGATCCAGCCAATTTTTACGCCGTTTGCGGTCGCTGTCGCTCCGTCTTCATGTGCTTTGATAACTATGGTTATTTTCTTTGTTGTTGCGGTTGCTTTCATCGTGATAGTTTTTATAAGGTTGATATTTGAAGAGATGCCCGGTTAACGGTCAGATAGCACAACCGGAAGAGTTTTAACAGTCGCCCTCGACTACGTCGTAATAGTGGTAAAGGCTGTTTGTCGTCGGAACGGTGGCGCGGATGAACTCGCGGAAGCCGTCAAGAGTTAGCTCGCTTACATCCTCAGAGGTCCGGCAGTAAAGGCATACAGCCTCGCAGAATGTTATAATGGTTTGGATGCGGTCAACGCTCAGGGATCCGCGCCCTTTGCGAAATTCGATTGTGTGGTCGTTGGTAGTGTTGATCGTATAGTAACGAGCGGCGTTGTTACGGTCTTTTACTGATTTGCCCACACGGTCGGCGATGTCTTTAATCTTCAGCACCTGGGCGCCTAATGTCTTAACCGCTGCAAATTCCTGATTTTCGTTGTGGGTGCGTTCGTTGTAGCATCGTGAACGCCCAAATACTTTGTTGCTCGTTGCGTCATCGTTCAAATAAAGGTTGTAGAACAAGAGCAAACGAGATAGGGTGGCTTCGCGTTCGGCGGCTGTGTCGCCCAAAATCTCGCGCCCTATATGCACATGCAGCCCGCAACGGTTGTTGTCCCATGAAGTCGCGCCGAGCGATTTTAGACGGTCGCAAATCGGTTTCCATGTCTGGCGGCTTTTAGCGTCGGCGGGGATCAGCGGTATAGTGATGATTTCACAACCTGCGCCGTTCAACGATGCATCAGATTCGCAGAAGAACCAGTTGCGGGGCGTGCTGGTGAATTGGGCGCGGTCGGCATTGTTGGTAAATTCGGTTTCGAGCTCAACGCCGATGCGGTAGCCGGTGTAACCGTTGGCGGGGGTATTCATGGCGATGCGGTGCGATGCGTGGTAACTGTCAAAACCCTCGTACACGTTGCGGGTGTAGTTTGCCAATACGTAGGGATCGGCGGCGTTGATCGTCGAAGCCATTGCGCAGCTCTCAACCTGGGCGGGAGCAGCGGCGCGGCGAGCTCTGTTTGCGGAACCGTGTACGGCTGCGACGCTTTCGGCATCGTGATAGATATGGATTGTTACACCGTCAACCATTCCACAATTGATTTCTTCCAACGAGTTGAAGTGATCAGCGTTCGCCCAGTAGGACACGCAGCGCATGCCGTGCATAGGCACGTCGGTAATACCTGCGTCGTGTATGCTTTGGATGTGAGTGAGCAGGTAAACTGCATTCTCATGCACATGTAGATAGGCTTTCTTTAATTCGCTTGCGTTGCGTACTCCGTTGCCTGATGCTTTTACTGCGATCTTCTTAAATTCTCCGTTCTGTAACATAATTTGAATGATTTTTGTGCTATCTTTGCACTAACATAATTTGAATTTGCCCGGTTACTACTTCGTGAGGAGGAACGCCGGGCGTTTCGTTTTCCCCTCATCTCTGTATCACAAAGTTACGAAATGTTTCCGACATACCAAATATTTAAGCGATTTATTTTCAGATAGATAGCCATAAAATTATGCCCCTTTCCCACCATCCCAACACACACGAAAAATAACACGCTTTCCACCTGAATACAGCACTGCACACAACACCCAATCAACACACTTGCACAAACTCGCCAAAATAGCTATATTTGCAACAGAGAGCCCCGGAGCGCCGCACACAACACCCAATCACATAGTTAAAAATAGTTAACGCATTATGCAGTTCAGCAAAAAGGTTTCGGAGCTCTCAAGACTCTACAACATCGATCCTAAAGATGTGCTTTTCGCAATGCTCACCACCGCCGGCGCTTCCGTGGCGGAATCCTTTGCCGTGATCTTCCGACCGGCGGCAACAACTAACGCCAGCCTATCAAGCAAAGCGAGCAAGTACATAGGACAGCGCCCCGCCCTGCGCAAGCTAATGGATGAGCTCGGCAAGGATCCGGACAACGCAGACCAACCGGCAGCCAAACGCGGCAGACCCAGGGCGAAAGCTGCTGACCCTGTCGATGATGATACGCCAAGCATCGACTACACCGACAAGGACGCACTATTGAAGGAGTTGGCAAGGATAGCAGAGAGGAGCGAAAAGGATGGTGATAAATTGGCGGCGCTGAGGGAAATCGGGAGCCTTCAGCGTATGAAGCAGGAGGCGGCAGTCGAGGACGAAAAGCGGGTTACGTTTTATATTCCTTTGTCATTTGACCGGTGCGACGAACTATTGCAATACCTGCGCCGATATTACGCCGAAAAGCAAGCAAATCAATAGTTTAACCCCTTGTTATAGATAGTAATACGCCATTATTCGCCATACAGTGCCGGGGAGGTGACGGGGCACCCCCTTTGCGGTCCAAAATTTCTCGCATGTCACCCCTCTCAGAAATTTTTATTATAAAATTTTTTCAATTTTCATTTTCGGTCTTCCTCTGTACGCTTGTAACCTCGTTGTAACCCTCTGAAAGTCCGTTTCATTCGATGAAGATTTTATCGCTTCGTAACTTGTTGATATAGGCTGTCATAGAAGCGTCATTTTCAGGATGTAGGATAAATGAGTGTCAAATGCAGTCATTTTCGTCAAAAATGAGAGTCTTAACTTGTTGATATATTGTTCATTTAATAAAGACTGCAATATATGTAGGGTTGTATGATATGTTATATGAAAAATTATAGTAAATATCGGGTGAAATACGGGAAATATCTGAAAATATCTTTTGCGGTCTTGACCCTACATAACTTTCAATAATATAATTATCAGTGGCTTATACTTTATTTTCTCTTGCACTTATGTAGGGAGACATCTTACATTGCATATAGGCTTGTAAATACATAATAAACCATAACACTGTGTGTTAGGTTGTTTTTTAGGGGAGAACGCGCGAGAGCGAATTTATATGGATTTTATGCTGTTTCGGTGAGGTTTTATATTGTTAGAAAAGGTTTCATATATGGTTTTGTAAGGTTTATTGTTATTTGGAATGTATTAAAAACAATACTAAAACTTATTGTTTTCCCCTATTATACTTGCATATTATAGAAAATAGACTTACTTTTGCATTATAGAACGGATAGGTAGGCTTGCAACCTGCTGACAAGGAGAAGCCGTAACTCCTTCCGCTCTTTTACTTTTTACGGCATAACTCAAATTACGGCAATTATGGAGAATGAGATTTGGAAAGATATTCCCGGCTACGAAGGATTGTATCAGGTGAGTAATCTCGGGAGGGTAAAATCTATTCGTAAACGCAACCCGACAAAGGCTAACCCGTCAAATAGGAAGAGTGTAATTATGAAACCTTATAGTGCTGCCGCAAGATACTTGGGTGTAGTATTAAGGAAAGATGGTACATCTCGGACATGCACCGTTCATCGTCTCGTAGCACAAACCTTTCTTCCCAATCCATTAGGATTTCCCTGCGTGAATCATAAGGATGCAAACTGCTTTAATAATCGTCTTGATAATCTTGAATGGTGTACTCAAGAATACAATGTCAATCATGGTGATGCGAATCTCAAAAGAAGTCAAAGTAATTTAGAGCACGCACCCAATTATGGGAAAATGGTTTGCGCTTATACTAAAGACGGAGAGTATATTGACACTTATTCATCAATCGGAGAAGCGGCTAAGGTTCTTAATATCCATACTGCTTATGCAAGGGCGATAAGATATTATGTAGACAGATGTTGCAATGGTAAGCAAGCAACTGCCTATGGCTATAAATGGAGATATGCTTAATCTTCAACTGCGTAATTTAACAACTGCGAGAATATGAATAGACGAATACTTTTCAGAGGACAACGAGTAGAAGATGGCAAGTGGATAATCGGTCATTTATGGCAAGATGATGACGACCACTTCCCGATGATACACCAGAACGGCACACTTGACAAATGGGAGCAAGTAAAAGAAGAAACCGTAGGTCAGTTTACGGGACTCACAGATTGTAAAGGCATTGACATCTTTGAGGGTGATATTCTATCAACAGATTTAGCCAGACCTTTCTGTGAGGTGGTATTTAGAAGCGGATGCTTTGCACTTCGTCTGAATGATGGTGGAGAAGATTTCTATGATATACTCGCTCCGCTTGAAGATAATATCATTAAGACCAAATATCATTCAGTCGTCGGCAACATCCACTCTAACCCCGAACTCCTAAAATCTGAGTGATATGGATAGCGAGAAACTATATGGCGNGGCTCGTTNCGNGATTTTAATAACCCAAAACAGATAATCCCGCAATGGCAANAANATATGGCACATTGGGCTAACNGCCGGGAGCTATGGNNTTCATTCGACTTCAAGGAGTTTGAGCCGAGAAAAGGATTTGTATGCAGTGAATATTTTACCAATAAAGAATTAGCGATATGACCCAAGAGATTAAGATTGGCGACCGAGTAATGTGTACCGATGACGGAAACCTCGGCATAGTGACTTTCGTAGATATTGACGAGGGCAAAGGCATAAACAATGGCTATGAGGNCAAGTTTGATAACGGTGACGAGGAATGGANTAGCGCGGATATGATTGTGCTATCCGAGGAACCTCCGTATGATAGGGCTAAAGATTTTGCCACAAGGTTATGCGAACTTCTTCGGGAGTTTAACGCTGAGTTGGGTTATTCACCAGATAATGCGATTATAGCAAGCATAGACGTTGGCTGCCATACGCTAACAGAGATTTGGTGGGATATGCCCAAAAAGAAGTGGGCTATAACTCCCGATAATGTTATGGACTTTGAAGATAATTGAGATATGACCCAAGAAGACTACGAGCGCATATTACAATATGATTATCTGTCCGATGACATAAAAATACTACAGGAAATGGCTATTTGTTTTAGGACACACGATACCAGACACTTCAGCGATAGAGAGTTTAGAAGAATGTTCGACAGAGCAATTTTCTTATGTCAAGATATGCTTCCTGATGTATTTGAGATCAAGATCAAAGAATTAGCAAAGGAAAGGGGNGAGTTATGACCCCGANATTCACAACACNNTGCTTTATACGCAAGAATACCCCAGAGCTTCGCAAGAAGTTGGAGGAGTTGGGATATAAAGAAGATGATTTATTTGACAATTCTAATGAAAATTGGTTATACTGTAATCCTATCACTTGGGATGGTATAGTTATCTCAGGTGAGTATACTGATTTTAATGAAGGCGAAGTCGATTATGATGAATCTCTTGAAGATTATGGTATTGACTGCGGCACTAACGAGCAACTATTTATTGCGTTAGCCGCATTGCGTGAGGATAGCGACAAATTCCAATGGTTCTGTGACGATGAGGAAGCCGAGAACAAGTCACTATTTTTCTGTGAGTATGACGATGTGAATATGCACATCCACAATGAAATGGACGGTTGGAATTGCGAGGGTTTTCACAAAGCCACTCCAGCCGAGTTGATTGAACACTTCAAAGCGAAATGAACATGACTGAAATACAACGGCTTGAAGCAAAGATAGCGGAACTCAAACGCAAAGAAAAGTTCCTGAATGACTTGAAAGAAGTGAAATGCCCTTTCTGTGGCGGCAGTCTGGATTATGAGGTTCACTTCAGTAAAGATTTCTACGGCTACGAGTATGACGCTAAAGGTAAGATATTCTGCACAGATTGCGGATGCTTCGGTAAGGAATATGAAACTAAACATAACGCCAACGACGGAGAGGAGAATAATATGTTGGAGCAGTTCGGAGAGCTGTCCGATGTCCTATATATCCTAAAACGCTACGCAAAACATTAGCCCTATGCCCTCCATCCGCAAGACAAAGAAACGCCTGAAGAGGGAGATAGCAGACGATAGGTTGGATATGTCCGACTTGGAGCGCGTCAAATTCCCGACGTTGCGTCAATGTCTCCTTTATGATGCGCTCCGACACGACATTGAGCTACTTGAACAAGATTTACAAACACTAAATAGGAAGAAATGATGAAAAAGATTAAAAGTATTTTCAAGAAGTTACACGACAAGTTACTCCGCAAGAAAATAAGCAGAGCAATTTGGGGAGAGAAGTTTGACGGCGTTACATCAATTCATCAATGGAGAGTTGGTAATGCCGGTTGTACAGAGGGTGTTACTTTTTGAGATAGTCGGGATCGTCTAAAAGTACAGAAAGAGAGAAGTCCATATTATACCCACAGTTCTTACAAACGGCAGTAACAATCGGATTATACTCAAAGGTTAAGGATTGCATGTGGATTTTATTGCCCTCTCTCATTCGAGAAATTTTTTGATATTCATAAGTGTTGACTGCTAAGTCTGCACACCCACACATCAAGCATTTAGGAGCTCCTACTTTTCGACCAAGAGCCTCAAGAACTTTAGGCATTTCTTTTATTTCCATAATAATTAAAATTAAAAAATTGACAATACAAATATAACACAATCAGCCGGGATCTACAAATCTCCATAATAATTAGATTTAAAAGTTTGACACCTTTGATTCCGGCTGATTTAATTAAAAAGGAAGAAGATGATAACAATAACGTGGCACTTAATTCTATATATGCTGATTGAAATAGTCGGCTTTATATGGGCTATATGTAGTGATGATACAGAACATGGTTATGTAGGATTATCCACACGTGATTGTAGAATTATGCTATGGATAATATTGTCAATCATATTCACTACTATCTATGGTGGAATATTTTGGTGGTGATATGAGCGAAGTTTTGAACTACTACCGAAATTGCGTCTACTATTTCCGCTGTGACGGAATGTGCGGACGTTTGCTTGAAAGCCATCGTAAAGTTACCCCTTGCATTTACCGCTTTAACTGCCCTTTCTTTGAGGCAGACCCAAGTTTAACAAATAAAGATGAAGATTTATGCCAACCAAAGAAGAAATAAGAAAGATAGCGAGGCGCTTTTCCGAGGAGACTTCCAACGGCGATGCGCTTGACCCGCACATTGATTTCGCAGCTCAGTATGCGGAAGAGGTTATAGGGTGGCTCGCAGACCGCTATTGCCTTGTGGAGAAAAGCGAAGTGCTTAACGAATATGAGGACGCTTTGTCGGAGGGTAAGCATTGTCACCCTAAGCACCAAATTCAAAGCCGCACAAGAGTTAGAGAATTAGAGCGTGTCTTCGGCAAAGAAATGTTTGAGGAATGAAACGACACGGAAATTATGAATTACCATCTCCAGAAGAATTGCTGACCGACTGCGGCGTTGATGGTTGTTCGCAGGAATATTTCAGCAAGCAACTCCAGCGACATAAGCAGAAGTATCGCAATGATAAACGACACAATAAGAAGATTAAGGCGTACCACCATAAAAAGAAATGAACGGTAAGATATATGAATTTGACCCGCTTATTTACCCTACAAGGATATGGGTGGGCGTGAATGTACCTGACAAGGATATAGCCGAGCGATTTTACAGTCTTTTGTCGGACGGCTCAATAGATGATTTTGAGGACACGGGCAATAAGGGCGCTGTTGCCACTTGTTATCTCGTTGTCGAAAAAGAGAGTAATTGGAAAGGCGTATTTTGCCACATCCAGCGTCCGAAATTGACTGGGGTTGGTGTGATGGCTCACGAAGCGGAACATATTGTGTGTTGGATATGCGAGCAGTTCGGCATTGAATCCACGACCTTTGGCGACAGCGAGCCGAGGGCGTATCTTATTCAGTGGGTTGCCAATTGTATTAACGAAGTNAAATGTAAGAAGAAATGAAAGCAAAAGAAATACTGAGACATATCTGGCGCGGCTTATCATTAGCCCTTGCGCTTGCGGTCTTTATTATTTTAGTGTTATCACTCGGCACAGGTGCGTCAATCATTATCGCCCTTATCGGTAAGATGATTGGAATAGGCAAAGATATTTTTATCTATATTGTCCTATTCGTTTGCATTGATAAAGCGTGGGATGCCCTTGCTTGGGTGGTCGGCAAGATAGCCGAAAGAGAGGAACAAAAGAAAGAGAAACAATATTTTGAACGTAGAAAGTTATGACCAACATCCTTTTAATCATCATCGCCGTGCTTTTGGCAGTGCGGATAGTCCTGCAAGTTAGGCAGGGGAAGAGAGCGTTTGAGAAAGTGCGTACTGAGGTTATAGAGGTACAGAACACATGTGACCTATGGGTGTCGCAGGAGAATGTGTGGGATACGATACGCAGACGAGGAGAGGACGGATTTGAGCTTGTGCAAGTCCTGTATAAAAAAGGCGATATTTGCCCTTACGCTCTCTTTTTCACCCGGAAGAAGATTAGGAATTTTTATGAGGAATGAGGTATGCTAAAATTCATTCAGACACATCCGGCTGGTGGCGATTGCACCGCGCCCTATGACGTGATATTGGATAAGCCTTACACCGTAGGTGAGTTCATCAGCGAAGTGCTGACAACACGACCTAAGGAATGGGGCGAGTTCTTTGTTCGGTACAAAGGAAGTGGCTATTTTGACCGCATGGCGAGAGCAGAATACCGATATGGCGAAATGAAGAATCGCCACGGCGAAAAGACCGCCATTCCCGAAGAATACGCTGTAATGCCTATCAAAGAGGTTAAAGCTGCCGGAGGTTGGTCGGTTATGGACTATAATCTGATAATTGATTGAGTATGATTGACGCAAAGACACTACATATTGGCTCGCACGTCATGGTGGATGGCGTGAGGGCAAGAGTGACGGATATTGAGTCAACCTATAATTGGTCTGACGATACTCGTTTGCTCTTTTATGCTATAATTGATGGAGAAAAGCGGACTTGTGGTGGTTTTTCTCAATGCGATAAAATTGAGCCTATCCCCATAACCGAGGGGCTACTGACCGAGTTGGGGTTTGAGAAAAAGATGCAATTTGGTAATTGGGTTTGGTATAAGCAATTCGACAATTACCTGTTGCGGTCTGTCTATAAAAGTTCAAATCAATGGGATTTCAGTATTCTTGTCGCTCATTCTACTTGCAGATTATCTATGTTTCGCAAACTGCAATATCTACACGAACTTGAAGCGATGTCGTATCTGACTACCAAAACTGAACTGATTGAGGATTAGTAAGGAGGTTAGGGTCTTTAGGGTCTTTAGGGAGAAAAAGAGGTAAATATAAAAAAGATGATATATGAGCAAATATATAATCGGCATAGATCCCGGTTTTGCAGGGGGCGTAGTGATACTTGACGGAGAAAACGGTGAGGTGGTGGAGTGTGCGAAAATGCCCTCTACGCCTATGGATATACTCGCTTTTCTGCAAAGATATGGCGAGGGAGTGTGCTACATGGAGGCTGTCGGCTATGGTATGCCGGGGCAGTCAAGTAAGGCTACGGCTACATTTGCACGTCACAACGGACATTTGGAAATGGCACTTTTGGCGTGTGGTATTCCTACAATAATGGTTACTCCGACAAAGTGGCAGAAACACTTTAATCTCGGTAGTAAGAAAGGCGAGAGCAAAACCTCGCACAAGAATAGAATTAAAGCCTTTGCGCAGACACGTTTCCCCAAGCAAAAGGTGACGCTGTGGGCGGCTGACGCTTTGGCTATTGCAAGTTATGGATTTGAAATGAGGACAAAGTAATGGACGTGAGTTTTCAGCGCACAACATCTTCGGATGAATGGTACACGCCGAGGGAGATTGTCGGGGCATTAGGCGTGTTTGATTTAGATCCATGCGCTCCGAGCCGACAATTCTACACTGCAAAGGAGTGTTACACAAAAGCCGAAGATGGTTTGAAACAACCGTGGTTTGGGCGTGTGTGGTGTAATCCTCCGTATTCGCGCAAACTTATCGCTCCCTTTATCCGTAAAATGGCAGAGCATGGGAATGGCATTGCACTTATCTTCAACCGCATGGATATTGCCCTTTGGCATGAAGTAATCTTTCCTACGGCTACAGCAATGCTTGTAATGCGTGGGCGCGTCAAATTTATGCGTCCAGACGGTACGCAAGGCGATGCTGCGGGATGTGGCAGTGTGCTTGTCGCATGGGGGGGGGGGTAAACGACTGGGCATTAGGAAATTGTAAAATAAGTGGGAAATTTATCAAACTGAAAACATGAGAGTGATTAAAGAGGGCAAGAAGCCTCCAAAGGAGATAGAGAAAGAATGTGGGCAATGCGGATGTGTGTTTGCATACGAGCGTGGCGATGTAAAAAGTGCAACGCAATACAATTACACTGAGCATTATGTTATTTGCCCGACTTGCAAGAAAGCGATTGGGGTAGATTATTTTCCGAATTACTAATGGCTAAAGACTACATAGATAAGTTGGCGAATGAGTTTTATCGGCTCATGAAGGGGGATGTGCTAACTAAGGGGTTGGAGGAGAAACGTCCTGCGGACAGAATCGGCGTGTTTCAGGAGCTGCTGATTGTGGCTCTTAAGAAGTCAACGCTCTGTTGCTTCAATGGCAGACCATACTATTTTGATGGGCGGATTTATGTGCAGCTCGGCAAGGATAGTTGGGATGCGTTCAATTCGCTTGTGTTGAGGATTGCTGACCGGTGCGGTCTGCCTCCGGGCGACAAGACCAAGCTGGAGGGAGTGAAGAAGGTATGCCGGGGCGAAGTGTCATTGAAGCAGTTGGAGCCGGATAGTTCAATCATCGTGCTTCGGAACGGAGTGCTGGACTTGGAGAAGAATCAGTTTTTCAAGTTCAACAAGCGTTTCAAGCAGGTGACGCAGATGGATTTCGACTATGAGCCGGAAGCGGTACCTAATGTGTGGACCNATTATTTCCTNGNTGCNGTCCTCGACNANNAGTGCNAAAANGTACTTNAGGAGTTTATGGNCGCGATCTTCATTGANCGAAGAAAANTCAAGATTGAGAAGATGNTCATTCTTTATGGCGCAGGGAGTAACGGAAAGAGTGTTATTCAGTCTACGCTTATCGGCTTGCTTGGTGAAGAAAATGTGAAAACACTCGCAATATCCGACCTTATCAGCGGCTCGGAACGTAAGCAGAATATCGCTTCTATCAACGGCAAGCGTCTCAACTATTGCTCGGAGATTCAGACAAAGGAGTTCGGGCAGAACGCTGACGCGCTGAAGGCGTTGATAAGCGGTGAGCCATTCGAGGTACGGTTGGTTTATATCAACAATTTTACGGCACGAAACATCCCTTTATTGATGGCAAACGCAAATAAAATTCCCTACATGAAGGATTTCAGTCATGGTTTGGCGCGCCGGCTTATTATCCTGCCCTTTGAGAATGTAATTGAGGAACAGAATCAGAACAAGCAGCTCGCGAAGGAATTGCAAAAAGAATATCCCGCTATCCTCAACTGGATTCTTGCCGGGCGGCAAAGGTTGGTCAACAATGGCTACCAGTTCACACTCACGCAGGAATTGAAAGAGATTGTCAATGACAAGATGGCAGAGAGTTCATCGGTGCTTTCGTTTATGAAGGCTAAGGACTATAACCGCTCCATACTTGATTTAGAACACGAAATCAAATGGCTTGAAGCTCAAAAGCTCTATTATGCCTATGTAGCGTGGTGCGCTCAGGAGGGTTTGACTCCCGATTCAGTCAAGAAGTTCGGCACAACACTCGCTGAGGCTGGATTTGCCAAGCGGAGGACTCCCGAAGGAAATCTCTATGGGGTCTATCTATCCGCTATGCGACCGATTAAGGAGGAGTTCAAGCGCAAGAACGAGAATGACCTTGTAGAAGGTATGGATAATCTGGCGTATTGGTGCCACGTCAGCCGACAGACGATTGAGAAAATGGTGAGGTGTAACCTGTTGGAGGGTTGCTATCGCAAGGAGGGACGCAGATATTGGTTTATGCTTGACAAGAGCCGTAAGGCGGTCAAGAAGTTCCTCCGCAAAGTTGACGGACGCACGGCAGACGGCAAAGTGCCGGCTGAGTTAAAGGCAGCTCGCAGGGCATTTAATTCTGACATGAAGGAACGAGGGCTACCATATCGCAAGGCGGAGAACTACGACCCCCACGCTGTCGGCATCATCTATGTGACCGACGAGTTCAATTACCAGCTTGACAAGGACGATTATGAGCGTTTTATCAAATTCAAGAAATAAGTGATATGGATAATAGTCAAGATAAACAAGAGTATGAGATTAAGCAACATAGGACTTTCCAAGAGTATATGAAGAATACAATGGAACATAATGAGGCAATTCGCGAACGTGTCCTTACACAATTAAATTCTGTGCAAGACCCCAATCCCATTGAGCATAAGATAACAATTCCTATTCCCGAAGATGTAAAGTGGGAAGCGGTTGGCAGAGGTTATGCTTCGGTGCTTATGGAGAAACAAGCGAGAATTGACCGGCTTGAAAGGCTTATCCATGTTCTTTATGAAAATATCTGCAAGGGGGTGGAGTCAAATGTTATCTATGACGATGATTTGGAGTCGCATTTCTTTTCTGAGATATTGGATAAGGTTGCAGAACTTAAAAATAAATGATATGAGCAAGAAGAACGTGGTTGCCAGGGTCGGCAATTTTGAGATTACAAAGGACGGAGGTTCGGAACACGATTATCTCCGCATCAAGTCTATCAATGGCAGCTGGAGCATTTCGCATAGAGATGATTCACCTATGTATGGGGTATGGATGCAGATGTGCAAAGACCCCGAATATCACAAGGGCATGGCAGTGCTGATTGTGATGTCGTATCATCTGACAAATTCGTTCGTCGATAAAGAGTTTGTGGAAGACTTCTTTAACGCCTATGACGCAATGCAGAAACGTAGAGTAGAGCGCGCCCCGATTCCTACTGAGGAAGAAGAAGCCGAGGCTATCAGAGAAATGGAAGTGTTGGAGGACGCTAAAAAGTTGCTTGACGGAGAATAAGGCATTATATTTTCCTCTGTTTAGTTGCATTTGTGACTAAAATAGCATACCTTTGCACTTATAAGACAAGCCACAAGAGCTTCATGATTCCGAAAGGGATTGTGAGGCTCTTTTTCTTTTTACACCTATGGCAGTAGAATACACTCTTTGGATGCAGAAGACAAAAGCCGGAAGCGGAGTCAAGGATTCGCTCGCTTCGTTCGGTTTTGCCGTGTGCGACATTCCGTGGGCTGACGATGAGACCCAAGACGTGGCTGTGCGTGAATGGGCTGGAGAGCACGGAGAGGACGCATACATTCCTCCGAGCGGATTAAAACTGAAAGCCTACGACATGGAGGTGGAGTTTTGCTACAAGGGCAATGTGAACACTGCATATTCTGCTTACAAGGCACTCCGTAACTATCTGACCGGAATTGACGGAAGCGGTGGCGATCTGATGCTTTACGACCCTTATTGGCGCAAAGGGCGCGCAAAGGTCAGGGTGAAGAAAATTGGAGATCTTGAGCCGCATAGGAATAACGCCGGGGAGGTGCTCGCTTGTAAGGTAGTTTTCCGTGTGGCTGACCCGATGACTGAAATCGGTGTCGGGACAAATACCAGTGGTGAAATCATAAGTTTGGGCGCAGTATGAGTTGGGAGATAAGAAGCAAGGACGGCGTTGTCAAAGCGATTGCCGAAAAAGTTGAGTATAACGACGAGTGGATGCAGGAGTGCTATGTGTCCGCTACTATCGAATCCCCTGCTCCTATCGACTTTCAGATAGGCGACTATTTGATATATCGTGACGAGCGGTTTGAAATCAACTATGCTCCCGGCAAAATCAAGTCCGCGCCACAATATGAAAAGGGGGATGCGTTCAAATATGAGAACGTGAAATTCAACTCGCTCGCCGATGAACTGACGCAGTGCGACTTTCTGGATGTGGTGCTTAATGATAATCAGCTTCACTTCACCGGACTGCCTAAGTTTTCGTTCTACGGCGGTGTCAAGCAACTTGCCGCCCGCATACAGGCGAATCTGGACCGCGCCTATGGCAAGAATACTTGGCAAGTAAAGATTGCTGAGGAGTTTTCCGGCACGGAGGAAAGGAATGTGTCAGTTGACAACATCAAGGTGCAGGGAGCTTTGTCGATCCTTGTAAATGACTTCAAGACTTATTACGCCATTAAGGGCAGAACGCTCACGATTGGAGCCGCAGGGATTCCTGCGGACCATTTGTTTAAGTATGGCAAGGGGCAAGGTCTTTATGAGATTGAGGAGAATGCCGAGGCAGACCAGCAGATTGTTACCCGTCTGCGCGCATACGGTTCTACCCGCAATATTCCGCACAGATACTACAACGATCTTTCGGGAGCGGACGGCAAGAAGCTGATACCGGATAACATGGCGGTGCAGTACCTTATGCTGCCGGAGTTCCCTTATACTACGCAAGACCCTTACATTGACTCCAAGAACATTGACGCTCTCGGAGTGAGAGAGGGCACTCTCTTCTTTGACGGGTCAAACCCGGACCTCCCCGAAACCTATCCATCTATTGAGGGGATGACCGCCGAGCAATTGAAAGCCGCCGGCGTGCCTTGCAATGCCACCGGAGAGCTTGACGTGCTTGTGTCGGCTGAACAAATGACTGATAATGGTGTCGGCAAGATTGAGGGGGATGCCTTTGAGGGCAATGCCACGACTACGGCTGAGCCGGCAACATTCAAGGTTACGATTAAGGATGTCGGCTTTGACATCAACGACCATCTCACTACGCAAGCTGCCACCATTTCTTTCAAGAGCGGAATGCTCGGAGGGAGGGAGTTTGAGATTGTAGATTGCAAGAAAGACGGCAATAATTATGTGCTGGAACTTAACCGTGTATTCGATGAGGATATAAAGTTGTGGTTCCCTTACAAGGATTACAATGCCAAGCAGGATGATAAGTTTGTGCTTCTCAATATCAAGATGCCGGAGGTGTATATCAAGGCGGCTTCGCAACTACTCAAAGAGAGAGCGCAGGCTTGGCTTGACAAAAATGACTATTCACGCTCGGTGTATGCTCCGAAGATCGATGAAATCTTCATGGCACGCCAGCATGACACAGCTATGGCGAGCGGGGGCACAATCAAGTCTCTGCATGATACGCTGAGAGCCGGGGTGCAGTTGCTCTTTGAGGACGAGGACCTGCACATTGATGCTGCAATCTTCATTGACCGCCTTACGATTGTCGAGGGTGAAGGACCGATTCCTACCTACGAGGTGGTGCTGAAAGAAGAAAAGACCGTTGGGCGGCTTGATAAAATGCAGAATCAGATTGACTCGCTCGCTGCGGGTCAAGGTCAGGGAGGTGGCGGCTATACCGCTTCGCAAATACGCAGCCTTATCAACGCATACGGCGGACAGCTGTTTCTCTCCAAACTGAAAGATGACCGAAGCGCGGGGTTGATAGCGAGCGACAAAGGATTTGACGTTGGAGATTTCCTTGCGGGGGCGAGCGGCGCACGTCTCGGCAAAGACGCTGAGACCGGGAAAACGCATCTGGAAGTGGACTACATCTATGCGAGGGTCAAGGCTTACTTTGAGTCGCTCACCATCATGGAAGCCAATACCCTTGCGGGAAAGCAATACATCACTCCCGGCGGCTCTATCAAGTGCGCGAAAGTGGAAGAGACCGAGACCGCCTACCGTTGCTATTTCCTGTCGGAACAGGACGGAGAGAAGACGGAAACCAAGATAATTGTCGGAGACCAAGCTATCTCCGAGATGTTCAACGCAGCCACCGGCACAGCCAACAAGGTCAGCAATCACCGCTATTGGCGATTGGTAACTGCGGTGAACAATGACGCATACGCTGACGAGACAGGGAACCGTTACGGCTACATAGACCTATCCAAAAGCGACTGTGAGAACAACAGCGATGAGCCTAAAGAGGGCGACATTATAGACCAGTTCGGCAACCGCAACGACAGTACACGTCAGGCGGCAATGGTGTTTGACACGGTAAGTCCGGCTGACGCTCCAAGCATCAAGCTGTTCGTCCGCATTGGCTCAGGCGATACAAATGCGGAACACTATTCGCTCGACAAGCGCGATATCATCTCCTACGGCTACGATTCAGTCAAAGGGAACGCCTATTTCCGCTGTTACGGCGACACGTATTTCGGAGCGAGGGATGCCGGCTCATTCATAGAGTTTAACGAGCAGGAGAAATCGGTGCATCTCAACAACGTGGTGGTGTCGTTGGGGTCGAAGATTGGCGACCGGACGTTTGAGCAGCTGCTGGAGGGTGTGGACGCAGGGAAGTATTTGCGGGAGGCGTTGCGGGAGTCGACGGTAGTCGACAACGGGCTTGTGCTGACCTCGGCGGTGCTGCTGGGGTACACGAACTCCGCTGGGGAGCGTGTGACGATGGCGGGTCATAACGGGCTTGTTCCTTCGTCGATAACGGACGCTGTGAAGAGGGGCAGGGTGATAGCTTCGTTCTGGGGGGGCGGGATGACGGACCGTTACTATGACGCGGCGGGGGCTTTGCGGGAAACTGCGTTGACTTCGGGGTATGCGGCATCGTTGGTGAGGATGGACGGGACGGGGTATTTCTGCGGGGGCAATATACGGTTTGAAAAGGATTACGCTCTTTTCGGGAGCGAGGAGAAGGGGGTGAGGATTGGCGTTGACGGCTCGTTTATGGTGGGCAGCGGGGTGACGTTCAACGTGGGTAATGTGAGCGGGCTGGAGAACACTCTCAGTGAGCTCGCCAATTTCAATATAGGGCTGAACAATCTGCTCGTGCCGATAGGCAAGGATGGCAAGCCTAAGTCGTGGACTTATGCGGCGACGAATCCCGACGACATAGAGTCGGTGATGGTGACGAAGGGGTTGTGGTCCACTAAGTATGTTTCGACGAAAGGCGTTTCGGAGGATAGCGGGACCGGCACCGGCACGGTGGTGAATCTGCTGCGGGCTTGGGAGGACTACAATCCGAACTTGGCTGACAGCTACGCGCTGTCGGCGGGGCTTGGCTACAGCCTGTACAACGAGCAGCTGTCTCTTGCGGGGCGGGTGAGCCTGTTGGAGGACGGTGCGGCTGTGTCGTTGGAGAATTATTACACGAAGTCGCAGAGCGACGGGCGGTATTATACGAAGACTGAGAGCGACAGCCGTTTTCAGCCGGCGGGAGACTATGCTCTGGCTTCGGCGCTCGCAGGGTATCTGCCGCTGACGGGCGGGACGCTGACGGGAAAGCTGACCGCTGAAGCTGGGGTGCTGGCTGAAAGCCCTGATTATGGCGAGGGGCTTGAGGTGCGCCGTAGCGGCATACGGAACGCCGCAATCAAATTCTCGAACACAGCCGGATTGTTGGGTTATATCGGCATAGGCAGCGCGGCGGGAGCGGAGAAGTTCCGATACCAACCGTGCTTTAAATCGCCGAGCAGCGCGGCGGACCTTCTGATTTGGACTGAGGGCAACGACGGCGCGGGCAGCGGGCTGGATGCGGATTTGCTCGACGGGTACCATGAGTCAAGTTTCTTGAGATACAGAGGGGGCTTGTCGGATGCGACAAATGCCGTAGCCGGAGTGGGAACATACGGATGGAACGCAAGCGCGACAGGGTTCGGGTCTCCATACGGCGACTCCCTTGTGATTCAAGGACAGTCGACCTGGTATAACCGACTTGACTTTAGAACTGACGGACGAATTGACTTTTGGCAGGCGATCAATCCGTCGTCGCTGGCGGGGTGCATGGCGAGAAAGGGCACTATCGCATATCTGACAGATAATGTCAGATCGGCTTCGCAGCTCGCCACTGCTCGCAAAATCTTCGGCAACGATTTTGACGGCACTGCCGACATCTCAGTCATGGCGCTCGGGCAGATGCGGCATCTGAACTTTACGGGAACGGACGGTTCGACGGTCGTGGGCTGGGTGGGGCGTGGCAGCGCGTCAAATGACAATATCGCTTTGATAAGCTATACCTCAGAAGTCCGCATCGGGGCAAATTCATCAGCGACCGACATTGTAGTCACGACGGGGCACAAAGTGGGAGTAGGCACCGCATCTCCAGCCTACAAGTTGGACGTTGCCGGGGCTATCCGCGCCAGTGAGGTGGTGATCGGCGGGGCTACGCTGTCGTGGGACGGCAAGGCGCTGAAGGTCAACACGGGATTTTATTCGACGGAATTTGTATCGACTAAGGGCGTGAGCAACGACAGCGGAGCGCCGGGAAGCGGCATCGACGTTACGTTTCTCGCCGGGTATCTCGCTGAGCACGGCTATGTGACCGCTTCGTCGCTGGGGAACTATGTTGACAAGACGAGCGCGCAGGAGATTGGCGGGCAGAAGACATTTACATCTAACGTAACGTCATTTACGAGGCGTGTCGAGATAAAGGGAGCGACTACGGAGTATGCCGCTTTCCCCGAATTGCTGCTGCATATTCCAAATGTGAATTACAGCAAACTGAAAATGGATAATGGCGGCACCGTCCATCTGCTTGCCGGAAGTGACACCGACTGGACCTCTTACAAATCCATAAAAGCGGCTTCTTTCGTCCGTAAGGGCGGTACTTCTGCCCAATTCCTCAAGGCTGACGGGAGCGTGGACGGAAATAGCTACGCTCGGAGCGTGGTTGCCGCAGGCGTGAACATGCAAAATGTGGCGGGCTACGGCAATGCGATGGGCATGATTATGTTGAACGGCTCAAATTCCAACGATAACCCTAACGGTCAGACAGGGTGGCATCATTACGTCAATATGTCGTATAATGTCGAAGCTAACAACATGTGGCAAACGCAGATTGCGGTCAAAGCCGGAACTACGGACTTGTGGGTCCGTTCACGTTCGGGCGGCTCGGTTGCAAGCGGTTTGGCATGGGTGGCTCCGTGGACGAGAATCCTCACTGGGTCTAACTATTCCTCCGTTCTGGACTCCTCATACGTGAAGAAGTCGGGCGATGGGATGACGGGGGCGCTGCGTTTCGCCAAAACCGATACGACTATGATTCTCGCTCCGGACAATATTGCCAATAACTCACTTGTTGAATGGCGACAAGACGATAAGGTGAAAGGTCGTGTGTATTGGTCGCCCGATTGGGGCATGTTGATTCAAGGGAGCAAGTCGGACGGCACGCCTTTTGCTTGCGTGGGCTCTGATTCCTTGTATTGGTATGGCTCTAACAAGTTCTGGCACTNAGNCAATATGGGAGCGGGGTCGGGCTTGAACGCTGACATGCTGGACGGGGTGCATCTATCNGCTATCNCTCACTACGGCGGGTNGGTCAGCAATCCGGGATATGACGCTAAAACGAGGGGCAACTTTATCCGCTTTACTTATGGCAACAACGCGCCCGGTCAGGGACCGATATTAAGCATCTCGGCAAATGGCTATGGTTTTCAGTTATGGACTAACCACTATACAGACCAGCCTTTGTGGTATAGACGTTATGGAGCTGAAGGAGATGGCGATTGGGGCGCTTGGCATCAGCTCGCCCGCATCACCGACAATGTGGCTTCGGCAAGCAAGCTGCAAACTGCCCACTATATTTGGGGGCAGAGCTTTGACGGAACGGGGGGCATCGACGGGCTGCTGACGCTCAATTATTCGTCGGGCAACTGCGGCATCGAGCTGACGAGGACCGGCGGCGGCGAGTGCTCGATGGCTTACAACACCGACGGGAAGCGGTTCGTGACGGGCGTGTGGGGCTCTCCGGCTGCGTTCCATGTGTGGTCGCCGCAGGCTGCGTTTCCGCATATCCTGAATATCTCGGCGGACGGCAAGGTAGCCATCGGCAAGATGTCGGGCGACCACATGCTGGATGTGGCGGGGGCGGTGTGCTCGGGCGATTGGTTCTACACGTCGGGGAATCACGGGTGGTATAACACCACCTACGGAGGCGGATGGACGATGACCGACTCAACGTGGATTCGCATTTACGGGGGCAAGAGCCTCTATGTCGGCAGCGGGGTGATCCGCACCGACGGGCAGCTGCAAGTGGGCGGCAACGGGTCGAAGTTCCTTGTGGACGCCACAGGAGCCGCAAGCTGCGCGGGACGGATGACGGCGACAGGCGGGTTCACCTCGCCTGACACGGCTGAGAACTATTTCGGTCGGCTCGCAATCGCAACGTGGGATGGCGAGATATGGCTGCTGGACCGCACGGATTATGACTATTCGTCGATGAAGCTGCGTGTCGACGGCTCGCTGTTGCCGGGAAGCGCGAGCTGCAATCTCGGAGGAACTGAGGAGGACGAATGGTTGAACGGCTACATATACCATCTTTATTCCACGAACATCGACACGGGGACGATCCTTGCGACAACGAGATTGTCGGTAGGCAAGTCGGGCATCGGCAATTACGGCTCGCTGAAATGGGACAACACGGCGAAAGCGATTTACACGGACGAGGGTTTTTACTCAACGAAATTCGTGTCGACGAAAGGTGCCGCCGAGACTTCGGACATGAGGTTGAAGCGTGTGGTGGGGTCGGTTGACCTGACCGTGGCTGAGATTGCGGCAGCTCCGCTGTTTTTGCACGAATGGCGCGACGGCAGCATGCCGGGCACGTTCGTGGGGTCGTCGGCTCAATACTGGGAAAAAGTGCTGCCACAAATCGTTATATGCCGCGACGGCAAGCGTGAGATGTTTTACAGCCACCTTGCTCTTGCCGCTGGAATCGTCAACAGCCGCGCCATTGAGCGGATGACGGCGCGCTATGACCGCTGGCTGGGCAAGCATGAAACGAGGGTGCAGCGGCTCGAACGCCGGATAAAGGAGCTTGAAAATGAATTGGAAATATTGAAAAAATCAGCATAATATGCCACACAGCAGCGATAGGATATACGCAAGATTAGTCAACGGAGTTATCATGGGAATATCGGTGCAGGACGTAGCCGCCGTGCTTGGGGCTTCAAGCCTTGACGTGGGGACGCTCTGCACGCACCCGAACATCAACGGACTGTCGAGATACAGACCCGTAAGACGCGGGGAAAATCCCTCGCCGGGAAATCAAACTGCGATTTTTAACAGCGGAACCCGTTTTTGGGACGAGGACGCTACATTATCAAACAATTGGTTTTACGGATTGAATTTTGAGGGGGGCAGGGCGATTGAAGCTCCCGACATCACCAGCTGGCAATCTTTTCTAAGACCCGACAATACCGTATATCCCTCGGCTAAATGGCAGTTCAACTTGCCAAGAGCGGATGACTTTAAGCACCTCGACCATTTTCACGGCTACAACCACAAGGCTGTGCCCGCTTTTTACGGCTGGGTAAGAAGCGATGCTGCGCACACTTTCCCCAACCAAGTGTCGTATAAAGGCAAAATCGTATGCGGTTTTTCGTTTGTGGAAAACGACTCTAATCAGCCTGTGGGCAAGGAGGACGGATGCTGGAACGCCAAAGAGCTTCTGGGGCTTATAGGTCGCAGTTACGGAGGAACATTGTATCTCGGACTTGCTTTGAGGATAACAAAAGCCAACGGAGGAAATAATGGCTACCCGATTCGCCGTTGCGGAACCGTAGGAAAGATTGATTTCACGGACATAGACCCTGCGGAGTCGGTGACGTTCGATGTGGAGGTCAACAACCAATCATCTATAAATTCCGGCGGTGTCGGAACGGCGGTGTCGGTCGGCGACATAATAGACGCTATGGTTTTCGTGTCGCAATCGGAAATACAAGATTCGGGGTCGAGCGACCCAAACGGTTTCAGCCTTTATGTGGATGACGAACACACAGGCTATAAACGGCTTGAAGTGGTACATGATACGACAAATATCGAGTATGTTAACCTTTATTACTATTGGTCGATGCGCGACGCCCTGTCTTCGCGCGAGATTATGAACGTAGAGGGCGGGTCATGCTTTATCAACACTGCGGATTTCACGGGTTCGGACAACGGCAAAATCCTTGAATTTTCTGAGGTGCTCGGAGCCATGACCAACACGTTTGCGGACATAACCACAACAGAGCGTTACAGAAATGTCAAGATAGGGAAATATGTGGATTTCACATCCGACGGCAACGAGGCTAACTTCTCTTGGCGTTTCGCAGAAGTTCAGACGGGCTCAATCCCGGAAAACGGCAAACTTGCGGCTTCGCTCATAATACCCACCAACTTCCCCGTGTATAGAAGCCTCGCCGACGCAAGGGCAAGAATAAACTCGGTGGAGCTCGGGGTGGTGACGGTCAACAATGGCGACCAAACTCTG
>WFLX010130127.1_pt1 | contig 22808 bp, 18 predicted proteins | sample 4967041 | NCBI WGS metagenome assembly WFLX01 (sample SAMN12857096, study PRJNA449069) | gut metagenome | isolation source: stool from male and female vole | host: Microtus ochrogaster | place: USA:Florida | collected 2017
AGAAAGATGGCTATTTTGGTAACAGGGGGAAGCGGCTTTATAGGAAGCCACACTGTAGTAGAATTGTTAGAGGCCGGCAGAGAAGTTGTGGTGATTGATAATTTGAGCAATTCCTCCCCGGTGGCATTAAAAAGGGTAGAGGAAATTACCGGAAAGCAGGTTGTTTTTTATCAGGCGGATATCAGGGACAGGGAAGCTCTGGAGGACGTGTTTGCCAAGGAGACGATAGAAAGCTGCATACATTTTGCCGGCTTAAAGGCTGTAGGAGAATCCGTAGAAAAACCGTGGGAATATTATGATAACAATATTACAGGCACATTGACGCTGTTGGATGTTATGCGGAAGCATAATGTAAAGAATATCATCTTTTCATCTTCCTCAACAGTATATGGCGATCCGGACAGCGTGCCGGTGACGGAAGAAAGCCCTTTGAAGAAATGTACGAATCCTTACGGATCTACAAAGTTTATGTTAGAGCAGATCCTGACAGATATCCAGACGGCGGATCCTGAGTGGAATGTGGTGCTGCTGCGATATTTTAATCCCATCGGCGCGCATAAGAGCGGCAGGATCGGAGAGAATCCCAATGGTATTCCCAATAATCTGATGCCCTATATTACGCAGGTGGCCGTAGGAAAGAGAGAACGGCTTGGAGTATTCGGCAATGATTATGATACGCCGGATGGCACGGGCGTCAGGGATTATATTCATGTGGTGGATCTGGCAAGGGGACATGTAAAGGCATTAAAAAAGATTGAAGAAAAGGCAGGGCTTTGCATTTATAATCTGGGCACCGGTCAGGGATACAGCGTGCTGGATGTGGTGAAGAACTTTGAAGAGGCTTCCGGCGTGAAGATTCCATATGAGATATTACCCAGAAGGGCAGGAGATATTGCTGCAAACTATGCGGATGCATCCAAAGCGCTGCGCGAACTTGGATGGAAGGCGGAGTATACACTCAAAGATATGTGCGCGGACAGTTGGAACTGGCAGAAGAATAACCCGGATGGTTACTAATATGGATCTAGGATTAGAGTAAAAAGTGAGGTTGTATTTTGAAGATAGATCGTGAGAAAGTGAAAAAGGTCTTTGCGGAATACGTGAGGCATTATGATGCAGAGGATCCTCAGATACGTCTTAAGATTCTTCATACATATAAGGTGAGTGAATTGTGCGAAGAAATAATGCATGATCTGTTTGGCTCGACAAAAATGCAGGGAAGAGCGTCTGCGCAGAAGGATATTGACCTTGCGTGGCTGATTGGAATGCTTCATGATATCGGGAGATTTGAACAGGTGAGGCGGTATCATACCTTGATTGACGCAAAGTCTGTTTCTCATGCCGCACTTGGAATCAAGATATTATTTGAAGAAGGGATGCTGACGAGATTCATTGCGGCGGAGTCTGAAGACCCGGATGTGGAGGCGGTCCGTGCCGCGATTGCTTACCATAGCGATTACCGGATTCCGGAAGATTTGGACGAACGGACAAGGATGTTTTGTCAGATTTTGAGAGATGCGGATAAGATCGATATTTTTCGGGTAAATTGTGAAACTCCGCTGGAGGATATCTATCATATTACAAAAGAGGAACTGATGCAGGCGGAGGTGTCGGAAGATGTGATGGATAATTTCAGGCAGCGTCAGGCGACGCCCAGGGAGATCAGAAAGACGCCGGTAGATTATGTTGTGGGACTGATTTCCATGGCATTTGAACTGGTTTATCCTATCAGCAGGAAGATCGTGGCGCGTCAGGGATATCTGGAACATCTGCTGGATTTTCCGTCGGAAAATGAAAAAACAAGACTGCAGTTTGCTATTATGAAAAAATACCTAATACTATAAAATGTGGTTTTCAAAAAATAAAACACAAAATATATGAAAAAGGGATACCATTTCTCTGAAAATCGTGTATAATAGAAAATGTGTGGACAAGACACAGATTTGAGGAGAAGATTGGTGAGAAATCGAGGATACAAATATATCATAAAGCGCAGGCAGGAAGGATACTGGCTTTATTGCGTTAATGCGATATGGATCAATCAGATGTTGAAGGAACACGGTATACGTCCCAGGGATTTTAGGCAGCTGACGTGGCAGGATCTTGCTGAAGTTCAGGATTCTGTATTTGGCAGGAGGCTGTTTCTGGAGTTTAAGCCAAAGAATTTCTGGCAGATGGCGGATACCCTTTCCCTTAAATATGTTTCCTATGATCTGGAGAAGGGAAGCTGTCTTTATGAGCAGGATTGGTTTTTAAAATATCCGCTGTTTGCGCAGGAAGATGTCTATGAGCTTTTGCGGGACAGTGGTCTTAGGCAGGAGGATGCCATACGCATTATGGAGGTAGTCCGCAGGGGACAGTGCGGTACTGATTTGAAATGGCGTGAGTTTATTGAACTTTATGATGTGCCGGAAGGGATGGTAGAGGCATTTTCCAGATGTATCTATCTGCCGCCGCGGGAGAAAGTGGTTGCAGATCTGCTGGATTCTATATCATTGGCGATCCGTTGTAAAGCTCGTGGGAAGATTGATTGAGAGCATTGGGATTTGACTAAAATATATGATCAAAAATTTTACCGCGTGGAGAAGTTTCTGACGCGGTAAGATATTTTTAGGAAACACTGATGAAAGCGTTCCCTTTAAAGTAGTTATTTTGTCCAGTCACGCCGATCCTGACCGAAGAAAAAGATGGCAATTGTCCCGGGACCTACGTGGGCGCCGGTGCAGAGGTCATAGCAGCGTATGATGAATTCTTTTACAGGGCATTTGGCGCGGATCGCGTCGGCGACAAACTGCGCGTCTTCCGGAGCGTCGCAGTGGGCGATGGCAACATATTCTTCCGAGGGATTGACCAGACGGGAGATCGTGTGGTCGGCAAGCGCCTGTAAGGATCTCTGGCGGCTGCGGACTTTTTCGTGTACGACGATCTTTCCGAGTTCATTGCCCTTTAATATGGGTTTTATGGAAAGAAGGCTGCCGATGGCAGCTTCCGCTGCAGAGATACGGCCTCCACGTTTGAGGTATTTCAGATCGCCCACGGTAAAGATCTGGTTCATGTTCATCTTTTCACGTTCAAAGTAAGAAAGGACTTCGTCAATAGAAGAGCCCTGTTCACGAAGTTCGGCGATCCTGATTGCCCAGATTCCTTCTGCCAGGGAGGCGGATAATGTATCAATGACGGCGATACGCCGGTCAGGATATTTTTCACGCAGGTCATCTGCTGCAATCTTTGCTGCCTGAGACGTGCCGGAGATACCGCTGGAAATGCTGACAAATACAATATCTTTGCCCTCCGCCAGGAACGGTTCAAAACATCTGGCAAAGTGGTCGGAATTGATCAGAGATGTGGAAACGGCGGCGCCTTTTCTCATCCGGTCATAAAAATCTTTTCCTGTGACGTCAAAATTCCTGTTTTCGTCATAGCAGAGAAAATCTTTTCCGTCTATATTGACGGTATAAGGGATAATATGAATATGATATCTGTCAGTCAGGTCTTTTGTCAGATTGCTGGCGGAATCGGTAATGATTTCATACAACATGGCTTACAACTCCTTGAAAATATATTTAATATATAGTGTATTAACAAAGAAACAGTATTACATTTGGTTTGCATCTACCGATGCATTGTGCTATGATAATGCATGATGTAGTTATTAAAACTATGTATTAAATATTTTATAACATAGTATTGAATACTATNTCAAGAGTTTGCACAACTAAAATCGAAAAATGCAGATATTTTATCTGCTGACTACAGANGGATACAAATGAGATGGTTTTTTCCAGTTTAGAGTTTANACTGTATTTTCTNCCNATTTTTTTGGCTTTATATTATATCATTCCACAAAACAAAAGTTTTAGCATCACTTTGAAAAATTTTGTTTTGCTGATGGGAAGCCTGTATTTTTATGCATTTGGCGAGCCGGTCTATGTTTTTCTGATAGCTGGTTCTGTCGTTGTCAATTATTTGCTTGCACAGGGATTGGATTATCTTTATGGTAAGCCTGCTTATGTGAAAGGCAGGAAAGCGTTATTTGCTTTTACGGTTGTCTTTGACGTGGGAATCCTGTTTTTCTTTAAATATTGTGGTTTTTTTGCCTTAAATATAAACATTTTATTATATAAAGTATTTAATGTTACATGGGTCACGCTGCCGGTCATTTCGGAAGAATCGCTGCCCCTTCCCATCGGCATCAGCTTTTATACCTTTCAGATCCTTTCCTATGTGATCGATGTATACCGCCGCAGTTATCCGGCGGAGAAAAATTTTCTTCGCCTTGGTGCCTATATCACCATGTTTCCGCAGCTTGTTGCAGGTCCCATCGTAAAATATACGGAGGTAAAAAAGCGGCTGGTGGACCGCCGTACGACGATCGTGGGATTCGATCATGGATTAAAGCTTTTTATTTTGGGGATGGGTTTTAAAGTGCTGATCGCCAATCAGATCGGTATCCTCTGGAAAGACATAGAACGGATCGGCTATGAAAGCATCTCCACGCCGCTTGCGTGGATGGGCGCATGGGCTTATTCGTTCCAGATCTATTATGATTTTTTCGGTTATTCCGTTATGGCGGCCGGACTTGGAAAAATGCTGGGATTCTATCTGCCGGAGAATTTCCGGGATCCCTATGCTTCCAAAAGCGTGACAGAGCTGTGGCAGAGATGGCATATCACGCTGGGCAGATGGTTNCGNGANTATCTTTATTTTCCGCTGGGCGGCAGCCGCTGCAGCAGGGTGCGCATGATCAGAAATCTATTGATCGTCTGGGCGGTGACCGGTTTTTGGCATGGAGCTGACTGGAATTTTATTTTCTGGGGTTTGGGATGGTTTGTCTTTATCATGCTGGAAAAGCTGTTCCTAAAAAAACATCTGGATGCGTCAAGGGTGTTTAGCAGGATCTATATGCTTTTTCTGATACCGATATCCTGGGTGGTATTTGCCATTACGAAGCCTGACAGGCTTGCGGTCTATCTGAACAGGATGTTCCCTTTTGTGAAGATGGATTATGTGCAAAATATCAATCCGACAGATTATCTTCGTTATGGAAAGACTTATGCGCTGTTATTTATGGTATCGATCCTGATCTGCGTGCCGAAAGTGAGGAAAAGCCTTGTGCTGATCCAGAGGAGCAGATATGGGACGCTGGCGGCATATGTCATTTTTCTGTTGTGCCTGTACTGCCTGGCCCTTGGAATGGACAATCCGTTCCTGTATTATAAATTTTAGGGAAGCGGTGATTTAATCAGCGTTTTCTTAAATAATTGTATAGGCATAGATTTAAGTTGGCGTTATAATATATGTTAGTAAGGATCGGGAAGGGGTTTATGGAACCGACAGAGAATAAACATAAAATAAAAAAAGTGAAGAAAAACGGCATTACCCTGGCCGTGTTGATCATATTTACGGTATGTTTCCTGCAGGGATACGGCATATGGGTTTCCCATATGGGTTACAGCAACCTTATGGTGCAGGGATATGGCGAAAAAACCGCATTGGCGGTTTTAGCCATACGAGATGGCTTTGTCCCATGGAAGGTGTTTTCCGAAGAATCAGTGGAGATCGCAGGTCTTTCTTCGGATGAAAACAGACTACATCATTCTTCCGGACTTATATCAGCAGGATTTGACGAGGAGAATGCACGTTGGGGACTGCGGGAAATTTTGGCGCTTGACCGTATGGCGGGGGATGATCAAATGACGGCGGAATATGTTGCAGAGCATCTGCTGCGTTATTCTTTTCTGGAGGAGAGCCTGCTGTATAACGATATGGAGGGGGCAGTCGATGGGGGTGGCACAAAACCCCGACCGGTATTTGCCACAGTGGATGACGCTTATTTTGCGGATGCGGTTTTTATCGGTGATTCGCGGATGCAGGGGGTATATGAATACGCCGGAATGGAAGAGGCGGATTTTCTTGCCAAAGTATCTATGACGATTTACAATATGATGAATACAAAAGTTACTACAAACGGACATAATGAAACAGTAAGGGAAGCATTGACGGAGCGCCAGTATGGAAAGATTTATATCATGGTAGGTATCAATGAGATCGGAACAGCTGATACGGAGTATTTTATCAGGAATTATCAGGCTGTTTTGGATGAGATCAGGACATTGCAGCCGGATGCACTTATTGTGATTCAGGCAATTATGCATGTGAGCGGTGATCTGGATAGAAAGGATCCTTATTTTAATAACGCCAATATCAATGAACGTAATGATGCATTAAAAGAGCTTGCNAATGGCAATNATATTTTCTATATTGATGTCAACGAGGTNTATGATGATGAAAACGGCAATCTCAGGCAGGAAGTAACGGCTGATGATGTCCACCTCCTAGGCAACTGCTATGAACTGTGGCATACATTTTTTATGGAACATGGGATTGTATATGAAAGCAGCGGGGAAGAATAAATAGAAGGACAAATATAGGTAAAGATTGTGAAAGGGGCAGAAGATGATAAATAAATATCGCATTATATTGTCGGTTATGCTGTGCGTGATGTCGGTATGTGCCTGTAACCAAAATGATACGCAGAATCCGCCGATGACCGTGTCGCAGGAGATTGCAGTGGGAATTTCTGAAAATATTATTCCGGCGGAAGCATTGGAATATTCCTTATTATACTATCCGGTTCCGGCAGGATTTGTGGCGGCCAGTGACAATACGGATATGGAAGCGTTCTATCTCAGTGAGACGCAGCAGGATTATTCGCATATCAGCTACAATAGGCAGCCCAATGATCATTTGGCAGATTTTATGGCTATGACGGCAGAAGATTATAAAAATATGCTTACACTGGGTCTGAAGACGGAGATCGATCTGGAGGGATTCACGCAGGAGGAAAAAGAGGGCTGGCAGCAGATAGATCTGATCCTTGTCTATGAAAAAGACGGCATTTCCTATAAGGCATGGCAGTATTTTTATATTACGGATAAATATATTTTCAGTATCACTTATGCCCAGGCCGGAGAAGCCATGTGGGAGGAAGCTTTTCTGGAATCCGCTGCACAGGTGATGCCTAAGAGCATCGTGGAGTCGGTGTCAGAAAACTGATAGTAGTAATTAATACAAATGAATGGTATAATGTACGCGAAGGCAATGAGCAGTGCGTGAGCGAGTGATATCATATGTCTCTCGGAAGCTTGCTTACGAGAGACATATGATATCAGGAGTGAACATAGGGCGAAGCCCGCGAGCGAGAAGAAGCGGTGCTGGACATCCGGGGGATGTCCGTTTAGCACGGACCGGAGTGGAACGGAGAAAGCGGAATCGAGCGAGAGCACTGCGGGGAAGAACGCGTGAGCGAGAATATTAAAAAGATAAGGAGAGTATCAGATATGTCACTCAAACCGACACTGGTTATTTTGGCTGCGGGCATGGGTAGCCGTTACGGTGGATTAAAGCAGATCGATCCTATCGATGATAAAGGACATAAGATTATAGATTTTTCAATTTATGATGCGATGCGGGCAGGATTTGGAAAGGTCGTATTTATCATAAAAAAGGAAAATGAACAGGACTTCAGAAGCTGTATCGGCGATGCTGTCAGCAGAAAAATGCAGGTGGAATACGTGTTCCAGGATCTGTATGATGTGCCGGCAGGTTTTTCCATACCGGAAGGCAGAGTAAAGCCATGGGGTACGGCGCATGCGGTTCTGGCGTGTAGAGATACGGTGAAAGAGCCATTTGCAGTCATCAATGCGGACGATTATTATGGTGTGAGCGCATATCAGTCCTTATATGACTATTTAACTACGATAGGGGAGCAGGAGAAGATGCCGTTCTGCATGGTAGGCTATGAACTGCAGAATACCCTGACGGAGCATGGATCTGTAGCGAGGGGATGCTGTCAGATGGATGCTGCTGGATATCTGGAGACGATCGTAGAACGGACTAAGATCATTAAGACGGAGGACGGAGCGGCTTATTCCGATGATGACGGCGCGACTTACCATCCGTTGCCGGGCAATNTGCTGGTCTCCATGAACATGTGGGGNTTTGTGCCGGAGATCTTTCNGGAGCTGCAGGCATNCATGGACCGGTTTTTTACATCGGAAGTAGAGAAAAATCCGCTGAAATCAGAATGTTATATCCCTATGGAGGTGGGCCGCATGATCCATGAAGGAAAAGCCACGGTCAAGGTGCTTTCTTCCAGGGACCGTTGGTTTGGCGTAACCTACAAAGAAGATAAACCGTTCGTTGTGGAATCCATCAGGCAGCTGAAAGAGCAGGGGGTTTATCCGGATATACTTTGGTAAAAGTTTTATGGTAAAATGGTATAAGAAAAAAACGGCACAGCCTGCAGGTTATGCCGTTTTTATTTTTATATGTTATAAAAATCATTGAAAATTTGCTGGGCGTGTTTTTCCAATCCCAACAGCAGGAGCATACCAAGGACTCCGCAGGAGATCAGTTCGCCTGCTCCGACAGTCAACATGAAATAAGGAATAGAACCTTCCAGCTGATAAGCAATGGATAGGACCCAAGGTATGATCAGTGTGTTGGCAATAATGGGAGGAAGCGGCGCAAGCCATTTTTTGCCTTTGAAAGGAAATTTTCCTACGGCATAGGTCCCGATTGCGCCAAGCAGTGTGGCAATGCTTCCGAAGATGATATCCCAGATGATGGCGCCGGTTAAGAGATTGGCTAAAATACAGCCGATAAACAGTCCGGGAATCGCTGCCGTCGTAAAAATGGGAAGAATCGTAAGAGCTTCGGAAAATCGGAGCTGGACTGCCTGGCTCGCCAGACCGAGGCGGTTGGCGAGGTCGGTCAGTACGACATACAAAGCAGCGATCAAAGCTGCCTGTACAAGGAACAGAGTCTTGCTTGATGTTTTCATTTTTTTGTCTCCTTAGTTTTGTTTTACGTGAGGATGTTGCGAACTCACGGGGTTAGTGTGAAAAATATATCTAAGGCAGTAAAAAACACTGCCTAAGATATATTAAGTTTCACACCGAAAAACGCAAAAGCGGCGTTTTTCATTTCTATTTGAGTCGCGGCAGAGCTACGACATGAGGGTTTATTGTGAATGATCAGCCTTATACTGATTTACTAATGTCTGGATACGCTCGCTGGGATCCAGAAAATCACTGATAGAAGTATCGTGATTCAGGGTGTCGATCAGATAAGCGATATATTTGCTCATGTCGCAAGTTGCATACCATTCGCTTTCCAATAATTCGGGCGGCTGGTAAATTAAGTTTGTGGTAAGGACTTTCGTGATCAAACCTTTTTCATAAGCCTCCTCAAATTTCTTCAGACCGTTGGTAAACAAACCGAAGGTGGAAAAGACGAAGATCCGGTTTGCATTGCGCGCTTTCAGTTCGGTAGCCACTTCGATCACGCTGTCGCCGGAGGATATCATATCGTCGATGATGATCATGTCTTTGCCGGCTACGCTGCTGCCAAGGAATTCATGTGCAACGATGGGATTGCGGCCATTGACAATTCGTGTATAATCCCGTCTCTTATAAAACATACCCATATCAAGACCGAGTACGTTGGCAATATAGATGGCACGTCCCATGCCGCCTTCGTCGGGGCTGATCACCATCATATGATCGGAATCCAGTTTTAAATTATCAACATTCTTTAGCAGACCTTTGATAAATTGGTAGGAAGGCTGTACGGTCTCAAATCCATTCAGCGGAATGGCGTTCTGTACCCGCGGATCATGTGCATCAAAGGTAATGATATTGTCCACACCCATCTGCACAAGCTCCTGCAATGCAAGTGCGCAGTCCAGAGATTCCCTGGCGCTTCTTTTATGCTGGCGGCTTTCGTACAAAAACGGCATGATGACTGTGATTCTTCTTGCCTTGCCGCCGACCGCCGCGATGATCCTCTTAAGATCCTGATAATGATCATCGGGAGACATATGATTCTGTCTGCCAAATAAAGAATATGTCAGGCTGTAATTGCCTACGTCCACCAGCAGGTAAAGATCGGTTCCCCTGACAGATTCCATGATAACGCCTTTGGCTTCGCCCGAACCAAATCTTGGGACTTTGGCGTCCAGTATGTAGCTGTCGCGCTGATATCCTGCAAAGGAAAGAGTATCCGCGTGGGCGTGCTCTCTCTCAATACGCCATTTGACAAGGTACTGGTCCACCTTTTCTCCAAGATGGCGGCAGCCCTCCAGCGGAATGATTCCAAGAGTGCCCACCGGGATTGTCTCCAGATTACGAACTTCCTGTTTGAGCGTTGGCATATGATGTGTTCCTCGCTTTCTGAATTAGCATGTTGTAATGTTAGTAAATCGTAACTGTTCAGCCGTTTCTTCTCTGCTGTATGCGAATATCTGTTCCAGTGAGCTTCAGCATATCGTAGTGCTGAAAAACGCGGGAAAATATACGGTCAGAATAATGATTTCTGATCTCTTCCATGGTTGTAAAATTGGTGGATATGATCACCGCTTTGCGGTTGCACATACGTTCATTTACAATATTGAACAGATGTGACTTTGTAAAGTCGGTGGCATATTCCGTTCCCAAATCGTCAATGATCAGAAGATCAGAATGGTAAAGCGCGTCAAGCAGCTGTTCAGACTGTTCTTTCATATACATTTTAGATGAAATGTTTTCAAAAAGTCTGATTGCGCTAAAATAGATCACGAATTTACCGCGGTCGATCAGCTCTTTTGCAACACAGTCGGAGAGAAAAGACTTTCCCGTACCTACTGTACCATAAAAGAGGAGATTGCGGTAGTCTGAATCAAAGTTATTTATGAAATTTTTACAAGTTGCTACGGCATGTTGAAACAGTGCCAGATCGTCTCCCTGATAATAATCATAGGATAAATGGGAAAAATTGTTGGTTTTAAGGAGATCACGTATCTGGGAGGCATCATATAAAAGTTCGATCTCCTGCCTGCGGAAGCATGAGCATTTCTTCCCATTGATGTACCCAGTGTCGCGGCAGGCTTCGCAGGTATAATGCGGCTCCAGATAGTCCTGAGGATATCCGGCGTCCGTAAGAAGCTGCAGCTTCAGGGATTTCATATGTTCCAGATTCTGGTGAAGCGTATCAAGCTGCTCCCTTTGGGATACCTGCCGGCTGTTCCGGGGATCCAGAAGTATGCGGGCGTGTTCCATGGAAGTGGAAATGATCTTCTGGTCAAGTTCCCGAACTTCGGGGATCTTCTGATAGACCTCTGTTTTACGGTGTTCCAGTTGTGTGTCATTTTCAGCCCGCTGTTTTTCATAGTTGCGGTTAATAAGGTTATATTGCTGATTGGTCAAAGGCATAGAAAACTCCTTTTTATGGTTTAATTACCGGTCAACGCTTTCTTTGCTTTCTCTAATGCGATAGCTTCCAATTCAGCAAAGTCATAGTCGTGCTGCTCAATATTACAGAAGGAACCGGAGGATTTCTTAGGGGCTGCGTAAGCGGACTGACGGATGGCATTGCTCCTGGACTTCCGAACCGCTTCAGCGGCATTTAACTCCTTTAAGGATCGGATGTTTTCATTCTGCCAGGATTCCAGTATGGAATTAGCATAGGAAAAACGGTTCGTGTCCGTCTTCATAACGGTGCGGTTGCATGCTTCTTCGATCAACTCCATCGGATAAGCACATTCTACGAGCCAGTGGATAATGTATTCCTGCTCTTTTTTTGCAGGAAGTCCCTGCTTCCCAAGCAGTGTCATGATCTAAATGCAGGCTTTCTGGTCGACGGCGAAGCGCTGTGCTTGGTGGAAGGATGTTGCCTGCTTGATATTGATAATGCCTGCTTCATTCCAGCGGATGGCTGTCTGCTCTATCATACGGAAACTCTTCTGCCCTTGTCCGATGCAGTATTGAAGAAGATAATCCGTAAGATCCAGCGCAAAACCAAGACGGTCATAGATAAAAAGAAGCGTCTTGATCTCAGGACCGCTGATGGTGCGCCCGGTATATTGCTGTGCAGCAAAAAGAAGCTGCCTGCTTTCGGGATTCTCCTGAAAGGCGGCGATATCTTCCAATGTATAAGAATTTTTTTCCGCTGCATAATCCGGAAAAACCGGCTTTGGCTTGTCAGGGACAAGCTCCAAAGCGGGAGAAACCGCCGCGGATGGCGTAACTGCTGTAGATGGGGAAGCCGCAACAGCCGACGTAACTGTCATTGATGAGATATTTTCTGTAGTTTCGGCAGTATCCCGCATGGCAAAACTGCACAGCCGGATGCCGGTAATGTTATGGCGGCTGTCATAATCAATAGAAAGCAGACGCAGTTTTTCCCAATAAGTAAGCGCACGGATAATATCTTTTTCCGTGTGGTTGAATTTATCTGCGATTTCGGCAATATCAGTAGGAAGGTTGGCGCTGACCATGCGCAGCAGATAAAGATATACTTTGATCTGCGCATCGTTGGCGTCCTTCATATACTGATCAATGAAACGATTGGATAACACCGTGTATCCTTCAGTGGAATCCGATGTGATGTTTAATGGTATCATATTTACTCTCCATGCGATAACTTCCATAGACGGAAGCCCTGTAAGAGAATTATATCATATCGGAATAAAAAATCAATAGCTGCGAATTGCCTCAGAGCCTTATTTTATAGGGGTTTCACGACANNNTGGATATTGTGGATATTGTGAATGGAGCATCGACATAATATGTAGAAATNTGTCGANGGATGCNTTTTTTCTGTGAGATATTTCCANCTTTTATTTNCAGAATTTAGATGTTATGTTAACAAAAATATCCACATTTTCAGACGTCGCAATGNANGCTTAAAAATGTAGATATTGNGGATAAATTATTTTCCAAGGATGGATTCGCCGATTTTAACCACGTCCCCGGCGCCCATAGTTATCAACAGGTCGCCTTCGCCGCAATTTTGTAAAATAAAATTTTCAATGTCGTCAAACAGGGGATAATAATAGCATTTCACGCCCAAATCATCCAGCTTTTCTTTTAAATCTCTCGAGGAGATGCCAATAGTGTTTTTCTCCCTGGCTGCATAGATGTCGGTCAGGATCACAAGATCGACTGCAGAAAGAGCCTGGGCAAAATCGTCTAAAAATGCTTTGGTGCGTGTATAGGTATGGGGCTGGAAGACACATACAAGCCGCTTGTGGGGATAACCCTTCGCCGCGTTAAGGGTAGCGCGGATCTCCGTTGGATGGTGCGCATAATCATCGATGATCGTGATGCCGCCGATTTCCCCCTTGCGCTCAAACCGCCGGTCGGTTCCGCTGAATGAGGAAAGCCCTTTTTTGATCGTTGCAGTGTCAAGACCCAAAAGTTCCGACAAGGCAATGGCTGAAAGCGAGTTATATACATTATGGATGCCGACGACGGAAAGCTGAATATTTTCCGGCTCCCTGCCCGGACGGTGGAGTACATAGGAAGCGCAGCCGTTTTCCGCAAAGGTGATGTCAGATGGATAATAATCGCTTTGACTGGTGCTGCCGAAGGTAATGATTTTGCAGGAAAGTCCTTTGGTGATCTCCTCCAGACGTTCGATATCCCCGTTAATGATCAGTGCGCCGTCAGTGGGAAGCAGCGATGCAAAACGGTGAAAGGAATCGCGGATTTCATGGATATCCTTAAAGAAATCCAGATGGTCTTCTTCTATATTAAGTATGATGGCAAGCTTTGGAAAAAAGCTTAAATAGCTGTTCGTGTACTCGCAGGCTTCCGTAACGAAATATTCCGAATGGCCGATCCGCAAGTTGCTGTTTATATTCTTTAAGATGCCTCCGATGGAAAGCGTGGGATCCGCATCTGCGGTAAGAAGGATCTCCGATACCATGGAGGTGGTCGTTGTCTTTCCATGGGTGCCGCTGATGGCAATGGGGATCTGGTAATTACGCATAAGCTGCCCTAAAAGCTCCGCGCGGCTTAAGGCAGGGATGCCCCGTCCGCGGACTTCGGCAAGTTCGGGATTATCTTCCCGGATCGCCGCAGTATAGACGGCAAGGTCGATGCCGGCTTTGATATTGTCTGCGCGCTGCCCGTAATAAATGGCGGCGCCGAGTGATTCCAGATGTTTTGTCAGGGCGGAGGACTGGCTGTCGGAACCGCTGATCGTAAAACCTCTGGATAGCAGGATCTCCGCCAGACCGCTCATGCTGATGCCGCCGATTCCGATAAAATGAACGTGGATGGGAGTTTTAAAATCTATCTGATACATAGTGTCTGTATGCTCCTTCTCGATATGATCTTTACATGATCATTATATTCTTAAAAAAGTTTTTGCCACACAATTTATTATACTCGCAAAATAATGGATGTAAAGTAAAAGGTTTAAGGTGACAATTTTTTGGCGCATAATTTGTATTGATTAAACAAATTATAACAGCATGGGTAGTCTGGACAAACCTATGGTTCAGAATGCAAATTTAGCAGTTTTCACAAAAATATGTAGCGGTTTATGACAAAATGTCTTAAAATCTTTGCGGAAATGAGGACTTTAATTATATAAAATCTACAAAAAAAATTCATTTTCTGCGAAAAAAAATTTGGAAAAATATTCACTTTCACAAAAAGCTATGTTATAATGAAAAAGGTAATTACTGGTAAGAAATATATAAAATGTGTAGGGTTACAAATTTACTATGACAGAGGTGATGACATGATCAAGAAAGAAATGATTGCCATGTTGCTTGCCGGCGGTCAGGGCAGCAGATTGGGCGTACTGACAAGGAAGATGGCGAAACCGGCAGTTTCTTTTGGCGGAAAGTACAGAATCATTGATTTTCCGTTGAGTAACTGTATTGATTCAGGCGTTGATACAGTAGGTGTGCTGACACAGTATCAGCCGCTTCGGCTGAATACGCATATCGGTATCGGTATTCCGTGGGATCTGGATCGTAATATCGGCGGTGTGACAGTGCTTCCTCCGTACGAGAAAAGTACGAACACAGAGTGGTATACCGGAACAGCGAATGCAATTTATCAGAATATTGCGTATATGGAAAGTTTCAATCCGGAATATGTACTGATCTTATCCGGCGACCATATCTATAAGATGGATTATGAGGTTATGTTGGATTTCCACAAGGCGAATGGGGCAGAGGTGACGCTGGCAGTTATGCCGGTTCCCCTTGAGGAAGCAAAACGTTTTGGTATCGTAATTACGGATGACAATCACAAGATCGTTGATTTTGAGGAAAAACCGGAGCATCCGCGCAGCAATCTGGCTTCTATGGGTATCTATATCTTTACATGGAAGACGTTAAAGGAAGCGCTGATCGCTAAGGCGGAACAGCCGGCGCTTGACTTTGGTAAGCATGTCATTCCTTACTGTCATCAGAATCAGGCTCCGATCTATGCTTATGAGTACAATGGATACTGGAAGGATGTTGGAACGCTTCATTCTTATTGGGAAGCTAATATGGAATTGATCGACATCGTTCCGGAGTTTAATCTTTATGAAGAATATTGGAAGATTTATACCAAGTCGGACGCATTGCCGCCACAGTATATTTCAGCAGACAGTGTGGTAGAGCGAAGTCTGATCGGCGAAGGCGCAGCGATCTACGGCGAGGTATATAACTCCATCATCGGATGTAATGTTGAGATCGGAGAAGGCACGATCGTACGGGATTCTATCATTATGAATGAGACGGTGATCGGTGCTCATTGCGAATTAAATAAGACAATTATAGCAGAGAATACTACGATAAAAGATAACGTCCAGACCGGTATTGGCGAGGAAGTGGATAATGAAACAGACCCGCATATATACAATCATGGACTTGTCTGCATCGGAGAACATACCACGGTTCCTGCAGGCGTTACAATCGGTAAGAATACGGTTGTATTTGGTGAGACGGATGCTTCCGATTATCCTGATCAGACCCTTGCCAGTGGTAAATCTCTGATAAAGGAGGGCGATAAAGCATGAGAGCGATGGGTATCATTTTAGCCGGCGGCGGCGCAAAACAGAGCAGAATGGGAGAGCTTGCCGGCAGACGGGCCGTGGCTGCAATGCCGATTGCGGGCAGCTATCGAAGCATTGATTTTTCACTTAGCAATATGACAAACTCCCATATTCAGAAGGTTGCAGTCCTGACACAGGATAATGCCAGAAGTTTAAATGAACATCTGAGTTCCTCCAAATGGTGGGATTTCGGCAGGAAGCAGGGCGGTTTGTATGTATTTACGCCGACCAGAACGGCAGAAAACAGCGACTGGTATCGTGGTACGGCGGATTCTATTGCGCAGAATCTGGAGTTTTTAAAGGACAGCCATGAGCCTTATGTGGTGATCGCATCCGGTGACTGTGTTTACAAGATGGATTACAATAAGGTGCTGGAATATCATATTGAAAAGAAAGCTGATATCACGGTTGTATGTAAGGAATTTGGTAATGAAGTCAATGTCGAGCGTTTCGGCTGCGTAAAGACAGACGAAGACGGAAGGATCCGGGAATTTGAAGAGAAACCGGTAAAGGCCAATTCACACACGATTTCCTGTGGTATTTATGTGATACGTCGGAGACAGCTGATCGAGATGATCGAAAAGGCTGCAGGAGAAGGACGGTATGATTTTGTAAATGATATTCTGATTCGGTATAAAGACTTAAAGAGAATTTACGCGTACAAGATGACGGATTATTGGAAGAATATCTCTACAGTTCAGGATTATTATGATACCAACATGGATTTCCTGAAACCTGACATTAGAAATTATTTCTTTAAGCAGTATCCGGATATTTATTCCAAAATTGACGATCTTCCGCCTGCAAAGTACAATGTGGGAGTACAGNTGCGCAACAGTTTGATCTCCAGCGGAAGNATTATCNACGGAGAAGTTGAAAACTCAGTCATTTTCAAGAAGGTATTTGTAGGGAATAACTGTACTATAAAAAATTCTATCATCTTAAATGATGTATATATTGGGGATAATACGCATATTGAAAACTGCATCGTGGAGAGCCGTGATACAATACGTGCCAATTCATTCCACAAGGGAGAGGACGGAATCAAGGTAGTAGTAGAGAAGAACGAAAGATATGTCATCTAAAGATGCATCATCAAAAGATGAAACATCAAAAGATGAAACATCTTTGGTAGTAAGGGGGTAAGCGGGTATGACAATAACCGATGTTAGGGTTCGTAAAGTTGAAAGAGAAGGAAAGATGAAAGCCGTTGCTTCTATCACGATTGAGGGTGTGTTTGTAGTGCATGACATCAAGATCATTGAAGGAGACAGGGGATTATTTATCGCTATGCCCAGCAAGCAGGCGCAGGATGGTACTTATCGGGATATTGCTCATCCGATTACCACAGAGACCAGAGAGATGATACAAAACATGGTAATTAGTAAGTACAATGAAGCGCTGGCAGAAGAGTGATTACAGATTAGTTTTGCCGGAGCAATGAGGAGGGCTGCCAAAATGGCGGCCCTTTCTTTCGCATAACACACAGATGATCGTTTGGGAATATGACTGTATAATTTTGTTGACTGCCCTTTTGATACTTGTTAAAATCTATAAAGAACTTGGATTGAATCAGAATATGAAGTGATTACGTATATCTCTGATCGTGGAGGCGAAATGAGTTATTGCCATAAAGATATAATAACAGAAATAAAAAAGGACACAAAAGAAGNNTATGTAAATGGAAATNNGTATCAAAGAAGNNGNGACGTNANAAGGACAAAAAATGCTTGTCATNACTCCTGNTTTAAGTCTTACGGGGGCCAATGTCGTATTGTTGGAGCTTCTTGTGCTGTTGCAAACAAAGGGATATGACCTGTATGTGCTATCCACGGCGGATGGGGTGTTTAAAGAGAAGTTTTTAGGGCTTGGGGCGACAGTGTTTATCAGATCATATGTAAGCTGCAGCGATTCTTTCCGTAAGTTCTTGCAGGAAGCGTTTGATATTGTATTGATAAATTCAGCCGCATGTTTTTACTACGGCTATTATTTTATCAACACAAAAGTAAAGGTAGTATGGTGGTTCCATGAGACGAAGAGCCAGCTTGATACTATGCGAAGCGAATTTTTAAATTTAAGCCTGCTTGGAGAAAATTTTACGATAGCCGGAGTGACAAAGTCTGTTAAGGACGGGATATTCAATGATTATCATATTGATATACCGCTGCTCCCTATGCCGGTAAAAGACAGGCTTAGTGAATATGGACATAAAAGAACGGATAAGGTAACTTTTTTTATGCCTGCCGCCTATACATATATAAAAGGTCAGGATATTTTATTTAAGGCAGTCTGTATGCTGCCGGCGGAATATTTGAAAAAAGCGCATTTTATTATGTGCGGGTATCAGCTTGAGGGTCAGAGGGAATATTATTCAAATATGAAAGCCATCGCGTCGAAAATTCCGTGTGTGACTTTTCTTGACGAGATAAGCAGGGATGAAGTTTATGAGTATTATAGTAAATGCGACTGTGTGCTTGCGCCGTCAAGAGTAGATGCCACTCCTACGACGATCGTCGAGGCAATGATGTTTGAAAAAATATGTCTTGTTTCTGATGCGACGGGGATCTCTAAGTATCTCGAGGATTGTAAGAGCGCGTTTATTTTTCCCAGTGAAAATGCCGCGGAGCTATACAAAAGAATACTGTTCATCATTGAGGCATTGGATGAATTGAGTAGTATCGCAAAGGCCGGGCGTGAAGTTTATATAAGGGAATTTTCAACGGAAAGTGTATTAAAAAAATGGGGCGAAATAATGAATTAATTTGTGCCTGCGGCAGTTTGGATCCGCAGGTTAAGGAAAAAGCATGGAGATCAGAATGAATGTAGCGACAGCGCTTAATAAAAACTACATAAGGTATGTTATTGTCATGCTGACTTCACTGTGCATGAACAATGAGAAGCATATTGATGCCTTTATTTTGCACAGTGAACTGACTGAGGATGATATCATATTTATGGAAAAGTCTTTGGCAGATTACGATATATCCATTATCCCGATAAAGGTTGACAACGGTATATTTGATGAAAGATTTCCGAAAAATTCAAAGTGGACGGTAGAAACGTATTATAGGCTGCTGCTTATGGAGCTGCTTCCTGAGTATGTAGACAGAATTTTGTATCTGGATGCAGATACCATAGTTAATAAAAATATTTATGAATTCTACAATGTAGATTTTGGGGACGATGAAATTATAGCATGTATAGACAGCCTTGGGAAATCGGGTTGGGATGACATGAGCGACAGGCAAAGGCAAATGTTTTCTCCGATGATTGAACAGGGATACAGATATTTTTGTGCAGGCGTCATGCTTATGAATATTGCAGCTATAAGGGAAAAATATAATTTTGGCAGTTACATGGATGCAGCAAAGACGTGGGATTATAAAATGTCCGCCCCTGATCAGGATCTTTTGAATTTTGTGCATTGGGAAAAGATAGGGTATGTTGACCCATATGAGTATAATCTGTTTGCAAGGATTGCACATAATGAAAAAATGACTTATGAACAGGTAAAGGAAGGTACATACATTATACATTTTGCGGGGGAAAAACCTTGGAACTCGAAAAATGTACATTTTGACATAGAAAAATTGTGGTGGGATTATGCGAAAGCCACTCCGTTTTATTTAGAGCTTTTGGAGGGATTTCTGCTGGACACGCTTTTTGAGACGAGAGTGGAGGATTATATTTGTGAGATTCTAAACAATAAAAAAACGGTGGAAGAGGCTTTAAAGAAGTCTATGGAGATAAACCGAAAACTGTTGGGAATGGTAAATCCGATGGTGGAAAGGCATGGAGATTAGTATGTATATCATTGCAGGCTTGGGCAATCCGGGCAATCAGTATCGTAACACAAGACATAACGTGGGATTTGCGGCGGTTGATTGCCTTGCAGGTCAATATCAGATCGATATTGGCGAGGTCAAGCATAAGGCGTTGTCCGGCAAGGGAAGGATCGGCAGTGAACGGGTGGTTCTTGTAAAGCCCATGACATTCATGAATCTGAGCGGGGAAGCGATACGTCAGGTCGCGGATTATTATAAGATCGATGTGACGGAGGAGCTGATCGTGATCTATGACGATATCAGTCTGCCGCCGGGGCAGCTTCGTGTGCGGAAGAAAGGAAGCGCGGGCGGACATAACGGGATCAAGAATATCATTGCGCAGCTTGGTACGGAGGAGTTTAAAAGGATCAGGATCGGCGTTGGTGAGAAGCCAAAAGGGTATGACCTGGCGGATTATGTGCTGGGACATTTTTCTAAAGAAGAAAGCACATTGATGGAAGAAAGCTTCCAGCGGGCGGCAGAGGCTGCGTGTATGATCATGGAGCAGGACATTGACGCGGCGATGAATGCATATAATAAAAAAGTCTGATGTTCAATTAAAAATAGTTGTAGCTTGGAGACTGACTATGGAATTGCTTCATTTTCCGCTGCAGGGTGCGGAATGGTATCTGCGCATGCAGGAACAATTACATAAGGATCGCGTTCGTATTGCGGTAGGAGGCTGCGTGGATGCGCAGAAGCTCCATCTGATCTCTGCGTGCAATGCACCGTTTCAGACAGGGCTCATCATTACCTACAGTGAGCTGCGGGCCAGAGAGATCTATGAGGAGTACCGATTCTATGATAAAAATGTCTATCTGTATCCGGCAAAGGATCTGATCTTTTATCAGGCGGATGTGAACGGCAAACAGATGGTGATTGACAGGATGCGGGTATTCAGGGCGATCCTTTCCGGTGAACAGATGGTGATCGTTACCACATTTGATGCGCTGATGGAGCCGGTTCTGCCCAAGGATGTGCTGGAAGATCATGTCATTACCATAGTAAAGGGCGGGATCGTGGAAGAAAAGGCAGTTGCGCTTAAACTGACCGCCATGGGATATGAGCGTAATTATCAGGTAGAGGGCCCCGGTCAGTTTTCTATCCGTGGCGGTATCATTGATATCTTTGATCTGACCCAGGAGAATCCCTGCCGTATTGAGCTGTGGGGAGATGAGGTGGATTCCATCAGGAGCTTTGACGTTTTAAGCCAGCGCTCCATAGAAACACTGGACGAAATTGCAATCTACGCTGCGACGGAGATGATTCTTTCAGGCACACAGAAGGCAGAGGGTTTCCGTAAGATCGAAGCAGATGCTAAAAAATTGATGGAGCGTTACAGAGCAGAGTTTAAGACGGAAGAAGCGCACCGGATCAGTCTCCTGTTAAAGGATCTGGAACATCAGCTTCTGGAGATGGATCAGATGACCAATCTGGAAGGGTATATCCATTATTTTTATCCGGATACGATTACGTTTTTAAAGTTGTTTGATGAGAAGCGGCTCTGTGTTTATCTGGACGAGCCGGCGCGGATCAAGGAACATGCGGCGGCTGTAGAGCTTGAGTTTCGCGAGAGCATGATGCATCGTCTGGAGAAGGGATATATCCTGCCCGGACAGATGAATATCCTGAGGGGAGCAGAGGAGACGATTGCAGAGCTTTCGGGAAGACGCAGTATCTCATTTTACGGATTGATGGGAAGCGACGCACTGTTCGATTATGATGATTCTTATACATTAAATACAAGGAGCGTGCCATCTTATCATGGCAGTTTTTCCGGTCTTTTGGAACATCTGACAGGCCTTAGAAAACAGGGATACCGGGTGGTCATTTTATCTACCTCCAGAACCCGTGCGCAGCGGCTTGCGAAGGATATTACCGAAGAGGGCGTGGTTGCCAGTTATACGGAAAATTGGGAAAAGAAACTGCAACCGGGAGAGATCGTCACATATTATGGAAGGCTTAGAACAGGATATGAATATCCGGGACTGAAGTTTACGGTGATTGCCGAGACGGATATCTTCGGACAGGAAGTTAAAAAGAAGAAAAAGCGTGTGAAATATACCGGTGGAACGAAGATCCGAAGCTTTGACGAGCTGCATGTGGGGGACTATGTGATCCATGAGGACTATGGGATCGGTATCTACCGGGGGATTGAGAATATCGAAGTGGCGCATGTGCGCAAGGACTATATGAAGATAGAATATCGGGAAGGCGGCATCGTTTATGTCCTGGCGACTGCGTTGGATATCATCCAGTTTTATGCCGACCGCGACGCGAAAGCGCCGAAGCTGAACAAGCTGAATACCCAGGAATGGAAAAAGACCAAGGCAAAGACAAAGTTAGCTGTTGGCGAAATTGCAAAGGAGTTGGTGTCATTATATTACAGGCGTCGGCAGAAGACAGGATACTGTTATTCCAAGGATACGGTATGGCAGAAGGAATTTGAAGAGATGTTTCCTTATGAGGAGACGGAAGACCAGTTAAATGCTATCATAGCTGCCAAAGACGACATGGAAAGCAGCAAGATCATGGACCGTCTGATCTGCGGGGATGTGGGCTTTGGCAAGACAGAGATTGCGATCAGGGCTGCATTTAAGGCTGTGCAGGAGGGAAAGCAGGTTGCATATCTGGTGCCGACTACGATCCTTGCGCAGCAGCATTATAATACCTTTCTTGGACGGATGAAGGAGTATCCGGTCAGGATAGATATGCTTTCACGTTTTTGCACGGCAAAAGAGATCCGGACGACGTTATCTGATTTGAAAAAGGGTCTGGTGGATATTGTGATCGGAACACACCGGCTGCTTTCCAAGGATGTGGAATTTGCAGATCTGGGACTTTTGGTCATTGATGAGGAGCAGCGTTTTGGCGTGACGCATAAGGAAAAGATAAAACAGATGAAGGAAAATGTCGACGTGCTTACTCTGACGGCGACGCCGATTCCCAGAACTCTGCATATGAGTATGATCGGTGTGCGCGATATGAGTGTCTTAGAGGAAGCACCGCAGGACCGTCTGCCGATCCAGACGTATGTGATGGAGTACAATGAAGAAATGGTTCGGGAAGCAATCGTACGGGAGCTGGCAAGAAAAGGACAGG
>WFLX010347587.1_pt1 | contig 22796 bp, 13 predicted proteins | sample 4967041 | NCBI WGS metagenome assembly WFLX01 (sample SAMN12857096, study PRJNA449069) | gut metagenome | isolation source: stool from male and female vole | host: Microtus ochrogaster | place: USA:Florida | collected 2017
GCTGACTATGAGGTGGCACTGAAGGGGAATCAGGCAGGTCTGTAAGAAGCTGTGGAGAAGTATTTCAGCCAGGTGAAAATAGGGAAGGAAATACAGGAGAAGAATGATATCTGTACAGTAGAGAAAGCCCATGACCAGATGGAAAAGAGGGAATATTCATGCGTTTGCCGTGGGCAATTAGCAGATTATATTGTATGGATAAACAAAATGTGTTATAATTGCGACAAATAATTTAGCATAAATTATGAGGAGGTAGGTTGAACATGGAGAATAGTTCTGAAAATTTTTTTCATGAAAATGATAATCGGATCAACAATATGGTCTGCCGAATTTTATTGTGTCTGACATTAATTTTTCCGGCATTATTTCTGTTGTCATTCTTAGGAGTTTTTCGTCTGACCATTGGCGAATTATGTGTACTGACCCCTATTGGCTGTGTCTTTATTCTAATTCCCGTTATATTGAAAAAGGTTGGGGTAAAAACAATTGTTTTAAAGTATTGTTCGGTTATATCTCTGGCGTTAGTGGTAGCTATGATGGGAACAAACGCAAATGTGGGCATTTATATGACGTATGTATTGGCATTGGCAATCAGCTGCCTGTATTTTGACGTTCGGTTTACAAGGCATGTGGCGGTAATCGGGTATGTATGCATGGTGATAGCGGTATTTTTTAGGGCGCATTCCGTCACGCTGCTGCCGGGCGACTCAGTGTTTTCATGGTTTCGGGGTTATGCGATGGGCTTTACCATTGAATACATAGCTATGTCAGCGGTATTTCTTACTATCACAAAGCTGGCGAGAAAGCTTTTGGAGAGCCTGCATAATACGGAGAAGATTAAGGAAGTAGTAAAACAATGTGAGTCTGCCAGTGACAATCTGGGGGCGGCAGTGGCGCAGCTTCATGAGTCTCTGGAGGCAAGTAGCCAGAGCAATCAAAAGATTTCACAATCGGCTTGTAAGTCTTTGGAGGATTGCAGTAATAACCAGAAATATGTAGATGATACGGCAAGCAGTATTCAGGAACTGAAGCTTTTGGTCCAAAAAATCGTAGAAAAAACGGAGCGTATGTACAGGGCGGTTGACCAGACAAGTCAGAGCACCTTGAACTATATATCCGTGATGGATGGCGCTGTGGCTGCCATGAGGCAGATTGAGGGCAGTACTCATGATACCTTGGAGATAATTCAGGCGTTGGAGCAGCAGACTAATGAAATTGGCAGTCTGACGGATATTATTGTAGGTATTGCCAGCCAGACTAACCTGTTGGCGTTAAATGCATCTATTGAAGCCGCCAGAGCAGGAGAAAACGGTAAGGGATTTGCTGTTGTGGCAGATGAGGTCAGAAAGCTTGCAGAGGAGTCCCACGCTGCGGTAGAACAGATTTCACATCATGTGAATGGCATTCGCACAGGTGTGGCGAAGGCAGGGGAATCCATCGATTTTGGCACCAATACCGTAAAATCGGGAATGGATTATATCTTTAATGCCAAGGAGGAAGCCGAAAAACTTGGCAGGCTACAGGAGAGTTCCAAAGAAGTAGTTGATGAAATTGCGGTTGCATGTGAAGATTCCCAGAGATATGTAGGTCAGGTTGTGGACATGGCAGATAATATGACAAAGCTTATGGAACATTCCGCAGATATGATTCAGGAGATTAAGGACAGTCTGTTTGAACAGGAGAACTTGATTTCAGATATCAATCATATTTTTGAGACGGTTTCACAGGTCTCAGAGCATTTGCAGGAAGTTGTGGAGACTTAAGGGTAAAACTTAAATTATCTTAATAAAAATATTTGAAACACTATATAACGCTGAAAACAAACCAAGAAAACAGACAATTAACAATAAAATAAATTAATATCAAACTATCTGACAACTTAATAAAAATTTGTTATTTACAGATGAGATAAATTGGTGTATAGTAATGAAAAGGTCGCAAAGGAGCGCACAAAGGCTTCTTTGCGACCTTTTTTATTCCTGCGGGCAATGAGCCAAGTGCCGTGCTTAAAAGGAGGCTGCCAGTATGTGATTATGCTTCTTATGAGAATGAATTGGCAGATACATAAGGGATATACGGAATCGGTAATCGGAAAGGAGAACTACAATGTTTGACGTGAAAAATAATCTTCCCAAAGCTCCTCTTTATCGTGAAGAGTTTGAGCATGACAACTGTGGTATCGGAGCCTGTGTAAATATTAACGGTAAGAAAAGCCGCGCAACTGTGGAGAATGCTTTGAAGATTGTTGAAAACTTAGAGCACAGGGCAGGTAAGGATGCGGAGGGAAAGACCGGAGACGGAGTTGGTATTCTGACTCAGATTCCTCACGGTTTTTTTGCAAGGGTGACAAAGCCTTTAGGTATAGAAATCGGAAAAGAGAGAGAGTATGGGGTGGGAATGTTTTTCTTCCCGCAGGAGGAACTTCGCAGAAATCAGGCGAAGAAGATGTTTGAAATCATTGTAGAAAAGGAAGGCATGGAATTTTTGGGCTGGCGTGAGGTGCCCACCTTTCCCAACGTGCTGGGGCATAAGGCGGTAGAGTGTATGCCTTACATTGTGCAGGGCTTTGTAAAAAAGCCGGCGGATGTGGAAAAGGGTCTGTCCTTTGACCGCAGGCTGTATATTGCGAGACGAGTGTTTGAGCAGTCCACGGACGATACCTATGTGGTATCCTTTTCCAGCAGGACTATTGTATATAAAGGCATGTTTTTGGTGGGGCAGCTGCGTACCTTCTTTGCGGATCTTCAAAGCGAGGATTTCGTGTCGGCAATAGCCATGNTGCANTCCCGTTNTTCCACCAACACCAATCCCAGCTGGNANCGTGCCCATCCCAACCGCTTTATGGTGCATAACGGTGAGATTAATGCTATTCGCGGCAATGCGGACAAGATGCTTGCCCGCGAGGAAAATATGAAGTCCGAGTATCTGACAGGACAACTCCATAAGGTGCTGCCTGCAATCAACAAAACCGGTTCAGACTCCGCCATGCTGGATAATACACTGGAATTTCTTGTGATGAGCGGCATGGAGCTGCCCCTTGCGGTTATGATTGCCATTCCTGAGCCGTGGGCAAACAATAAGGCAATGTCTCAGACTAAGAGGGATTTTTACCAATATTATGCTACGATGATGGAGCCGTGGGACGGTCCCGCTTCTATATTATTTTCCGACGGGGATATTATGGGCGCAGTGCTTGACCGTAACGGTCTGCGCCCTTCCAGATATATGATTACGGACGACAATACCCTGATTCTTTCCTCCGAGGTGGGAGTGCTTGACATTGACCCCGCAAGGATTAAGGTGAAGGAAAGGCTGCGTCCGGGCAAAATGCTTTTGGTGGACACGGTACAGGGCAAAGTTATCGATGACGAGCATTTAAAGGAAAAATATGCCTCCAGACAGCCCTACGGCGANTGGCTNGANANTAATCTGGTATTNTTAAAGGATTTNAATATNCCCAATCNGCGNGTGCCGGAGTATNNCTCATGAGGAGCGCCAGNGNATGCAGAAGGCNTTNGGNTANACNTATGANGANCTAAAGACCAGTATTCTTCCCATGGCGAAGAACGGCGGGGAGGCTATTGCGGCAATGGGAGTGGATACGCCACTGCCTGTTTTGAGCAAGGCACATCACCCTTTGTTCCATTATTTCAAGCAGTTGTTTGCACAGGTTACCAATCCCCCTATCGATGCTATCCGTGAGGAGATTGTTACCTCCACCACCATTTACATAGGAAGGGAGGGTAATCTTTTGGAGGAAACTCCTAAGAACTGTAACGTGCTTAAGGTAAACAACCCGATTCTTACAAACACAGACCTTCTTAAGATTAAGAATATGAAGGCGGAGGGCTTTCAGGTAGAGGTTGTACCGATTATTTATTATAAAAATACCAGCCTTGAGCGTGCTATCGACAGACTGTATGTGGAGGTTGACAGGGCATACGGCGAGGGGGCAAATGTGCTGATTCTCTCCGACAGGGGTGTGGATGAGAACCATGTGCCTATACCTTCCCTGCTTGCGGTATCGGCATTGAACCAGTATCTGGTGCGTACCAAGAAGAGAACCCGTGTTGCACTTATTCTGGAGTCGGGCGAGCCAAGGGAGGTACATCATTTCGCAACCCTCTTAGGTTATGGCGCCTGTGCCATCAATCCCTATCTGGCACAGGATTCCATCAGGGAATTGATAGACAATCATATGCTGGATAAGGATTATTATGCGGCAGTGAATGATTATAACAACGCGGTTCTTCACGGGATTGTGAAGATTGCGTCAAAAATGGGTATCAGCACCATTCAATCCTATCAGGGGGCTCAGATATTTGAGGCGATCGGTATTTCCCCTGAGGTAATCAACAAGTATTTCGGCACTACTGTAAGCCGTGTGGGTGGAATTACCTTAAAGGATATTGAGGAGCAGGTGGATGAACTGCATTCACAGGCGTTCGACCCTCTTGGGCTTGGCAATGATTTGACCTTAGACAGCCCGGGTCATCACAAGATGAGAAGCGGCGGCGACGAGCATTTATATAACCCTGCAACCATCCATATGCTGCAGCAATCCACCAAACGCGGTGATTATGAGATGTTTAAGCAGTATACAGCTATGGTGAACAGTGAGGAGTCCGTGAAAAATCTCAGAGGACTTATGGACTTTAATTTCCCGAAAAAGGGTGTGGCACTTGAAGAGGTTGAGCCTGTGGATTCCATTGTCACCAGATTTAAGACGGGCGCCATGTCCTACGGCTCCATTTCCAAGGAGGCGCATGAGACTATGGCAATCGCCATGAACAGGCTGCACGGAAAGAGCAATTCCGGCGAGGGCGGAGAGGATCTGGAGAGACTTACTGTAGGCGCCGATGGCTTGAATCGCTGCTCTGCGATTAAGCAGGTGGCGAGCGGACGTTTCGGTGTTACCAGCCGTTATCTTGTGAGCGCGCAGGAATTGCAGATTAAAATGGCACAGGGGGCAAAGCCCGGTGAGGGCGGACATCTGCCTGGAGGAAAGGTATATCCTTGGATTGCAAAGACAAGGCATTCAACCCCCGGTGTGTCTTTGATATCTCCTCCTCCTCATCATGATATTTATTCCATTGAGGATTTGGCACAGCTGATATATGATTTGAAAAATGCTAACACGGACGCCCGTATTTCCGTAAAGCTGGTATCCGAGGCAGGCGTGGGTACGGTAGCGGCAGGTGTGGCAAAGGCGGGGGCACAGGTTATTTTGGTATCCGGCTATGACGGAGGAACCGGTGCGGCGCCCAGAAGCTCCATCCACAATGCAGGTCTTCCGTGGGAGCTTGGCTTGGCAGAGACACACCAGACCCTGATTATGAACGGACTGCGAAACAAGGTTCGTATTGAGACGGACGGTAAACTGATGAGCGGCCGTGATGTTGCCATTGCGGCAATTCTGGGAGCGGAGGAATTCGGCTTTGCAACGGCTCCCCTTGTAACCATGGGCTGTGTGATGATGAGGGTTTGTAATCTGGACACCTGTCCTGTGGGTGTCGCTACCCAGAATCCGGAGCTTCGCAAGAATTTTAAGGGTAAGCCGGAATATGTGGAGAATTTCATGCGCTTTATTGCTCAGGAGCTTCGAGAATATATGGCACGCTTGGGAGTGCGCACCGTAGATGAGCTGGTGGGCAGAACCGATTTGTTAAAGGTAAAGGAAAATTTAACCAAGAGGCAAAAGAAAGTTGATTTGAGCTGGATTCTTGCCAATCCGTTTGCAGGCAGCAAGATGAAAGTAACCTTTGACCCCAAGCAGGTGTATGATTTTGAATTGGAAAAAACGCTGGACGAGAAGGTACTGTTAAAGCAGTTGGGCAAGGCGATTGATGCCGGACAGAAGAGAAGCATTGAAGTGGATGTTTCCAATACGGATCGTGCCTTCGGTACGATTTTGGGCAGTGAGATCACGAAACGAATGGGTGACAATGTGGAGGAGGATACCTATCATGTGCTCTGTAACGGAGCGGGAGGACAGTCCTTCGGTGCTTTTATCCCTAAGGGTCTTACTCTGGAGCTGGTGGGTGACAGCAACGACTATTTCGGCAAGGGGCTTTCCGGCGGTAAGTTGATTGTCTATCCTCCCAAGGGAAGCAGCTTTAAAGCGGAAGAAAACATTATTATCGGTAACGTGGCGCTTTACGGGGCGACCAGCGGCAAGGCGTTTATCAACGGTGTTGCCGGCGAGCGCTTCTGTGTGCGCAACTCCGGCGCCGTTGCGGTAGTGGAGGGCGTCGGCGACCACGGCTGCGAATACATGACGGGAGGGCGTGTGGTAGTGCTGGGCACTACGGGCAAGAACTTTGCGGCAGGCATGAGCGGCGGTATCGCCTATGTGCTTGACGAGGGCAACGACCTCTACAAGCGCCTGAACAAAGAAATGGTGTCCTCTGGTGAGATTACCTCCAAATATGACGTGCTGGAGCTTAAGGCTATGATTCAGGAACATGTGGCGCTTACCAACTCGGCAAAAGGCAAGGAGATTTTGGATAATTTCGGCGAATATCTACCCAAGTTTAAGAAAATCATCCCCCATGACTACGAACGCGTCCTTAAGACCATCGTCCAAATGGAAGAAAAAGGTCTAAGCGCCGAACAAGCACAGATAGAGGCGTTTTACGCAAACATGCGCGAGCGATGAGCCATGCGCGGATTTGCTCGGAAATATACGTTGTAAGCTTGCTTACATAAGTATATTTCCGAGTGAAGCCGCATACGGCGAACGCCGCGACAGAGAGCAGCCTGCTGCGAGCTGTCGGCATGGCACAGAAAGTCGAACAGGGTAGAATACAGTCCGCCGCGACAGAGAGCAGCCTGCTGCGAGCTGTCGGCATAGCACAGAAAGTCGAACAGGGCAGAATACAGTCCGCCGCGACAGAGAGCAGCCTGCTGCGAGCTGTCGGCATGGCACAGAAAGTCGAACAGGGCAGAATACAGTCCGCCGCGACAGAGAGCAGCCTGCTGCGAGCTGTCGGCATGGCACAGAAAGCCGAACAGGGCAGAATACCACCCGCCGCGACAGAGAGCAGCCTGTTGCGAGCCTGCCGCCATGCCGCCTAAGTATAATTAACGAGGAGGAAATCAAAAATGGGAAAACCAACCGGATTTATGGAATATAATAGGGAAGTCAGCACGGCTTTGGCTCCCAAGAAAAGAATCAAGCATTTTAATGAGTTTCACGAGCATATGTCCAGAGAGAAGCAGCAGCTTCAGGGCGCACGTTGTATGGAGTGCGGCGTGCCTTTCTGTCAGGCGGGCATGATGATTTGCGGTATGGCAAGCGGCTGCCCCCTGCACAACCTGATTCCCGAATGGAACGATTTGGTGTACATGGGAAACTGGGCGGAGGCTTATAACCGCCTGAAAAAAACCAATAATTTCCCCGAGTTCACCTCCAGAGTGTGTCCGGCTCTCTGTGAGGCGGCATGTACCTGCGGACTGAACGGAGATCCTGTCTCCACCAAGGAAAACGAGTATGCAATTATTGAAAATGCCTACGAACAGGGCTATGCGGCGGCAAAGCCTCCCAAAGTGCGCACCGGTAAGAAAGTGGCTGTGGTGGGAAGCGGCCCTTCCGGTCTTGCGGTGGCAGACCAGTTAAATAAGAGAGGTCATTCGGTGACTGTCTTTGAGCGCTCCGACCGTGTGGGAGGACTGTTAATGTATGGTATTCCCAATATGAAGCTGGAAAAGCAGATTGTGGAGCGTAAGGTAAAGATTATGGAGGAGGAGGGAGTGACCTTTTGCACCGGAGTAAACGTGGGTAAGGATATTAAGGCGCAGAAGCTGCTTCAGGATTTTGACAGGATAGTGTTGGCGTGTGGAGCTTCCAATCCAAGGGATATCAAGGTATCCGGCAGGGATGCAAAGGGAATTTACTTTGCGGTGGACTTCCTTACGGCGAATACTAAGAGTTTATTGGATTCCAATTTTGAAGATAAAAAATATATTGATGCTAAGGATAAAAGCGTCATTATTATCGGCGGTGGTGACACGGGCAACGACTGTGTGGGAACCGCTATCCGTCATGGAGCAAAATCCGTGACCCAGATTGAGATGATGCCAAAGGCACCGGATAAGCGTGCGGAGAACAATCCATGGCCCGAATGGCCCAAGGTCTGCAAGACCGACTACGGTCAGGAGGAGGCTATTGCCGTATACGGACAGGATCCCCGTATCTACGAGACTACCGTGAAGGAGTTTATCAAGGATAAAAACGGCAATTTAAACGCCGTAAAAATCGTTAAGCTGTCATGGGCAAAGGATGAGACAACCGGGCGAATGAACATGCGGGAGGTTGAGGGCAGCGAGCAGATTTTGGAGGCGGATATCGTTCTGATTGCTGCGGGATTCCTTGGCACACAGAGTTATGTGTCGGATGCTTTCGGCGTGGAGTTAAACGAGCGCACCAATGTAAAGACCGCACCCGGAGAGTACCGCACCAATAAGGACAATGTATTTGTAACCGGAGATATGCACAGAGGTCAGTCACTGGTGGTATGGGCTATCAGGGAGGGCAGGGAAGCGGCGAGCGCCGTGGACGAGAGTTTGATGGGATATTCTAATTTAGTGGTTCAATAAATTTAGTGTTTTGATAAATATGAGCGGGCAGACCGGCGAAGCGCATTCGTCGGTCTGTTTTGGAATAATTACGATAAAACGTTTGTGTATTTTGTACATTGCATATATATTTATAATATGTTAAATTTCTTTCAAAAATACAAAAAATATATATATTGAAGGTGATAATCTTGAGGTCTTAAAACTGTTACAGGAAACATATCTAGGTCAACATTACCATGCATATAAAGTATATTTACAAGGATGGTGAATTGGAAAAAGAGGTAACTTGTAAGGAATTCTTACAAGTTCAAACAGTATGACCTAATTGGAAAGATTGCGGAGGGTACTGTGTTGACTAGAAAGACTGTTGCGGCTATTTTGCAGGGTATCAGTCCAATCAAGTTTGCTATGTTCAAGAATAACCCGGAGGAATTTATTACAAAGGTTATCAGGCTTATCAAGGAACAGAAGGCTACCATGATAGTAGAGCATATTTCTTATGACCGGATTGAGGGTAAATATGATAGTTCAATCTTTACAGCTGAGAAACGCACAAGCTTTGATAAGGCATACAGGGCAAGGCTTTATCGTGAATTCAATCTGTAGACTTACTGAATTCCTTTCCGCCCAAAGTGAAATGCTCGGGAGAGTTTGCTTCGTTGTTTTTGGTGGCGGTTTTTCGGTACTGCCCCGGAGTGCAGCCGTTGTGCTGGCGGAACTGACGGCAGAAATGCTCCACATTATTATAGCCGCAGCTTTCGGCTATTTCCTGTATTGATTTTGCAGTGTATTTCAGTTGATCCTGAGCGCGGCGCAGGCGCCCTTCAATTACGTCGTCCATACAGGAGGAGCCGAATAATTTTTTGTAGAGAGTCTGTAAGTGGCTTGTACTCAGATGAAGCTCCTCAGCCATTTGGCTGATATTCCAAGGAAGTTGAGGGTTATTGTATATTTTTTTATGCAAGTTAATTANTTCGTGNGTATGAAGATTTGCAGCGCTATTGATAGAGCNTTCATGGAGNTTNGAGAACAAAANCCGTAATAGGTGAGAAATAATGGATTCACTTCTTGCGGAAGAGAAGGAAGATTCCCAAGTCAGTAGCTTTATCAGAGTGTGGCAATATTCCGGGTCCGATATGGAAAAAGGTATATTTTTCACAGGAAATTGTTCTACAAAGGATTCGTCAGAACGGAAACGGATCCAGTCGTTTTTGTACTCTTCATTAGCGGCACGATAATAAATTCTGTAACCGGGGGTATACAAAATAGCCGAATTAGCGGGAACCTGTATTATTTCATTATTAATCAAAAGCTCAGCGGCTGAAGTGATTAACAGAAGCAGATAGCAGGTATATCCGCCCGGTACATCATAAACAAAATCGGCAGGATGAGTCGCACTATATCCGACAAAATCAATTTCATTCATGTCAATTCTCCTTTGTTTCTAAAGCATAAAAATCCAATAAAAGAATATATCAATTTTATTAAAGTATAAATCATTGGAAATGTAAGGTCAATGGGATAGTATTAAGAGTAGTAAAAACATACAACCGTATTTTGATTTGGAGGGCTGAGATGGAAAAGAAAAGGATTAAAATCAACTCTGAGAATGAAGCAATGTTCCATAACCAAGTGGACTATTGTATCGGAACGGGAAGAATGGGGCTTGCCCTGCAAAAGGAATATCATGCACAGCTAAAACTGGTGCAGGATACAATTGGCTTTCAGCACATCAGAGGTCATGGACTTTTTTGCGATGATATGGCGATTTATCAGGAGACAATGGTGGATGGAGAGAGAGTTGTAGAATACAACTTCACCTATCTTGATATGGTGATGGACAGCTATAGACAGCTGGGGTTAACGCCATTTTTGGAGCTTGGCTTTATGCCTAAGAAGCTGGCAAGAGGTACCCAGACCATATTTTATTGGGAGGGAAATACAACTCCGCCCAAATCTTATGTGGATTGGAGGGCGCTGATACAGGCGCTTTTAAGGCATCTTTGTGATAGATACGGAGTGGATGAGGTGGTTACATGGCCTGTTGAGGTGTGGAATGAGCCGAATCTTCCGGGATTTTGGGAACATGCGGACATGGAGGAGTATTTTAAGCTGTTTCAAGAATCCTTTGAGGCTGTTAAGGAGGTAGATTCCAGATTTCGCGTGGGAGGACCTGCTGTCTGCGGCGGAAGCGATAAGGTCTGGATAAAGGCATTTATGGAATTTTGCCATACAAATAAGATTGCGGTGGATTTTGTGACAAGACATCACTATGCCACAGAGTTCCCCGATTATGTAGGACATTACGGATATGCGGAGCTATTGGATCCTGAAAACAAGGAAGACGGATTTGCCGATTTACATTCTACAAGAGAGATAATTGACAGCTATCCGGAGTATAAGGGTCTTGACATACATATTACGGAGTTTAATACCTCCTATATTCCCAACTGCCCGCTGCATGACACCAATCAGAATGCAGCATATNTAGCGCATCAGCTTTCCAGATTAGGAGACNACAATGAGTCCTACTCCTACTGGACTTTTGGAGATATTTTTGAGGAGGGGGGAGTTCCTTTCNCTCCTTNTCACGGGGGNTTTGGCTTGGTGGCAANCGGCTGTATTCCCAAGCCCACNTTCTGGACTTTTGCTTTTTACAAAAAGCTGAAAGAAAAGCAGGGCAAATGCGTACATAAAGATGATAACTGCGTCATAATGAGAATGGATGACGGAGAATACCGCGGAATTATTTGGAATATGACCAGATGTAGAAACGGCAACGGCAAGGAGTTTACTTATGAAATAGACGCAGCCGCGGCAGAATATTGTCTGCTCATAAAGCGTGTGGATGAGGAAAGTACCAATCCCTTAAAGGTATGGCATGACATGGGAGAACCGTCATCTCTTACGGGGGAGCAGATTAAGACCCTGCAAAATGCGGCGCAGCCATATGTGGTTTCAGGGCGCAAAAAGCCTGTTAAAGGTAAACTGGAGCTTGTGTTTACACTGGAAGAGAATGCGGTTGTGTACTTTGAGTTAAAAAAGGTCACTCCCACTCCCGACAGAGGATACTCTTACGACCGTGTTATGCAGTATCCTGCAAAGAATCCCCTTACCAGACTGGATTATCCGGATCCGGATGTGATCCGGGTGGAGGATATTTATTACATGGTAAGTACCACCATGCATTTTATGCCGGGTTGTGAGATTTTGCGCTCCTATGACCTGCTGCACTGGGAACATGCCGCCTATGTATATGATAAGCTGGACAGCACTCCGGGGCAGAAGCTTGACGGTGAGGAGAATATTTATGGAAAGGGAATGTGGGCGGCAAGTTTACGTTTCCACAAAGGGCGTTTTTATATCTGTTTTGTAGCGAACGATACGCATAAGACATATCTTTACATTGCGGACAGCATAGATGGTCCATGGGAAAAGAGAAATATAGAAGGCTTTTATCATGACTGCTCTTTATTGTTTGACGATGATGACAAGGTATACCTCGCTTATGGCAACAAAAATGTGTATGTGGTTCAACTGAAGGATGATTTGAGCGGTCCTATGGAAGGCGGATTGAACCGTCTGCTGGTGAGCGATGCGGATAACCCAAGTCTGGGCTATGAGGGAACTCATTTTTATAAGATAAACGGAAAGTATTATCTGTTCTTCATTCATTCTTTAAAGAATGAGTGGAAGCGTGTGGAGGCATGTTTTGTTGCGGATTCCTTAGACGGGGAATTCCGGGGCGGAGACATTATTAATGACGATATGGGCTACTGCAATCAGGGCGTGGCACAAGGAGGAATCGTAGATACTTCCGAGGGGAAATGGTACAGCATTCTCTTTCAAGACAGAGGCGCCGTGGGAAGAATTCCTGTGCTGATTCCTCTTACATGGAAGGATGATTACCCTGTTTTGGGAGAGAATGGCAGAGTTCNNGAAGATTTNGATGTGANCAGTGCAAAGGCGGCACATCATTATGTACCGTTGGTACAGAGTGATGATTTCANAGAGGCNCCGGATATGTCAGAAGAAGAGNNTGCAAGATTANATGGATCTTTTGGNTTCAAGAGNATATGGCAGTTTAATCATGAGCCGGATATGTCTCTTGTGGATTGGAATAAGGATGAAGGAACGGTTTGGGTGACTACGGATAAGCTCTGTAAAAATGTAGTGCAGGCGAGAAATGTGCTGACACAAAGAATGCTCTATCCGGGCTGTGTCGGTGAGGTGACTGTGGATGTCAGCAGTCTGAAGGAAGGCGATTATGCCGGAATCTGTGCATTGCAGGGATGTTACGGCTTGGTGGGCGTTACCAGACGTGAGGGCAAGGCTTATGTGGTTATGCAGAGCAAAGAGGCTGATAACGGCAGCCTGCAAGGAATGGGTAAAGATGATGAGTGCGGAAGAGAGTGGGAAGCAGTTGCTATCGCGTGCGAGCAGTTAAGGTTAAAGGTAGTGGTTGATTTTACTGACATGAAGGATGAGGCAAAATTCTATTACCTGAACGGCAGAAGATGGGAAAAAATCGGTATTACCCATAAACTATATTTTAAGCTGGATCATTTTACCGGCTGCCGCTTCGGTCTGTTTGTTTATTCCACGGAGCAGATAGGTGGAAAAGCAGGTTTTACCAATTTTGTATATAAGGAAAGATAATAATAGCCATGGCAAATGTCGATAGAGTTTTTTAATTTCTTATGCAGAGGTGTATTGGCTTTCCGGAAGAACAATTTTTAGTCGGACAGTAAAATATGGGAATATGCGGTGCAGGCGGTAAAGCGGCTTTTATAGGAAAAATAAATATGATATTTTTTGTGGAGGAATGAGTGATGGGAAAAATTGTAATTGAGGAAAAGAGACTTATTTTTCAGCGAAAAGATGAATTGACAGTCATAGAACCCTACGGCAGGGATTGCTTAAGATGCAGGAGTACCAGAAATCCAAGGATATCTGACGAGGGCTGGACTATTCTGCCCCCTGCTACGGAAGATAGCTGCGTGATTGAGGGAGACGAGACAAAAGCGGTAATCACCAACGGACATGTCAGCGCCAGTATAGAAGCGGGAAATATCTGGCATGGGGGCGTTGTGACCTTTTTCAAAGACGGGAAACAAATTCTCCACACTAAGTTTGAAGGAGATTATACCAACCGCAATATGCATGTGGAGGGTCAGCATTATCAGATTAAGGTTATTTTTGACGCCAATGAAGGAGAGCACTTCTATGGTTTAGGTCAGGAACAGGAGGACATTTTTGACAGAAAGGGAAGCACCTGTAATATTATTCATTATAATACCAAGTCAACCCTTCCTGTACTGTACTCCTCTCTGGGATATGGATTTTTCTGGAATAATCCGGCACCCGGACGCTGTGAAACTACCAAAAACCACACTATGTTTGTGGCGGACAGCGCCTATCAGGCAGATTATTTTATTTATGCGGCAGACACACCGGCAGAGACTATGAAGCTATATTGCGATTTAACGGGATATGCACCTAAATTTCCGCGATGGGCGGCANGCTNTTGGCAGTGTAAGCTCAGATACGNAAGNCAGGAAGAATTGCTTAGTGTAGCGAGGGAGTATAAAAGAAGAGGTATTCCCATTGATGCAATCGTGATTGATTATTTCCATTGGACGCAGCAGGGAGAGTGGAAGTTTGACCCCAAATATTGGCCGGATCCCGAGGCAATGTGTAAAGAGTTAGAGGAAATGGGCATTCATCCTGTGGTTTCCATTTGGCCAACCATCAATCCGGCAAGTGAAAATTACAGCACCATGAGTGAGGAAAATATGCTGGTCCGTACTGAAAACGGTCAGTTTGGCACTTTTGATTTCTATGGGCAGCAGACCTTCGTTGACCCCATGAATCCCAAGACAAGGGAGTTCGTGTGGGGCAAGGCAAAGGAAAATTATTATAAATACGGCATTAAAACCTTCTGGCTGGACGAGGCGGAGCCGGAGGTACATCCGCAGCAGCCGGCTCACTTAAAATATTATTTGGGAAATGGCGCACAGGTGGCTCAGATGTATCCCTTCTATTATGCAAAGATGTTCTATGATGGCTTGAAGCAGGAGGGAGAGGAGGAAATTGTTTCCCTGACGAGAGCGGCCTATCCCGGCAGCCAGCGTTTTGGAGCGGTTGTGTGGAACGGGGATATTCAATCCAGTTTCTTAAATCTGAAGATGAGCATTAAGAGCGGTCTGTCCATGGGTATGTGTGGAATCCCCTGGTGGAATTCCGATATCGGAGGATTTTTTGGCGGAGATATTGAGAGCGATTATTTCAGGGAATTGATTGTGCGCTGGTTCCAGTTCGGGGTATTTTGTCCTGTGATGCGTCTTCACGGTACTCGTTTGCGCCCCTCTTATCATGTGGACAGACATCCGGGAATTATAGAGCCCAGTGGTGGGGACAACGAAATATGGTGCTTTGGCGATGAGAATTATCCTATTCTGAAGTCGTTGCTCGAGCTTCGTGAGCGTCTGANGGATTATACCNGCAAGTACATGGANGAGGCAAGCAGCATCGGTGNCCCNATTATGNGCNCTATGTTCTGGGATTACTATGNCGATGANATCTGCTATACGCNGGANGNTCAGTATATGTNCNGGGCTGATATTCTGTTTGCGCNTATTTNCGAGCAGGGTCAGACAGAGAGAGAGGTATATCTGCCAAAGGGTAAGTGGATATTTGCCAGATCCGGCGAGGTGTTTGAAGGCGGAAGATTTGTAACCTGCAGTGCGGCATTGAATGAGTTTATTGCCTTTGTAAAGGAAGGCAGTGAGGTAATAAAGTGTTTCTGATATAAGCTACTGCGGACTTGCGATAACCATTTGACAATGCTATAATTTTAATAATGCCAATTTGCGCAGAAGAAAGGATGCAACTAAAGAATGGTAACATTAAAAGAGATAGCGCAGAAGTGCAATGTTTCGGTGGCGACTGTATCAAATATCTTAAACGGCAAGCCAAAGGTAAGCGAAGAGACAAAAAAAATAGTGATGGAAGTAGTAGCAGAGATGGGATATCAGCCTAATTACATAGCACAGGGGCTGAGACGCCAAAAGACTCATACTATTGGAATTATAGCAGATGAGATATCAATATTTTCTACACCTAAGATGATTGAAAGTATCATGGAATGCTGTGAGAAGAGAGGATATCGTACTGTAGTACAAAATCTGCGTTTATTTGGTCGATGGAAGGATGCATGGTACAATCAGGATGAGCTTTACCGTTCGGTCTTGGAGCCTGCACTAAATGAATTGCTTTCCATAAAGGTAGAAGGAGTGATTTATGTAGCAAGTCATGCTCATGTGATACGTTGTTTTCCGAAAGATTTTCCTGTTCCGATGGTGTTGGCATATGCTTATATGGATTCAGACAAAGTCATTTGTGTGGTAATTGATGATGAAAAGGGAAGCTACGATATGACAAAGTACCTGATTTCCATGGGTCACAAGAAAATCGGCATTATCGGTGGACTTGCCGACAATATACATACTCAGAAAAGATTGCGCGGCTATCAGCAGGCTCTTTTTGAAAGTGGGCTTTTGTACAATCCATCATGGATATCGTATGGAACATGGGATAGGCAATCCGGTTATGAACAGACGCAGAAACTTGTACAGCAGGGTGTAACGGCAATTTTCTGTATGGCAGACCAGATAGCAGGCGGAGTTTATGATTATTTGGAAGAACATAACTTGAGGGTGGGAGAGGACATTTCGGTTGCAGGTTTTGACAATCAGGAAATATCGGAATATTTTCGTCCTGCACTTACTACGATGAATATACCATTGTTTGAGATTGGGAATAAATCGGCAAAAGTTTTGTTAGGTATAGTTGAAGACGGCGAACCTGAAGAAAAGCAGATGAGAGAAATACTTGTGCCTTGTCAGATTGTTATCAGAGATTCAGTAAAACAAATAATAAATTAAAAATTGGTGAGTTGAGATATAGTGAAAAATTTTTACATTAATGAAAGAAGTAATTGACTTTTGAGGGCGATGCAGGTATCATTATTATTGTAGGTTGGTTAATCGTTTTACTATTACGCCAATTAATTCGCCAATAAGCAGGGATAAGGACGGCCGGACAGTAAGACTAAATGTAATAGTAAAAGGATTACCGGCAATTAATCCACAAATAATACCTCTTCTAAAAAAGTCCTTATGTAGTGCCCTCTGTGGTTAAAAGCAGAAAGAGGGTACTGCTCCCCTGTAGTAATTATCGGGATTCTGCAACAGAATGATGCGGGATAATGTGCAAATAGACCGATTTGTGGTTAAAGAATTGGTTACCATATTAGAAAGCGAAAAAGAGCATTTTACATGTCTCTTTTTTATTTTAGGGATTTGCAGATTGGAAAAAAGTGTTATATACTGTAAAATAAGGTTTTATAAGGTGGTGTGGAAGACGCTGCGGCATGGAGGATTGATATGAACTTTGGTGATAGGATTAATAAGTCCAGAATGGTAAATCTTGAGCTTTTACGCTGCGTTGCCATGATGATGGTGGTGGTGCGGCATTATCTTGGAAAGGGTAATCTGCTGGCAGATTTATCTGTGGAGAATTTGGAGGCCGCAGGCATTGCAGCATGGGGACTGGAAGCATTTTGTATTGTGGCGGTAAACCTTTATATGCTTATCAGCGGTTACTTTCTCTGTGAGTCTTCTTTTAAGCTGAGCAGGCTGTTAAAGCTTTTGTTACAGGTTTGGATTTATTCGGTGGCAATAGGGCTGTTGGCGGCAGCGATAGGACTGGTGTCGGCAGAAGAGTTTACCACTTATTATTTATTGCAGTTGATTTTTCCTGTGTCTATGGGGCATTATTGGTTTATAACAGCTTATGTTTTTTTGTATTTATTACTTCCGTTGGTATCTATGGCTGTGAAGCGTATGACAAAAGAGCAGTTGCAAATAACAGTTATTATTTTATTGACTGCTTTTTGTCTGCTGAAATCTGTCTTGCCTGTAAGACTTGAAATGGATGCAAAGGGCTATGATTGTCTGTGGTATCTCTGCGTTTTTTTGACGGCGGCTTATATCCGCAGATTCGGAATTCCCTTTTTGCAAAAAAAAGGCAGGGGTGTAATTATATATATAGTATCTGCGCTTTTGATTTTTGGGGGAACCATGTGCCTGCATTTTATCTATGTGAAGACGGGCAGCATGGGGCTTTTGATAAAGGTTTTTATAGAGTACAACCATGTGCTTCCGTTTTTGGCGGCGGTGGGATTGTTTGCGGCATTTCTGCGGACGAGAATAGGGGGANAACCGGTGGNGGNTATCTGCGCTGTGTCGCCATACACGCTGGGAGTGTATCTGCTCCANGAGAATATTGGTGTGCGCTATGTNTGGCAGAANTGGCTGGGGGCGGNAAGAATCTCTAATGTGGCAGAGCTGATTGTATGGACTGCGATAGCGGTAATNGCNGTATTTGCAGCAGGCGTTCTGGTGGAGGCGGCAAGGAGNCTTGTGATGAAGTGGCTGCATAAGGTACTTATGCATCTTGGCTTGTATCGGAGCTTTATAATGAAAATCGAAAGAATGGATATGGCATTTGCAAAGAATGACGGGGAGGCAAATAAATAAGCCATACAGGTAAGGCATAGGAAAAAATTTTCAGTAAGGATTATATAAAAACAGTTGGTAGGAAGAGGTCAAGGGCGGCTATGAAGCAGAGAACAATGAGATGGAATGGAAAATTAATGGCGGAGGTTTGTTTTCTGCTTATTTTATTATTGTATCCGTTTCGTCATGTAAACTGGGGTCTGGATTTGTGGGATACCGGCTATAATTATGCCAATTTTACCTATATGGGTCTGGAGCATATGGATTCCATGTGNCTTTTTTCCACCTATCTTGCAAATGCTGTAGGGCATTTTCTGACTGAGCTGCCCTTTGGGGGAACATTGATCGGAATGAATGTGTACACAGGCCTGTTAGTGAGCCTGTTAGCAGTGCTGGGATATTGGTTTTGCAGCAGGAAGCTGGGGATTCCTGCATGGATTGCTTTTTTGGGAGAATTTGCAGCGGTAAGCTTGTGCTGGTGTCCTACGGCGCTTTTATATAATTATCTGACTTATGTATTGTTTCTCGGCTGCGTGATACTGCTATACAAGGGGCTTACAGAGAAAAAAAGCTGGGCGCTGCTTGCGGCAGGTATTTGTCTTGGAATGAATGTGCTTGTACGATTTTCCAATTTGCCGGAGGCTGCAATGATTGTGGCTGTGTGGGCATATGCGGTGATAGAGGGCTTGGAGAAGGCTGGCACGGTAAAAAAGGGGAAGGAAAAGTCGGCAGATAAAGCGGTAAAAGGAGTTAACGGAAGGCTGTTTAAGGAAAGTTTTTTTCAGGCATGTAGGCATACATTGTGGTGTTTGACCGGATATCTGAGCGCCCTTGCGGTGCTGCTTGGGTATCTTCATATCAGATACGGTCTCGGGGCTTATGTGGAGGGAATCCGCAGACTGTTTGCCATGACAGACACGGCAACGGACTATAAAGCAACCTCTATGCTGACGGGTATGGTTTATCCTTATCTGGATATGCTCTATTGGCTGAAACATATTTTGGTGTTTGTTGCGGCGGGGATGCTGATTTTTGCAGTGGCAGGGTTCTTATCGGAGTATTGTGAAGTAATCAGGAAAAATAAAGTGCTTGTGCAATTGATTTCCATAGGCTGCAAAATAGCAATGATATTAATAACGAGTGTTATGATACTTTGGCTGTATAGGAGCAAACTGGTTTCCTTCCTTTTTTTTGGAACAGGAAGCGAAGGGCTGCAGGAGTGGTATAGAAGTAAGTTTGTTTCTTTTCTGTTTTACAGCTATGATTCCATGTATCGCCCCAGCGTGCTATTTTTAATGTTGACAATCTTTATTGGTGTGGTTCGGGTGCTGCAGAAGAGTTGTCCGAAACGAGATAAGCTGATTAGCGGCATGGTGGTTCTTATTGTGCTTTTAACATCGCTTGGAAGTAATAACGGCGTGTATCCCAGCATAAACAATCTTTTTGTGGCGGCACCTTATACTCTGTGGCAGAGTGTGAAATTGATACAATGGACATGGAAAAGTAGAGAGGGTAGGGCTAGGTGGAAGTGTATGATTAGTTTTTTGCCGACAAAACAGGTGCTTTGTGCCATGCTGATTTTGTTCTTTGTTCACAGTATTGGTTTTGGAGCCATGTTTGTGTTTGCGGAGGCAACGGGAGTGCAGGATGTGAGCGACAAGGTTTTTAACAATAGGGTGCTTGCCGGCGTAAAGATGAATCCCGAGCGTGCGGAGTATATGGGGGAGCTTACCGCCTATGTGGAGGAAAACAAGCTGCAGGGCAGGGAGGTGATTCTTTATGGGTATATTCCGTCACTTTCCTTTTATTTGCAGATGCCCTCGGCGTTTAACCCATGGAGCGATTTACCCTCCTATAGTATAAGTGTTATGGAGAGTGAGCTTCGGGAGCTTAGCCAAGAGATGGCTAAGGGCGGGGAGCGTCCGGTTATTATTGCAGAGAAAAGCTATGGGGGGTATGAGATACAGGATGGGGAAAAGCTTTCTGTGTCCGGTATGGCCCAAGAGGTTATAGAAAAGGCTGCAGGGGATGAAAAGTGGCAGCTGATATCACGATTTATGAAGCAGCATGGTTATATGCTCACCTTTTCTAACGATAAATTTTATGTATGGCAGTGACTCTACTGTTGGTGGTGGAGTTATTGCCGTTGTTGTTTGGACTTTGGTTCTTCTTTTTTATTAAGGAAAAGCTTCTCTATTATTATGATATTGACAAAATCAGCAATTATGGAGACGGTGTTTTTCGTATGAATATACCGGGGGTGAGCCTTAACAACAGGAATTGGTTACATGTTTTGAGAGCTGGGCGCGCTTTTTGCTTTATAACACCCGTTATTTACCCGGTGATTTATCTGCTGCTGACAATTTTACTAAAAGCAATCAATTATGAAGAATGGATCGCCATGATAAATCTGCCTGTCGGCCTGATGGCAGTTCTGGGAGGTTTGTTTATTCCGATGGTCGTTGTGGGAAGGAAATATGAATAAGTAATTGAAACATAAAGGTTATTACTTAAGGTGTATATGCTGTGGGATTGATGATGTACAGCATATGCACTTTTACAATGTTATAGGGATGGCTAATATAAATATTGTGTGTTTTATATGCCCGGAGTTGATGGTGTGATAATATCCCCTCCGATGGGGGTCTTCATAAGCTCTTTCAAAGATATTTTTCGGAGCAATTCTTTGGAGTTCATTGCCATCCACAGCTTTACATACATTGCAATGGGGGAAGCTTTAGGCAGGGTACATATTCCAAGCTGTTTCCATGCCTTTACGCTTTCATAATCGACACCATTGTCAGCNNCNGTGAGAAAAACAGGAATATTCCTTAANTCAGCNTCATTGNAAAAGGCNGTCATATTNGGTGTCATACTNCAGANAGTGCCTGAATGANAGCTGTCTAACAGAACAGCTTTAATATTGTCAGACAGAGAGGGGTATTCCATTCCGGGATAGGGGAATATCCTTAAAATTTGGGAATGCCAGCTGCCGGGTAAAGCTAATTCACATATGTTATTTCCCTGTGGGCTGTAGTAATCGGGATTGGCAATAAAGACATTTTTCCGATATAAGCCGTAATATTGCCCTGCCACACTGAATAAGTCGTCTGAGTAGGGCAGGTGTGGAAGAAGTCTGGTGCCGCGATGAATGTAAACGGTATTGTCGCTATTGCGGTAGGAAACAAATACCCCCTTATTCTGCTGTTGGAGAATGAATTTAACCGCATAAGAGAAATTATCGACACCGTTGGCGGCAGGATTATCTAAAACAAGGTTGCTGGAAACAAACAGAATAGGCAGCTGTGCATTGGCAAGCAGATAGCCCATAGCGGCAGCCGAATATTGAAGAGTGTCCGTGCCATGCGTGACAATAATGCCGTCATAATCGTGTGTAATATTTTCAAGGAGGCAGTTGCCCAGAGCAATGATGTTATTGCCGGTGAGATTTTCGCTTAATAGAGTGTAGGGTTCTGTAAACTCAAATGCCACATCATCGTTGTGTGAGCTTTTGTACATTTCAATCAATTTGTAGGTTTTGCTTTGATCGGGTGATATATATCTGCTGTTTGCAGTGCTGCTGATTGTTCCGCCGGTTAATATGACTAATATTTTCATATACTTCCTCCTAAGCCAAAGCACACCAAAATGTGCATTGACAAAATAAATAATTTACTCACTATATTATAGTGAGGTGGTAAAAACAAATCAATAGTTGTGAAAAAAGTGAAAATCTGTAACAGTTAAGCCATGCGGAAATGATTGTAAAATATGACCGTGGGAGCTTTCTCACTAAGGGCAAATGGTACAGGCATTTCCATTGAGCTGAACCGCTACAACCGTATAATTATTTTATAATGACTAATTATAACCAATGTTGAATATTTATAAAAACATATTGAAAAAACAGAACATATGTGCTATTCTAAAAACAGAACGAATGAATGTTTGAAACAAATTTGAAGAGAGGGAGAGTTATAAAGTGGAATTTCTGGCTACGGGGCAGGAGATGACCCTGATGGATAAATTGGGTATATTGACAGATGCGGCGAAGTATGACGTTGCCTGTACCTCCAGCGGTGTGGACAGAAAGGGCAACGGCAAGACCATGGGCAACTGTGTTGCTGCCGGTATCTGCCATAGCTTTAGCAGCGATGGGCGCTGCATTTCCCTTTTGAAAATATTGCTTACCAATGAGTGCATTTATGACTGTAAGTATTGTTTGAACCGCTGCTCTAATGATGTTCCGAGAGCTACCTTTACACCACAGGAGATTTGCACGCTTACCATGGAGTTCTACCGCAGGAATTATATAGAAGGATTATTTCTGAGTTCAGGAATTCTGCAAAGCCCCTCCTTTACCATGGAGCTGATTTACCGTACCTTGTGGCTTTTGCGCAAACGGTATGGATTTAACGGTTATATTCATGTGAAAGCAATACCGGGTGCAGATGCGGAGTTAGTGAGGCGGACAGGCTTCTTAGCAGACAGAATGAGCGTGAATCTGGAGCTGCCAACGGCAGAGGGCTTGCGTACGCTGGCGCCCAATAAACATCGCAAGAATATTCTGACACCCATGCGCCAGATACAGAACGGTATACATGCCAATAAGGACGAACTGGTAGTGTACCGCAA
>WFLX010294429.1_pt1 | contig 22777 bp, 12 predicted proteins | sample 4967041 | NCBI WGS metagenome assembly WFLX01 (sample SAMN12857096, study PRJNA449069) | gut metagenome | isolation source: stool from male and female vole | host: Microtus ochrogaster | place: USA:Florida | collected 2017
GAGGAGGACTCCAAGGAGCCCAACCTCACCAAGCTGCGCTACCATAAGATCATCATCATGACCGATGCCGATGTCGACGGCGCCCATATAGCCACGCTGCTGATGACCTTCTTCTTCCGCCGCATACGCCCCATCATCGAGAACGGCTATCTCTACATAGCCACACCGCCCCTTTACAAATGCACCGTCAAGGGCAAGAAGAACATCACCGAGTATGCCTGGGACGAGCAGCAGGTGCAGCGTTTCGTCGACGTGCACTGCGACGGCAACCGCGAGAAGATGGTCATACAGCGATACAAGGGTCTGGGCGAGATGAACCCCGAGCAGCTCTGGGAGACCACTATGGATCCCGAGAACCGCATGCTCAAGCGCGTGGACCTGCTCAACGCAGCCGAGGCTGACCGCACCTTCTCCATCCTCATGGGCGAGGAGGTGGGCCCGCGCCGCGAATTTATCGAGGCCCATGCTACATACGCCAATATCGACGCCTGAGCATAAATGAACACCGCGCTCTATCATCAGATATGCCATTGGCTCCGGGAGCTCATCAAGGATACTCCCTGGGAGGGCCATGTCTATGCCGTCGGCGGATGCTGCCGCGACGAGATATTGGGGCGCGAAATCAAGGATGTGGACCTGGCGGTCGACCTCCCCAACGGCGGCATAGAGTTCGCCCACTGGCTGCATAACCGCCGCCTGACAGTCGGCAGACCGATATATTTTGAGAAGTTCGGAACAGCGCGCCTGGTCCTCAAGGCCTTCCCGCATGACGAGATAGAGCTCGTGCAGACGCGCAAGGAGAAATACACCGACCGCACCACGCGCAATCCGGAGGTGGTGAGCGGCACTCTGCGCGATGACTGCTTCCGGCGCGACTTCACTGTCAACACGCTGTATCACGACATATCGCGTGACGAAACCCTCGACCTCACCGGACGCGGCATAGCTGACATCAGGGAGGGAGTCCTCCGTACGCCCGATGACCCGGATGTGACCTTTGACGACGACCCGGTGCGCATACTGCGCTGCATACGTTTCGCCGCCCGCTTCGGGTGGAAGATAGAGGATGCGACGCTGCGCGCGTTATATAATAATGTGGAGCGGCTCTCGATAGTGTCGCGCGAGCGATGCCGGGGCGAGCTGAGCAAGATGCTCAGCGACCCTGATCCGGCGGCGGCCCTGCGGCTGCTGGCCGACACCGGCGCGGCGGCCTACCTGCTCCCCCTCATGGCGGAGATGCTCCCCCGGGAGGGGCAGGCCGAGGCGGTGCCCGGGCTGTGGCATCACTCGGTCGACTCCGTGGCGGCCCTGGCCGCGATGGGGGAGGATGACACGGCAATGCGCGTGGCTGCGTTCCTGCACGACATCGGCAAGCTGCGCACACGGGTGAAAGACAAGAAGGGGACTGTCCGGTATCCGCGCCATGAGCTCATAGGGGCCGATATGGTCCATAAGTCTCTGCGCGGGCTGAAATTCGAGCCGGACACCCTCAAGGAGATATGTTTCCTCATACGCCATCACGCCGCCACCGAGGAGTGGGGCGCGAGTGCCGAGGATATGACCGACCGCAAGCTGCGGGCCCTGCAGACCGCCTGCGCCTCCCCCCAGAGGCTGGAGCGGCTGCTGAAGGTGATCACGGCCATCGGATCAGCCCCGGCCGCGCAGACGGAGCGCATACGCGTGCGCAGCGCCGAGCTCCAGGAGGAAGGCACGGACGCCTTCTCGCGAGAGGCCGCTCCTCCGGACCGTCCGGAAGTGCGCTACGTAAGGCAGTATCCGCGCCGCCGCCGACGCGGCCCGCGGAGAGGTAAACCAAAACAATAACCTCAACTTATCGAATATGAAAAACCTGGTAATCGTCGAGTCGCCTGCCAAGGCCAAGACCATTGAGAAGTTTCTCGGCCCGGATTATACCGTGATGTCGAGCTTCGGCCACATACGTGACCTCAAGACCAAGGGCATCTCGATAGATTTCAATAATAATTTCACCCCCGAATACGAGGTGCCCGAGGATAAGCGGGACCTCGTGAAGAAGCTCAAGGCCGCCGCAGCGGCTGCGGACGTGGTGTGGCTCGCCTCCGATGAAGACCGCGAGGGGGAGGCCATAGCTTGGCATCTCGCCGAGGTGCTCGGGCTCGACCCGGCCGACACGCGGCGCATCGTTTTTCATGAGATCACCAAACCCGCCATACTCCACGCCATAGAGAACCCCCGCGAAATAGACCTGGACCGCGTCAACGCCCAGCAGGCACGCCGCGTGCTCGACCGCATTGTCGGATTCGAGCTCAGTCCGGTGCTCTGGAAGAAGATCAAGCCCTCCCTTTCGGCCGGGCGCGTGCAAAGCGTGGCTGTGAGGCTGATATGCGAGCGTGAGAACGAGATACGCGACTTCAAGACCGAGAGCTATTTCCGCGTCACCGGACTCTTCACCCCGGCTGCCGGAGGGCATCTCAAGGCCGAATATACCCGACGCATGGCCGATGAGAAGGAGGCTATGGAGCTGCTCGAGGTGGCGCGCGACTCGCGGTTCACTCTCGAGGACATCACTGTGCGCCCCCTGCGCCGCTCGCCNCTCCCCCCNTTCACCACCTCGACGCTCCAGCAGGAGGCNTCGCGCCGCCTGGGATTTCCCGTGAGCATGACCATGAGGGTGGCCCAGTCGCTTTACGAGGCCGGACACATCACATACATGCGTACCGACTCGCTCAATCTCTCAGAGCTGGCACTCAAAGACATAGCGCAGGTCATCACAAGCGAGATGGGGGAGAAATACCTCACCAGAAGGCAGTATCACACCTCCTCCAAGGGGGCCCAGGAGGCCCACGAGGCCATCCGCCCGACCTACGTCAGCCACCGCACCATCGAAGGCACTGACCAGGAACGCCGCCTCTATGACCTTATATGGCGGCGCGCGGTAGCCTCGCAGATGAGCGACGCCGAGCTGGAGAAGTCTAACGCCGACATACGCATGACCCCAGAGCCGGGAGCGGAGGCGCATGAAGACAGCCGCATGCGCGAGGGATGCTTCCGCGCAGAGGGGGAGGTAGTGAAGTTTGACGGCTTCATGCGCGTATGGAACGAAGGGGCCGAAAAAGGGGTGGGTCTCCCCCCTCTCACCGCCGGCGAGGCCGTCACCCCGATCGACATCACGGCCACGCAGCGGTACACTCTCGCTCCGCCGCGATACACCGAGGCAGCGCTCGTCAAGAAAATGGAGGAGCTCGGCATAGGAAGGCCCTCCACCTACGCCCCGACCATCCACAACATCCAGGAGCGCGACTATGTGCGCCGCGGAGAGCAGGAGGGACAGCCGCGCGACTACGATGTCATCACCCTNACCACAGGAGGAANGATTGACCGCGAGACACTCACCGAAAACACAGGCAGCGACAAGGGCAAGCTCGTCCCCACTGATGTCGGGATGGTGGTCAATGAGTTCCTGACACGTTTCTTCCCCGATATTCTCGACTATAACTTCACGGCGCGCGTGGAGGAGAAATTTGATGAGATTTCCGAGGGAAAGCTGGGATGGCAGGACGAGATGGCTCAGTTTTACGGCGACTTCCATCCGGAGATTGAGAAAATCAACGACATGCGGATGGAGCACAAGATCGGGGAGCGCCTTCTCGGCACTGACCCGGCCACGGGGCGCCCTGTCTCAGTCAAGATCGGACGTTTCGGCCCGGTGGCCCAGATCGGCGACGCTTCGGATGACGACAAGCCCCTCTTCGCCTCTCTCAATCCCGGCCAGAGCCTGCAGACAATCACTCTCGATGAGGTGCTCAAGCTCTTCGAGCNGCCCCGCACTGTGGGTGAATNTGACGGTNCGCCGGTGGTGNNGGCAGTAGGGNGGTTCGGCCCATACCTGCGCCATAACGGGCTCTTCGTTTCCATACCCAAGGAGCTCACTCCGCAGGGCATCACTCTCGAGGAGGCCATAGGGCTCATTGACAAGAAGAGGGAGGCTGAGAGCAACAAGCATATCAAGAGCTTTGACGAAATGCCGGGCCTGAGCGTGCTCAACGGCCGCTACGGCCCCTATATGGCCTACAAGCCCGAAGGGGCCAAGAAGGCTGTCAATTACAAAATACCCAAGGGCACCGATGCCGCCTCCCTCACTTTCGAGGAGGCCAAGGCCCTGATGGAGGCCCAGGATGCGGCCCCCGCCAAGAAAAGAAGTCCAAGAAAGACGACAAAGAAATGACGACAACCGACCAACTGAAAGATGCGGCCGAACGCACGGCGGCCCTGAAAAGATACCTCGACATAGACACCAAGAAGATTGAGGTGGAGGAGGAAGAACTGCGCACGCATGTGGCCGACTTCTGGGAGCACCGCGAGCAGGCGGAGGCGCAGATGCGCAAAATCAAGGAGCTCCACTTCTGGATTGATTCATACGTGGCTCTCGAAAAGCAGGTCGAGGAGCTGCGCCTGGCCTTCGACTTCGTGAAGGAGGGCCTGGTGGAGGAGGCTGAGGTTGACGAGCAGTATGCCAAGCTCATCTCGGCCATCGAAGACCTCGAGCTGCGCAACATGCTGCGCCGCGAGGAGGACAAGCTCGGAGTGGTGCTCAAAATCAACTCCGGAGCCGGAGGCACCGAGAGCCAGGACTGGGCGCAGATGCTCATGCGCCTCTATCTGCGCTGGGCCGAGCGTCACGGCTACAAGACCTCGATCGCACAGCTCCTCGAGGGCGATGACGCTGGCATCAAGTCGGTGACCATCAATATCGAGGGCGACTANGCCTACGGCTANCTCAAGAGCGAGANCNGCGTGCACCGNCTGGTGCGCGTGTCGCCTTATAATGCCCAGGGCAAGCGCATGACTTCATTCGCGTCAGTGTTTGTCACCCCCCTGGTGGACGACACTATCGAAATCAACATCGAGCAGGCCCGTCTGTCGTGGGATACATTCCGCTCGGGAGGCGCGGGTGGCCAGAACGTCAATAAGGTGGAGTCAGGCGTGCGCCTGCGCTATCAGTACAAGGACCCCTACACCGGCGAGGAGGAGGAGATCCTCATTGAGAACACCGAGACGCGAGACCAGCCCAAAAACAAGGANAACGCCCTGCGCCATCTGCGCTCGCTGCTCTATGAGAAGGAGATGAACCACCGTCTGGANGAGCAGGCNAAGATAGAGGCNGGCAAGAAGAAAATCGAATGGGGCAGCCAGATACGCTCATACGTGTTTGACGACCGCCGCGTCAAGGATCACCGNACCAACTACCAGACCTCGGATGTCGGCGGTGTGATGGATGGCGACATCGATGACTTCATCAAGGCATATCTCATGGAGTTTGCCGCCACGACCGAATGACAAGGCCGGCATCACTGACTGACATTATCCGCTATTACTGACCAACAACCGATACATCAATAAGATGAACGACAAGAATACGATCATGGGCCTGGTGCTGATGGCTCTGGTGTTTTTCGCCTTCATGTGGCTGACACCCAAGCCGGAAGAGAAAGCCTCGCCCGCTGATGACGAGAAAGTGACCAATATCGAGGTGCCCGCCAAGGGTGTGGACTCCCTCTCGACCACCGAGAGGCAGTGGCTCGTGAAGAATATTGCTGACAACGGCACTCCTGCCGTCACCCCGGAGGGGAGCCACGCCATGCGCGTCAAGCAGGGAAATGTCGACCTTACGGCGGCCGGCGATTCCATCTACGGCACGGTGACAGTCAACGGCCATGCGCTCGACTGGGCCAAGGTGGCCGCAGGCGACGCCTCAATACCCGTGGCTGACCAGCGCGCGGCGATACTGGCCGTGCGAAACGTGTCAAACGCNATGGGCCGCTACGGGCGCTTTGCCGAGTTCCTCAACGGCGCCGATACCGTTGTGAAGCTCGAAAACGANGTCCTCTCCCTGCAGATTTCCTCCAAGGGAGGTGTGCCGACCCGCGCCGAGCTGCTTAAGTATGACACTGAGTACTCCGCTGACGAGACGGCCAAAGTGCGTCGCAAGGTGGTGATTTTCGATGAGTCGTCAAACAAGATGGCCTTCACGCTCCCCCTGCCGCAGGAGACCTCCACGGCTGACCTGCACTTCACCCCCAAGGTGCTCAACGACTCGACAGTGCTCATGGCCCTCTATCTCACCCCCGAGTCATGGTGGGGNCTCGAATACACTCTTCCCAAGGGTGACAGCTACGTGCTCGGCATCAGGGTGCGCCAGCAGAACATGGCGCAGCTCGTGCAGTCCAATGTCCGCAACCTCGGCGTGAACTGGGAGCAGGATGTNCGCCGCCAGGAGAAGGGNCGCATGTTTGAGGAGCGCAATTCNGGCCTNTTCTACAAGTATGCCGGCGGATCGGTGGAAAACCTTTCGGAAAACAAGAACGACTCCGAGGAGCGCGAGGCCAAGGTGCGCTGGATAGCCTTCAAGAACCAGTTCTTCTCATCAGTGCTGATCTCCGACCAGCCCTTCAATACGGCCGACTTCACAAGCGATGTGCTCAAGAATTCCGACTACCTCAAGCACCTCACTGCCAACGCCGTGGTCAATGACTATGAGTGGAACGCCCCCGTGGCCGCTAAATTCTCGTATTTTATCGGCCCGAACCTCTACCCGATGCTGAGCCGCCTCGACAAGACCATTGACGCGGGCGAGGACCTTAATCTCACCCGTCTCATCCCCTTGGGATGGACTCTCTTCCGCTGGATCAACACCATCCTGATTATTCCGGTGTTCTCCTTCCTGGGCAGCTTCATCTCCAACTACGGCATAGTGATCCTGCTGCTGACCATATTCATCAAGCTGATACTCTTCCCGCTGACGTTCAAGTCGTTCAAGTCNCAGGCCAAGATGCGCGTGCTCGCGCCCGACATTCAGGCCATCAACGAGAAGTATCCGGGCCAGGAGAATGCCATGAAGCGCCAGCAGAAGACCATGGAGCTGTACTCCAAAGCGGGCGCAAGCCCCATGTCGGGCTGTCTGCCCATGCTCCTGCAGATGCCGATACTCTTCGCCATGTTCACCTTCTTCCCGTCGGCTATTGAGCTGCGCGGAAAGTCCTTCCTCTGGGCACATGACCTCGCCGCGCCGGACGCTATCATATCCTGGAGCGGACACATACCTCTGGTGACCGATTACTTCGGCAACCATATCTCCCTCTTCTGCCTGCTGATGACCGTGGTCAACATACTCTACACCCGCATCAACATGCAGAACTCCCCGAGCACCATGCCGGGCATGAAGTGGATGATGTATCTGATGCCGGTGTTCTTCCTGGTGTTCTTCAACAACTACGCCGCCGGCCTGAGCTACTATTATTTCCTGTCGCTGCTCATCACCATCGTGCAGACCTACGCCTTCCGCTACTTCATCAAGGAGGACAAGGTGCGCGCCGAGATGGCTGAGAACGCCAAGAAGCCGCGCAAGAAGTCCGGCCTGATGGCCCGCCTCGAGGAGGCGCAGCGCCAGCAGCAGCAGATGCTGCGCGAGCAGGAGAAGCGCAAAAAAAACCGGTAAGCCCATGAGGCTGGCGACGTTCCGACGTGTGCTGGCGTCAGTGCTCCTGCTGGTCGCCCTGGCATGGCTTATCCTGGGGCCGGCCCGCTTCCCTGCGGGAAGAATCGTGGCCGATTTCCAGGTGATACCCTCCGCTTTGGCNGTGACATTGGGAGCTACGGCCTTCTGGACNGCCGGAACGTTTCTTTTCGGACGTGTATACTGTTCGACAGTGTGCCCCGTAGGGACGCTGCTCGATTTGANGCGATGGACCCGCAGACGCCTCNCCGGCTCTGCGAGCCCNTCGCNTTTCATNCCCCCTAATAATGTNCGCTACACTATGCTGTGGATATATCTCGGCACGCTCGTCATAGGGTGGCTNCCCNTNGCTTTCCTCATCGAGCCGTGGAACGTGATGCGNAATGCAGCCGCGACGGTCCGNCCCGAGGATGTCTCTACGACATGGCTCACGCTGCGCGGCCTCGGATCGGGAGGGTGGGGCTCGCTCCTGCCGGGCGTCCTGATCGGCATGTGTGCCGGCGTGCTTTCGCTGGCCGGAATCATAGTGTGGGGATGGCGCGCCGGCCGGGAGTGGTGCAACACGGTATGCCCCATAGGGACGGCGATGGGGGCGGCAACACCTTTGACACTCTTCCATATAGAGATTGACCCTGACCGCTGCACNGCCTGCATGAAATGCGANGAGGNATGTCCGGCAGGGTGCATAAAGGTGGTCAGCAGGTATGTGGACAATTCGCGNTGCGTGAGGTGTTTCGAGTGCATCGANGCATGCAAGGATGATGCCGTGCGTTTCCAGCCTGACCGGAACCGCCGTCCCGCTTCGCCGCTGATGCGGAAGGTGAAAGGCACTCCCGGGGCTTGATGCTCCTCAGAGGGGAGACCATGTTAAATTGCAGTATGAGGGAAAGGGAAAAGAGATGAAGCAATATCTTGACATGCTGCGCCATATCCTTGCCGAAGGCAATGTGCGCTCAGACCGTACCGGTACCGGCACGGTCTCCACATTCGGCAACCAGATGCGTTTCGACCTGTCGGAGGGTTTCCCTTTGGTGACTACGAAGAAGGTGCATCTGAAGAGTATAGTCCACGAGCTGCTGTGGTTCCTGGCCGGGGATACGAATGTCAAGTATCTCCGGGATAACGGCGTGCGGATATGGAATGAGTGGGCCGACCCTGTGACCGGAGAGCTNGGNCCTGTGTATGGCGCGCAATGGCGCTCCTGGCCCGATGGCCGGGGAGGCACGATTGACCAGATAGCTGAGGCAGTCCGTCTTATCAAGGAAGACCCCCAGTCGCGGCGAATAATCGTCAGCGCGTGGAATGTGGCTGAACTCGACAGCATGGCTCTTGTGCCCTGCCACGCCATGTTTCAGTTTTACGTCCATGACGGCCGCCTGTCGTGCCAGCTCTACCAGCGGAGCGCCGACATGTTCCTTGGCGTACCCTTCAACATCGCAAGCTACGCCCTGCTCACCATGATGATGGCCCAGGTATGCGGACTGCGCCCCGGAGAGTTTATCCACACCTTAGGCGACACCCACATATATCTCAATCATCTGGACCAGGTCAGGGAACAACTGAGCCGCGAGCCGCGCCCCCTGCCCCGGATGATTCTCAATCCTGAGGTCAAGGACATATTCTCCTTCAAGTATGAGGATTTCCGTCTTGAGGGGTATGATCCTTGGNCGGCGATCAAAGGTGAGGTGAGCGTCTGAAACATGTATCATACACCCATGAAAGATATGAAAATCCATGCGATAGTGGCCATAGCCGAAGACCTCGGCATAGGCCGGCGAGGCGAGCTCCTTTGGCGCATAAAGGAAGACCTGCAGCGGTTCAAGCGGCTCACTTTGGGCCATCCCGTCATAATGGGGCGCAAGACAGCCGATTCGCTGCCAAAGCCGCTGCCCGGACGCACCAACATAGCCGTCACCCGCAATCCTGCCTGGAAGAAGGAAGGATTTTTCAGGGTATCCTCGCTCGAGGAGGCACTCAACGTGGCCTGCAGCGCTGAGGGAGGGGAGAAGGCTTTCATCATCGGCGGGGGGGAGATATACCGTCTCGCTTTCCCGCTTGTCGATGTGCTGGACGTGACGCGCATATTTGCCCGGCTTGATGATGCCGATGCCTGGTTTCCGGCCATATCGCCCGAGGAATGGATATTGGAGGAGCCGGGGGAGATGCATGAGACCGCAGAGGGGCTGAAATATGTATTTGAAAGATACGTCAGGAAAGACCATGAAGATAGTCATACTGAATAAATCCGACCGCAGAGGGGGAGCGGCTGTGGTCAGCTTGAGGTTGATGGAGGCGCTCCGTGCCCGGGGCGCAGATGCCCGAATGGTAGTCGCCGAAAAGCTGAGCGATTCCCCTTATGTTTCTGTCGCAGCATCTCCGATTGCACTTAAAGCGCCCTTCCTTGCCGAGCGTCTTCAGATATTCCTTGCCAACGGTATGGACCGCTCCACGCTCTTCAAGGTGGATACCGGGGCTTTCGGAATTAACATACTGGGGCATCCCTGGGTGAAGGAGGCGGATGTAGTCATGCTCAACTGGGTCAACCAGGGGTTCGTCTCGCTCGATGGAGTACACCGCCTTGCGCGGGCAGGCAAACGCTTGATATGGACCATGCACGACCTGTGGTGCATGACCGGAATATGCCATCACACCGGAGGGTGCGGGCGTTTCCGCAACGAATGTGGAGGGTGCCGGTTTCTCAATCATAACGAAGAGAGGCCCTTCCGGAGAGACCTGGCCACTTCGGTGCAGACGAAGAAGGAGGCCCTGTATTCAGATGCCGATATACATTTCGTGGCTGTCAGCAGCTGGCTGCGAGACCTGGCTCGGGAGAGTCGTCTGCTCGGAGATAAGAGGGTGAGCGTTATACCAAATGCCTTTGAAATAGGGGAGCGGGCGCGGAGAATATCCGCCCTTGAGCGCCCCGGAGAACGTGGGGAAGGGCTGCTGAGGATTGTCATGGGAGCCGCACGTCTTGACGATACAGTCAAAGGGCTTCCCGTACTCGTTGAGGCTACCCGGGTCTTTGCGCGGAAATATCCCGAAATGGCTGCGCGCAGCGAACTGGTGACCTTCGGCGGAATACGCGACCCGCGCAACTTGGAGGGGATGGGCATAGCCCACCGCCACATCGGCACAGTCAAAGGTGAGGATGCCCTGGCGGAACTGTACGGCACCGCCTCCGTGGTGGTCTCCACCTCGGAGTATGAAACGCTCCCGGGCACCCTCATAGAGGGCCAGGCATACGGAGCCATCCCGGTGAGCTTCGACCGCGGAGGCCAGCGCGACATAATCACCCCCCCGGAGTGCCCTCCCCACGAAATCGCAGCTTCGGATAAGCAGCCTGGCGAACTCGCAGCTTCGGAAACATGCACAGGCTTTCTGGTGCCCTATACCTCAGATTTAGGAGCAGGAGCAGAAGGCATAGCCGATGCAATAGCTGCGGCCCTGCGAATAGCAGGCCCTGACATCCGCCGCCGCATGCTCAGCAGCGTAGAATCCCGCTTCTCAGCCCAAGCAGTCGCCGACGCCTACCTCCGCCTCTGCAACCCCTGATTCCCGGGGCCCTGGAAGAATCAGCCAGGCAAATGCTCCGCAATCAGGGACAAATGCTCCGCATTCAGTCGGCAAATGCTCCGCATTTGAACAGAACGGCTTCGCGCCGCCGCTCCTCGGGCGTTTTTCTCTTGGCCTCCTCTCTTTCTGGGATCTCCTCCCGGCGCCCCAATCCGCCACTTCAAAGGCGCGAAGCCGTCCTGTTCAAATGCGAAGCATTTGCCACCGCCATCTGACCTCCGCCTCCGCGCCATCCGCCTCCGCCTTAGCGCCTGTGACGACGCATACCCACTCCGAGCCCATCAGAGCCGGAGGCTCAGCCCTCCATCAGCCACATATTGGGCGAAATCATTCATGGCCAGACACAGCTGCCGCGTCAGCACAGGCGGCGTGAGGGTATGCACGGCCGGAGCAATGATCAGCAACCGCCCCTCAGAGCATAAATCATGCAACCGCCCCTTGGGAGCGAATCGCGGCCCGAAGCCGTTCCCCTCAATAAGAATCAGCCGCCCCCCATTGTCAATTGCCCAGTCACGCACCCTCCGCTCAGCCTCCGAAATGAAAGGCGAAATCAGCACCCCGCCATTCTCCACAGTCCGTTTCCAAGTAATCTTGCGCTCCCGAAGGAAATCCGCAGAAAAACTGCGGCTGATTCTGACCGCCTCAATGTCCGGATCGTTGAGAAGAAAAGGATTGCCATACACCTCAAACTTCCGTCCGTCCGCAGTGTCAGCGAAAAAGCGGCTGTGAAACTCAGGATGCATCATCCGCAGCAACCGCCTCCGCGGATTGTCGCTCACATAACGCTTCATGCGTTCAAGCTGCCCGCTCTTCATCAGGATGCGGTCATGATAGCCTTCCTCAAATACCGAGACAAGAGGCGGAAAATCGCTCCTTTGCTTCTCATTCAGAGTGGTATACCCACGGGTACAGGCAGCCTTAAAAGAGGAAATTATTGAACCGAGATGAAACTGCGTCTTCTCAGTGACGAATATCACGAAATGCACATGCTCCGGCATAATGACGCTGCGCATGATCTGCGTAAAAGGAAAATCCTTCTTGATTCCCGAAAGGGCAGAGGCCACAATCTCTCCGAGCGGAGTCTTAATGATAGCCGGAGGAAAGTCATGATCACCTGGTCTCCCGGTAATCCGTGAGAAAGGCGGCATCCCCGCAGCAGCATTGACAGTGATCAGGTAGATGCAGCGCCCATAATAATCGTTCCAAGGCGCACGCCGACAGCCGTTAGGAATAAGCGCCCGCTTCTGATGCACCGGAAATACCTCGTTAATATTTACCTCCATTCTATATGCTTAATTCTTAAGTGGATGTCCTTGGAATTGTTTTGCAAATATAGTAAAAAAACTTATTTCATTGGTGCAGTTGGCCGTATTTCATTGGTGCAGTTGGCCGTATTTCGTTGGTGGAGTTGGCCGTAATGCGTGTTAAAATGACGGATATGGATTTGCAGGGACATGGCGTGCCATGTCCGCATTGCCCATCGGCTTGTTATTCTCCGGACATGGCGTGTTATTCTGCTGACATGGCACGCAATGTCCCTGCAAATGCGAAAAAATTATGCGGGTGATAAAAAATTTTGCAGGTTTCGCAAAAATTATTTAACTTTGCCGCTGCAGACCGCTCTCAGAAGCCCCGGTCCGGGGATATGCGGGCAGGGAACTGTACGGACGCCGACCCGGGTGCGTCCGCGAAAATACATAGAAAGCGTATATCCGCGCTGATTCTTGACTTTCCGGAATTCTCGCAAAATTTCAATCAATAGTCAAGGATAGAGCAACGGTAGACGCCCGTGGCATGTAATGTCCTGCTCCGGCTCAGTGTCTCGTGAGAGACATAGCCGGAAGCAATGGTTACATNTNCTTGCGTGGNNTTCTGCNTTGNCNTCCGACTATTGATGGGCAATGCGAGNAGCCTNGGNAAGTANGACGGCAACAGATACAGATTCCCGCGCTTTTTCTTTAAGTAACCTAACGCCAACGAGGGGATGACCGAGGCACGAAACACAATCATGGACACCAAATTACAGAAGGTTGCTGCCAGAATCAAGAAGGATATGGCCGACATGAAGGAGAGGTGGAAGTTCAGTCCCGGTATATATGTGGGGAAGACCGATGATTTCCACGAGTCGAGTGAACGTCACAAGAAGGAAGGATACCCCGTGTTGCTGCATGTAGCAAAAGGAGAGCCGAAAGACATCGCAGAATTGGAAAATGCCATGATTACATTTTACCAAAATTCTCCTGACTGGAAATGTCACAACACCAATGCCGGCAGCGGGGGAAATCCGAATGCGGACAAATTGTACATCTGTTTCGATTCCTCTGTGAAAGGAGACGATCTGTACGAGTTGGATGAAGTGTGGTTTTTAGGGGATGGCTATCCTTCAGACCTCAACAAGTGAATAAAATGATCCGACCGGCCAAAAATCAGGTGTCTGAAGCTCTCCCTACACTATATGAGATTCTCCCTTTGATTTAAAATGATGAAATTTCATATCGCTCCGGTTGTAACTGGAACTATGTGAAACAAAATGCGAAGGAAATCAAAATAAAAAATGTGGAGAATCAAATAGTAATAGCTCCAGCCGAAGGAGATGCCATACTTAAAATGAAAAGAAGTAATAGGATTGCATCTGATTTTTTGAGTCTATTCAGGAATGCATTTGCGCATAACTATATTTCTTATGAAGCTGAGGCCAAACAACTGACCGTAGACTTGAAAACTAAGGATGGCACCGAGTTGCTGGCAGGTCGAATCACCCTCTCTGCTTTTGAAGACATTGTAAAATGTATAAAGGAGTCAAGAGGGAACCATAAAAATAGTGTGAAATGAAAAATACAATCACAAAAATCGGAGTACTGTTAGCAATGCTGCTGACAGTACTCTCGGCATCGGCCTACGATTTCAAGGTTGATGATCTCTATTACAATGTCATATCCTTAGAAAACATGACATGTGAGCTGGCTAGTGGAGATGAAAAATATTCAGGCGATCTAATCATTCCTGAAACTGTAGTCTATAATGGACGTCAATTTTCGGTTATCGGTATCGAGTATGGGGTGTTCATTTCATGCCGATCCCTTAAGTCAATAGTTCTTCCCAATTCGGTGACCGCCCTTCGGATGAGAATGTTCGTAGGATGCAGTTCCCTTCGGTCAGTAACTATTCCTAATTCGGTGACCACTATAGAATATGAAGTGTTTTCAGGATGCAGCTCTCTTGAGACAATAACTATCCCCAATTCGGTGACCGCCATTGGGGTGAGAGCGTTCGAAGGATGCAGTTCCCTTCGGTCGGTAACTATCTCCAATTCGGTGACTACTATAGAGAATGAAGTGTTTTCAGGATGCAGCTCTTTGAGGGGGGTGACTATTCCCCATTCGGTGACCTCCATTAGGGCCAAAGCTTTCAAAGGTTGCAAGGCCCTTAGGNCGGTCNCTATCCCCAATTCTGTANTCACTATCGAGTATGAGGCATTTTTAGGGTGCAGGTCTCTTGACTCAATAACTATCCCCAATTTGGTGACCACTATAGAGAGTGATGTGTTTTCTGGATGCAGCTCTCTGAGGTCAATAACAATCCCCAATTCGGTGACCTCCATTAGGGCTAATGCTTTCGAAGGTTGCATAGCCCTTAAGGCACTAACTATCCCTAATTCCGTGACAACCATAGGCAGCGGGGTTTTCCAAAAATGTACTTCTCTTGAATCGGTTGCTTTNTCTGATGCTNTGGTGAGAATTCCANCTNATACTTTTTGGGGCTGTTCNTCCTTAANGGAATTAAACATCCNANGATCAGTGATACAGCTACGCCAGGCTGTGGGAAAAGATGGAGGCAATACAACATTTCGAGATTGTGTAAACCTGCGTCGTCTTGGACTGCTGTATTCTGAAGAGGCCTTGGAGGTGGGATATGTCAGTGAAGGCAACTTTTACTGGTCAGAATGGACAGAATGGACTGAAACTCTAACTGAACTCTACATTGACCGTCCTCTAAAAGTGAATATTACTGTGCCTAATCTTGAAAAACTTGAGATTGGCGAGCATATGCGTACTACAAGCCATATTGAAGGTATAGCTAAGTTGNATAAATTGAATATCATACAATCGTATGCTGTAGAGCCTCCATCTTTGCCNGAAATGTCAACTNCCCAGTATATGAACCTCAATGTATTAGTTCCAAATGAATCATTGGAGGCNTACAAGGGAGCTCCAGGCTGGAAGAATTTCTGGAATATCAGTGGTTTTGATGCCTCGGGCATACAGAAAGTGAATGAGGCTGCGGATGCGCCGATGCAGGTGTATTCGCTCAGCGGTGTGAAGGTGGCTGAAAGCACGGAGAATCTTCCTAAGGGCATCTATATCGTTCGACAGGGGGACAAAGCCCGTAAGATTGCTGTGAACTGACCGGCTTCAAGCCGATTCTATGATACTTGATCGGCTTGGGGCCGATATGATAATACTCGCCGGGGAGACGGATGTCCTCCCGGCGTTTTGCTGATGATTGGGATTTTAGAATAAGGAGGTATGGACGTATTTTTAATGTTGAGAAAATGAAAAGATTACCGGAGGTAGGTCTGTGGGAGCAGCAGGAGAAGGAAACATGAATCAAAAAATAGTGAAATGCGGTGAATAAGGCAATTAATCGCCGCAAATTTGCGGCGATTAATTGCCTTATTCACCGCATTTCACTATTTTTTGATTCATGTTTCCTTCTCCTGCTGCTCCCACAGACCTACCTCCGGTAATCTTTTCATTTTCTCAACATTAAAAATACGTCCATACCTCCTTATTCTAAAATCCCAATCATCAGCAAAACGCCGGGAGGACATCCGTCTCCCCGGCGAGTATTATCATATCGGCCCCAAGCCGATCAAGTATCATAGAATCGGCTTGAAGCCGGTCAGTTCACAGCAATCTTACGGGCTTTGTCCCCCTGTCGAACGATATAGATGCCCTTAGGAAGATTCTCCGTGCTTTCAGCCACCTTCACACCGCTGAGCGAATACACCTGCATCGGCGCATCCGCAGCCTCATTCACTTTCTGTATGCCCGAGGCATCAAAACCACTGATATTCCAGAAATTCTTCCAGCCTGGAGCTCCCTTGTATGCCTCCAATGATTCATTTGGAACTAATACATTGAGGTTCATATACTGGGTAGTTGACATTTCGGGCAAAGATGGAGGCTCTACAGCATACGATTGTATGATATTCAATTTATTCAACTTAGCTATACCTTCAATATGGCTTGTAGTACGCATATGCTCGCCAATCTCAAGTTTTTCAAGATTAGGCACAGTAATATTCACTTTTAGAGGACGGTCAATGTAGAGTTCAGTTAGAGTTTCAGTCCATTCTGTCCATTCTGACCAGTAAAAGTTGCCTTCACTGACATATCCCACCTCCAAGGCCTCTTCAGAATACAGCAGTCCAAGACGACGCAGGTTTACACAATCTCGAAATGTTGTATTGCCTCCATCTTTTCCCACAGCCTGGCGTAGCTGTATCACTGATCCTGGGATGTTTAATTCCTTTAAGGATGAACAGCCCCAAAAAGTATAAGTTGGAATTCTCACCAAAGCATCAGATAAAGCAACCGATTCAAGAGAAGTACATTTTTGGAAAACCCCGCTGCCTATGGTTGTCACGGAATTAGGGATAGTTAGTGCCTTAAGGGCTATGCAACCTTCGAAAGCATTAGCCCTAATGGAGGTCACCGAATTGGGGATTGTTATTGACCTCAGAGAGCTGCATCCAGAAAACACATCACTCTCTATAGTGGTCACCAAATTGGGGATAGTTATTGAGTCAAGAGACCTGCACCCTAAAAATGCCTCATACTCGATAGTGACTACAGAATTGGGGATAGTGACCGACCTAAGGGCCTTGCAACCTTTGAAAGCTTTGGCCCTAATGGAGGTCACCGAATGGGGAATAGTCACCCCCCTCAAAGAGCTGCATCCTGAAAACACTTCATTCTCTATAGTAGTCACCGAATTGGAGATAGTTACCGACCGAAGGGAACTGCATCCTTCGAACGCTCTCACCCCAATGGCGGTCACCGAATTGGGGATAGTTATTGTCTCAAGAGAGCTGCATCCTGAAAACACTTCATATTCTATAGTGGTCACCGAATTAGGAATAGTTACTGACCGAAGGGAACTGCATCCTACGAACATTCTCATCCGAAGGGCGGTCACCGAATTGGGAAGAACTATTGACTTAAGGGATCGGCATGAAATGAACACCCCATACTCGATACCGATAACCGAAAATTGACGTCCATTATAGACTACAGTTTCAGGAATGATTAGATCGCCTGAATATTTTTCATCTCCACTAGCCAGCTCACATGTCATGTTTTCTAAGGATATGACATTGTAATAGAGATCATCAACCTTGAAATCGTAGGCCGATGCCGAGAGTACTGTCAGCAGCATTGCTAACAGTACTCCGATTTTTGTGATTGTATTTTTCATTTCACACTATTTTTATGGTTCCCTCTTGACTCCTTTATACATTTTACAATGTCTTCAAAAGCAGAGAGGGTGATTCGACCTGCCAGCAACTCGGTGCCATCCTTAGTTTTCAAGTCTACGGTCAGTTGTTTGGCCTCAGCTTCATAAGAAATATAGTTATGCGCAAATGCATTCCTGAATAGACTCAAAAAATCAGATGCAATCCTATTACTTCTTTTCATTTTAAGTATGGCATCTCCTTCGGCTGGAGCTATTACTATTTGATTCTCCACATTTTTTATTTTGATTTCCTTCGCATTTTGTTTCACATAGTTCCAGTTACAACCGGAGCGATATGAAATTTCATCATTTTAAATCAAAGGGAGAATCTCATATAGTGTAGGGAGAGCTTCAGACACCTGATTTTTGGCCGGTCGGATCATTTTATTCACTTGTTGAGGTCTGAAGGATAGCCATCCCCTAAAAACCACACTTCATCCAACTCGTACAGATCGTCTCCTTTCACAGAGGAATCGAAACAGATGTACAATTTGTCCGCATTCGGATTTCCCCCGCTGCCGGCATTGGTGTTGTGACATTTCCAGTCAGGAGAATTTTGGTAAAATGTAATCATGGCATTTTCCAATTCTGCGATGTCTTTCGGCTCTCCTTTTGCTACATGCAGCAACACGGGGTATCCTTCCTTCTTGTGACGTTCACTCGACTCGTGGAAATCATCGGTCTTCCCCACATATATACCGGGACTGAACTTCCACCTCTCCTTCATGTCGGCCATATCCTTCTTGATTCTGGCAGCAACCTTCTGTAATTTGGTGTCCATGATTGTGTTTCGTGCCTCGGTCATCCCCTCGTTGGCGTTAGGTTACTTAAAGAAAAAGCGCGGGAATCTGTATCTGTTGCCGTCCTACTTTCCGAGGCTTCTCGCATTGCCCATCAATAGTCGGAAGCCAACGCAGAATGCCACGCAAGAATATGTAACCATTGCTTCCGGCTATGTCTCTCACGAGACACTGAGCCGGAGCAGGACATTACATGCCACGGGCGTCTACCGTTGCTCTATCCTTGACTATTGATTGAAATTTTGCGAGAATTCCGGAAAGTCAAGAATCAGCGCGGATATACGCTTTCTATGTATTTTCGCGGACGCACCCGGGTCGGCGTCCGTACAGTTCCCTGCCCGCATATCCCCGGACCGGGGCTTCTGAGAGCGGTCTGCAGCGGCAAAGTTAAATAATTTTTGCGAAACCTGCAAAATTTTTTATCACCCGCATAATTTTTTCGCATTTGCAGGGACATTGCGTGCCATGTCAGCAGAATAACACGCCATGTCCGGAGAATAACAAGCCGATGGGCAATGCGGACATGGCACGCCATGTCCCTGCAAATCCATATCCGTCATTTTAACACGCATTACGGCCAACTCCACCAACGAAATACGGCCAACTGCACCAATGAAATACGGCCAACTGCACCAATGAAATAAGTTTTTTTACTATATTTGCAAAACAATTCCAAGGACATCCACTTAAGAATTAAGCATATAGAATGGAGGTAAATATTAACGAGGTATTTCCGGTGCATCAGAAGCGGGCGCTTATTCCTAACGGCTGTCGGCGTGCGCCTTGGAACGATTATTATGGGCGCTGCATCTACCTGATCACTGTCAATGCTGCTGCGGGGATGCCGCCTTTCTCACGGATTACCGGGAGACCAGGTGATCATGACTTTCCTCCGGCTATCATTAAGACTCCGCTCGGAGAGATTGTGGCCTCTGCCCTTTCGGGAATCAAGAAGGATTTTCCTTTTACGCAGATCATGCGCAGCGTCATTATGCCGGAGCATGTGCATTTCGTGATATTCGTCACTGAGAAGACGCAGTTTCATCTCGGTTCAATAATTTCCTCTTTTAAGGCTGCCTGTACCCGTGGGTATACCACTCTGAATGAGAAGCAAAGGAGCGATTTTCCGCCTCTTGTCTCGGTATTTGAGGAAGGCTATCATGACCGCATCCTGATGAAGAGCGGGCAGCTTGAACGCATGAAGCGTTATGTGAGCGACAATCCGCGGAGGCGGTTGCTGCGGATGATGCATCCTGAGTTTCACAGCCGCTTTTTCGCTGACACTGCGGACGGACGGAAGTTTGAGGTGTATGGCAATCCTTTTCTTCTCAACGATCCGGACATTGAGGCGGTCAGAATCAGCCGCAGTTTTTCTGCGGATTTCCTTCGGGAGCGCAAGATTACTTGGAAACGGACTGTGGAGAATGGCGGGGTGCTGATTTCGCCTTTCATTTCGGAGGCTGAGCGGAGGGTGCGTGACTGGGCAATTGACAATGGGGGGCGGCTGATTCTTATTGAGGGGAACGGCTTCGGGCCGCGATTCGCTCCCAAGGGGCGGTTGCATGATTTATGCTCTGAGGGGCGGTTGCTGATCATTGCTCCGGCCGTGCATACCCTCACGCCGCCTGTGCTGACGCGGCAGCTGTGTCTGGCCATGAATGATTTCGCCCAATATGTGGCTGATGGAGGGCTGAGCCTCCGGCTCTGATGGGCTCGGAGTGGGTATGCGTCGTCACAGGCGCTAAGGCGGAGGCGGATGGCGCGGAGGCGGAGGTCAGATGGCGGTGGCAAATGCTTCGCATTTGAACAGGACGGCTTCGCGCCTTTGAAGTGGCGGATTGGGGCGCCGGGAGGAGATCCCAGAAAGAGAGGAGGCCAAGAGAAAAACGCCCGAGGAGCGGCGGCGCGAAGCCGTTCTGTTCAAATGCGGAGCATTTGCCGACTGAATGCGGAGCATTTGTCCCTGATTGCGGAGCATTTGCCTGGCTGATTCTTCCAGGGCCCCGGGAATCAGGGGTTGCAGAGGCGGAGGTAGGCGTCGGCGACTGCTTGGGCTGAGAAGCGGGATTCTACGCTGCTGAGCATGCGGCGGCGGATGTCAGGGCCTGCTATTCGCAGGGCCGCAGCTATTGCATCGGCTATGCCTTCTGCTCCTGCTCCTAAATCTGAGGTATAGGGCACCAGAAAGCCTGTGCATGTTTCCGAAGCTGCGAGTTCGCCAGGCTGCTTATCCGAAGCTGCGATTTCGTGGGGAGGGCACTCCGGGGGGGTGATTATGTCGCGCTGGCCTCCGCGGTCGAAGCTCACCGGGATGGCTCCGTATGCCTGGCCCTCTATGAGGGTGCCCGGGAGCGTTTCATACTCCGAGGTGGAGACCACCACGGAGGCGGTGCCGTACAGTTCCGCCAGGGCATCCTCACCTTTGACTGTGCCGATGTGGCGGTGGGCTATGCCCATCCCCTCCAAGTTGCGCGGGTCGCGTATTCCGCCGAAGGTCACCAGTTCGCTGCGCGCAGCCATTTCGGGATATTTCCGCGCAAAGACCCGGGTAGCCTCAACGAGTACGGGAAGCCCTTTGACTGTATCGTCAAGACGTGCGGCTCCCATGACAATCCTCAGCAGCCCTTCCCCACGTTCTCCGGGGCGCTCAAGGGCGGATATTCTCCGCGCCCGCTCCCCTATTTCAAAGGCATTTGGTATAACGCTCACCCTCTTATCTCCGAGCAGACGACTCTCCCGAGCCAGGTCTCGCAGCCAGCTGCTGACAGCCACGAAATGTATATCGGCATCTGAATACAGGGCCTCCTTCTTCGTCTGCACCGAAGTGGCCAGGTCTCTCCGGAAGGGCCTCTCTTCGTTATGATTGAGAAACCGGCACCCTCCACATTCGTTGCGGAAACGCCCGCACCCTCCGGTGTGATGGCATATTCCGGTCATGCACCACAGGTCGTGCATGGTCCATATCAAGCGTTTGCCTGCCCGCGCAAGGCGGTGTACTCCATCGAGCGAGACGAACCCCTGGTTGACCCAGTTGAGCATGACTACATCCGCCTCCTTCACCCAGGGATGCCCCAGTATGTTAATTCCGAAAGCCCCGGTATCCACCTTGAAGAGCGTGGAGCGGTCCATACCGTTGGCAAGGAATATCTGAAGACGCTCGGCAAGGAAGGGCGCTTTAAGTGCAATCGGAGATGCTGCGACAGAAACATAAGGGGAATCGCTCAGCTTTTCGGCGACTACCATTCGGGCATCTGCGCCCCGGGCACGGAGCGCCTCCATCAACCTCAAGCTGACCACAGCCGCTCCCCCTCTGCGGTCGGATTTATTCAGTATGACTATCTTCATGGTCTTTCCTGACGTATCTTTCAAATACATATTTCAGCCCCTCTGCGGTCTCATGCATCTCCCCCGGCTCCTCCAATATCCATTCCTCGGGCGATATGGCCGGAAACCAGGCATCGGCATCATCAAGCCGGGCAAATATGCGCGTCACGTCCAGCACATCGACAAGCGGGAAAGCGAGACGGTATATCTCCCCCCCGCCGATGATGAAAGCCTTCTCCCCTCCCTCAGCGCTGCAGGCCACGTTGAGTGCCTCCTCGAGCGAGGATACCCTGAAAAATCCTTCCTTCTTCCAGGCAGGATTGCGGGTGACGGCTATGTTGGTGCGTCCGGGCAGCGGCTTTGGCAGCGAATCGGCTGTCTTGCGCCCCATTATGACGGGATGGCCCAAAGTGAGCCGCTTGAACCGCTGCAGGTCTTCCTTTATGCGCCAAAGGAGCTCGCCTCGCCGGCCTATGCCGAGGTCTTCGGCTATGGCCACTATCGCATGGATTTTCATATCTTTCATGGGTGTATGATACATGTTTCAGACGCTCACCTCACCTTTGATCGCCGACCAAGGATCATACCCCTCAAGACGGAAATCCTCATACTTGAAGGAGAATATGTCCTTGACCTCAGGATTGAGAATCATCCGGGGCAGGGGGCGCGGCTCGCGGCTCAGTTGTTCCCTGACCTGGTCCAGATGATTGAGATATATGTGGGTGTCGCCTAAGGTGTGGATAAACTCTCCGGGGCGCAGTCCGCATACCTGGGCCATCATCATGGTGAGCAGGGCGTAGCTTGCGATGTTGAAGGGTACGCCAAGGAACATGTCGGCGCTCCGCTGGTAGAGCTGGCACGACAGGCGGCCGTCATGGACGTAAAACTGAAACATGGCGTGGCAGGGCACAAGAGCCATGCTGTCGAGTTCAGCCACATTCCACGCGCTGACGATTATTCGCCGCGACTGGGGGTCTTCCTTGATAAGACGGACTGCCTCAGCTATCTGGTCAATCGTGCCTCCCCGGCCATCGGGCCAGGAGCGCCATTGCGCGCCATACACAGG
>WFLX010089315.1_pt1 | contig 22761 bp, 19 predicted proteins | sample 4967041 | NCBI WGS metagenome assembly WFLX01 (sample SAMN12857096, study PRJNA449069) | gut metagenome | isolation source: stool from male and female vole | host: Microtus ochrogaster | place: USA:Florida | collected 2017
CGCGCATTATTTTGGAACAAGCGGGGGCTGAAAAATTATTGGGCGATGGCGACATGTTATGGATGGATGGCAGTGAGCCTTGCCGGGTACAAGGTGTAACGATGAGCGAGCAAGAAGTCCAAGCGGTTTGTCAAGCTGTCAGCAAACAAGCCTCACCTACTTATGATGAAGCGTTCCTACATTTAAAAACTGAAGGCAAACATCAAAGCGAACCGAGCGATCCGTTATATGGTCAAGTCAAGGAATTTGTCATTGCTGGCCAACGAGCCAGTGCTTCGTTGATTCAACGTCATTTTCGCTTGAGCTTTGCTCGAGCCTCACGTCTTTTGGATCAATTGGAAGAAGGTGGCGTGGTGGGACCCGCGAATGGTTCAAGACCGCGGAAAATTTTAATTGCTCCACCTAATAAATCAAAAAGGAATCTAGCTTCCAAATAGGAGCGTTAAACGCCTTCTTTTATAGCAATGACTAAGAAGGGAAATTATGAATTTATTTTTAAAAACGGGGGAACGACAATCCGGCTACGATTGCGTTTCTAGTATTGTGCAACTCGGAGATTTCTTTTACGTTTCTGGACAACTTGGAGAAGGGGAAACCTTTCATGAACAATGCGTGAATGCCTGTTATGCCTTAAAAGATGTATTGGATCAATTTGATTTACGCTTTGATCACATTTTAAAATTTACAGTGTATTTAACGGATATTGATATGGAAGATGAATTTCTTTCGGTTTTCGAAAATTTCATCGATCCTCCTTTTCCTACCCTTACTATTGTTGAATCTCCTCGTCTACCTAGGCGAAGCATGATTTGCATTGATGGTTGTGGTGTCAATACGTTGCGTCATGAACGGAGCATGAATAACGCCTATTGCGAAGATTGTGATGAGTGATCAAGAAGCTGCCTTTCGACTATTAGAAAGGTGGCTTTTTTTAGCTCAAAAGAAAAAAGANTGNGTAAGACCCCCTAGGTTTCAAGNCTTACTTTTTTCTTGATACAGTTGGACTAAATACTCGGCAACCNCTTGTGGATCACGCAACTCTTTAGGGATGCGCTCATCTACTGCTGTTTCTTTATTCTTATATAAAAGACGGAAGCTTGATTTTCCTTTAGAACCTCGTTTGATGGAATAAGAAGAATCCATGGATTGAACNATTCGATTTAATTGTCTTTCAAAGTCCTTTGAAGTGACAGATAAAACGGATGCTTTTTCTTTGCCAAGGGCTTTTTTCTGCTCATGCTTTTGCGCTTTTCTATAATGCAGGCTTAGAAACATCTTATCCGCTAACGATTCCTTGGTCTCCAAATCATTGGGAAAAATGCGCATTCGACTGACTTTCACCTTTTGAAAATTACAATGTTGAAATTTTCCTCTCCGATCAATCAATAAAGTATGAATGATAAAGAAGGGACTTTCTCTTTTACCTAACAATCCAACATAAATTGGTAAACCACTGCCTTCAATATGGAGATAGAGATAATCAGCTCGAAGCTCACTTTCACCTGGCGGTTGATAGTAAATATAAATATGTTGGGGATCACATTGTAAAAAAGCTTTTAAAGCTTCTTGAAAATACATTGTCCGATCATAGGCATGTTGAAATTGAATATCTGGATTATCTTCTTGAGCTTTTTCAACTACTTCCTTTAAACCGATGAAAGCATAGCTTTCCTCATCCTTATGATCAAGGCGTTGAATGGCTTGGATAAATCCTAACGCACTATTTTTCCAACGATTATGTGGATAGTAGTGCCCACCAATCATGTGCAAAAACTCAAGGGGAGATGGTTCAATGATAATCTCTCCTTTTTTGGTGGTTAACACAATGAGTTGTGACACTAAGTTGTTTAAGTAGTATTCCAAATTGGCTTTTAACGTATAGGCAAATTCTGAATGATGGCTTGAAAATTTTCCCTCATGTTCAAGTTGTTCCATAGAAGCCATGTCTTTTCTCCCATACAATCCCCTATATAAAACAAGACAAGAGAATCCCTTTCTCTTGCCTAGTTGTGTTTAAATTGGTTGGCCGTTCCACCTTTATTTTTAGCCCGTGGGCAGGCCTAGTGAGTCCAACCACATCTCACTGGTTCGTTTTGATTTGATCTGTGTGTACTCTATCTGTCAAATCAAACAATAAACTTCAAAAAAGATATTCGTACTGCTCTCGTCTTTATAGTCACTCCTAAAGAATGGAGGCTAATGGCTGAGTTAAACCGACGGTCTCACTTTATAGAGACGATCCTCACTTTATAGATGCTCACTTGTATTAGAAGGAGTCTAATGGTGGAGGGACGGAACCTCAGTACTCTATAATTAGACCAATATGGAAAATTTTCTATCTTTTTTTAGATTATTACACCCTAGAAGCAATCTTCCCTTGCTCCATTGCTGAGTATATCCCATTCCTTATCCTGCTTCAAGGCTAACATTTCTTATTTCTTGATCAAAAATTACACCTTATCGAACTCTTTTTGAGTAAAGAAAATTTGCGTTTTTGGAAAGGTTCAGGTATGGTAAAAATCCGTTTGAACACGTCAAAAACGGTTAAGCTTGGGGTTTGGTATTTTCTTCTAACCAAGTTACAAAACCTTGCGCTTGTTCTTGCAATGTATCTTGAATTTTTTCAGGATCCGCAATTTTATTGGTTTTCATTTCTTCGCCATTCATCGCAAAGCCGATGGTATTGCTATAAACTTTCATACCACAGCGCTTTAACAGAGTAGCGAGTTGTTCTCGACTGCCTGCCGCCGCCATTCGGCCAGCTGCTCCACTGATGCAGGCTGCTTTACCATATAAAGCAGTGGTTTTAAATTCTCCAGGAACAGCCGAGCGGCTCATCCAGTCCAAAAGATTTTTTAAAACCCCTGGAATCATTCCATTGTATTCAGGCGTAAAAAACCAAATGCCATCCGCCCAACCGAATTCAGCCCGTGCATCTTTGATCACACCTTGCATCGGGATTTCTTCATCTTGGTTAAACAAAGGAACGTTTTGATAATTTAAAACTCTCGTTTCTTGACCCATTTGGTTCAAAATTGTTTGAGCCATCAGTGCAAGTTGCGAATTAAACGATGAGTGACGGAAAGAGCCACTGACTAATAAAATTTTCATTTTTAATCCCCTCTTTTGGTTCTAGTTCCATTGTAGAAGGATTTTTCTTTTTGAATCGGCTGGTTTGCTCATTCCAAAAAGAGAACACTCCATGAAGTATTAAAAAAAGCCAAGACTCTCGTCTTTTTTTTTGTAAATTGGCTTTTCTTGGTAGGGTTCTTGCGTCATGGCTCCATTTTTTTTTATTTCTTGTAAAATTCTTGCGACTTCTTGGTTCGCTCGACAAGAAGCGCTTTTTCTTATTGGCTTTTGGCCAAATTTAGAAAGGAGTCCATCATGTCCACTCCAACATATGATGAACATTCCATTGTCATTCTTGAAGGACTCGAAGCCGTTCGCAAGCGTCCAGGTATGTATATTGGATCAACAGATCGGCGCGGTCTTCATCATTTAGTCTGGGAAATTTTAGACAACGCCATTGATGAAGCACTCAATGGCTATGGCAATGACATTGAAATTACGCTTTTTGCAGATGGTAGTTGTCAAATCAAAGACCATGGACGAGGAATGCCCGTGGGGCTACATGCTTCGGGCAAGTCCGCTTTAGAAGTCATTTTTACCGTATTGCATGCCGGAGGCAAATTTAGCGATGCCAACTATAAAGCCTCAGGGGGTTTACACGGTGTAGGGGCAAGTGTAGTAAATGCACTTTGTTCCAAAGTCGTCGTGCAGGTATGCGATGGTAAACAAATTTATGAAATGAAATTTGAAGATGGTGGTCGCAAAGTATCCGCTTTAGAAGTCATCGGGAAAACGCGCGAAACAGGCTCAAGCGTACGCTTTTGGCCAGATCCTGCCATTTTCAAGGAAAATCGCTTTTCCTATTCAACCATTAAAGAACGCGCCCAAGAGGATGCGTTTTTATTAAAAGGACTGCAAATTACAGTCGTTGATGCAAGACAAGCCAAAGAGCAAAAGAGTGGAAAACTCCAAGGCGTGAAAAGCGAGACGTTTGTCTATGAGGATGGCTTAAAGGCTTTTGTAGAAGAAATTGATGCGGATCATGTCCCTTTAACTCCCATCATTTCTTTTGAAGGAGAAAATCAAGGGTTAAAAATTCAAGCGGCTTTTCAATATTGTGATACTTATCAGGAAACCATTTTATCCTTCGTCAACATCGTACGCACCCGCGATGGCGGCACGCATGAAACAGGAGCCAAACAAGCTTTTACTCGTATTTTCAATGAGTACGCCAAACGGAATGGACTTTTAAAAGAAAAAGATAAATCCATGGAAGGAAGCGACATTCGTGAAGGTCTTACCATGGTACTTCATGTAACCGTGCCAGAAGTGTTGTTGCAATTTGAAGGGCAGACTAAAGAAAAATTAGGGACTCCTCAAGCAAAGGCGGCTGTAGATGGAGTCATTGGCGATCACTTGCGCTATTTTTTAGAGGAAAACAAGGATTTAGCTGATCTTTTGGTGCGCAAAATGATTAAGGCCGGCCAAGCGCGTGCCGCAGCACGAGAAGCAAGAGAAAAAGCTCGTAAGGGAAAAGGAAAAAACCGCGCAGATCGCATTATTTCGGGTAAACTGGTTCACGCTCAATCGCGTGATGCTTCTAAAAAAGAGCTGTATCTTGTCGAAGGGGATTCAGCTGGGGGATCCGCCAAACAAGGGCGAGATTCTATGTATCANNCTATTTTNCCTTTACGAGGAAAANNGTTGAACACTGAGCAAGCCTCTTTAGAAGCTGTAGAAAAAAACGAAGAACTCAATACCATCATTCATACTCTCGATGCGGGAGTGGGAAGCAGTTTTGATCCAGCGGAATCCAACTATCACAAAGTAATTATTATGACCGATGCCGATGATGATGGAGCCCATATTCAAAATCTCTTATTAACGTTTTTTTATCGCTTCATGCGTCCTCTTATTGAACAAGGAATGCTCTATATTGCTTTACCCCCACTCTTTCGTATTGCTAAAGGCAACCAAGAATACTACTTATATTCCAATGAGGAATTAGAGCAGAAAAAAAGTGAGTTAAAAAATGGCTATCAAATTTCGCGCTATAAAGGACTTGGCGAAATGAATGCAAACCAGCTTTGGGAAACGACTATGAATCCTCAAACCCGTACTTTAGTGCGGGTGAGTTTAAAGGATAGCCGGCTTGCCGAAAAGCGCATTAGTGAACTCATGGGTGATCGTGCCGATTTACGGCGCGCTTGGATTGAAGAAAATGTCGTCTTTACTCTTGAAGATGATTTTGGAAAGGAGAAAGCCCATGGCTAAACGCAAAACAGAACCCCAATTTGAGCCTAAAATTATTGAATCCAGCTTAGAAGCCATCCTCTCCGATCGCTTTTCTCGCTACTCCAAATACATCATTCAAGAACGTGCTTTGCCCGATGCCCGCGATGGATTAAAGCCAGTACAACGGCGCATTTTATGGGCGATGGAAGAAGATGGCAATACGGCCAATCATCCCTATCGCAAGTCGGCACGAACTGTAGGAAACGTCATTGGGAATTATCATCCTCATGGAGATACCTCGGTTTATGATGCCATTGTACGTTTATCCCAAAATTGGAAATCCGCCTTGCCTTTAATCGATATGCAAGGCAATAACGGTTCGATTGATGATGATCCCCCTGCGGCGATGCGCTATACCGAAGCCCGTTTGTCCCCCATTTCACAATACCTATTGGAAGACATCGATAAAGAGACCGTGGAATGGGCTCCTAACTTTTCCGATGAAAAAATGGAACCCACCGTTTTACCAGTACGCTATCCAAACTTATTGATCAATGGAATTACTGGCATTGCCGCCGGATATGCGACCAATATTCCTCCTCATAATTTCAACGAAGTCATTGCAGCTTGTATCTATCGCTTGGATCATCCCGAATGCACCCTGGATGAACTCATGGATTTTGTTAAAGGACCCGACTTTCCCACTGGCGGCATTATTTTAGGAAAAGAAGGCATTTATGAAGCGTTAAAAACAGGCAAAGGACGTATTGCCATTCGAGCAAAAGCTGAACTGGTTGAAGGAAAAACCATTAATCAAATTGTCATTACTGAAATTCCTTATGAAGTCACCAAGAGCAGTTTGGTGAAACGAATGGATGAATTGCGTTTAAATGGTAAGATTACAGGTCTTTTGGATGTCCGCGATGAAAGCGATCGTAAAGGATTGCGTCTGGTGTGTGACTTAAAAAAAGAGGCCAATGGACAAGCCATTTTAAATTACTTGTATAAAAATACCGATTTGCAAGTGTATTACCACTACAATGTCATTGCGATTGTCAATCGTACCCCCAAACAACTTGGCTTAGAAGCGATGCTTGATGCTTTTTTAGCCCATCGCGAAGAGGTTGTTTTAGCTCGTAGTCAATACGATTTAAAACGACGACAAGATCGCTTACATATCGTAGAAGGATTAATCCGAGCTGTTTCCATTTTAAATGAGATTTTGGATGTCATTCGGGCTTCCAAATCCAAATCGCAGTCCAAAACCAACATCATGGAGCATTTCGGCTTTAGCGAAGCCCAAAGTGAAGCCATTGTCACGATGCAACTCTATCGCTTGTCGACTACGGATTTGACGGCTTTGGAAAAAGAACAAAAGACTTTACAAAAAGAGATTCGTTCTTTAGAAAGCATCCTTAAAAATCCAACTAAGCGTATTGCTTTGATGAAAAAGGAATTGCAAGAGGTATCCGATGCCTTTACGATGCCTAGACGCTCTAAAATTGTAGAGGAAAGTGCCGAAGTGGTTGTCGATGATCGCGATATGATTGTCGAAGAGCAAGTTATTTTAAGCATTTCAAGACAAGGTTATTTAAAGCGCGTTTCCAAACGTTCGTTTGCTACCAGCCAATCGAGTGCTGGAGGATTAAAAGAAGGCGATCAATTTGTCTTCTCCGCACCAGTTTCTACTCTTGACACCCTTCTCTTTTTTACCAATAAAGGCCGCTTTGGCCTGATCCCGATTTATCAATTGGAAGAAAAGAAGTGGAAAGATTTAGGCGTTCATCTTTCAAGCTTTTTCAAAACCGAGCCAGGAGAGCAAATTGTTCAAGTCTTTGTGGAAAAAGAGCCGAGTGTACATACGGATTTAGTTCTTGCCTCCAAACTTGGCCAAGTGCGCCGCTTACATCGCGAAGATTTACCTAACAAAATGCGTGGCCGTTTGGTGGCATTGATGAATTTAGGCCAAGAGGATTCTTTAGAGTTTGTGGTAGCTAGCCCGAGTGTTCAAGATAAAATTTTATTGATTTCAAAACGTGGCTTTGGCTTTTGGATGGATAGTGAAGACATCCCTCTTTCCAAAGGCAAAAGCAAAGGCGTCCGAGCCATGAATTTGGAAAGCGATGATACCTTACAAGCGGTGATTCCTAGTTCAGAAGCTTTATTAGAGCATGGCTGGATTCTTTTGGAAAACGATGGAGGCCAATTTAAAAAATTAGCTGCGGCTTCTATTGATCGCTTGCGTCGTCCTGCCAAAGGAATGCGCTTGTTTAAAGAAATTAAATCGCGTCCTCTTCAAGTTTTTAGTGTGGCTTCAAGTGTTTTGGGCGATCCAATTGCTTTTGAGGATCCTGAACTGTCTCCTCTTGACGTGAGCAATCTTCCTAAAATGGAACCTTATGCCACTTGGTCCAGTCAAAACGCTTTAGCCACTCCTTGTTCTTTTGAAGCTTTAAGCTTACGACTGACTTCGGGTGAACGCACTCAATTGGAGGAAGAGGACACTTGGCGTAAAAAACAATTTGTGTCTTTNCTTTNAANAAAAAGACGATCGAAACATGTNNGGATGGGCTNAAAATTTTGNTCGTATTNAGTCCCTTTCTTAATTTGTGTANAATGATCGAANAATAAAATATTTTAAGAATGGAGCGAATACAAGATGGAAGGATTTTGGTCTTCAGTACTTTATGCTTTAGTTGGCGCAGCCATTGGCGCTGTGGTCACCTTTTTTCTTACCAAACGAAAGTTTGAAAAGGAGATCAAGGAAAATCCGCCGGTCAATGAAAAAATGATTCGTGCCATGTATTTACAGATGGGTCGTAAACCCACCGAGGCGCAGATTCGGCAGGTCATGAAAGCGTTCAATGGAGCAGGAGGCAATGCTTCAAGCTCGACGAAAACAAAAAATAAAAAGTAAAGGAAGGTCCCGTGTGGGATCTTTTTTTGAGGATAGGGGATGTTAATTAAATGTCTTTCGCGTAAGAAAGATGCAAGGGAACAAGAAGGCGTAAATTTTAAAGGGAATGATAAGCTAAAGCCACAAAGCCAGCTATAAGGAGACTTCTATACATGAAATTTTTAAAGCGTTTGTTTCTGCTTGTTTTAGCCTTAGCCGTCGCCGGAACCATTTGGTTTTTCATCGATGGAATTCAACGAGCTGATGAATATGAAGCCAAACAATCTTTGGATACTTTAGTCAATCAAGTGTTAACGTCTTCTAGCTATGTTCCTTACGATCAAGTCAATCCAACCTTATATCAAGCCACTATAGCTATTGAAGATGCTCGCTATTACGATCATGGAGCTGTGGATTTAGTATCCTTAGTTCGGGCTACTGCCAGTCAGGTATTGCCTTTTATTCCTCCTTCAGGGGGATCAACCATTGCCATGCAAGTGGTCAAAAACTTGTACAAGCAGTATGACGGAACTCCCATTTGGAAAGCGGCTGAAATCGTTTTAGCCACTCGGTTATGTGAGCGGTATTCCAAAGAAACGATCTTGTCATTGTATGTCAACATCATCAACTATGGGGATAGTTTTCAAGGAATTGGACAGGCTAGCCAAGGGTATTATGGCGTCACCCCTCTTAATCTCAGTGCTGGGCAAGCCACGATGTTAGCGGGTATTCCTCAATCTCCGGCTTATTTTCAATTGTCGGATCATTATGAGCAAGCTAAAGCGAAGCAACAACTCGTCCTAAATGCCATGGTCAAAAACAAAATGATTACCCAAGCTCAGGCTGATCAAATCGATGCTGAACCCAGTGAACCCATCGCCTTAAGAGGATATGCTAGCCTGACATTAAACAATCAAATCGAACCTTTTTTCTCCGCTTCCTTTTTGGGAAGCGGCTTTTTTTTGGAGAGAACTTTTCGTCCCTCTACAATAAAAATTTGGAGGAATTTTATGAGTTCACAAAAAGCAAATATTTTATGTATTTTGACCGCTCTTATTTGGGGTGGAGGGTTTGTGGCCACAGATCTTGCTTTGGGAGTATTTTCTCCTTTGGCCTTGCTTTGTGTTCGCTTTGTTGGGGCAAGTTTATTGGCTTGGCTTCCCGTTTTATGGCGACAAGAAAAAATTCAAAAACAAGAGCTTAAAATTGGTTTTTGGTCAGGTCTTTTTTTGTATATTGCCTTTGCTTTTCAAACTTTTGGGATGGACCTTACCAATCCAGGAATGAATGCCTTTTTAACAGCCGTATATGTTGTACTTGTTCCCTATGGAATGTGGATTTTGTTCCATAAAAAACCCAATCGCTTAGTCTTAGTAGCCTCAATTTGTTGTCTAGCTGGAATTGGNTGCTTGTCTTTAAGCCAAGGAAGCTTTTCNTTTGGGATGGGNGATTTGTTATCGTTGAGCTGTGCTCTTTTCTTTGCAGCGCAAATTATTAGCTTGGATCAAGCCAAGCACACCTCAGCTTATGGATTAAACGCTATTCAATTGAGTGTAGCTGCCTTATGTTCTCTTCCCTTTGGGCTTTTTTCNTCTTGGCCTACTCATATTGGAGAACAAGGATGGCTTTCTATGGGNTATTTGGTNATTNTTTCTACCTTTCTTTGNTACTTAATGCAAACGATCGCCCAACAATATACTTCTCCATCGAGTGTTTCCATCTTATTGGCTACGGAATGTCTTTGGGCCAATTTATTTAGTGCGATTTTATTACAGGAAAATCTGAGTCTTATTCATTGGATTGGTGGAATTTTGATCTTCCTTTCCATCATCTTAGTGGAATCAAAACGCAGTGAGACAAATTAAAGAAAGTTAAAAAAATTTAGTGTGCCTACTCATATTAAGGAGAAGGAAAAAGAATAAAAGAGAAATNTAAGTGCAAAAATCTTATCGGCNTTGTCTAGTCCTTTATAAGNAAAGAAGATCGTTAGTCTTTNNGNGGCNTAGNCAAGNAGGATCCCAATTGTTACAGTTTTTTTAACTATTTTTGAGTCATTTTCTAAGATTTAAACTCAAAAAATCGTTATGCTTGNCCTAGCCAAAATAGAGGAATTTTTGCCATGTTAAAACAATACAAAGTGGATGGATCCACNAAGATTCAAATCAACAAAATGCCTACTGGAGCCGAAGGCCATAAAAAACACAAAGAAGAAATTATTGCNAAAACNGCNGCCAATCAGCTTCAAATNCAACAATTCCAAGATAAGCTCTATGCTGAGGGTCGTGAAGGTTTGATCATCTTAATTCAAGCCCGCGATGCGGCTGGAAAAGATGGCACGATTAAACATGTTATGAGTGGCGTAAATCCACAAGGTGTNGATGTATATAGTTTTAAAACGCCAACTCATGAAGAATTGGCTCATGACTTTTTGTGGCGGTTCAATAAGGCTCTTCCAGTCCGCGGAAAAATTGCGATCTTTAACCGCTCTTACTATGAAGATGTATTGATCGTAAAAGTTCGCGAACTTTGGAAAAATTATCAGTTACCCGAACGTTTGTTGAAACCAGCCATTATCAAAAANCGCTATGAGCAAATTTGCAACTTTGAAGAATATCTNTACCANAATGGCTATCGTATCGTTAAAATTTATCTCAATGTCTCTGCCGAAAAACAAAAAGAGCGCTTCTTAGAGCGTATTGAAAANCCTGAGAAAAACTGGAAATTTTCGGAAGCGGATTTAGCNGAACGGGGATTGTGGAATGAATANACGGAAGCTTACGAAGCAGCCATTAATGCTACNGCCACGAAGCACAANCCTTGGTATNTTATTCCTGCNGATCAAAAATGGTATACTCATTACCTCGTTTCGGAAGTGATTTTAAAAGCCTTAAAGAAAATGGATCCAAAATATCCACAGCTTTCTAAAGAACAAATTGATCGTCTTTCGATTTATAAAGAGGCTTTGGATCACGAAAAACCAATTGATGCGTCTAAAAAATCGTTTGTAGCCACTAAAGTAGAAAATGAAGCAGCTGGCAAACAAGAAGAAAAAGCGCTCGAAGTNGTAGAAGANCAAGAAGNTNNAGAAGATACCCAATAAATTAATTTTTTCTCCTTTTGGCAGTCCTTTTTAGGACTGCTTTTTTCGTCGGCTTTAAAAGTTTTGAACTAACGTTTTTGGATAAAAATTGGAATGATCCTAAAAAAATCTTTTCGCTTTAAGGCAAGGGAACTATACTCAGTTCAACTCTTTAAAGGAAAGCTTGAGTTTAAAGAGACGGATAAGGAGTAAACTCATGAATCAAGTCGCAGCCTTTTTGGCTAAAAAGGATGTAAACATTTCAGCTAAACGCTATGGCATTGATGCACTTTCTGCTATGGCTCAAGGTCTTTTTGCTTCTTTATTAATGGGAACCATTTTAAACACTTTAGGGACGCTATTTTCGTTACCCATTCTCATTGAAATTGGAAGTTACGCCACGGCTGTAAAAGGCCCTGCAATGGCCGCAGCCATTGGGATGGCGTTAAATGCCCCTAATTTGGTATTGTTTTCTCTTTTAGCGGCTGGCTATGCGGCCGATGCCTTAGGAGGAGCCGGTGGTCCTTTAGCGGTATATTTTATTGCAGTCATTGCTTGTGAATGCGGNAAATTGGTCTCCAAAGAAACAAAAATCGATATCCTNNTCACTCCATTTGTAACCATTTTCGTAGGCAGTATTTTAGCGATTTGGTGTGCGCCAACGATTGGACAATGGGCGATTTGGCTTGGTAATTTGATCATGTGGGCTACCGATTTACAGCCCTTCTTAATGGGGATTTTGGTTTCGGTACTCATGGGAATTTTCTTAACGTTGCCCATTAGTTCAGCCGCCATTTGTGCCGCCCTTTCCTTAACGGGTTTAGCGGGAGGAGCAGCTTTAGCGGGATGTTGTACTCAAATGATCGGCTTTGCCGTCATGAGCTTTGCTGTTAATAAATGGGCTGGCTTAGTCGCTCAAGGACTAGGAACCTCTATGCTTCAAATGGGAAATATTGTTAAGAAGCCAATTATTTGGTTACCAACGATTTTAGCAAGTGCTTTAGTGGGTCCGATTGCTACCGTTCTCTTTCATCTAGAAATGAATGGTCCAGCTATTTCAAGTGGAATGGGAACCTGTGGTTTGGTAGGCCAAATTGGCGTTATTACAGGTTGGATGAATGAAACAGGAAGCTTAAAGGCGGTTGGAATGATGGATTGGATCGCTTTAATTCTTGTTTCCTTTGTATTTCCCGCCCTGTTTACNTGGATCCTTCATAAGGGATTTTTAAAAGCCAATTTNTATACNGANGAAGATTTAAAATTAAATTTATAAGATTAAATCGTTTCTAAANGCTTTTCTCATAAAAGATGGGAAAAGCTTTTTTCGTTTTATNGNTAAGTTAACCAATATAAATATTTGAATCAAAAAACTTACTCAATCACTCAGTTTCCTTTATTTTNAAAAAATGGAAAAACAGATTATTTATATTTATGGGGCCTCTGGTTCTGGAACGTCTACACTTGGTCAATATATTTGTCACAAACTTGGCTATTTTTTTATGGATATTGACGACTATTTTTGGCAACCAACCAATCCGCCTTATCAACTAAAAAGAAGTATTTCGGATCGGCTAGAGGGCCTGAAAAAAGACTTAGCTAAACACGATAAAGTGGTTCTTTCTGGATCTTTAGTGGACTGGGGAGATGAACTGATTCCTTCCTTTTGTCTTGCTCTTCGTCTAGAAACGGATACGACTATTCGAATTGACCGATTAAAAAAAAGGGAACGAGAGCGTTTTGGAAATCGAATTGATAGAGGAGGAGATTTATACGAAACACACCAACATTTTTTGAAATGGGCTGCTTTTTATGATCAAGGAGGATTGGATCATAGAAGTCGCTTAAAGTTTGATACTTGGCAAAAACAATTGTCCTGTCCCCAAATCGTACTGGATGGAAGCTTGCCTGTAGAAAAAAACTTTGAAAAAATTAAACCAATCCTTTCTTCTTTAAAGCCTAGAAAATTTAAATTTTGATTTTCTATATTGAATAGAAGGGATTCTTTTCCCTCTTTTTTTATTCCGCTCTAGACTTTAAAGCTTCATGTTAAAATTTTCCTATGATTAAAGTCGATAAGAAAAATAAATGGGCCATTGATTTGGCTTTGCATATTCCGATTCCTTCTATTTCAATTCAAATTGTAAGCACTGAAAAAGAAGAGTTAGAAAACGTACCTTTACAACATGGAGATTCCAATGGACAAAAAGACTCCTCAAACCAATCCTAAATCTATTCAAGAAGAGAAAGATTTAAACTCGTCTGATCATTCATCCAATACTTCTTTTACGTCCAATTCCTCTCAAAAAGAAAAGAGCGATCCCATTCCAAAAGAAGCGAAGATCAATTCAGAAACAAAAAAGACCGCTTCTGAGCCATCTTTGGATGAGATCACGCAAGAAGAAATTTTTGTGGAAGAAGCCGAAAAAAGGGATATTTCAAAACCAACGCATTTTAAAATCGAACTCGGCAAAAATTTAGCCAATGCCTTTGATTCCACTTTGGATGTAGAAGTGACGCAAGAAGCTCAAGGATATATGGTTTTAGAAGAGGGCAAAGTTCAAAAAGAAGACCAAGAAATTGTATTGGAAGATTTAGAAAAAGAAGTTCCTGTCTCCGTCCAGGATTCAAGTGAGGACCCAACCCTCTTTGAGAAATCTTCTTTTCTAGACCCAACATCAGAACAAATAAAGCTTGAAGATAAAGAAAAAAAGACACCTTCTAAAACGAAAACGTCTTCAAGACGATTGAATCAAATTGTCAAAGTTCTCAACAAATACCATGCCCTTCAAGGCATGACACCTCAAAAGCTGCGCATGATTTTAGAAGACCTTGGCCCAACTTATGTCAAGTTTGGTCAGATCATGTCTTCACGTCAAGATTTATTACCTCCTGCTTATACCCATGAACTCGAACAGCTTCGCTCTAAAGTCAATCCCATGCCTTATGACGTTGTACGTCAAGAAATTATTCAAACCTATGGTAAAACGCCCGAAGAACTCTTTACGTCCTTTTCAAAAACACCTTTAGGCTCAGCCAGTATGGCCCAAGTTCATGAAGCCGTCACCAAAGATGGCCAAAAAGTGGTAGTTAAAGTTCAACGACCTGGACTTTATGAGCAAATGAAAGTGGATGTCGATATGATGAAGAAAGGGGCAAAGTTGCTTTCTAAAAGCAAAACGATTTCCTCTTTAGTGGATTTGCCCTCCTTAGTGGATGAATTTTGGACGACTTCTCAAGAAGAAATGGATTTTCGCCATGAAGCGGCCAATGCGAACCGCTTTGGAAAACAAATGGAAGGCTTAAATTACATTAAAGTACCGAAAATCCGCAATGAATTTACTCGTCCTAACATTTTGGTTATGGAAGATATTGGAGGAATTCCAATTGATGATTATCCTGGCCTAGAAAAAGAAGGCTATTCGCGCGAAGAAATTGCGATGCGTTTAGGGTTAAACTTTTTGGATCAAATCATTAACTATGGCTTTTTCCATGCGGATCCACATTCCGGCAATTTAAAAGTGGATGATGGACGGATTGCTTGGATTGACTTTGGCATGATGGGAGAGATCTCAAAAAGTGAAGCCAATTCCATTGGCTTAATTTTGAAGTCTTTAGCCGCTCGAGATGTCGCTGGCATTGCCGAGGGAGTCCTTGAAATTGGTATTCCACCTACTAATCTTGATTATGTCGGTTTTTGCAATTCTCTAGAAAACTACCTAAATCGTTATTTGGGTCAAAGTTTTGATACTCTCGATTTAGGGGTATTGGCAGAAGAAGCCATAGAAATTTGCCATGAGTATAAAATTAAACTTCCCAAAGGGATTGCGATGTTAGCCAGAAGTTTAGTCACCATTCAAGGCACTTTAAAAGATCTCAATCCACAAGTGAACATGTTGTCCTATATTTCCAAAGAGAAAACTTCTTTTGATCAAATCGATTGGAACCAGGAAATAGAAAGTTCGTTGCGTCAATTGTATGCCGATTACAAAGCCCTTTTAAACTTACCTTTAAGAGCGGATCGTATTTTAGGATTGCTTCAAAAAGGACAGCTACGTGTTGGCATTTCGGTGGCTGATTTGGAACAAACCATCTTACCAAATCTCAATCAAACCATTGATCGGGTGGTCGTGGTAATTTTGATTGCGGCCTTGTTAGTGGGCAGTTCCATTGTTTGTACTACCAATATGAAACCGACTTTTCTAGACATTCCCTTACTTGGCTTTGCAGGATTTTTTGTTTCGTTTTGCTTAAGCTTATGGCTTTTTTATAAAATGCTTTTCAGGCCGAAAAAAGGGGATCAGCTGTTCTAGATGACCTGAAAGGAAGTACAAGATTTGAAAACACGTTTAAAAACCAAAGCGCCTGCCATTGCAGCTGCCTTGGTGATGTTAGTGATTTTAGTGGGATTGGACCAATGGACCAAGTGGGCCATTGTAAAAACCATTCCCTTAGGGGAAAGCTTAGAAATTGTGCCTGGCTTTTTTGAATTGACCTATGTGCGCAATACCGGAGCGGCTTTTTCAAGCTTTGATGGTATAGGGATGTGGTTTTTCATCATCCTTACAATTATTGCCTTAGGGGTGATGGTGTATTACTTCTTTAAAAGTGACAACTCAAAAATCGATTTTGCCTTAGCCTTAATTATGGCCGGCGCTTTAGGCAATTTAATCGATCGCATTCGATTTGGCTATGTCCGCGACTTTTTNTTNTTTTATATTTTTGGCTCACCCNTTGCAGTGTTTAATGTAGCCGATGTCTGCATTNCCCTTGGTTTTGTCTTATTGTTTGTATCCTTACTCTGGCAAGATCGCCAAGACCAAAAGCGTTTAGAAAACCAAGAAAAAAATACCCTTCAGCCTCCTTTATCGCNAGATCAAACCAATGAACCTCAAGAAACCATTAAGCTTGATCCCCTTCAGTTAAAAGAAGAAATAGATCAAAGCGTAAACCATGATGAAAAGGCTTAAGGGCTTTACACTATAAAAGGNAGGAGTTTTCCCGCCTTTACTCAAGAAAGTATTNGGAAAGGTTTTATAGGCNTTGTGTTTTTCATAAGCCAAAGACGGCTTGAGCGTCGTTTTTGGCTTATTTTTCTTTCTCTTTAACAATCAATAGAAAGGTGGATTTTATGCCTACTGAAGAAATTGATATCACTTTTACGGATTCTCCAAATCCTGAAAACGAATCCGAAGAGCTAGAAGAACAAGAAGATGAAGAAAAGATCCTCACTTTTTCCATCGATTCCGCCAACGCTAAAACGCGATTGGATAAAGCGCTTTGTGATTTGTTGGATATTTCGCGTAAGCGAGCAGCCGATTTAATTGACCAAGAACGCGTGATGGTCAATGGTAAACTTCCCAAAGCCAGTACGAAGCTTCAAGAAGGCGATACGCTTGTTGTGGATATGCCTCCAGCAGAAAGCATGGAAGTTTTGCCGGAAGAAATGGATTTGGATATTGTTTATGAGGACAGTGACATTATTGTCATCAACAAACCCAAGGGCTTAGTCGTCCATCCTGCTCCTGGTCATTATTCTCATACTTTGGTCAATGGCTTACTCGCGCATTGTCATGATCTTTCGGGAATCAATGGCGTAATGCGNCCAGGAATTGTACACCGNATCGATAAAGATACTTCTGGATTGATTGTGGCGGCTAAAAACGATTTAGCTCATGAATCCCTTGCCAAACAAATGGCCGAAAAAACGGCCAAGCGAACCTATTTGGCTATCGTCCATCATCCTTTTTCTCATACCATTGGCACCATTAATGCCCCAATTGGACGAGATGAAAAAGATCGACAAAAAATGGGAGTAACGGCCAAAAATTCTAAGCCTGCCATCACGCATTTTACGGTTTTAGAAAACTTCAAAGACTTCGCTTACATCGAGTGCAAGCTAGAAACGGGTCGAACTCACCAAATTCGTGTTCATATGGCTTACATTAAACATCCCGTAGCGGGAGATCCAAAATATGGACCTCGTAAAACACTTGAAGCCAATGGGCAATTGCTCCATGCTTATAAGCTTGAACTGATNCATCCAAGAACTGGGGAAAAGATGGAATTTGAAGCGCCATTGGATCCTACCTTNGCTACGATTCTTCAAGACCTCAGACAAGGAGAAGNCGCGTGAAGCGAAGCGATATCTTATCGTGGGATGAATACTTTATGGGCATGGCCCATTTAGCCGCTTTTCGTTCTAAAGATCCCAATACGCAGGTGGGCGCTTGCATTGTGAATGCGCAAAAGCGAGTGGTGGGCTTAGGCTACAATGGCTTTCCCAAAGGGTGTGATGACGATGCTTATTCCTGGAGTCGTCAAGGTGATTTTCTCGAGACCAAATACCCCTATGTGGTCCATGCGGAATTGAATGCAATTTTAAATTCCATTCAAAATTTAAGTGGCTGTACCTTATATGTCTCCCTTTTTCCCTGCAATGAGTGTGCGAAAGCCATTATTCAATCGGGAATCTCCAAAGTTATCTACGAATCGGATAAATACAATGGTACGCCAGAAAATCTCGCCAGCAAACGGATGTTTGAAGATGCTGGAGTAGCGTATGTACAACTCCCTTGCCAAGTTCAAATTGAAGCTAAGGTTTTGCCCTTATAAACGGTTTTCATAAAAAAAGAGGGTTAAAGAGAGTTTTTCTCTTTTCCCCTTTTTTTGTACCCAATGCTATCCAAATTTTATTGAAGGAGATGGCTTCTTTAAAGTTCGAGTAAATACAAATAGGAATTTCGGTCGGGATAGTCATATTCAAAAGGTTGTTCGTTTTTCGAAATACGAATATAGCCCGCTTTTTCAAAGAAGCGATGGCAGTTTGTAGCCACGGATGGCGTGTCAAACATTAATCGTTTCATCTGCTTCTCTTTGGCATAATCAAGTAGAGTCTTATACAGTTTGGTTAAAATTCCACATTTACGATATTCTTGTTTTACAAATCCTTTTTTCAAAATCCCATTTCCATTTCCCTTGTTCATTAAAGCCAAGGTCCCAATCACTTGATTATCCTCTACCGCTAGCCAAAATTCTCCTCCTTCTTTTTGATAATATTTGGCAATATCCAATAAATCTGGCTGTTCTTCTAAGGATAAATTGATTTTGGCCTCCTCGTTTTGAATAAACAAAATTAAGTCGATGATTTGTTGCTGGTATTTTTCTTGATAAGTGATTATCTTCATAGCTTCTCCTTTGATTTTAATTTTTGTAACAAGAAATCCTCCATCTCTTTAAGGAACGTAAAATATCACCGTTCTATACGTAAAAACTTATTCCAAAGAAATCAAAAACCGTCCAATCAAACCAAAGAAATTGGTGATTAGACGGTTTTTGATTTTAAAAGTCAAGGCGTGTGGTGTTCACAAAATGAAGCTTAGCGACATATTTTAACTGATCTTTACCATACTTTCGTACAAATTCTTGAGCGCTTTGCGTGGCTTTTTCGCCCCCTCCTTTTGCAAAGGGCATTCCATATTGTTTTTCAAGTTGATCCATCGCTTGTAAAAAGGCAAAACGGGCTAAAACAGAGGCCGCCGCTACAGCTGGATATTTGGATTCAGCTTTGGTTTCAAACTGCAAATCGTGAAATACGTCTTGAACATCCTTTAAATAGGAAAAATAGAGTCGAGGAGTACAAAATTGGTCCACAACCGCTTGCTTTGGGATAGTGTAGCCNTTTTTTTGAAGTCGTAAATACGCTTGATTATGCGCTTGGGCTTTGAGCTTATTTAGATTCATAGAATCGGTGTTGTAAATGGCATTATACCGTTCATTGGATAAAACAATGACGCAATAAGGCAACATTTGCGCAATTTTTGGGGCCACTTTACGAATCATGGCATCCGTCATCGCTTTGGAATCGGTAATGTTTAAGGCTTCAAGTTGTTGAGCGGTTTGCGCATCCGGTACGATCGTGGCGGCCACTACTAAAGGGCCTAAATAATCACCCGTGCCCACTTCATCACTTCCCGCTTGAGGAAAAGTGAGAGAAGAGGAAGTGATCTTAGAGGATGACCTTTGATTTTTAGAAGGACTTTTTGGGAAAGACTTAGTGCTTGTTGGAGTGTTTTCTCTTGTTGGTTCATCGTCGACCAACCAGCTTACATCTTTTCCTTGAAAGACAACTTTTCCACTTTGGTAAGCGGTAATGGTGACTTCAGAGGTTTTCAATTGCCAAAGGGTATATTGCGGTTGTGTTTCCCGTATAGAGATTGGCTTCACTTTGGCNTAAAGGNTTTGGATAGCTTCAGGACTCATCGTTTTGGTGACAGTTGTCATAAAAATTATTGTAGCATTCCTTTCAAAAACTTGAAATTTTCTTCGTTTTCATCTTATGGCTAGGATAGACTTAAAATAAAAGAAATTAAAACTNAAAAAGGAGTTTTTATGAATTTAGAATATGAAGCCGTCGATTTTTCGAGTGTCTTAGACCAATTTGCCCAATATGCCTATTCCCCACGGACTGTAGAACGCATTCGCCAAGCCACCCCTTTACCCAATATTCTAGAGATGCGACACGATCTATCCTTAGCAAGCGAGGCCTTTGCCTTTCTTCAAAAAGGCAAGGAGGTTTCGCTTGGAGGCTTTTCAGACCTTCTTGCCTTAATCGAAGCAGCCAAAAAAGGCATCACCTTGCGTCCGCAAGAACTNTTAGAAGTGTCTTTTTTCTTAGCGGCCTGTCAAAGCGTGGCAAAAGCTTTTAGTGAAGAAGAGCCCTTATTGTTTGAAATTGCTCAAACTATTGATCCTTTAAAACCTTTAGCCCAAAANATTGATGGAGCCATCGATCTTTCGGGCCAAGTGCGCATGGATGCTACAGCTAAATTGCGCTCTTTAGACAGTGGATTGATTCAAGCCAAAGCGGATTTGTCTGCAGCAGCCAAGCGTTTCATTAAAGCCAATGCCAATTCTTTGGTGGATACCGTCAGCGTCTCGGTTGGTTCAAGACTATGTGTGCTGATGAAAGCTACCGATAAATATAAATATGGAGGCATGATTCATGGACTAAGCCAATCTGGAGCGGCNAGTTATGTGGAACCCAACGCTCTAGTTCCCCTCAATAACAAAGTAGCCGAAATTCAATTGGAAATCGAAGAGGAAAAAAAGCGCATTTGCCAAGAACTCAGCAGCTTAGTGCGTAAGCATGCCCGCGCCCTCGAATCCAATGAAGAAAGTGTAGAGACCATTGATTTAGCCATAGCCAAAGGCCGTTGGATGCAAAGCCACGATGGAACGATACCGACTTTACATACGGCTAATCACGCCATTCGCTTAGAGCATGCCATTCATCCCTTGCTCGATGCGCAAAAAGCCGTGGCCAATACCTACAATATTGCGGCGGATAAAGCGTGCTTAATGATCACCGGTTCAAATATGGGAGGAAAAACCGTTACNTTNAAAACCATTGGGTTGTTTTTATTACTGGCCCATAGTGGCTTTCCGGTTTCCGCTCATAGTGCGATGTTGCCCCTTTATTCCCAATTTTTCTTTGACATTGGGGATGAACAATCCATTGAACAAAATCTGTCTACTTTCTCAGCGCACGCTCAAAAACTAGGACGAATTACGCATTTGGCCGATCAAGATACCTTTGTCNTGTTGGATGAAATTGGCAACGGNACCGATCCTTTAGAAGGGGCAAGTCTTGCNCANGCGGTNTTGGAGGATTTGATCCAAAAAGGAGCAACGGTTTTAACCTCGACCCACTACAATCAAGTTAAAGCCTTTGGCAAAACCAATCCAAGCGTTTTAGTGGGGAGTGTGGAATTTGATTTAGAAACCCTCAAACCCACCTATCGCTTTTTAGAAGGGGTCAGTGGCGCAAGCTGTGCCTTTCACATTGCCCGCCAGTTTGGCTTATCTCAAGACATCATGGCGCGGGCTGCCCAAATTAAAGAAGATAGTGAATCCGAAAACGCTCGACAACTTGAAGCGCTCGAACACCAGCAAGCCCAAGTCCAAAAACAAAAAGATCGTTTTGATCAGCTCATTGCAAATGCGCACGAATTGCAACGCCAAGCGGAACACGATAAAACCAAGTGGGCCCAACAAAAACAGCGTTTAGACACGGAATACGCTCATCAACTCGAAGACATGTTGTATGAGAAAAAAGAGGAAGCCAAACAAATCATTCGGGATTTAAAAAAATCGACTCAAAAAGCGTCTCATGAACAAATTAGTCAAATGGCCAAGCTNGATGAATTATATGANCCCACTCAAGAAGGTCAAGATCAACCCGAACAAACNTTTAAGGCGGGAGATTATGTCCGCATTGCCACTCTCAATAACCATGGAGAAATTCAATCCATACGCAAAGAAAAAGCCGTAGTTTTGGTCAATGGACGACGGGTTACGGTGTCAATAGATCAACTCACCCCGATGAATAAACCCAAAGAACCCAAATCCATTCGGCGTTCCAATCGTCCTGAGCGCTCTTTCAAGGCTTTTCCTATGGAACTCAACCTCATTGGCATGCATGTCGAAGAAGGAATTGAAGCCTTGGATCATTACTTAGATCAAGCCGTGTATCATCGCATCAAAAACGTGCGCATTATTCATGGTATGGGAACAGGTGCTTTACGCAACGCCGTTTGGGAAGATTTACGCAAACATCCCCAAGTCAAAGGTATCACTTCAGGTGGCCCAGGCGATGGCGGTCTTGGGGCCACTTTGGTGGAATTAAAGTAAGGAAAACGATCATGTCTACACCTTCTTTCAAACCCACTTTGATCGATGAGCGCTATTCTTTGGATCCACTTTTTATGGTTGCTTCTTCAACGACCTTAAACGCTCTAGATCTTAAAACGAGATCTTTGCCCCCTGATTATGCCTGGATTGAACCTGAAGAGATTCCTTCCTTTCGCCTAGAGTGGGCTAAATTATTGGTGGAACTGGGCTTTGTTACTGAGGTTGACCAAGCTCTTGAAATTTTTAATGCGATGTACCAACACGATCCAAAGTATTTCCTTCACCATCTTTTTGCGATCAAGTCTTTAAAGGACAATCATTTAGCTTGTAGTGTTGGTCTTTGGCCGGGAACCGCTTTTCCCTTGGGCAAACGNATTCACTGGCTGATGACAAGTCCTAACGATCAACATCAAGGCCTAGCAAAAGCGGCTTTAAAAAGAGCCATGGCTACCTTTCATCAAGAAGAGCCCAACCAAACGTTGTCTCTTTCCACCCAAGCGGCCTCTTGGCCGGCGATTCTTTTATATAAATCCTTGGGATTTGTTCCTTACTTAGAGGAAAATGCCAAAGCAAGTGCTACAGAAAATCAAACGCGTTGGAGCCAAGCCAAAGAGGCTATTTTTAAAGGGGAAGGCGTATTGATTTAATAAAGAAAAAAGAGGAAAGGATCAGTCCTTTCCCCTTTTTTTAATTTTTCGAAAAGAAAGCTAAGGCAATGGCTCCAGGACCAGCGTGAGTTCCAATAGTTGGACCAACAAGTTGATAGGTGGTATCGTCTTTGTATTCTTCC
>WFLX010009262.1_pt1 | contig 22759 bp, 22 predicted proteins | sample 4967041 | NCBI WGS metagenome assembly WFLX01 (sample SAMN12857096, study PRJNA449069) | gut metagenome | isolation source: stool from male and female vole | host: Microtus ochrogaster | place: USA:Florida | collected 2017
TGATAGCAAAGATAGATGCGATTGTCCACCCAATCGTATTTTTGTTATCTTTAATCCAGTTTTCAACCTTTATCCCCCATGAATCATTTATTTGCTTTCGAAGGCGATTCCTCTCGTTCCTTAAAGCTTCTAATTCAGTCTTAGCAATAACCTCATATTTTTTATATAGGCAGCTCCTCATCCCCCAAAAGAGAAAATCCTTATCTTGCTCTAAAGGTGCACCGCACTTCACGCAATAATGCGATGTGCTTGAATTAGAATAATTACATTTACTACAAGTTCTTTCCATATATTACTATTTTGAGAAACTATCCTTTATTTTTTCCCATGCTGACATGTTAGCCTTTTTCTTCAGATCCTCATATTCGTTAGAATTAATCACAACCTTTTTAGAGCGACCAGGTAAAAGCCATCCACATTTTACACAATAATTATAGATGTTGTTATTTTCATACCGACATTGAAGGTTTGAGCATTTGGCTTTCCCCCATAGCGGTGCAAAAAAATCTTCTACAAACAAATCGTTTACCATACTATTTCAATTCTTCCCTTTTTGTACCGCACATCGGACAAAAGTCATCAGTTTGGTTGTTAAAATGATAACCACATTTGCCACAATAATTTGCCTTATCTGCCAGCAAGGCTAACGGTTCTGAGTTTATTAAATCAACGAGCGACCGTACCTCTGAAAGTGAACAACCAATTGACCTCACTAATTCCTGAAGCAATCGTTGAACTTCCTTGTCCTTAACAGCTAATACTTTTTTATATATGTTCGAGTTTAGGAAGTTCTCTCGAGATTGCAAATCCCCTCCCGAAAAAAGCAGACATTCGTCAGACATAGGGTCAAACAGCTTTGGTTCAGCAGCAATAGCTATTAGTGAAAGATAAATCACAATCTGGGAAAAAAAATCAGTACTTTTGCTGATGTTTTTTGGAGTTTTGCTGTCCAATCTCTCATGATGTTGGTATCCAGAAGTACCTTTTGTGTATTCAGGAATCGAAGAACCAAATTCATGAAAATAAAAAGAGTCATAGTCTATGAGGCAAATATCTCCACTTGGCAGAACGATTATGTTTCCAGCNGNAAGATCACCATGAGCCATNCTATATTTTTTATGATATTGACACATGGAAAAAAAACTGTTGGCCAATTCGTGAATNGCGGTGGAATTCCTATAGTTNTNTNTCACATAATCAATCNAGGTAGAACCATTCACCCAGTCCATGAGCACTGCAGGAATAACTACTCCATTGTTCAGTTGGACTGCTCGCTCAATATAGGAATATCCTCTAACGTAGTTTATTTTATAATGATTGAAGCAATCGCTGACCCTTTTAATATGGTCTAAGCCTCTCAGCCTAAGGTTATCATCCTTCCATACTCTCAGGCATTTTAACTGCTCACCCTTTTTGATTGCAAAGCTAAAGCAGAAAGTCCCTTTGCCATATTGTACGTCCCATTCTGCACTTGGATTGTGGGGGTCAATACAGTGGTAGCCTTTCAATGCAGGGTCAACGAAGCAGCTGTTGTCATTTACAGCCCCCTCTGCTGTGCAGAGAATGTCATTCGGTTTGTAGTTCAGAGCCATTTTGTTTACTTTGTCTATTTCTACATCTTNTTCTGCATAGTCTCAGNAAGGCTGCNATCCTNNGNCCATGTCTTTTCTTCCGGGCANAGGTGTCCNTTATATTATTTGNTTGTTCTTTGCTGTTATCATCTGANGGGGTGTNGTTTAGCGACGTTTGCTCATTTTTCTCAATTTCTTCCANCTGTACAATAACCACACTTTCATCATCAGAATTAAGCAATCCAAGACGGTATTGTTCATCCACCCATTGTTCGAAAGATTCGTCATCTGTTAATGCCATCAGTTGCTCAAGAGGGTTATGCCCATCATTATGGGCATTTATGAACCATGCAGACATCGCATCGCTCATTAGCAACAAGGTCCCTTTTTCAAAATCTCTTTCTCCTCGAATCCACTCCCCATAGACCTTACCGTTTGCAAACACCTGAAAGGGAGTATTGTCAAAGTATGGTGTGATATTCCCCTCGTTGTCTGTGGGCATTGGGTGACTACTGATGCATAGGGGATGTTCTCCATCAGGCATGACAAACAAGCAGGAGTCTCCAATAATCGCCCACTTTAGCACACCTTTGTGGTATTCTATTCCACAAAAGGTAGCCGATGCCGTCTTGTATTTTGCCTGCAAGTCTTCATAATCCATACGAGTGTCTTCGTCAAGGAGTTCCAGTATTCTGTCTTTCTCTTGATGAAACTTTTCACCGAGATCTTCTTGCGGAAAGTTGTCTATTTTGTCAACAGTAATCCAGGCCTGAGTAAGAATGCTCGACCATACTTGCGGAAGAAATGATTTACTAACACCGTCGCTCACAGCAAAACGCCCATTCGAAATATCGACGCTAATGCTATCTTCAATGCTGTTTCTTCCTTCTCCGCGTTTTCCAGTTAAAAAACTTTTAACGAACATCAGCTTCGGGTTTAAGTGGAGCCATTCCTTGGGTAGAACTAGTGCTAATAAAGGATGTAAGGTTCTCAGCATCCTTCTCATTCGAAATCATGGCTCGTGCCCCCTCTATAACTTCCGGGAAATACGGGCTCAACGCTTTGGCCATTTCTTCAGTAACTGATGAACTGGCGTTGTAAAGGAATCGTAATATTCGGTCGTTAGGTTCCGTCTTAGGGAATCGCAGCGTAGGTATGTTGCTGCCTGGGTCGTAATGAATATTGAAGAGGCGCACAGGGCCATCACTTGTACGAATGTCCGTCAGTTCTTTGGCAGCGAGAAGGGTACGACTAAACACATCTTCTTGATTACAGTCTTTTCCTTCATAAGGAAAGCCATCTGTGATATTTATTACAATCGGTGAAGGGATGATAGAGGCCTTTTGCATGGCAATCCATTGTTCTATGTCGCGTTTAGCTTCGTTAAAAGCCAGCCGCATACAAGTTTGATACTCAGGCTTGGCATCCTTGGTTTTATCGAGAATTGGTAGATTCTGTTTGCGGGCTTTTTTCAGAAAAGGACCAATTTCTTTAGGACCCCAATTTTTGATGCTTGCAAGATTCTTAACCTGATAGTTATAGCCATAGATTGAAACCGAAATCCTTTCTCTAATTTCGATTGAAGGACAACCGTTTATGGTCACTGGTTTTAGGCATAATGCATTGATGTCACTAAGCGTAGTTTGCAGTGCCTTGATGGCAAAATCAATTTTATTGTCATCTTCCATTGAACCAGACAGGTCAAGAAGAAAGACTAAGTGCCCCGGATGGGCAGAGTTCCAATCAGTTTTGTACATAATAATTATTTTTGAATGTTATTGAAATATTTTTGTATTAATATAAGCTGTCGTAGTCTATTTCTGGCAATGTGAATCTAATGGTGACATCACCAGAAGTGAACACATCATTGTTGCGAGTTGTTGCACCTTGAGAAGGAACAGGTTTGCCATGACGGTCGCACATATTGCCTTTTATGTCAAACAATCGGTACAAACCGTTGCTGCCGTTTATTTCAAACATTTCTCCTTCTATGTTCGTCCACTGAGGAGCTACCACACGACATAATCCGCTATATAGTTCTACTGATTCTGTTCTGCCGTCAGAAATAAAGATTACTTTTCCTATTACAGTTCTCTGAGTACTATGCTGAACAGGTTGTTTGATTTTTGGATGTTCAGACGGTTGACTAACAGGAGTCTTTTCTATAGAAAGACGCTCAATCTTTACCAGAAGTTCCTTAACCTGCTGTCTGGTTCTATTGTGAGCATCTTGCTCATTCCTGAGTTGTTTTTCAATGTTCTCCTTGTCTACCTTTATCGTTGCGTATTCTTTTTGAATACGTGATAATTCTCTTTCTTTATCCTTAGAATTTGCACTTGCTTGATGTGTGACTTCTTCAAGTTCAGCACTCAGTTTTTCTATCTCTTGCTTATTAGCAACAGATTCGCTTTTGGCAGTCTGCAATTCTGAATTGAGTTTTTCAATTTCCTTTTTTTGCTCTTGTGCCAGCTTCAACTTTTTTAAATATTCTCTGATTCGCTTATCTTCGTATTCCTCCACCTCCCTTGAAACAGGTGTCGGCAATACATGCCGCTCAAAACCACATTCAGGACAGAATGTATCGGCAAAAGAGAGCGGATGACCGCATACTTTACACTTTTCTTCTATCATAGCTTTTACATTTTAATGTTTATCGTACTATCACTGAATAATTGAGAAATATCCGTTACAGCATTTACGCTGAATCCATCTTCGTGTATACCTCCATGCAGTACACCTATGATTCGCATATTATCAACCATCATCACTGGTCCACCAGATGAACCATGAGTAGCTTGAGCCTCAGTACGGATAACATCGAACACACGGGTAACACCATTTTCGTTGGTTACTGAGCAGTGGGGTTCATAGTTACCAATAACGCCTTGTGTAAGGAACATACTATGCGAGAAACGAATCCCCCTCGGAAATACTCCTATTTGTATTTTAGTTCCTGGCTGGCGTGGAGAATCAAGGTCAAAACCAAAATATCGCGCACTAGCGGGTAAATCTTCTGCCTGCAATAGAGCCTGGTCGGTCTGAGGATTGTTCCACAACAGTCGTGCCGTAGTTCGCATAATGCTATTTTGTGTATGCAGGGTAAAGGCGAAACGTAAAGCTCCTTCCACTACATGGCTGGCTGTCAATATGTAATTGTAACGCAGAGAGATGACAAAGGCCGTGCCAGTGCTTCCTGTTGATTCTTCTTCGAGTAGTCCTACAGAGACATACAAATCCTCACCTCAATTTACCATAAGCGACAGGTCCTCATTACTTAGGTCAATTACCCCATCGTATAAAATTGGTTCTTGAAGGGAATTACGCATAGTCTGCTGAGAAGTACCTGATTGAATATTTTTAGAAGACNGTNCTTNCGTANCGCCACNAGAAAGTCCGTTTNTTACTTGCGGGAAATCCTCTGGTATGATTCGCANGNCAAAGTCTATGTCTCGCTGTTGTTCAGGCAGTGCCTCATTGTANCGGTTATCACGGTTTNCTTTCAATATTCCCATCAAATTATCCNCCACACCAGCATTTCCGAAGTTTGCGTCACGAGTAAGAGATGCAAAGTAATNNATGGCAGGTTGTCGGCAAGCATGTTGATTCATTCTGACTTGTGTGGCGGGATTGTCTGCCATGCGTCGTAGANTTTCCCAAAGTTCATCATCCGTGTAATCATCAAAATCAATAACTTGAAAGCGACGGCGGATTCCGAAATTAACATCCATCATTTGCTGCATGTCATTGCTATAACCTGCCAGAATCAGACAGAGTTTATTCTGGTAGTCCTTGTTTGTCGTGTTTCCAACAATGTCGGCCACCACACGAGGACTTTCCCTAAGCTGATAGGCCTCATCAATGAAAAGCACCTTTCCGATATTGTCCTCGAAAAGTTTTTTTATAGTAGCAGGAGTAGCTGTTAGAAGGTCATTACCTGCTATTTCGGTCATAACCGCTCCATCGGGACTTGATAAAACACCCATACGTTGGAGCACCGTCCCCATAATACGGGCAATTGTAGTCTTACCAGTTCCTGGGTTGCCGCTGAAAACGAAGTTAAGACGTGGCATTTCAGGCTGTAGTTTTTGTCTTTCTGGATTGTTCTGCTCCGTACTAAACAAACTTAGTTTGATACGCTCTGAACGGCACTTGGAAAAGAGGTTTCTAATAATAGCTTTGATACCCTCTTGCCCTACCAAAGTGTTCATTTCAGCTAGCATCATATCTGCATTAAGCATGGTGGGGTCAACAAGCAGTTTTAATTTGTCGGGCAGGTGTACCACATCGAGCGGTGGTCGGTTATCGGAATTACTTTCGGTTTCAACAGCTTCACGATATGTGCCAACGATGTTGTTCACAAGGTTCTCCATATCGCCAACATTGCCGAATTTTTTTGTACGATAGGCATACTTGAAGATAATGATGTTTCTTAGCGCAGTGCGAAAAGCCTCAGTTGTTGGAACTGGAATCATGCCTTGTGCAATGTTGTAAAGGACATCTGGCTCATAGTCGTTGAAGTGAAAAAAACCCAATTCGTTGAAGCGACGACGGAAGCCTTTATTGCCTTCGTTTATAAGATGATTTATTTCATCTGTATAGCCTGCCAAAACAACAAGCGAATCATCGTTGTCCTCCATGAATTGAATGAGTACTTCTATTGCTTCAGCCCCATAATTTACATCACCATGACTATTATCACCAGACATAAGGCCGTATGCTTCATCTATAAAGAGTACCCCGCCCTTAGCCCGCTCACAAACAGCTTTAGTTTTGGGGCGTGTAGAACCAACGTACTCACCTATTAATTCGCTTACATCGACTTTTACGAAATGCCCTTTAGATAGTAATCCTTCTTCTCGTAGAATATCTCCAAACAAACGGGCAACCGTAGTTTTTCCGGTTCCAGGACTGCCCATCAAAGCCATGTGGGGGCGAAATCGTCCACCACCTTCACCTCGCTTATGGGCACGATATGACTTACGATATAATTCAAATTGCCTTCGCACATTATCTATTCCTTGCATACCGTTTAGACGATCGATTGCTTTTTCTGTGCTCATTCTGCATATGAGTTTGCAAAGTTCGTCAGCAGGTAATCGCAGATAGTCGCGCATAAGGCGAAGTGTTGAGGAATCTTTTTGATTTTTGTTGAGTGTAATACCTTGCCAAAGGTTAGTTACAACGCAATTCCAAGAAAGAACACCGAAGTCAAATTCCATATTTTCAAGGAATCGTTTTCGCTGAAGCATATTTTCCACTTCATCGCGACCAGGGTCGCTAAGGAAGAAAACTGTGCTGCCCACGCTGGTTCCGTGATTATGAGATCTGTTTAGATCGTTAAGTATCAAGTCTTTGAATGGTGGGCAAAAAAAGAACTTATCAGTGCCATTCTCCAACTCTTTTGAAAACGATTCGTGCGATTGGAAATCATAGAGCGCAATAATTTTTAGTCCTATATTACGAGCAACATAGTTTGCTCTGATTAAACTAAGGTAGTTCTCATAAACACATCGCTGATTCTCGTCGAAAATAACTGTGCTAGGATTTATGAAAACCACAGCAACTTTACGTTGAGCATCGCGTTCTATAATACGATTTAATACAGTGAAGAGGCCTTCTGTTTGAAGAACTTCGTAATGACGTTTTAGATTATTCTCCACAAAATGAACAGCATCATGATGAGTTTGTCCTGTTTCAGAATCTGGCTGTACGGAAGGAGATGTTTCAAACGACTGTGCACGACTTTTGGCCATAGGTCCTTTGTTCCTAAAGAAATCGCGCCTCCCACTCGAAGGNGCAAGNGTGGCTGGAGAAGTCNCGGTTCCTGAAGTCTGACGCTGNGGCNCAAATTNAAAGANTCGCAAGAGNTGGNCTTCATCGTANNTGAACACTTTATCATNAAAGAAAACAGTGATGTATCCCTGTTCACAAAGATATAGATATAGCACTTCGTGCAGGGTGTAGACTTTTGTGTCTGCCGTAATGTAAACCTCATCTGTGCGGTTAACGCCATAAATGGCGGTGAAAAGGCCGCGCTTCTGTATATTTAGTGCATCAATCCTTTGAGTAATCATATAATAATGGACAAGAGTGTTACACGAATATTCTTTTAGTGGCGGTTTAAACTATTTTCAAGTTGTTTTGAAGCACCAGCCTTACGTAAATGGTTCCCTTGGCGCAATTGAGGTATTTTCCCATCACCACCACATTGGGGTTCCCCCAACTGCCCGAGTTTGTATCCACTCTTTTCAATCTCGCGCTTTATTTGCTCCATACGAGTTTGGAAAGCAGTGGGAGCTTCAATAGTCTCATCATTTCGGTGGAATATGATAGTGTTCACCACCTTATCGCCTCGCTCTTCTGGTTTCACAAGAATGGAGAGTTCTTCTCCTGTAGCAGTTTTCTTTAGGATGGCGAAAGTTCCCTCTCGCATGTCCTCATCGGTTTCTCCACCCATGAAACCTGGGGCTTCTTTTAACTCCCAACCCTGAGCCAGCATAGCATTCAGGATGTCGTTGCTCACGATTACACGGTTCTCGCTGAGAATACCCAATTCTGCTGCTTTCGTTCGCAACGCATCAGCTTTTTGCTGAAGTTGTTGCAGTTTATTTATAGTCTCTTCAAGTTCGTTCACACTGAGTTTTCCACTCTCAATACGTTGCTCCAGTTGCCGAACTTCCATATCTAATTTACTAAAGGCGCCATGAGTCCAATAATCAGTTTGAAGTTCTTCCTGTTGGTTTTCATCATAGAGGGAACTCACTTTAAGCTGCATACTCTCCTGCATCATGCGAAGTAGAGCTTTTGCAGCCATGAGAGCGGTATGTTGTTTTGCCATCCATCTTGCCTGCTCCCGTTGTGCAGCTTTTTCCATAACAATAGCTTCATCAATGAGTGCATTAGCATCGCTAATAGTGAAAGAAGATGGGTTGTTTCCAACATCGCGTAGTCTACGTTCCTTTTGAGCTACGCGATCACGTATTTCTATAGGGGCAAAACGGTCAACTGGGGTGCGCTCACGAATTGCCTCTAAAATGGCAAGTGCTTGCCCAGCTGCCAAAATCTTAGCATTATCGTCAGCTTGTCGTATGTCAAACAATTTTTTCACATCCCCTGAAATTGCTGTGATGCGCTGTTCTTGTTCATCGAATCTACGATCTACATCACGCTCCAATCCATGTAGTCCACTACTAAGTTGTTCCAAGCCATTAGCCAACACACCGATGTTGCGGTCGATGCGTTCTACCTCCTTCTGTATGGCATTCCCCTGTGCCTCTAAGGCATCCCAAAGGGTGTCGCTCACTTGTTGTAGGGCTTCTGTGTTCCGACGGTCTAACTGTGCCAACTGACGGTTCATTTCTTTAGCTTGCGCATCTATACGAGCACCCAAATTGCGTTGCACAGTTTCAATGCGTCTTTCCATATTACTGTTTATGCGACTAATGCGTTCATCTATTTCCCTTTTATTTCTCCGTATCTCGTCGCTTGCATTTCTTGTGGCAACTTGAATGGCTCTCTGTTCACTTTGCTTTATCTCCGTAGTGAGTTTGTTGTTCAATCGCCTAATAGCTCTTTCCAACCCATCGTTGATACCATTAATGTCAGTGGATTTAACGTCTCTACTCATAGTTAAAAATATTATATCATTCTTTATTTGTCCTTGGCGGAATTCCAATAGAAGTATATGTATTAGCACTATTTGCAACTCGCTCCAAATGACGAATACCTATTTTCATATACTCCAAATAGTTATCAAGTCGATGCGTGATAGGTATAATTCGTTGGTTAGATGACCCACGGATTCCTATCCCATCGTTTTTTGATTCTATATATTCTCCATCAATAAGAATATCTATATATCTTAGGAATGCCATCGCAGTGACATTCCCTTTCAGTGTCTCAAATTTTTCTCCGGTATAAACAATCACAGAAAGCTCTGGTCGCACATCGTGAACTTGTCGAAATACCTTTTCCAATGCAGTGGCCTGCAACATTGGTTCTCCGCCACTGACAGTAATTCCATCAATAGAAGAATTTAAGATAATGTCAGCTGCTAAAGCGTCGGTAGAAACCTCTACACCTCCACTTAACGGTTGACTTTCAGGCGTAAGACATCCTTGGCAGCGACGCAGACATCCTTGCGTCCATACCACATAACGGCATCCAGGCCCTAATGCATGGCTACCTTGACGACAAACGTCGAAGATGCGAAGCTTATCTGGAGATTCCATTCTTTATTTTTGGGTCTATGTTGATTTGAGTGGGTAATATAGAAGACTAGACGATAATATGTATATCTACACTAATGTCATCAGTACACATAATCCATTCAGTGCTAATTTCTTACGCCGTTCATAAGGCGATGAGTCAGAGTTTTATCTACTAATAGACATTCGCCTTTACCCACACGATTCAATATAGAGCCTTATTTTTGTTTTGACCGTTTAACTTCTTCGGGTTTCATGTTTTCTCTTACACGGACAAGTTCCTTTATTAAGTTATCGAGTTGTTCCAGTTTGTTCTCTATGTCCTCTTGAAGAATCTCATACTCGTCATTTTTCCCCTCANTAAGGTTTCCTATTAATTTCCGGTCTTTTGAGAACTTTTGAGCGAGAGCTTCTTTTTGCTTTTCTGATTTTTCACATGCTTTATTTACAAGGATCTTAAGATCGGTTAGTAAATTGCTTGTTTCAATGCCAACAAGGGCTTTCTGACTTTCTTCTATGATGTGTACAAGTACAAACACCAACTTCAGTTTGTCCTCAGCAGTTGCTAACTCGGTAATCTCCTTAGTCAAAAGATTACACAAATCGTTCAAGCTTGTAGTATCAAATTGTTCTTTTAGTTTCATCTTTTATGTTTCAATAAGTTCAATTCACTCAACTTTTTTGTTTTGACTTTGTTTAAACTTGCAGAAGCAAGAAGACCATAATCTGATGTTAAAATTATAGGTTCATATCCTTCTTTCTGCAGTGTTAGCGCTAATGCCAATATTTTATTATCGGGGTTTACTCCATTCAATCCTTTGAGGAGATATAAATTGGGTTCTTTGTATATTATTCTGTTTCCATTTTCATTTACGTTATATATGCTCTTTTGAGCTTGAACGGCTTTTCTCTTTAAATCCTCGCCCTTGTTCTTATTACCATCTATTTCATCAATTATTTTGGGAGTCAGGCCTATTTTGCAATTAGCTGGGACAAAATCCAAAATGTTCGGACGGTCAAGGAATACATTCGTGTCAATAACATAAACCATTTCCTTGCAAGAGACAGTCTTTGTTTTTTCACCTTGGTCAGTATCCGAAGTCATTCCCCTCCTGCTTGTTGTTTGCTGTGATTTTTCTTCTCTGACCAACTGGTTTTCATTGTGATCCTTCATCTTGGCAACTATCTTATTTCCTTTTATTGATAAGAGTGCCATAACATACTTGTGATTTACTACATGTATTCTTTGAAATCCATCAGCAATCATCGTAAGTTGCACTCGTTTAAACGCAAGAGTGCCAACGTAATAATCCGAGATGACATCTTCCTTTATCAGTTCATCCCATTTCAACTCTGAACCTGTAATCCCAGGAGTGGTAGGTAAACCATACCCTCCGTTCTCTCCTTTTGACAGTGGAAGCGTGACTGCAACTCCTTTCTCTCCCTGTTTCAACATATCGCCTATGGTAATTTGAGGAGATGTCGATAATGTTGCATGTAACAATTTCCCTGGAACATGGAAACGGGATGCATTCTGGAGCCAAGACTTTTTCTTTTCTTTCCACACAAAAGAGAAAATATTCCCATTTGCATTGGGAAACATCCGACTGATGGCATATTGGAAAGGAAGAGACTTGGCATACCGCTCAACTATACAAACCTTGTTTATTTTCTGATGGTCTACATGAAGATTGTCGATAGCCTTTCTTATTTCTTCTTGGATTTTTTTAATAAAGTCCATCATATTCATCTTCAGACTATCTGATGCTAAAACTTCTTTGCGTCTTAACGTGTCCTCATCAACAATTGAATACTTCCCATCACAGAACACTTCATTCCACCAGTTTATAGTAGATTGGTCTCTCCACTTCGCCTCTTCAAAATCCTTTAATCCTTCAACATCTTCATCACAAGCGGCATTTACGCAAAACCTTGTGAAACCATTGTCGTCGGTTTCGAAGTAACAAAGATAAGCACTAATGGTATCTTTTTCAGTTGGGATATTAGAATCGTTTCTGATGCTTAGTACAAGCATCATATTGCGTTCTCTTTTTTGAAAAGAAACCAGAGGAACGCAGCCCTTTTCAAAAAGATGCAGCCCAAAGTTCTCAATCCAAGAAAGGAAATCTTTACCCTCTTGTCGAGATTTGATGGCAGAAGCTAAATCTGCATTATTTATATAAGACATATCTTTTACTCTTTGCTTTATTAATACCGCATTTTTTCAGCAACTGGCACTAACCTTTAGGCAAAGAGAAAGCGCAGACCTGCCATATCTCCTATCAGATCCAGCACGCTCCAATAGTAACATGGTCTTGCTCTTATATATCTCTGACGAGGTGCTGGTTCGATAGGAGAATTTGAGCAAATATGTATTTTCATGCATTTGGGCACATTACACCCATTTGCAACGCGACAAAGTTACTGAAAAAAGTCAAACAACTGTAAAATGGTTCGACTTTCTTTGATTTATTCACATTTTTTACTTAATTTTTGCGCGTTTAACCCCAAAAACACAAAAATTTGTACAAATACCACGATTAAATTGGAAAAAGCAAGCAATCTTCCACAGAATAATTTGACTCAATGAGCTTATTTAGAAAAAAATCAGAAAAACTCCTTCTTTACTCGCTGTATGATACTGATACCTTTTCCCGTCAGCTTTGCCACATCCCGGATGGTATAACCCTTTTTCAAAAGGGAGATGGCAACCTTGTATTCTTCTTTCTTTTGATCGGCAGATTTTGTTGAGCCTAGCTTGCGCTCAAGTTTGCCACCTTTAGCGATATGCTGCTTTCGTCCAGACTGCAAACGGAAGGTGATATTGTCACGTTCCAGTTGCGCACAGGTGGAGAGGGTTGCCAANATGACTGGTGCAAANAGGGATGNTNTGCCGTCATCCCCAACNAATTGAACTGCTCCTTCTGNATATAGAGGTTGATGCCACAGTCAATGAGTTCCTTGACAGAGGCAAGCACCTCAAACGCATTACGACCCATCCTTGACAGCTCACTGACAAGAAGGGTGGAAATATGGTGTTCCTTGCAATAATCGATGGCTTCGCATAACACAGGACGCTCTTCATTCTTCTTTGCGCCTGAGATATGCTCCTCAAAAACCCTTCGGACATCCATCTGTTTATACAAAGCATAGTCCGATAAGTCCTTGACCTGTCGTTCTGTGCTTTACCGTTCTCCAGTACTGGAAACGCGAGCGTATATCACTGCTGTCTTGTCACCCATTTTAATCAAAGATATTATTGAACGCCGAAAATGCCTGTATTCAGATAACTCCGCAGATTTATTTGAACACAAACATTTTTTGAACATATGGACTATCCGAAGACACCAATATTATATCACCGAACATACCCTGCTCACAAGACATGATTGTAATACTGAAGTCAGAACAAATCATCCAGTACAATGTTTTGGTTCACGTCCTTTGAATGTTCGTTTTCCGTGATTCCGTTTGTCGTCACCATCACCAGTTGGATGGAGTGGGTCTTTGTATGCTGCTTGCTGTGGAGAAAGGCATCAATTTTGTTTTCAAGTTCTCTCTCGTATTTCTTGCTGATGGTGAACTCATGTTCGCTGAACTTCATTTCACAAAGATAATCTGTTCGTTCGCCTTTCCATTNCAATACAAGNTCNATCTGCGCTNATTCTCCGTTGGNCGCACCCNNTCTNCAGCNATAATTGCGACTGATGGTAGCAATTCGCAGCTTATCCCTCATCATGGGCAGGTGCTCAATGCAGAGCAACTCGAATGTGTTGCCGGCCCATGCATAAAACGTCGGGGTGCGTTGTATGCTGCGCCAATTGCCGGCTTCTGTGCCTTTTCCATTGATGAAATGAAGGTAAAAGATGGAGAAGAAGTCTTTTAGCTGATAGACGGTTCCCACGCGTTCCTTTCCGTAGCGAGGATACTCACGGGTAATACCTGATTCGTGAAGGTTGTCGAGAATCTTGCTGAAAGTTCCGCCAAGTTCAATACCGACCGACTCGGCCAATTCCTGACGTGTCATGCCGTAGAATTTGCCGCCCAACGCTTTAACAACATCCACATACCGTTCTGACGTAGAATAGAGACCCGTATAGACATCCTTGAACTCCTGGTCAATCTGTTTGTCCCTGAAGAAAAAGTCATCAATATTTTCCGATAGGTTCTTCTCATTGTCAATCCTGTCAAGATAGTAAGGAATACCGCCAAATGCCATATAAGCTACAGCAATCTCGTATCGGGAAAGGCGGAAACCATGCTTCTTGAAATACAGTTCGCATTCCTTCAGCGTGAATGGTAGCAGACGGATTTTATCAGTAAGGCGACCATGCAACCCACCATAATCGCGGATGACATTATCAAGCATCCAGCTGGTTGCAGAGCCACACACTACCAGCACGATATTACGCTGTCGGTCAGCCCATGAATTCCAAAAATATCCGAGTTCGGTAATCAGTTCCGACGACTGGGGTCCAGCAAGCCACGGTAATTCATCCAAAAACACCACACGCCGTTTGGTTCGTAAACTCTCCAGATATTTTCGCAGTAACCGGAAAGCCTCACGCCAGTTGTTGGGGCGCCGAGTGTCCTCAGAGATGCCACAATCAAGAAGACTCTCATAGAAATGGTCAAGCTGAATTTGCTTATATGTACGCTCATCCTTTTCCTTAATGTATGCTCCTACGGCACGGAATACGATCTTGTCTTTATATACTTCTTCCACAAGATACGATTTGCCGACACGTCTGCGTCCATAAATGGCGACAAACTCCGATTTGGGAGACTTCAGGAACTTTTCGAGTTTCTTGATTTCCTCTTTTCTGCCTATAATACTTTGGTATGCCATATTGTTGCTATTTCTCGGTTGCAAAGGTACGCATTTATCTTTAATTCTCCAAAAAAAGTCAGCCGTTTTCAAAAAAAATCTTTAATTTGGCTGATTTTTTTTCTTTGTTTTTGAACTTATGGAAAATATATCATTACCCGAAAACGCCTGTTACAAAGTTCACGGCATCCGCTTTCTTCTCCATCACCACGTCGGTATAAANCTCCGTGGTGTNGACGCTGGTATGCCCANGAAGTTTGCTCGTCGTGTAGATGTCTGTCCNAGCTGTCAGNGTCATTGTGGCAAAGGTGTGGCGGCTTGTATGGAAAGTGACGAGTTTGTTTATTCCGGCTCGTTTCGCCATGTTCTTCAAGGCCCTGTTGGTAGCACCCAGTTTCGGAGCGTTGGGGAAAACCAACTGGTCGTCTGCATCCTTCGGCCTCTCTGGCATCCATGACTTTGCCTGTTTCCCCAGCGGAACGATGACGGGATGCTTAGTCTTCTGCATGGACGGCACAAATATCACCTCGCCTTCATCGGTCTTGCGGATGTCCTTCCAACGGAGTGCCGCCATGTCACCATGTCGCAGCCCCGTGAAACAACAGAACATGAAAGTCTGCTTGGTGCCTGAGCTTCTGGTGGTCACCTTGGCCATGCTGTTTACCTCTTCTATTGTGAGAAACGTCCTGTCACTTGGAACCTTCCCGAATTTCTCCTTTACTTCTATTTCATAGAAAGGATTCCGCAGAAGGAGTCCCTTCTTGACAGCATAGTTGAGCATTGTATTGAGGGTTGTCTGAAAAACAAGCTTGGTATTGCCGGACAACTCCTTGGGGTTATCTGGCGACTTCGTATTCTTGTAGGTGTCCCTGACATAGGCAAGGAGATTCAGGTAAAAGCGTTTGTCCACTTTGGATAGCAATATCCGAGGCCTTCTTATGCTCGTCAGGTATGACTTGACGATGTTGATGGTGGAACGGTTCATCTTCTGATATGAATCGGATGCCCGCTTGATGTCCCTGAGATATATTTGGTATTCGTCCATGAAATCGGAGAACGCCTTTGACGGAAGTTTCTTTTCTCCCGTTTCCTGCGGATGCTCGATACCCAAGACACGCTCGGACTTCAGTTTGAGAGCATGTTTGAGCGTATTCTCATTGACTCGCCTGTCATTCTCGTCCTTTTCAGGAATGAGATAGAGGTTCAGCGACTCGTACCTCCGCTTGCCGCCCTTCTCGTAGAACTCCAGATATAGTGACTGATTGCCACTAGGCAATGTCCTGTGCCGTAACTCAATCTTCTGAATCTTCTCCATGTGCCTCTTTTGATTGTTGGGTGAATAATTCGTCAACGAGACTGACAGCCTCCGTCTTCTTCTTGTCTATGATTTTACTGTATATCTGGGTCGTGGTCACATTAGCATGACCAAGCAACTTACTTGTCGTATAGAGGTCGGCTCCAAGGGTGAGCATCATCGTAGCGAAGGTGTGGCGGCTGCAATGGAATGAGATAGTCTTGTCAATATGACCGTTCTTCACCCACTTCTTAATATGGTAGTTGATAGTCGCATCACTTGTAGGCAGCTTGAAGATGGGGTCATCGGGATTCCTCTTTTCTTTAAGGACTTTGAGGGCTTCACCAGATAGCGGCACATTCAAAGGCTTCTGCGTTTTCTGCATGAAGACATGGACGTAGAGCGTCTTTCCGTCCGGCATCTTGTGTATCTTGTTCCATGTCAGTGTCCGTACATCACTGAGACGCAAGCCGCAGAAGCAAGAGAAGATGAACGCTTTCTTTACTTGTTCATTGGCACATGGNACGTNTATCAGGTTACGTAGTTNTTCAATGGTCAGNAACNCGCGCTCCTCTGGTNACNGCNGGAATTNCTCTNTTTTGTCNAGCATCTTCATGGGGTTCTGCTGCAAGATGCCTTCACGTACAGCCTTGTTTAAGGCACCGTTCAACACCGCCTGATGGTGGTGGGCGCATCCTTTGCTGATGATACGACCTTTCTGCTTCTTGGCTACGCTGTTCTTAGCCGTTTCAAGAAAACGAAGGAAGCCACGGCAGAAGTTCTGATCTATCTCGTTCATGCCGATATAGGACAGCCCTTCTTGCTCCAGATACATTTCCACCTTCTTGCGCATGTCTTGGCGACCTTTCAAGGTTGAAGGCTTGAAACCAGTGCTGTCCTGCTCGTATTGGGTAAGCCATTCGACGAGCGACATATTAGAACGCTTTATCTTGTCCCACTGCTTGATGCCACGGTCTTGCAAGGCGATAATGCGGTCAGACTTTATCTTCTCAGCAATACTTCGTGTCCTCGCATTGGCAGCTTTAGCGTTGGGCAAGCTCTCCGGGATGAGATACAGCCCAAGCGATTCATACTTGCGAGTACCCTTCACATAGATGTCAAGGTACAGGCTGATGTTGCCATCCGCTAATTTGCGCTCCCTGATGCGGATGGGTTCTTTTACCTTCAATGATTTCTTTGGTCTTGCCATTGCGACATTATTAACAAGTTACACATAACGTTCAAAACTCGGTGCAAAGATACAACAAAAATTTGAATCACGTAACAAATATGCAACAAAAAGTGCATCACAATAGCGGAAGTTTGCAAAGTTTAATAATTATCGCAAAATGCGCTAAAGTGCTTTAATGCAATGGTGTTTCGTTACTTATATTATAAATATTTCGTTTTGTTTTCATTTATCAAACCATATGCTTTGTCGGTTTCTACGTGCTGTTGCTCTTCGACATCGTGCTGTGCATACAGGTGGAGAACCTGACCGCTATCACTGCCAGCGAGCAGACGATGGCAGCATACCTTCAGAACTCTTTCTTCTCGGCAGGCTACCTGATGGCTGCGAGCATCGTGGCATTGAAATGCCTGAACCTTGTCCCCGACCTTGCCGCATGGATGATACCGGAGGGTGACACCGCCTTCTCGACCAGGAACTTCGGAGAGGGTGTGGCACAGCAGGCGAAGATGACGGCTATGGGAGCGATGGCTACCGTAATGAGATAATACAATTCAAAATTCATATAATATGGTAATCAAGAATTTAGAGAACAAAATCAAGCTGGTGGGCATCGTCTGTTCCGCCTTTCTGACAGGATGCATCATCATCTCAGTGTCAAGCATCTGGACGGCACGCTGCATGGTGACCGATGCACAGCAGAAAGTATATGTGCTGGACGGCAATGTGCCGATTCTGGTGAACCGCACCACTATGGAAGATACATTGGATGTGGAGGCAAAGAGCCATATAGAGATGTTCCACCACTACTTTTTCACGCTGGCACCTGATGACAAGTATATCAGATACACAATGGAGAAGGCCATGTATCTGGTTGACGAGACAGGCTTGGCGCAGTACAACACCTTGAAGGAGAAGGGTTTCTACAACAACATCATGGGAACGAGCGCCGTATTCTCCATTTTCTGTGACAGCATCAGGTTCGACAAGGACAAGATGGAGTTCACCTACTACGGCCGCCAGCGTATAGAGCGGAGGAGCAGCATCCTGATGCGTGAACTGGTGACGGCAGGACATCTGAAACGGGTACCGAGGACGGAGAACAACCCACACGGAATGCTTGTCACCAACTGGCGCACCCTGCTCAACAAGGATGTCGAGCAAAAATCCAAGTCTAACTTCTAATCAGCAGCATCATGAGTGTGAAAGGAATCAGGCGGATGCTTGCGGGTGAGAAGATGCCCGACAAGAACGCCCCCGGATACAAGGAACGGTATGAGAAGGAGGTGGCCGCAGGACGCAAGTTTGCCAGGACCACAGGGATAGACCGTGCGGCAGCCAAGGTGCAGGGCTTTGCCAATGTCCATAAGACGCTGTTTCTCGTCATCGTCTTCGGCTTTGTCTCTGTCTGCTTCGGCTTCAACATCTACAGGATGGCAAGGTATTACAGCCATCAACAGACGGCAAGAACCGCAACGGAGATACAGGACAGTGTGTTGAAAGCGAGACATCATCAAATCATGAAAGGAGATAACCGACAATGAGAATTACAGACAGAATCAATTTCCGCCAGCCGAAGTATATGCTGCCGGCCATCGTGTACATCCCGTTGCTTGCCACAGGCTATTTTGTCTTTGACATGTTCAGCACCGAGGTGGCGGAGACGCAGGACAAGAACCTGCAGACCACAGAGTTCCTGAATCCCGATCTGCCAGGTGCGCAGATAAAGAACGGTGACGGCATCGGCGGCAAGTATGAGAACATGGCGAGGTCGTATGGCCGCATAGCCGACTACTCGGCTGTGGACAACATAGAGCGTGACAATCCCGAAGAAGAAAAGGAAGCGTATGAATCCAAGTACACAGAAGAAGACCTCGCGGAACTCGTCCGCCAGGCAGAAGAAAAGGACGATGCAGCCGAAGTGGCCGACGCCAAGGCAAGAGAGGCGGAAGCGCTCGAAGCTCTCAACAGGGCACTTGCAGAAGCGAGGCTGAAGGGACAGGCAGCCGTCACTCCCGTTGCAACAGACACGACACAGAGCGAGCCTTCGAAGCTGCAGATTGAGGTAAAGGGACAAATAGCCGAGGACAGCAAGGCTGTGAAGGCATTGGACGATGAGGACAAGGCGCAGGAGGTGGTAAAGAAAGTGAAAGTGACCTCGGACTATTTCAACACCCTCACGCAGAACGAGCATGAGCCAAAGCTCATCAAGGCCATCATTGACGAGGACGTCAAGGCTACGGACGGTTCAAGAGTGCGTCTGCGTCTGCTTGACGACATCGAGATTGGCGAGGTCATGGTGCGCAAAGGGGCATACCTCTATGCCACCATGAGCGGTTTCAGTTCGCAGCGGGTCAAGGGCAGCATCAGCTCCATCCTGGTGGATGACGAACTTATAAAGGTGTCGCTGTCACTCTATGATACGGACGGGTTGGAGGGATTGTATGTCCCCGGTAGCCAGTTCCGCGAGACGACCAAGGATGTGGCGAGCGGTGCGATGCAGGGCAACATGAACATTGACCAGGGCGGAGCCGGCAACAGCTTCTCACAATGGGGGATGCAAGCCGTGACCAATGCCTATCAGAAGACGAGCAACGCAATCAGCAAGGCAATCAAGAAAAACAAGGTAAAGCTGAAATACGGCACGTTCGTGTATCTTGTTAGCGGCAAAGAGAAGAAGAAATAAAGAAGTGACAACATAAAAATCAATGTATATGAATCGTTTTCAAAAAATCAATGTCTGCGCATTGCTCTCACTGGGCATACTGTCAGCCAAGGCACAGACCACTTACGAAGAGATGGAGCAGCTCACGGTCAATGACCAGGTGACCACCGTCATCACAGCCTCCGAACCTATCCGCTTTGTTGACATCTCCACGGACAAGGTGGCGGGCGACCAGCCCATCAGCAACACCATCCGCCTGAAGCCCAAGGACAGCACTTATGCCGACGGCGAGATACTCGCCATTGTGACCATTGTCACCGAACGCTACCGTACCCAGTATGCGTTGCTCTACACCACGAGGATGCAGGAGGCTGTGACAGACAAGGAAATACAGTTTTCCGAGCGCAATGCCTACAACAACCCTGCCGTGAGTCTGTCAACCGCTGATATGACACGCTATGCCCGGCAAATCTGGTCGTCGCCTGCGAAATACCGCAATGTGGCGACCAAGATGCATCGTATGGTGATGCGCTTGAACAATATCTATAGTGTGGGTGAATACTTCTTCATTGATTTTTCCGTGGAGAACAAAACCAACATCCGCTTCGATATTGATGAACTGAGAATAAAACTGTCGGACAAGAAACAGAGTAAAGCCACCAATGCACAGATAGTGGAGCTGGCTCCGGCTTTAGTGTTGGATGATGCGAGAACCTTTAGGTTCGGCTATCGCAATGTGGTTGTCGTAAAGAAAATGACATTCCCGAATGACAAGGTGCTGACCATAGAACTGTCCGAGAAGCAGATAAGCGGACGCACCATTTCGCTGAGCATCGACTATGAGGATGTGCTGTCTGCCGATTCGTTCAACCATATACTGTTGGAGGATTAAGGCATGAGACGAATACTTTTATCCATAGCAATGGTTGCAATGGCGCTGTGCAGCCATGCACAGCAGAACAGCGACCGTATCTCTGTCGGTCTTGGATGTTTGTATGAGCGGGGACTGGACGTGACCTTGTCCTATGAGCACGAGACGAAGTACCACAACGCATGGGAATATTTTGCCAACGGCTACATAAAATGGGACAAGTGCCCCTCGTGCGGCCATGTCTGTCCTGAGAGTTTCTGGAACAACTACCGCAGCTACGGTTTTGGCCTTGCCTACAAGCCTTGTGTTACAAGAGGACGCAACCATCACGGCAATATGCGCATCGGTGCTTCTGCCGGTAGCGACACCCATGATTTCCTCGGTGGCATCCATCTCGGATATGAGCATGGCTATACCCTCAGACATGGCTGGAAACTCTTCTGGCAGGTGAAGACGGACGTGATGATAAATGGCGAGNNCCTGTTCNGCACAGGCATCGNCCTCGGTGTGAAACTTCCTGTAAAATGAAAGGCGTATGAAGAAGATATTTTCAATTTTGGCAGTGGCGGCAGCTGTGGTGCTGGCTGCCTGTGACGACCATCGGGATTTTCCCGACACGGCGATGAAAGTCACCCATATACTGACCACCGACGGCAAGGCAATGCCATACGACACTTACGAGCAGTCGGGCAAGCAGGCCATCGCTGTGGTGTTCCACATCAATCAGAGGGAAGACATGGAAGGCAGTGGATATGCCGTGTATCTGTGGGACATCGCTCCCGAGGCCTTTGCGGACAGCCTCGGTGTGGAGCAAGGCACCTCTGCCAATCTCGCTGCCTGCGACGGCAACACCAACACCTTTGCGCTTTATGAAACGACGGATGTGAAGTCGCCTTTAGCGGAGAAAGTCTTTGACCTGTGGAGATACGGCCAGAGTGCCTATATCCCCAGTGTGGCACAGATGCGTCTGCTCTACCATGTAAAGGACGTCATCAATCCCTATATACTGAAATGTGGCGGCACCCCCATCCCTGATGAAGAAGACGATTGCTGGTACTGGACTTCCACGGAGGTCAGGGGACAGGAAACGGCAAAGGCATGGCTGTATTCCCTCGGTAGCGGCACCATGCAGGAAACGCCCAAGTTGCAGGCACACAAGGCCCGTCCCGTCATAACAATCAACCAATAACGGTACACACAGGTAACAGACATGGAAGAAAGCAAAGAGTTACAAGGGTTCTACAAGATTTTCAGGGCGGTCATCTACGTATCCATATTGATGGAATTTTTCGCCTACGCATTGCAGCCGGAGCAGCTGGACTTCCTCGGCGGCATTGTCACGGACATCCATTCGCGCATCAAGCGGTGGATGATATACCATGACGGCAACCTCGTGTACAGCAAGGTGGCGACGTTCCTGCTCATCTGCATCACCTGTGTGGGAANGCGAAAAAGCACCTGGAGTTCGANGCTCGAAGGCAGGTACTCTATNCGTTGGTGTCGGGTGNNNTGCTNATAGNAGTNTCCGTATGGCTTTTCGNGCATNCGATGCAGCCCCGTCTTTATTCCCTCTGNTTGAATATATGGCTCTATATGCTCACTTCCATTATCGGTGTTGTATTGGTGCATATCGCTCTTGACAACATTTCCAAGTTCCTGAAGGAAGGGCTGCTGAAAGACCGCTTCAACTTTGAGAACGAATCCTTTGAGCAATGCCAGCAGTTGCAGGAGAACAAGTACAGCGTGAACATCCCCATGCGCTATTATTACAAAGGCAAGTTCCGCAAGGGCTGGGTGAACATCGTCAATCCGTTCCGGGGAACATTGAGGGGTGAGAAAGGCTGACCGAAGTGAACTGCACTTGATTCAAAAGTGAATGTAACAACTTAAAATCAAACAGTTTGCAGATGAAAGAAAATTTCAGATCACCAAAATCTCAAATTCCCATAACAGGGATGATTGGGAACATGGTTGGGCAACATTCCCAAAAGTTGCCCAAATCCGACAATGAGGTATTTCAGCCAAACCGGCGACTTCCTTTCGTAACTTTTTTAGCCATATACGAGCCCTTTTCAGCAAAATCAGCCGCTTTTCTCAAAGAAATGCGGAAAATAACAGGAAGTTTTGCAGAATT
>WFLX010026797.1_pt1 | contig 22742 bp, 24 predicted proteins | sample 4967041 | NCBI WGS metagenome assembly WFLX01 (sample SAMN12857096, study PRJNA449069) | gut metagenome | isolation source: stool from male and female vole | host: Microtus ochrogaster | place: USA:Florida | collected 2017
GAGGAATTCAAGCGCCTGCACCACAACCCGGCCTACCTCACCGACGTCAACTTCGACATCGAACGCATCGAGTTCTGCTCCGATATAAATAAGGTGTGCACCGAAGCCGACACCCTCCTGCTGGTGATGCCCTCGCCCTACTTCAAAGGCCACGCCGACAAGATAACCGTGGACATCAGCGGCAAAGCAGTGGTTTCGGCTGTAAAAGGCATGGTGTCCGACACCAACGAGCTCATCACCGACTACATGCGCCGCCAGTTCGGCGTGGAGCAGCACAACATGCTGGTCATCGGCGGACCGTGCCACGCCGAAGAAGTGGCGCTGGACCGCCCCTCCTACCTCACCGTGGGCTGCACCGACCTGGACAATGCGGAGAATTTTTCCAAACTCCTCCAGGGCAAGAACAACCACACCATCACCAGCCCCGACGTCGACGGCATCGAGTACGCAGCCGTGCTCAAAAACGTCTACGCCATCGCCGCCGGCATTGTCCACGGCCTCAAGACGGGCGATAACTTCACCGCCATCATCGTCAGCAACGCTATCCGCGAAATGGAGCACTTCCTCGAAGCCGTCGACCCCCGCCCGCGTCAGATCTGCGACTCGGTCTACCTGGGCGACCTCCTCGTCACGGCCTATTCCCGCTTTTCGCGCAACCATAACTTCGGCTCCATGATTGGCCGCGGATACTCCGTCAAGGCAGCCAAGATGGAGATGGAGCAGACCGTCGAGGGCTACTACGGCACCAAGTGCATCCACGACATCAACGAGAAACTCCAGGTAGCAATGCCTATCCTCGATGCCGTGTACTCTATCCTCTACAATGGCATACCGGCCGCCCGCGCCATCCGCGGGTTGGCACAACTGGTTGACTGACATGAAGAAACAACTGCTGGGCCTGACTCTCGAAGGGCTGCGCGAAGTAGCGGCCCAGGTCGGGCTGCGCCCCTTCGCGGCAAAGCAGATGGCAGCGTGGCTCTACGGCCGCGGCGTCACCGACATTGACGCCATGACCGACCTCCCCAAAGCCGCCCGCGCACGCCTCAAACAGGAGTACACCATCGGGCGCAACGCTCCCCTGCAGGAGGCCCGCAGCACCGACGGTACGGCCAAGTACCTCTTCCCCGGCGCACCGGGACGCGACATCGAGGCCGTCTACATCCCCGACCGCGACCGTGCAACCCTCTGCGTGTCCTCTCAGGCGGGATGCCGCATGGGGTGCCGGTTCTGCATGACCGGCCAAGGTGGCTTCCAGGGCAACCTCACCGCCGGACAGATCATCAATCAGGTCATGTCCATTCCGGAGGCCGACCGCCTGACCAACATCGTGTTCATGGGCATGGGCGAACCGACCGACAACCTGCCTGCCGTGCTCGACGCCATCGAAATCCTCACAGCTCCCTGGGGCTTCGGCTGGAGCCCCAAGCGCATCACCGTCAGCACCATTGGCAACCTCCGGGGCCTCCGCGAACTCATATCCCGCACCAAGGTGCACATCGCCGTGAGCGTCCACTCCCCCTTCGGGGCCGAACGCGCCGACCTCATGCCCGTCGAAAAGGCTTACCCGCTCACCGACATCATGGACCTCCTCCGCAGCTACGACTGGAGCGGGCAGCGCCGACTCTCGCTGGAGTACACCGTATTCAAGGGCCTCAACGACGACGTCCGCCACGCCCATGCCCTGGCCCGCATGGTCAAGGGTATACCCCTGCGCGTCAACCTAATACGCTTCCACCGCACCCCCGGCTTCGAAGGCGCACCAGCCGATGAGGCCACCATGGTGCGATTCCGCGACATCCTCAACGACGAGGGCGTCACTGCCACCATCCGAGCCTCCCGCGGCGAGGACATCTACGCCGCATGCGGAATGCTCGCCGGCGCCAAGAAGAATAGTTAATCATCAGTCCGAAAGTCATTTTGACAATTTGTCAACTTGACAATTTGACACCACAACCCAACCATGACCCAACCCAATCGCAAAATACGTGTGGGCATCACCCACGGCGACACCAACGGCATCGGCTACGAAGTCATCCTCAAAATGCTTGAGGACCCACGCATTGCCGACCTGGCCGACATCGTGGTCTACGGCTCGGCCAAAGCTGCGTCCTTCTACCGCAAGGCCATGGAGCTCCACCCCGTCCAGCTTCAGAAAATCGAACACCCCGACCAGGCCAAGGACGGAGTTTTCTCCATAATCAACGTCGTGGGCGAGGACCTCAAAATCGAGCCCGGCGAGGCATCCGAAGCCGCCGGGCAGGCCGCTCTGGCAGCACTTCAGGCCGCAACGGCCCACCTGCGCGAGGGCGCAATCGACGTCCTGGTCACCGCTCCGATCGACAAGCACTCCATCCAGAGCCCCGACTTCAACTTCCCCGGCCATACGGAGTACCTCCAGGCCGCCCTCACCGACGAGGAGCATCCCGGCCGCAGCCTCATGATCCTCTGCAACGAGGACATGCGCGTGGCCCTGGCCACAGCCCACATGCCCATCAGCCGGGTTCCCGCCGCACTGTCCAAGGAACTCATCCTCGAAAAAATCGAAGCCCTCGACAAGAGCCTGCGCAACGACTTCGCGTGCCTCAACCCGCGCATCGCCGTCCTGGCCCTCAACCCCCACGCCGGCGACCAAGGCCTGCTCGGCACCGAGGAGCAGGAAATCATCGCCCCGGCCATCGCCGAGGCCCAGAGCAAAAAAATCCTCGCCTTCGGGCCCTACTCCGCCGACGGGTTCTTCGGCTCGGGCAACCACAAGGCATTCGACGGCATCCTGGCCATGTACCACGACCAGGGTCTGGCACCCTTCAAGGCCCTGGCCATGGACTCGGGCGTGAATTTCACCGCCGGACTGCCCTACGTGCGCACCTCGCCCGACCACGGCACCGGCTACGACATCGCCGGACAGGGTAAAGCGTCGCCCGACAGCCTCCGCGCAGCCCTATACGCCGCCATCGACATCTTCCGCAACCGGCGTGCCGCCGAAAATCTCCGACGCCGGCAACCTTCCGCAAAATAACAAAACCCTCCACTGCCCTGAGTTGTTATATTTCCAAAGGCCCCACGGTGAGGCCGGTAACGAAATTTTATAACAACAATGACAACCCCGATGATTACATGGACCTGCATAACAGCGGCAGTGGTTCTTTACTTTATGGTAAAANTTTTCATAGCTGTGCACCANAGTCGCCAACATGCCCNTGTCCACGCCCGGACCCACGTCCGCAGGCATCCCTTTTNCGNGCTCGGCACAGAGCGCGAGGAACTTTTCGTAGGCGGCGACCCGATGCACGTGGACGACGACTGCGATGAAGACGTTATCTGACCCACGCCCTTCCACCAAAGCCCTCGGAGCCTTCCTGGCCGAATATGCAGCCCGGTTGCTGGGTTGCGGCGCCACCTGCCTGCGTCTGGAGATGAATCTCCGGCGCATGGCCGAGGCCTACGGCCACAAAGTGGAGGTCACCATCTTTCCCCGCCACGTCCACCTCACGGTGACGGATGCCTCGGAGCGCCACTGCTCCGAGCAGGCATTCACCACCATAGCCGCCGTGCCCCCCTGCGGCATCAGCTATGCCTGCAACACCGAGCTCAGCCGCCTCAGCTGGGCCATCGCCGACGACGGCATGAGCCTCGACGGCGCCTGGGAGCGCTACGACCAGATTGTCTCCACCCCCGGCCTCAACGCCAACCTCGTGCTGGTGCTCGCGGCCCTGGCCAACGCCTCTTTCTGCCGCCTCTTCGGGGGCGACTGGGTGGCTATGGCATGCGTCACGCTTTCCACCCTGATCGGGTTCTACTTCAAGCAGCGCATGGTGGCCCGCCACATCGACGTCCGCGTGGTGTTCATTTTCTGCGCCTTCATCAGCACCGTCATCGCCTCCAGCGATATGCTCTTCGGCCTCGGCACCACGCCGGGCATCGCCATCGGCTCGTCGGTGCTCTACCTCGTGCCCGGCATTCCTTTCCTGAATTCATTCTCCGACCTTCTCAACCACCACTACATCTGCGCCTTCAGCCGGTTCATGGATGCAGTGGTACTCACCTGCTGCCTCTCGCTGGGCCTCTGCGCCGGCATGGCCCTTATGCACGTGGGAATGTTCTGACGCAGCTATGGACCTGATACTNAAACTCCTGCAGGACGCCCTCTTCGCCGCCATTGCCGCCATCGGTTTTGCGGCCATCAGCCAGCCCCCGCGCAGGGCCTTCCTCTACTGCGCCATCATCGCCGCCGTAGGCCACTCCTGCCGCCTGCTCCTGATGGACGTCTGCGCATGGCACATCGTCGAGGCTTCCCTGGCCGCTTCTTTCCTGGTGGGATGCATGGCGGTGTTCTTCTCCCCGCTGGCAAAAATGCCCGCCGAAACCTCGATTTTCCCCGCCCTGCTGCCGATGATCCCCGGCATGTACGCCTACCGGGCTTTCGGCGGACTGCTCATGTGCCTGCTCAACGGCTCGGAGGCCAATTTCGAACACTATTTCTACCTCTTCGCCTCCAACGGAATCACCTGCCTGTTCATCCTCCTGGCCATGGCCATCGGCGCCACGGCCCCCATATTCCTGTTCAAGAAAATATCCTTCCAAGCAACCAGATAAATAATGAAAACCATAGAGATTCCCAACCTCGAAGCCGTGCCTGAGGCCGCCCGTCAATTCGTGGCCGACATGGGCGATAACACCGTCTTCGCCTTCTACGGCGACATGGGCGCCGGCAAAACCACCTTCATCAACGCTCTGTGCAAGGAGCTTGGCGTGGACCCCGAAGAGACGGCCTCTCCCACCTTCGCGCTCATCAACGAGTACCGCTCCGACACCACCGCCGAACTCATAAACCACTTCGATTTCTACCGCATCGAATCGCTCGAAGAAGCGCTGGACCTCGGCATCGAGGACTACTTCGACTCCGGCTCCATCTGCCTCATTGAGTGGCCCGAACGAATCGCCGCCGCCCTGCCGGAGGACACCGTCACCGTCCGCCTCACGGTCAACGACGACGATTCCCGCACTCTCACCTACAATGCCTGAGCTCACCCGCATAGTCGACAGCTGCACCAGCACCAACACGCTGCTCAAGGCCGAGGCCGATGCTCCCCACGGCCTGCTCATCGCCGCCCGCGAGCAGACTGCGGGCCGCGGCCAGCGGGGAAACACGTGGGAGTCCGAACCGGGGGCTAACCTCACCTTCTCCATGCTCCTGCGGGCACCCCTGCCCGCCAGGCGGCAGTTCGAGCTCTCGATGCTGGTGTCGCTGGCGGTGGTGCGATTCGTGGACGAGCTCATCGCCCCGCTGAAGGCCGAAATCAAGTGGCCCAACGACATTTATGTAGGCGACCGCAAAATCTGCGGCATACTCATCGAGCACTCCCTCGCCGGGGCGATGCTGGACCGCTCCATTGCCGGCATCGGCATCAACCTCAACCAGGAGCGCTTCCTCTCCGATGCGCCCAACCCGGTGTCGGTGGTGCAACTCACCGGGCGCAAGGTCGACATTTACGCCGCCCTCGAACGCGTAGGCGACCTCCTGCGCAGCGAGGTGGACAGCTATTTGGCCGACCCGGACCCCGACGCACTCCACGCCCGCTACATGGCCTGCCTCTGGCGCCGGACGGGCACCCACCCGTTCCGCACACCGGACGGCGCCCCGTTCCACGCCTCCATCGTCGACGTGGGGCTCGACGGAATGCTCCGGCTCTCCAACGGCAACTCTTTCGCCTTCAAGGAAATACAATTCATCCTCTGACACCCTATGCCTCTGACTGAAAAGCAACAGCAATACCTCGCGGCCCTGGCCGCCGCCGACCATATAAGCATCCTGTTCGTGTGCCTGGGAAATATCTGCCGCTCCCCGGCGGCCGAGGGCGTTTTCCAAGCCATTGTGGATGAGCATCACGCCGGGAACCGGTTCACCGTTGACTCCGCCGGCACGGGCAACTACCACATCGGCGAACTCCCCGACCAGCGCATGCGCATCCACGCACGCCGCCGCGGCTACGACCTCACCCACCGCTGCCGCCAGGTCCATGAGTCCGACTTCGCCGATTTCGACCTCATCATCCCCATGGACGCCTCCAACGAGCGCAACCTCCACCGCATGTGCCCCACAGCCGACGACGAATATAAAATCATTCCCATGGCTGCATTTATCGACCTGGCCATGCGCTACGACTACGTCCCCGACCCCTACTACGAGGGCGCCGAAGGCTTCGAACTCGTCCTTGACCTCCTCCAGAACGGCTGTACAAACCTCTATAACCTCCTAACCCCATAACCCATGCGCCTTCTATCCTTTCTTGCAGCATGTTGCCTGTCGCTAAGCGTCTCGGCACAGTGGCAAATCATCAAAACGCCCGAACCCGCCCGCCCCGAAGGCCGGACCGACATGGTTGGCTTCCGCGCCGAGCCCATGGACAGCGTCCGCGTGGGCTTCATCGGCGTGGGCATGCGCGGCACCAGNGCCGTNCANCGNTTCACNCANCTTGACAANGTCANCATCAAAGCCATCAGCGATAAACACGAGGACCGCGCACTCAAAAGTGTAGCCAACGTAACCAANGCAGGCCTACCGGCCCCCGACATCTACACCGGCGACGACGGCTGGAAAGCCCTCTGCGAACGCCCCGACATCGACCTGGTGTACATCTGCACCGACTGGGTCAACCACGTGCCCATGGCCGTCTACGCCATGGAGCATGGCAAACACGTGGCCCTCGAAGTGCCCGCAGCCACATCGCTCGAGGAATGCTGGCAGCTGGTGGACACATCCGAGAAAACNCGNCGCCACTGCATGATGCTCGAAAACTGCGTCTACGATTTCTTCGAACTCACCACGCTCAACATGGCTCAGCAGGGGCTCTTCGGCGACATCCTTCACGTCGAAGGCTCGTACATCCACAACCTCCAGCCCTTCTGGCATGAGTACGAGGGCAACTGGCGCCTGGACTTCAACGAGAAGCACCGCGGCGACGTCTACGCAACCCACGGCATGGGTCCGGCCGCACAGCTGGTCAACCTCCACCGCGGCAACCGTATGCTCTACCTGACGGCCATGGAATCCAAGCCCCTCACCGGCCCCAAAATCGTCGAGCAGCTCGAAGGCCGCCCCGCACCCGACTTCCAAAATGCCGACCACACCATGACCATGATACAGACCGCTACCGGCCAGACCATGCACATCCAGCACGACGTCATGAACCCGCGCCCCTACTCGCGCATGTACCAGCTCNCCGGCACCAAGGGCTTCGCCAACAAATACCCCGTCGAGGGCTTCTGCTTCGAGCAGGTGCAGGAGTTCGAGGGTATGCCCGACCATGAGGACCTCTCGTCACATGCCTTCGTGCCCGACTCAATCCGCGACGCCATGCTCGCCCATTACCGCCACCCGATCCATCAGGAAATGGAAGAGACGGCNCGNAAGGTCGGCGGCCACGGCGGCATGGACTTCATCATGGACTACCGCCTCATCTATTGCCTACTCAACGGCCTGCCCCTCGACCAGGACGTCTACGACGCCGCCGAGTGGAGCTGTCTGGGCGAACTNTCGCGTATTTCCATCGAGAATAACTCGGCTCCCGTCGAGGTTCCCGACTTCACCCGCGGGGCCTGGAACCGCCTCAAGGGCTATCACCACTATATGAAGGGCGAGTAGGATGACACCGCAGGACAAACTCACCCGACTGGCCACGGCGCCNGTGGGCCGNCTCCTTTGGGAGTACAGCCTCCCGGCGGTGGTGGGCATGCTCGTAATGGCGCTCTACAACATCGTCGACCGCATTTTCATCGGCCAGTACGAGGGTGTGCAGGCACTCGCGGGCCTTACCATCACCTTCCCGCTCATGAACCTGGCCACAGCCGTGGGCGTCCTCGTGGGTGTGGGCGCCTCGTCGCGGGTGTCCATCGCCCTGGGCGCGAATAACCCCGACGAAGCCAATGTCCTGCTCGGAAACGCCGCATCGCTCACTATCATCAACGCCGGACTCTACATCCTCGCATTNGCCGTGTTCATGGACCCGCTGCTGAGGGCCTTCGGCGCCGACGAAACCACCATCCTCTACGCCCGCAGCTACATGATGCCGGTCCTGCCGGGGCTGCTCCTGACCAACTTCGCATTCTCGCTCAACAACGTGATGCGCGCCTCGGGCTATCCCGGCCGCGCCATGACCACGATGATTATCGGCGCCGTGGTAAATGTGGTCCTTGACCCCTTCTTCATCAGCCGCTGGGGCATCACGGGNGCCGCAGTCGCAACCGACATTGCCATGGGGGCTTCGGCTCTGTTCGTGGCCTGGCACTTTTGCGGACGCACNCCGGTGGTAAGGTTCATCGTGCGCAATTTTNCCCTCCGCTGGAAGGTGTTCCTGTCCATTATTTCCATCGGCGCCGCNCCGGCCATCGTCAACGCAGCCGCCAGCGGAATCAATGCCATCGTCAACAAAACCCTCGCNTCNTACGGCACGCACTANGACCTGGCNGCCGCCGGTATCTTCGTCACCTTCACCTCCCTGGCCGTGACCATTGTCCTGGGCATATGTCAGGGCATGCAGCCCGTGGTGGGCTACAACTTCGGCGCCGGACAGCTCCACCGCCTGCGCCGCACCTACTGGCTCGCCGTGGGCGTCTCAACCTTGCTCACCACCGCCGCTACGGTCGTGGGCATGTGGGTGCCCGAGCAGGTGGGCCACCTCTTCACCGACGACCCCGCCCTGGCCCCATANGTGGCAGCGGCCCTGCGCGGAGCNATGTGGGCTTTCCCGCTGGTAGGATTCCAAATCATTTCAACCACCTTCTTCCAGAGCCTCGGACGCGCACTCGAGAGCATAATCGTCAGCTTCCTGCGTCAGGTCATCTTCCTGGTTCCTCTGTTGCTGATTCTCCCCCGCTACATGGGNCTCAACGGCGNGTGGACCTCCTNCCCNCTGTCCGACCTCNCCGCAACCCTCATCACCNCCATCCTCANCTTCCTCACCCTCCGCNCACTGNGTAAANCAAAATGAAAAAAGAGGACTACATAAAGAAAAACCGCGAGTGGCTCGCCGCAAAGGCGCAGGAGCCCGGCGTTATGCCGTTAGACAAAGGCATATATTATAAGGTGCTCCACAGCGGCAGCCCCGATGCTCCGCGGCCCAACCGCAACAGCGTGGTCATTGTTCACTACACCGGCACACTCATCAACGGCAAACGCTTCGACTCCAGCCTCGGCGGCCCGGCGCCGGCTATGCGACTGCGGGAACTCATTCAGGGTTGGCAAATCGCACTCCAGAACATGCGCGTGGGCGACAAATGGGAAATTTACCTCCCTGCCGAAATGGGCTACGGACGGCAAAGCATACCCGGAATCCCCGGCTCGTCAACCCTCGTCTTCACCATCGACCTCAAAGGCATCGCCTGACTACGCCGACCCACTCGCCACAAAGCTGCATCTTGTCAAAATGACGATTTGTCAAGTTGACAGCTGGTCAATCTGTCATGTTGTCAATTTGTCAAAATGTCAATTTGACAGATAGATAAACTAAATCCCGGTTAGCACCTTCCGGCACGCCTGCAGGGTGCGGCCGTCGGCGTCCAGCTGCGGATTGTACTCCACAAAATCCACCGCCCGCACAAGGCCCGTGGCCATGATGCCGCGCACCAGCTCCTCGGCGCACNCCGCGCTTATACCGCCGGCCTCCGGGACACCCGTGGCAGGCGCGACGGCGGGGTCGAGCACGTCGATGTCGATGCTCAGGTGGATATTGCGGATGCCCTTTCGGCGCACCAGCTCGCGCACTCGCTCAAGCGCCGCTCGGGGTCCTGTGGCACGCAGTTCGTCGGAATGTATGTGATTGATACTCAAGGCGTCGATAAACTCCTGCTCGCCGGGGTCGATNCTTCGCGCGCCCAGCAGAAGGATGTGGTCCGCGGCGATAGGTCGCTGCAACTTCCGGCGCAAACGTGGGTCCCCTTCTCCGAAAACCGCCGAAAGTACCGTGCCGTGGACGTTCCCTGTGGGCGAGGTCGCCGCCGTGTTCATGTCAGCATGCGCGTCCAGCCACACAATCAGCAGGTCGTCGAGAACATTGGCGGCAGCGGTGGCCGTTCCGATGCCCAGGGCATGGTCGCCCCCTATGGTCAGCGGCACCAACCCTCGCCTGAGCGCATCCATGCCGGCGTCGCACACCCGCCCGGCCACATCAGCCACGGCTTCAACCCACTTCATCTTTTCTCCGGCATGATATTTTGCCCCGCAAGTGCGCTCCGAAATTTCCGTTGTTGAACTGACTGTATGCCCGTTGGCGTTGAGAATTTCGAGCACATGCGGCTCCAGCACCGACGGTCCCAGCTCCACGCCCGGACAGTCGGCACCGTAATGCAAGGCCACATTTATCAGCGCAAAATCCATATTCCCTGCAAATATAAGCAATTTTCCCTTATCTGCGCCAATGAAATGTATATGCTTTATGCTATAAAAAGGTTATCTTTGCAGAGAAAATGGAACATATCGAACTACGACCGGCCATCGACGCCGACATAGACACAGCCCTGAGCATATGCTCCGACGCCCGCGCCTTCCAGCGCAGCAGCGGCTTCGTCCAGTGGGCCGACGGCTACCCCTCCCGCGACGTCATCGCCCGCGACGTCGCCCTTGCCCGCGGCTACATGATCGTCGTCGACGGTCGCACACTGGGCTACTGCGTCATCGACCCCGCCGGCGACCCCGAGTACGACCGCTACCCGGAGCTCTGGGCCATCACCGGGCCATACGCCGCAGTCCACCGCCTCGCCTTCCGCGCCGAAGCCCGCGGCAGAGGCCTGGCTGAGAGAGTCTTCGCAATCATTGAAGACATGCTCCGCCGCCGGGGCATCTGCGCCATCAAGGTCGACACGGGGCTGCAAAACCGACGTATGCACCGCCTCATGGACGCCCTCGCCTTCACCCCCCGCGGCCCCCACACCTTCTCCTGGGGCCCCCGCCTCACCTTCGAAAAGCCAGTGACCTGTCCGGGTTATCGGCCGNGCTCGGCCGATAACTGAGCGCGAAAAAAAGCTGCGCCGGGGTGGGTGCAGCTTGTGGGTGTTATGAGTGTTGGAATTTAGAATTCGTCGCTCTTGGTGGCTTGATGATCTTTGATTTTCTGCTCCAGCAGGTCGGCCTGCTGAACGCCTACAGCGCGCCAGATGGCTTCGCCGTTCTTGAACATAATNAGGGTCGGAACTGACTGNACGCGGTACTGCNCGGCAAGTTCNTGGTTCTGGTCGATATCTACCTTGAGGATATTGGCGCTGTCGCCTACACGTTTCTTAACTTCCTCCAGGANAGGGGCTTGTACTTTGCAGGGGCCACACCATGTGGCAAAGAAGTCCANCAGGGTGGGTTTGTTTTCTTGAATNAGTTTGTTGAAATCGCTCATAATATTGGCTTTTATGTTAGTTTGATATTCTAACACCCGCCGGGCGCCAAAAGTTCATACCACCACATAACAAGCCCCCTCGAACCGGTCGAGAGGGCCAATAAGTTCACAAAAGCAGGCGGCTTANGCCAGGGCCAGAATCAGCGNCTGGGCCGCCACCACGCGGAGGAACATCGTGAGCGGGTACACGGTCNAATNGGNTACGGCCGGGGCGTNGTTGNCGGTTGNGNTGTTGGAGTAGGCCAGCGCAGGGGGGTCGGTGTATGAGCCGCTCATAAGGCCCATGATGGTGAGGTAGTTGATGCGGTCGCGTCCGCGGGCTATGCAGCCGGCTATTATCAGGGGCACAACGGTGATGACGAAGCCCCAGATTACCCACCACATACCGGTTTCGTTGAACACCGAGTCGGCGAAGGTGGCTCCGGCGCCGATACCTACCGAGGCAAGGAAGAGGCATATTCCCAGTTCCCGCAGCAGCAGCGATGCCGAGCTCGAGGTGTAGGTCACCAGCTTGGCCTTGTAGCCGAAGCGGCTTATCAGGATTGCCACAACCAGCGGACCGCCGGCGAGGCCCAGCTTCATGCCGTAGCCTACGTTGATCGAGCCCANGATGATACCGAGCACGATGCCCACAAAGATGGTGATGAGGTTGGGCTGGTTGAGGCGCTTCATAGAGTTGCCCAGGCGCGCGGCCAGGCGGTCGATATCCTCCAGGTTGCCGACGACGGTGATGCGGTCGCCCATCTGGAGGCGCAANCCCGGGGAGGCCAGCAGGTCCACGCCCGCGCGGTTTACGCGTGTGGCGTTCAGCTGGTAGCCGTTATGCAGGCGGAGCGAACCTAACGCAACGCCGTTGAACTTGCTCTGTGTCACAACGATGCGGCGGGAATAGACAGGCGTCGGAACCGACTCCCAGTCAACCGTGTCCTCCGGCCCAATCACCGCCTTNAAGCGGTCGGCATCCTGNGCCGAGCACACTATCAGCATCTGGTCGCCGGTGTGAATCTGCGTCGAACTCTTCGGGATGGTAATCTTTCCTTCAGCATCCATCAGTCGCGAAACCACGAAGTTGGCATTCAGGATGTCGTGCAGCTCAAGCATCGTCTTGCCGTCAACGAGCTCGTTGGTAACCTTAACGGTGAGCATGTATGGCTTCAGATGGGAATCCTCCTGCTCGGCCTCGATTTGCTTGATTTCGTCGTCGGTCTTGATGCGGAAAATAAACTTCACCACGAACATCGACACGATAATACCCACAACGCCAAGGGGATAGGCNGCAGCATATCCGTTGGCCATCAGGTTGGCTTGCGCGCCTCCGTCGGCCAGCTGCGACACTGCCTGCTGCGCNGCCGCAAGGCCCGGCGTGTTNGTCACCGCGCCGCTCATCACGCCCACCAGCGCCGAAATGTCGTGCACATTGCCGAAATAATACACCAGCAGCACAATGACTACGTTGAGCGCGATGGTCAGCACCGCCAGGCCGTTGAGTGTCACGCCGCCCTTCTTGAACGACGAGAAGAAACCCGGGCCTACCTGCAGACCGATTGAGAAGATGAACAGAATCAGGCCGAACTCGCGCACGAACTTCAGAATCTCTGAATTGACCGTGTAGCCGAAGTGGCCCAGCAGAATTCCCACAAACAGCACGAAAGTGACGCCCAGCGACACGCCTCCGATTTTCATTTTCCCGATAAAAATACCCGCCGCAATCACGAAAGAGTACAGCAGAATCGTCGACGCAATCGAAGTATGACCGGGCAACAGCAGCTCACTGAAAATTTCCATAAACAATCTTGGTTTTAAGCCGCAAAGTTACAAAAAAAATCCCAGCCCGCAAAATCCCGCGCACGGGTTGTGTTTTTGCGGGCTCAAGGCCGCTTCCGGAACCCACGGAGCGCCCTCAGGGGAGCTTCATTCCCGGGTGGTGCCGTCGCGTTCGGCAATGATGTCGGCAGTGGAGACGATGTAATCGTAAGTGGGATAGTGCATGGTGCGGGAGTCGAAATAGCCGCCGGTGACTTTTTCGAATTCAGCAATCACCCAATCGTAAGCCTCCTCGCGCGTTTTGAACACTTTCTGGTCGTCGGTGAACACGTGAGCATCCGTGAGGGTGTAGTTGGCCAGGCACATTGTGGTACCTTCAGCAAGATTGGCGCCCCGCAAAAAAGTCGTCTCGACGCCCAGCTTGAGATTCGTGCCGGAGGCTCCGACGATGGAGGTTGCGCGGTAGCCGAAGTTGAGGCGTCGCGCGGCGGCATCGAAGCTGATGGGACGTTCGATGAAAGTTTGCACCTCGCGGCCGGAGCGGTAGTTGATAGCTACGATGGCACGGTTATAGTAGGGCACCGGGCCAAACAAAGGATAGTCAATAGAGAAAGGCTCAATATATTTACCATCCTGCACATAGAAAGTTGGTGGAGCGGGGATGGGCCCCCCGACCATATATTCGGGATAATCCTCCCACACGGTTTCGGAGTTCATTTTCTGATAGTTGGCATAGCTGCCGGGGGTGCAGACGAAGGATTCGGTGGTGAAGCGGTTGAGGGTGTTCAGGTCCAGTTCGCCGAATTCAAGCACATGGTGACTGTTCATGCCACCGAGGTTTTTAGGCTCGTCGGACGACGAACAAGCCGCCAGGACAACAGCCAGGACAAACACCGAAAGATAAATGAGCTTTTTCATAGACGCAAGGTATTAGCATTTGACGCCCAAAGATAAACATTAATTCCGTACCCACCAAATATTTAAACGAAAATTTCGGTGCCTCCCCGGGGAGAGCGCCGTGGAGCTCCCGGNCGCCACAACAGGGCNCCACGGTTCTACCATCCGGGTAAAGATTGCGCACGGAGGCCACGGAGCCACGGAGTGANAGAGAAAAGGGAGCGAGAGAACGTCCGTCACGACGTTGACTTCATGTAATCCCTTGTACCCGCAATTATGAATTGTGCACCGAAGTTTGCTCGGTTGGCGATTTTTGATTATTTTTGTGGACGTAATGGAAAATAAAGTTCAACAGGCCAAACTCCGGTTTGGAATCGTAGGGAACGCTCCGGCGCTGCAGGCGGCCGTGGAGCGCGCTATCCGCGTGGCCCCTATCGACCTGTCGGTGCTCGTCACGGGCGAGAGCGGTACCGGCAAGGAGTTCTTTCCGCAAATTATCCATGCCTACAGTCCCCGCAAGCATGCAAAATATATTGCCGTGAACTGCGGCGCAATCCCCGAGGGAACCATCGACTCGGAACTCTTCGGCCACGAAAAGGGAGCCTTCACGGGCGCCGTCGACTCACGCAAGGGCTACTTCGAGGAGGCCAACGGGGGCACGATTTTCCTCGACGAAGTGGCCGAACTGCCCCTGACCACCCAGGCGCGCCTGCTGCGCGTGCTCGAAACCGGCGAATTCCTCAAGGTGGGCTCGTCGGTGGTGCAGAAAACCAATATCCGCGTGGTGGCCGCAACCAATGTCGACCTGCTTCAGGCCGTGGCCGACGGAAAGTTCCGCGAGGACCTCTACTACCGCCTCTCCACGGTGCAGATACACATCCCGCCNCTGCGCGACCGCGGGAACGACATCCGCCTGCTGGCGCGCAAATTNGCCGCCGACTTTGCCGAGCGCTACCGTATGCCCGCCATCACTTTCTCGGACGACGCCCTGGCCGACATGCGCCACTACCGCTGGCCCGGCAATGTGCGCCAGCTCAAAAACGTTGTGGACCAGATGGAACTTTTTGAGTCGGACCACGAAATCACGCCGGAAATACTGCGCTCGTACCTGCCGGCCATCACCACCTCCTACATCCCGGCCCGCGGCGCCGAAGCCCATAGCTACGAACGGGAGCGGGAGATGCTCCTGAGCATGATTCTGAACCTCCAGAAGCGTGTCGACCACCTCCAGGAGGCCCTCGGGGCCAACGACACGCCGCCCATCCCCAAGGCAAACATCCTCGACGACCGCGCCGACCACGCCGGAGCCCTGGTCCATGTGCCCAAAGCTGCCGCCGACCCCGACTGCTCCGAGGCCGAGTACACCGAGCTCCCCTCCCAGGCCCCCGACTCCGGCGACGAGCCCGCCACGCTCGAGGACACCGAGCGCGAGCTTATCCGCGCCGCCCTCGACCGCAACGACGGTCGGCGCAAAGCCGCCGCAAAGGAGCTCAACATCTCCGAGCGAACCCTTTACCGCAAAATCAAGGAGTATGGTTTCGAATAAAATCCGCCTCGCAGTAGCCCTCGCAGCCGTAGCACTCCTTGCGGCCGCATGCCGCATAAGCTATAAGTTCAACGGCTCGGCTCTGGACTACAATATATATAAGACCGTCCATGTGGGCGAATTCCCCATCCGCGCCGCCCTGGTGTACCCGCCCCTGCAGAGCGTGTTTGAAAACGAGCTCCTGAACTACATCGACCGCAACACCCGCCTGCAGACCACCGACGGCCTCTCCGACCTCACCATCGAGGGCGAAATCACCGGCTACAGCCTTTCGCCCCAGGCCGTGACGGAGGACGCCTACGCATCGATGACGCGCCTCACCATCACCGTGCGCGTAAAATACACCGACAGCAAGCAGGAGAACAAGGACTCCGACCAGAGCTTCAGCGCCTACCGCGACTTCCCCAGCTCCGAGATGCTCACCGATGTGCAGGACCAGCTCTGTGAAGAAATATCCAAAGAACTCGTAGAACTCATATTCAACTCGACCCTGGGCGACTGGTAACCATGACCACCGACGAACTGAAGAACCTCATCGCGCGCCTGCGCACCGCCGCGGCCCCCCTGCCGGAGGCCGACGCCGAGGCTCTGCGCGCCGCCATCGGGGAGTATCCCTACTTCCCGGCGCTGAGGATTCTCATGCTCAAGTGCGGCGAGCCGACGGCAGCCATGCGCCAGGCGGCTGCCCTGGAGGCGACGTCCGACCGCGTCATGGCCGCTGCCGCACAGGGGTCCGGGCGGGCCGACTTCTACCCCGCCGCACCCCCGGCCGAAAGCGTGCCCACCGAGGACGTCATCGACCGCTTCCTCAGCACCTACGGCAACCTGTCGCCCGACGAAGAGGCGCAGCTGGAAAAGATGATTCTCAACCCCACGCCCGACTATGGCGAGGTGCTCGCACGCGAAGAGCAGGAGAACCTCCCGAGCCCCGACGAAGCCACCGACCCCGACTCCCAGGAGGCGCGCCTGAACGCGTTCATCCTCGCCCAGCATCCGGCGGCAAAACCCGTCGGACCGGTGGCCGGAGAGCCCGCCGAGCCCGAAACCCCGCCCGCTCCCGTTGCCCGCCCCAAACACTCCGACGACACCCCGCTTTCCGAAAGTCTGGCCCTCCTTTTCATAAAAAGAGGCAGATATGNGCGCGCTTANGAGATTATTTCGGGATTATCCTTGAAATTTCCAAAAAAAAGTGNTTACTTTGNAGACCAATTGCGNTTCTTGCAAATTTTGATTAAAAACCAGCGGCTCTCCGAGGGTCAAAACCCCGACGGCCGCACTGAATAACAACAACAAACTATGTACACTATCGTCATTGTCCTCACAGTGATTGTTGCCATCCTTCTGATCGGCATCGTCCTCATCCAGAAGTCGAAAGGCGGCGGCCTCTCCTCCCAGTTCGGCGGCGCCGGCGCTGTGATGGGCGTACGCCAGACCAACANCTTCCNGGAGAAGACCACCTGGACCCTGATTGCATGCCTGTTCGTGCTGTCGGTCATCTCCGCCTTCACCATGCCCCGCAACAACGGCGGCACCCAGCTGCGCACCCAGCCCGTTGAAGCTCCCGCTACCGTAGAGTTCCCCGCCGGCCAGTTCGACAGCCCCGTGACCATCCCCGCCGAGGCTCCTGTCGCTGAAGCTCCCGCTGCCGAAGCTCCCGCTGCTCCCGCCGGCGAATAAGGCCCGCAACCACATAACTCTTCACCCCATGGAGGCTCACGCTTCCGTGGGGATATTACGTATAACCAAACTTCTGCCCATAATAAAGTTTAAGAATTGGTTTTCCTGGTCCAAAACCTAAAGTTTAAGAATAAGTTTGCCGAGTCTAAAGCCTAAAACCTAAAGCCTAAAGCCTATAACCTTAAACCTTAAACTTTAAACCACTACCCCATGCAACGAAGCGATTTCGAAATAATGGCCCCCGTGGGCTCCTTCGAGAGCCTCCATGCCGCCGTAGATGCCGGTGCCGACTCAATCTACTTCGGCGTCGAGGGCCTCAACATGCGCTCGCGCTCCAGCGCCAACTTCACCCTGGACGACCTGCGCGCCATAGCCGCATTCTGCACCGAGCACGGCGTCAAGACCTACCTCACCGTCAACACCATCATCTACGATTCGGAGATGGACAAGCTGCGCGCCATCGTCGCCGCCGCCAAGGAGGCCGGCATCTCCGCTATCATCGCCAGCGACATCGCCGCCATCATGGCTTGCCGCGAGGCCGGCGTCGAAGTGCACATCTCAACTCAGTGCAACNTCTCNANCCTNGAGGCCGTGCGNTTCTACGCACAGTTCGCCNACGTGATGGTGCTCGCCCGCGAGCTGAACATGGAGCAGGTCAGGAGCATCTACGACGCAATTGCAGCTGAAAACATCTGCGGCCCCGCCGGGAAGCCCGTGCGCCTGGAGATGTTCTGCCACGGCGCCCTCTGCATGGCCGTNNNCGGCAANTGCTACATGAGCCTCCACCAGATGAACTCCAGCGCCAACCGNGGCGCCTGCACCCAGATCTGCCGCCGCAGCTACGCCGTCACCGACCTCGAAACCGGCGACGAACTCACCGTGGAGAACAAGTACATCATGTCGCCTAAGGACCTGAAAACCATCCACTTCCTCGACCGCATGATTGATGCCGGGGTGCGTGTGTTCAAAATCGAAGGCCGCGCCCGTGGCCCAGAGTACGTGTCCATCGCCGTGCGGGCCTATTCCGAAGCTATCGACGCCATCATAGCCGGCACATACAACGCCGAGGCCGTCGCACGTTGGGACGAGCAACTCGCGAAAATTTTCAACCGCGGCTTCTGGGACGGCTACTACCTCGGCCAGCGCCTGGGCGAGTGGAGCGGCAAGTACGGCTCCTCGGCCACGCGTGTGAAGCAGTATGTGGCCAAGGGCGTGAAGTATTTTTCCAAGCTGGGCGTGGGCGAATTTTTCATGGAAGGTCCCGAACTCTGCGTCGGCGACGAAGTGGTCATCACCGGCCCCACCACGGGCGCACTCATCGTCAAGGTCGAGGACATACGCGTGGACAACCGGAGCGTCGAGCGCGCCGTCAAAGGCGACGCATTCTCCATCGCCGTCCCCGCCAAAATCCGCCCCGCCGACCGCCTCTACCGCTGGCTCCCCACCGGCATTCAGTAATATTAGCATCGGTGTTAATCTGATTAATCCCGATTAATCTCGATAAATCCTGATTAATCCCGATAAATCCTGATTATTTCAAATTAATCAAGCCGTTAGGCCAGCAGGAGCACCAGCACGATGCCGAAAATAATCAGGACTGTGTTGGACACGGCGTAGGTGATGGTGTAGCCGATGGCCGGAACCGTGCTCCCGAGCCGCTCCTGGATGGCACCCAGGCCGGCNGTGGTCTTGCGCGCACCCGCACAGCAACCGAGCGCAATGGCCGGGTGGAATTTGAACACCTTGTAGCTCAGCCACAGGCCGATGAAGAGCGGAATGAGCGTCACCGCCAGGCCTCCGACAAAGATTTTCGGCCCCACGGCCATGAAGGAGTCCACGAACGTCGGACCCGACGCAATGCCGATCACGGCGATATAGAGGTTCAGTCCCAGGTTGTTGAACACCCACAGCGATGCCTTGGGGATTGCGCCGTAGACAGGGCGCTTCGAGCGTAACCAGCCCAGAATCAGACCCATAACCAATGCGCCTCCGCTTGTGCCGAGGCTGACGGAAACATTGCCGATTTTCACCGCCAGGCAGCCCAACAGGCCGCCTAAGAGCACGCCCAGGCCAACGAACACGAAGTCGGTGGCCAGCGTGGGCTTGTCGGCGTACCCTAACGCACCGGATGCTGTGTCCACGTATTTCTTACGGCCTACCAGCTCCAGCACATCGCCCGCCTCAACTGTCACATCCTTGGCCGGACGAACCACGCGGCCGTCGCGACGGATGCGCTTGATTTCGACGCCGTACATATACTCATTTTCAACCAGTTGCGGCACCGTCACGCCGCCATGGCCTTTGCTTACAGTCACTTCGACATCCTCCACGGGGAAGGTGAGGATGCCGATGCCGGCCACTTCCTCGCCCAGCCATGCATTGTCGCCCACGATAAATTCGCGTCGACCCGACACCACGATGATGTCGCCCGGCTGAACCACCGAATCCTTCGTTGCGTCGCTCACCGACCCATCGGCGGCCTTGATGCGTTCCACCAGCAGGCGACGGCCCGACTCCTCGAAGCGCGTCTGGATTTCCTCCACGGTGTGCGGGGCAGTCATCCACGAGCCGTTTACGCGGAAAGCGCGGAAGGCCACCGGGCGGCAGGCGTCGAAGAAAGCGGGGTCGTCGGTCGGACCACCTTGCGAAATGTTGCTCTCGTACTCATGCGTGAGGCGTTTCACCTTCTCCAGGCCACCCATCATCCACGGGCCGATGTAGCCTATGAGCCACACGGCTCCAAGGGTACCGAACACGTAAGTCATTGCGTAGCAGACGGGTATAGCGTCCACCATAGCCTTGATGCGGTCAGGTTCCGCCGTTAAGCCCCCGATGGTATCCTCAGCCGCGCCAACCACCGGGGAAGCCGTCGAGGCCCCCGCCATCATGCCCGCCGCCTGGCCGGCGTCCAGGCCCAGCCATAGGGCCATCAGCCACGACATGCCCAGTATCATCACGCACATAACCAGCGCGAAAAGCACCTGCTTGAGGCCGTCGCCCTTCATTGCCTTGAAGAACTGCGGACCCACGCTGTAGCCGATGCAGAACAGGAAGAGCATGAACGAGAACGTTTTGAGCGGACCGCCAACATTTATGTTCATCTGGCCCACCAGCACCCCGACAATAAGCACGGACGTGACTGTTCCGAGGGAGAACCCCTTGAATTTAATGCGCCCAATCAGGAAGCCGAGTCCGATTGTCAAAAACACGGCCAGGGCCGGATTATGCCGAAAANTTTCTNATAACCACATTATAAGCAAATTAATCAGATGTAAATTCAATTCGTAGCGATGGCGCCCCCCAAGGCACACACCTACATATAATATAACGCCCACCGGCCCCCGATTGTTCTCCGTCGCACCCCCTCCATGCTTTCGCCCTTAGGCCGCACCGGACGTGCGTCTCTACGGCGTTGACTGCCAGTGCGTTGCTACCAGCCAATCCACCTCTATGGGCTTTGCGGTCTCTGCGGGATGTTTTGCACGCGGGATTTATCGAGATTAATCTCGATTTTTATGGCGTGACACCAATTATGCATTATGAATTATGCATTAGAGGAGGGTTGCCTGGCGGGCGAGGAAGCGGTGGCCCAGGCGGCAGTAGAGGCACTTGCGGGGCAGGCAGTACTCGCGCCGGAGCTGGATGAGGGCCTGGGAGGTGAAGGCGTCGGGGCATTGGACGCCGGCGGCGCGGAAAAGGCGCACGATGTTGTTGCGCTCCGCCGGGAGCGTTTCGAGCATCGAAAGGGCGCGCTCGTGCATCTCGTCGCTGCCGTANATCTCGCTGNAAGCGTTAAGCATCGGCACCACCACGTTGATTACCAGCACGTTGAGCGAGTCGGTGCTGAAAGCACGCGTCTGGCCGCCGGAGCGTCCGGGGCCGAAGTTGACGTGTCCGGCCCAGAAGCCGCTGAGAACGACGTCGAAGAGCTCGCGGGCCTGGTCGACGCTGCGGATATAGAACATGCGGTCGGCGGCTTCGAAGCCTGCGCCGACTATTGCCGCCAGGGCGCCCAAGCGACGGTGGGGGAAGTTCTGCGGACGCATACGCGCCATCTTCCACCCAAGCGCGGCCGGCGCCTTGAGGCCGAACTTCGACGCCATGAAGTCGTACTCCTGCCGCAACCGCTCCAGGTAGGCCGCGGCCTCAGGGTCGGCGGCGTCCNCGCTCAGCAATCCTGCCTGCCCGAAGAGGATGGCCTCAAGGGCCAAGGGGTTGTCGCGATGCTTCATCAGGACCGCCGGCGGGATGGACAGGGCCAGGCGCTCGAAGGGGTCGCTGTTGAGGCCGAAGCCAAGCGCACGCGCCAGCGTCACGAAAATCACGGCCTGCCAGTCGCCCTCGAGGCGCTCGTAGAGGCTGCGGATGCGGTCGCTCTTGGCGAAGATGCGCTCGTGGGCCAGGGCCGTGAGCCAGCTGTGGAGATGGATGNGCTCAACGTCTGGAAGAAATTTCGCACAGGGGAGGTCGGCCGTAGGGTCGTTGACCATCGCGTCGTAGCGGTCGCGGAAGTCGGCCGCACAGGGCATCACGAGCTGGGGTATAATCTCGCCGTCGGGGCGGGCGATGCGGCCGTCGGAGTGCTGCACCACGTGGAGCACCACCGAGTCGTAGGCGGGGTCGGAGTCGTGGCCATGGCGGTGCCAGTCGGTGGCGCGTACATGAATTTCGATGTTGCCCACCCACATGCGCGAGCCTATGCGCACCTTGGCGTTGAAAAAGTCGGGCCCGGCGTTNGTGTTGAGCAAGCCGGGGTCGATGACGGTGACGGCATTACCGTCGACATCGCGCATGGAGCCGGGCACCCACAGGCGGTGTTGCCACACATACTGCATGAGCCGTTCCATGGCGCGCGAATCAGAGGTTCTTGAGCTCGACCATGCGGGCGAGGTACTTGCCTATGATGTCGAATTCGAGGTTGACGCGGCTGCCCACCTTGATGTCCTTGAAGTTGGTGTGCTCGAAGGTGTAGGGGATGATTGCGACGCGGAATGAGTCGGGCTCGCTGTCGCAGACGGTCAGGCTCACGCCGTTGACGGTGACGGACCCCTTCTCAACGGTCATATAACCCTTGGCGACCATTTCCGGCGTGGTGGTGTAGTCGAATTTGAAGTAGGTACTGCCGTCCACCTCGCGGATGTCGGTGCAGACGGCGGTGGTGTCCACATGTCCCTGGACGATGTGGCCGTCCAGGCGTCCGTTCATCACCATGGAGCGCTCGAGGTTCACCTGCGAGCCTTCGGTGAGGTCGCCGAGGTTGGAGCGGTCGAGGGTCTCCTGAATGGCGGTGACGTTGTAGGTCCCGTCGGGGTTTAGGCCGGTGACGGTGAGGCACACGCCGTTGTGGGCTACCGACTGGTCGATATGGAGCTCGTCGGTGAAGGGGCACTCGAGGGTGAAATCGACGTTGGTGCCGTTATGCTTGATGCCCTTGACGCGGGCGCTTGTTTCTACGATTCCTCCGAACATGGCCTAGC
>WFLX010007001.1_pt1 | contig 22717 bp, 23 predicted proteins | sample 4967041 | NCBI WGS metagenome assembly WFLX01 (sample SAMN12857096, study PRJNA449069) | gut metagenome | isolation source: stool from male and female vole | host: Microtus ochrogaster | place: USA:Florida | collected 2017
CCTTCACGCCGTCCGGCATCTGCCTGGAGAAAGAAGACAGATTAAGGATATCCGTGGCGTACTGTTCTCCGCAACTCTCCCATGTTCTATAACCACGATAAGGTCTGCGTTCTTTATAGTAGACAGCCTGTGTGCAACCACAAGCGTTGTACGTCCTTTTGACAAGCTGTCGAGAGCTTTTTGCACAGCCGCCTCCGACTGTACATCAAGCGCCGATGTCGCCTCATCTAAAAGCAGTATAGGCGAATCTTTTAAAACTGCCCGCGCTATGGAAATACGCTGTACCTGCCCACCTGACAGACGGGAGCCCCGTTCACCTGCCAGAGTATCATACATTTCCGGAAATTCTCTTATAAAACCGGATGCATATGCAGCCTCTGCAGCCATGTGAATCTCTTCTTCATCCGCCGCAGGCTTGCCCATGGCAATATTTTCTCCCACAGACACCGGAAATAAATAGGCATGCTGGGATACATAGGAAAGGCGTGCGCGCAGCGCTTCCAGATTCCAATCCTCAAGTTTAACCCCTTCAATTAGAATGCTTCCCTGCTGCGGTCGGTAAAATCCGCATAAAAGACGAAGCAAGGTGCTTTTTCCGCCTCCGCTTGCCCCCACCACGGCTACTGTGTTACCTCTGGGAACTTTAAAGCTGATACCATTCAGCACCGGAACCCCTTCCTCATAAAAAAACAACACATCCTTAAATTCTATGGCAGGAGCATCCTCCGTTCCGGATATTGTACTCCCCATGGGCTCAACAGGTGTATTTAATATTTCAAACACCCTTTCCATTGCCGCCAATGCCACCTTACTGTTAAAAACCCTATATGCAATGTCATTAATGACTTCCACCATTTTTGGCAAAAGAGCAAAAAATGCCACCAGACTTCCTATTGTCAGTCTTCCCTGTATACAAAACCATCCTCCCGCTACAAGGCAGAGTATGGAAGAAAACATACCTGACAAAATCCAAAGCGCCCGTCCTTTATACTGATTCTTATCATTACAGACTGCCATATCGGTCATTTTCTCTACGCTTTTACGATAATCTTCTAAAAGAGTATCCTGAAGAGAATAGCTTTTAACCACCTCCATGCCTCCTATGAGGTCTGCTGATGTGCTGATGACATCTGCTGCGTACTGCATATATGCCTTTGACCCCGCCTTGAATTTTGTAGTCAGTGAGGACCCAAATGGCAGACATATGATTGTGGGCACTATGGAAAGCACAAATAACGGCAAATTCAGATGCAGCAGATAGATAAAATAAAAGGTAATTAAAAAAGGATTCATAATTACAAGAATTAAATCATCTTGTACAAAACCGCTGATTCGGTTCACATCATCTGTCAGTCTGGACAGAATATCCCCGGAGCGGTTTTTCGCCATAAATTCTGCTGTCAATCCTGTAATATGATTTACCGCATCATCCTTTACCTGCCTGAGTATCTTAGTTGCCATACTTCCGGATGCATATCTTGTAATCCATGTCGAGCCAGCTCCGGCTATTAATATGCAGATACACATAAAAATAATTTGGCTTATGTTTGTTAATGTTCCTGCCTCCAATCCATCGATTACATACTTTAATAGCTNAGAACCGGCAATANCGCNGCCGGCACATAACGCTGCGGCCAGCAGGGAAAGAAGTATTAATTTTATGTGTTTACCAANATATTTTAAAANTTGTTTNAGACTTTCTTTATCTCTCATTGCTGTCATAATATTTTCCCTTTGCTCCATACTTTTTCGTCTTTGTGTCCATCATCGACTTCCACCTGTCCGATACGCNAANACTCTGAAAACTGCTCAATAANTTTCAGNGNTTCGTTACAGTANTCTTCNGGCACNGCNACTACCATGCCTATTCCCANATTANAATGATAGGAAAACACATTTTCCCCAATCATNTCNTGTTCAAAGAGGAATTGATACAAGGNCATGNCAGNAAGCGCAGACAAATCAATGCACACACCTAATCCTTCCGGTATGTTACGCCATATTCCCTTATTTAACAAGGTATTACTAATCCGAAAAGCCCCTCGTAAATAGCCTTCCTTTTGTAATGCCATGATTTCTCTCACAAATGCTGAGTTTGCTTTCATAAGCTCATCAAGAAAAAATCTATTTTCATCAATTTTGGCATGATAGAGTCCGGGGTTTTTATCCAACATTATCTTAACAAAAGGATAGTTGGTTCCATCTATGCCATCTGTCTTAATGCCAATTAAGATATCACCTTTTTCCAAACGCCTCCCTGTCAGCAATTTATCCTTGTCCTGTACTCCTACCACCGTAGCACTTACCCCGTACTCCGCCGAGGTAAAATTGACTGGTTGGGCAGCAATCTCCATTCCGGTAAATGATACATTATTTTTATCACAGATTTTCCTAAAGGACTGAGCCATAAGATAAAGTTGTTCCTGATTGTAATTTCCACAAATTACCATTGACTTTAAGACCACCGGTTTCATACCATGCTGCAGTGTGTGATTTATGGCGCTTGCCGCTGCATCCGCACAAATTTCCTGATTATATCCATACTCTTTTGCCAATTTTTCCTTCGAGCCCGGCACACAGGTAACGCAGGAATATACCGGTTCTTTCATATGAGAGGTATCTATTTGAAACATACAGATATCCGCATAATCGGCGTACAATACACTCTTGTCCTTTGAATTCAGTTTCAGTATTTCGCCTTTTAAGGTATATAACCTTTTGGTATCTAGTCCTGAAGCCTGATATAAAATACTCCTGTTTTTCCATTCATTTTCACTTAGCAACACATCAACCGTCACATTTAAGAGATTGGAAATCTCATACAGTATCTCAACTGTGGGCAGGCTTTTTCCTAACTCCCACTTTGAAACAGCCTGATAGGAAATATGCAAGAGATCAGCAAGTTCCTTTTGGGTAATGCCTTTTTCTTTTCTATAAAAAGCAATTCTTTTACCGACTTCTTCTTTGTTCAGCATATGACAGCCCGCCTTTCCATAAGCTCTAACATATTTTAAATATATCATGTCGGTTATACAGCCGCAATAATCGCTTTATAGAGTGTTTTTTGAAAAAATCAACCAGCAGTTGTGTAAAAGTGGTTGTATGGAAATCAAGAAACAAAAAGCAGGCGGGGTAAAGAAAAAGAAAGAGCAGACCGAAATACAAGATGAGCATCAAAACAAAATGAAAGCTTGATTAGTGTGCTGTATACGCGGCAGAATGAGAGGAAATATGAGAATTACTTTTCAGACAGGTGATGTTTCAGAGACAGGAAAACAGTATATAGAAAAAACGCAGACGGGTCAGACCAAAGCAGGAAAAGGCTCGGAGGCGCACCAGACCGGCGCTTATCAGGTGGACTTTTCTTCGGGAGCAGGACAGAACTTTAATGTTTCGGGCAAAGAAAAAAAGTCTTTCAGCGCTTTGCAGCAGGAAGCGGGGAATATAGATGCGGGTGTACTGCAGAATTATATGACACTCATGTCAAATATTTTGTCCGAGGAAGATTATAAAAAGCTTTCAGAAGAAGGATTTCATTTTCAAAATATAGATCCGGAAAAAGCAGTGACCATTGTGGATAAAATAAAGGCTGAATTGGTCCGTTCCGGTCAGGTGATTGTGGGTTATACAGATGATTTGGATATGGAGACTCTGGCGGCGGCAGTGGGAAGCGAAGCTTTGGCGCGTTCCGTTGCGAATCAATTTGCACAGTCCAATCTGCCTTTGACGCAGGAGAATGTGGAGCAAATCGGACAGGCGTGGGATATGGCGTCCCAGCTGAGCGCGCCCACCCAGGGTACTTATCAGTATATGATGGACAATGGGATGGAGCCGGAAATTCAGGATTTTTATCTGGCGGAGAACAGCGGAGCCCAGGCTGCAGAGCAGGGAACGATGCAGAATACCGGAGGGTATTACGCAGAGGAAATACAGGGCTATTACGCCCAGAGCGCAAAGGAAGGGCAGCAAAAGCCGGATACACAGGACCAGAATCTGCAAAAACAGATTGATAAGGTGATTGAAAAGGCGGGGCTTGAAGGGAATAAGGAGAACAGAGAGCGGGCGTTTTGGCTGTTGGAGAAGGGGATTCCCCTCACGGCGGAGAATTTGAAACGCTTGGATGAACTGCATCAGGTGGCATTTCCGGTGACGGAGGAGGTTTTTGCCGCAGCAGCAGCTGCAGCCGTTGCAGAAGGGAAAAATCCCATTCATGCCAATCTGGCGCATCCTCGCAATATTTATGAAAAAGCGGCGGAAATGGATACTTATTACCATTCAGAAGAGATTTGGAGCGAATTGGGAGGCGATATTACAGCCAGAAGACAGCTGGAGGAGATTCGCCTGCGGATGACGGCAGAGGTGAATGTGAAGCTGTTAAAGAGCGGCTTTTCCATTGATACGGCGCCTATGGAGCAGTTGATAGAGGCATTGAAGCAGGCGGAAAAGCAGGTGGCGGAGAGCTATTTCCCCGAAGATGCACAGGCAGTGGAAAAGTATCAGCTTTATCAAAATACCAATCAGGCAGTGAGGGAACTGCCCGATATGCCTGCTCAGATTTTGGGCAGCTACAGCCTGCGGGAAGAATCTTTTACGCTTGCGGAGTTTCACGCTGAAGGCAGGACGATACAGGAGACTTACCAAAGGGCAAGTGAGAGTTATGAAGCGTTGATGACAGCCCCCAGAAAAGATTTGGGCGATAATATCCGCAAGGCATTTTCTAATGTGGATGCCATCCTAGAAGAGCTGGGAGTTCGCCCCGTGGAGGAAAACAGGCGCGCCGTGCGGATTTTGGGCTATAACAGCATGGAGATTACACCGGAAAATATTGAGCGGGTGAAGGCAGCGGACAGACAGGTTCAGGATGTTGTGAAGAAAATGACACCTGCGTCAGTTCTCAAGATGATTCGTGACGGAGTAAATCCTTTGGAAGAAAGCTTTGACGAGCTGCAAAAATATTTTGACAGCAATGAGGAAAGCTATGAGGAAGCTGCAGAGAGCTACAGCCGTTTTCTGTATGGTCTGGAACGTCAAAAGGAGATTACTGAGCAGGAGCGAGAGGCTTATATCGGCGTGTACAGGATGATTCGTCAGATTGAAAAATCGGACGGCGCTGCCATTGGAGCCGTGATAAACAGTCAGGCAGAGCTTCAATTTGCCAATCTGCTCTCGGCAGTGCGAAGCAGCAAATTTAAGCATATGGATGTGAAGGTGGAGGACGCCTTTGGTTTTAGTCTGGAGGTTGTGAGAAAGGGAGAAGCTATTGATGACCAGATAGCTCAAGCTTTTGTAAGGGATGTAAAAGAAATTATGACAGAGGTGTCATATAGCGAGGAGGCACAGGAGCAGTATCTGGCGCAGGAATTGGAATTGGTTAGGAAAGCGGCTCTTACGGACACAGAGGCGGCGGCTTTACTCCAAAGGGGTGAAGTGACACCGGATGTCGGTAGCCTTTTGGCGGCGCAGGCTCTTTTGCAGCCGGACAATAATCTTTTTGCAGCAAGCCTGCCTAAGAAAATTCACAATATTGTGTCGGAAGAAAGTAATGAGGATGCAGTGTCCGCATATGTTGCTGAAAAAGGGGAACTGACGGATGAATTGGCGCAGACGGCGGAAGGGCTGTTGAATAGCCTTTCAGATAAGGAAGCGTTCAGGGAAAACTATCAGGAGATGGTGGATGACTTGAAGGAACAGGTGGAGGAAGCCACCGTGAATCAGGCGGATACTTCTCTGGATGTCCGCAGTCTTCAAATGGTGCATAAGCAATTGTCCATAGCGGGAAAGCTTTCTGCATCGGAGAAATATATTATCCCCATGTATATCGGAGAGAAGCTTGCAAAGGTTCGTTTGACCATGGAACACGGAAGCGGCGAAAAGAGAGGAGTTCATATTGCCGTGGCGCTCTCAGGGGAAGAACAGATAGAAGCACATTTTACCATGAAGGCAGCTAACCGTGAATTCGGGGGAAAACGAACTCTGCAAGGATTTTTGACAGGAAATACAGAATCAGAGGTTACGAAACTGAAACGGACTGCCGATATATTCAGTGATTACATCTCGGAGGGAAGAGAAAATCTGCAGGATGTTTCGGTGGAGGCACTGCCCATTGTCAGCAGGGAAAGCTATGCCGCATCTGCACATTCCGCAGATACCTTATCGAAATCACCCAATGGGAATATCATGGGAACGGAAGCCAATGATACAATGACAGATGGATCTGATAATTTAGAACTTTACCACATTGCAAAAGTATTTTTGCAGGCAGTTCAGGAAGAAGAGGTAGTATATGAGAATCAATTATAATGTATCAGCCATGTTGTCCAACAATGCATTGGCAAATAATGACAGCCGTCTGGCGGCTTCTTTGGAGAGATTGTCCTCCGGATTAAAAATTAATCATGCCAAGGATAATCCGGCAGGTCTTGCTATGGCAAAGCGCATGAACGCTCAGATTGTAGGTCTGTCTACCGCAACCGAGAATGCAAGTGACGGTATTTCCGTAATTGAAATTGCAGACGGAGCGCTTACGGAAGTTGCAGATATGCTTCAGAGAATGAATGAGCTCTGTGTAAAATCGGCTACTGGTACTCTGGGAGAGGATGACAGGAAGACGATTCAGGATGAAATAGCACAGTTAAAAGAAGAGGTTGACAGGGTTGCAGAGACTACGGAGTTTAACGGGCAGAAGCTGTTGAACGGCGAGTTTGAGCGCAAGGGATATTGTAATGAGCCGGATATCAGGGTGAGTTATTGCAGCACGGATATACCAGCAGGTAAGTATCAGATTGGAACCGTGCAGAAGGATGATCAGACTCCCCAGCAGTGTGTCTTTGAGCCTGCGGATCCTGCGCCAGAGGGATACAATACCTTTCCTGTTGGTTACACTACCGAAATCAGGGATGATCTTTTAACCATCAAGGGTGATAACGGCTTTGAAATGCAGTTGGATATGACAGATGCAGGTACCGATGCATATAGTGATATCACAATAGAAATTATGGATATTGGTTCTTTGCGTTTGCAGGTTGGCGCTAATGAGGGGCAGATGCTGGAGGTTTCCATTCCGGCAATGACCGCCCGCAACATGGGAATTGAAAAGCTGGATGTGTCTACAGAGGAAGGCGCAAAATATGGTATCGAGCAGGTAAAGGGAGCCATTCAGTTCGTTTCCAAGGTGCGCGGTCGTCTGGGCGCATATCAGAATCGCTTGGAATCTACTGTAAACAGTTTGGATATTACAAACGAAAACATGACTGCCGCATATTCCCGTATTATGGATGTGGATATGGCGGACGAGATGATAGAATATACCACCAATCAGGTATTGACACAGGCGGGAACTTCCATGCTGGCGCAGGCCAACGAAAGACCGTCTCAGGTATTACAGCTTTTGCAGTAAGCAAGCGGATATGAGGTATCAGTATGACAAAGGAATGCAAACAGCAGTTTACGCTTCGTATCAGTCAGGCAAATTCTACGGAGCTGGTGGTTATTCTATATGAGATGCTCTTGATTTATCTGGAAGAAGGAAAAGAGGCTTACAGCCAGGAAAATAAACTTGCCTTTCGGGAAGCTATACGAAAGGCAAGAGGCTGTGTCAATGAATTAATGAACTCGCTGCACCCGGAATATGAACCGGCGCCCGGTTTGTTACAGTTATATCTCTTTTGTATCAACAGATTAATGGTTTGTGAAATTCGCAAAGAAATGAAATGCTTTGATGAAATTAAGCATGTCATACAGCCTCTGCATGATGCTTATGCAGAAATCGCGAAACTCAATACGGCAGGTCCGGTTATGGGGAATTCCCAGACGGTTTACGCCGGTCTGACGTATGGAAGGAATACCTTAACCGAAAACATGACTGACCAAGGTTCGAATCGCGGAATGCTGGCATAGGGGCTGAACCTCTTCAGAGGTTTCTGCAGCCGCCAGATCTGTCAGATGCTTGTATCGTTTTTGCAGAGAATTAATTTCATAAATATAGCTGTCAATTAAATCAACTTCTAAGGCATTATCAAAACCCGCGTAGGCAATTTCCAGATTCCGGCGGGTTTTTTCTATGGAATTCTGTAAATTCACGGGAGTATAGTCCTCTTCCAGATATTCGGGTGTTTCGTAATTATGATGAAAAATCAGTTTCATAATAACCCTTCCTTTCTACGCTGTTATAATTAAGTATAATCGGGAAAAAGACAAAATATACCAATTATAGTAAAATATGGCAGGCATATCTTGAAAAAACGGGACATAGGTTATAGTGTGAAGAGAATGAAGAAGGAGAAGGAATATGAGAAGTGGAGAATGGCTTTTAAATGTGGCAATGAGAAGTATTTTGGGAACGATTGCCCTGTATTTTATCAATGGAGCGTTGGCATCCATGGGTTTTGCCTTACAGGTAGGAATTAACATCTATACTATTTTGACAACTGGAATCCTTGGAATTCCGGGACTTTTGGCACTTTATGGAATTGGGCTCTATAGAATTTTGTAGATTTTTACTGAAAATAAAAAATTTGCAAAATAGTACTTGTCAAATAGAAATTTGACATTTATAATGCAATTTACAACCAATTCATTCTTGAATGGTTTCGGATGTTCCATGGGGCGATTCTGCCTCAGATTTCACACAGAGTATGTTTATTGAATATGAAACTTGTTACAAAGGAGATGATGGATTGACAGCACTATGTTTATTTTTGGCGGCAGCTGTGTTTTATGATTACAGCAAAGGGAAGATCCCCAACCTATTGTTGATAGTCATGCTGCTTATAGGTACAGGGCAAAGCCTTGGAGAAAAGGGAGCGGCCGGGGGAGGAGCTTTTCTGGCGGTTGTCATGATTGTGACGGCGTTGCTGTATCCGTTTTTTATGATTGGAACGGTGGGCGCCGGAGATGTAAAGCTTCTGGGAATCTGTGCGGGATATTTTCCGTGGAGTAAAATCTTGTATTTCTTATTTTTTTCTATGCTGATTGCAGCTATATTTTCCCTGATTAAGTTATGGAAGAGCAAAAATGCAAAGGAAAGATTTTTCTATCTGGGGGAGTATCTCATGGAGGTGGCGCAGACAGGGAAATGGCGGTTGTATCTGGAAAATGAGAGGGAGAGGAAAGCGGCAGGTCTTTGTATGTCGGGTCCCATTTTTATCAGTGCATTATTATATATGGGAGGTGTCTATTGAACAACAGAATTTTTGTATTATGTGACAGAGAAGAAGAATATGCATACCTGATGACGGAGTTTTTGAAAAGGCATAGGGAACTGCCATGGGAGATTCATACTTACACGGACAGGGAACGGATGTTAAAAGAGGAAAAAGAAGAGATTGCGCTGTTAGTGATTGCGGAATCTGTTTATGCAGAGGAAATACAGCGTTTGAGACCTCTCAGGACAGTTATTTTAAACGAGAGCGGGTTAAAGGGACAGGATGCTGTGAGGAATGTCAATAAGTATCAGCAGGCGGAAAATGTATTGCGGGAGCTTTTGGAGGTGTATATGGAGATTACAGGGGAGCAGCAGCCGTGGCTCAATACCCGCTATAAGACTAAATTTGTGGGAATTTATTCTCCGGTGCGCAGATGCCTGCAAACCTCTTTTGCTCTGACTTTAAGCCAGATGCTGGCTGAAGAGCACCGTACTCTGTATCTGAATTTTGAGCATTATGCGGGGATTACGGAATTGCTTCCGGATATGCAGACCAGGGATTTGGCGGACATGCTGTACTTTTTGACGGCGGAACGGGAAAAATTTAAGCTGAGATTTCAGACTATGGTGCAGCAGAAAGGGAAATTGGACTATATACCACCCATGAAATCAGGACAGAACCTATTATCCGTCATGCCCGCAGAGTGGATGAGCCTGTTTCAGAAAATTGAAGAGATAGGGGAGTACAAGTATGTGGTATTGGATTTGTCCGAAAGTATGCAGGGGCTGTTTGACATATTGAGAATGTGCGTCCGGATATTCACTCTGACAAAGGAGGACAGGATTGCCCAGAGCAAGCTGATGCAATACGAGCAGGTGCTGGCGCTTTATGAGTATGAAGATGTGCTGGAAAAGACCTGCAAATGCAGTCTTCCCAATATCAAAAGACTGCCAATCGAGCTGGAGCAGTACACAAAGGGCGAATTGGCGGCTTATGTGAGGACTCAGTGTGAGAAAATTTAGATAAAGGAGAGGGAGTATGTCATATGCACAGTTAAAAAGCGAACTGCGCCAGAAGGTGCAGGAGAGGATGAATTACGGGCGGGATTTTACGGACGAAGAGGTGGAGGAGACCATTGACGAAGTGCTGATGGAGCAAGAGAATCTGGCGGTTTATCCGGTCAATATAAGGAGGAAACTAAAAAAAGAATTATTTGATTCCCTTCGGAGATTGGACATCCTTCAAAAGTTTGTGGATGATAGTTCGGTAACGGAGATTATGATAAACGGACCCAAGCACATTTTTATAGAACAGAGTGGTCAGCTTAGGAAGCTGGATACAGGGTTTGATTCCATGGAAAAGCTGCAGGATGTGATTCAGCAGATTGTGGCAGGCTGTAATCGGGTTGTCAATGAGGCTTCGCCTATTGTGGATGCCAGACTGCCCAATGGTTCCAGAGTAAATATTGTCATGAATCCCATAGCATTAAATGGACCCATTGTCACTATCCGGCGATTTCCGGATAAGCCCATTACCATGGAGCAGTTGATTGCCCGAAAGTCCTTATCCCCGGAGGCTGCACAATTTCTGGAAAAGCTGGTGCAGGCAAAATACAATATCTTTATCAGCGGCGGAACCGGCAGCGGTAAAACCACTTTTCTCAATGTCTTATCAGGATTTATCCCCCATGATGAACGTGTAATTACCATAGAAGACAGTGCAGAACTGCAGATTCAGGGCATTGAGAATCTGGTGAGGCTGGAAACCAGAAACAGCAATGTAGAGGGCTGCGCGGAGATTACCATACGGGATCTGATCCGGTCTTCTCTGCGTATGCGCCCTGACAGAATCATTGTGGGCGAAGTCAGGGGGGCGGAAGCCATTGATATGATGCAATGCTTAAATACCGGCCATGACGGAAGTATGTCCACCGGCCATGCTAACAGCGCAAGGGACATTCTTTCCCGCTTGGAAAATATGGTGCTGATGGGAGTAGAACTGCCCCTTGCCGCCATCAGGCAGCAGATTGCATCGGGTATAGACATTGTGGTACATCTGGGCAGACTGCGGGACAAATCCAGACGAGTGTTGGAAATTACGGAAGTCACAGGATATGAAGACGGCAAAATTATGCTAAATCCCCTGTATCAATTTGAGGAAGGAGGGCAGGATAGTGAAGGCAAAATTGAAGGAACTCTTCAAAATAAAGGGCGGCTTTTTAGAACAGAAAAGCTTGCAGCGGCGGGATTATGAGCGCTATCTCTGGAAAAGGGGAGAATTGGCTGTAGCTTGCATAGAGTCGGCAGCAGTAGTATGTTTTCTGTCATATTTCTTTTATCAGANTATCTGGGCGGTGTTGCNTCTAGGAGTTGTANGAATCTTATTTTNCCATAATATCACAAATCAAAAAAGGGACAAATGCAAGGAAAACCTGAATGTGCAGTTTAAAGAGTGCATTCTTTCAGTGGCGGCTTCTTTAAAAGCAGGGTATGCGGTGGAAAATGCTTTTTTGGAAAGCAAGAATGATATGTGTCTGCTTTACGGGGAGGATTCCTTGATAGTATGCGAGTTGGAAGTCATGCGCAGGGGAATTGTGATGAATGTTACATTGGAGGAACAGCTGAACGATTTGGCAAATCGCAGCAAAAGCAATGAAATCAGGCAGTTTGCGCAGGTATTTTCCATTGCAAAGCGAAACGGAGGAAGTATGCCGGAAATCATCAAGTCGTCAGCGGAACTGATTGGGCAGAGAATAGATGCCATGCAGGAAATACAAGTGCTCCTCAGCGGAAGGCAGATGGAACAAAACATCATGAAGGCAATGCCCTTTGGTATTCTGGCATACATCGGCATCACCTATCCGGGATATTTTGATAATCTTTATCATAATCTGACAGGAATTGCAGTGATGACCGGATGCTTGCTGGTCTATCTGGCGGCATATGTGCTGGGAGAATTTATTTTTAAGAAAATCAAAGAAGAGCTGTTGTAGACAAGGTTTCGGAAGGGAGGTGATAAAAGTGTATATAGCAGCAGGAGCGGTGATGGCGGGCTGTCTGTTTTTGTTTGCAGTATCCCGAAAGGAGGAAACGGAGCAGAAGGGTATCCTCAGGATTTTTTATCAGATGGCGTGGTGGCTGTATCGGCGTGTTTATATCAGGAAGCTTTCTATTTTTGCGGACAGGCAGGTGGCCAAGGATTTGGTCAGGCTGCATCCCCAGAAAAACAGGGAGGAACTTNGCGCAGAATATNATGTAAAAAAGATAGCAATGACTTTTTGTATTTGCGTGGNAGNAACTTTCTTGGGAGTAATACNCAGTATGNATGCACNAAAGGCACAAGTGCTGAAAGAAGGGGAGGGCATTCCAAGAAAATCTTATCTGGAAGAGTCACAGGAAATCAGGCTGCAGACAGCTTTGGAAAAACAGCCATTTTCTGTAACGGTGGAGAAAGAAAAACTTACTGAGGAAGAAGCTGAAATTTTGTACCAAAGCTTTTGGCAGAAAGTGCAGCAGAAGATTCTGGGAAATAATCTTTCCTTGGAAGAAGTGAGGGAGGATTTGCAGCTTATAGATATGTTGGAAGGATATCCCTTTTTCATAAAATGGGAAAGCAATATGCCGGATTTTATTAACAGCTTGGGCGAGATTCAGGAGGCAGAGGAAAAAACCAGCGTTTTGCTTCGGGCTGTCATTACCTATGAAGATATGGAATGGAGGGAAGAAATCGAGATACATTTGCAGCCCAAAGTACTTTCTGCGGAAGAGCTGCGCCGTAAGGAACTGCAGAAGCTATTGGAGTTATCAGAGCAGGAGAGCCGTACGGAAGATATATGGAAGCTGCCTGACACATATCAGGGCGAAAAGCTTGTCTGGAAACAGGTAATTAAGGATGACAGCCTGCTGTTATGGGGAGGTATGCTACTTGTAGCCGTAGCAATCTATTTCCTGTCGGACAAGGATTTGCATGATACTCTGGAAAAACGAAAGGAACAGATGAAACGGGATTATCCCGATATTGTGCAGAAGCTTGTTTTATATATGGGTGCCGGCATGACCATTCGCGGAACTTTTCAAAAAATGGCAGCGGATTATGAGCATGACAGGGCGCAGGGAGGGCGAAGTCGGCCGACCTATGAGGAAATGCTGTATGTCTGCCGGGAATTACAGACAGGAATCTCAGAAGCAGCGGCTTATGAGCATTTTGGAAAACGGACAGGCTTGCAGGAGTATATCAGACTGTGTACCTTGTTGCAGCAAAATCTCAAAAAAGGCAATAGTACTCTTTTGCTCAGACTTAGGGAGGAAGCAGACAGGGCGGCATTAGAAAAAGTGCAGGCCGGCAGAAGGAAGGGAGAGGAGGCAGCCACAAAACTTCTGCTGCCTATGGTGATGATGCTGTTAGTGGTTATGGTAATTATAATGGTTCCCGCATTTTCATCTACTATGATGTAAGGGGAACTACACGAGAGAGGAGAAAATATGAGTAACTTAAAAAGCGTAAAACAATTTTTAACTGAGGAAGAGGGGATGGGTACCGTAGAAATTATTTTGATCATTGTGGTTCTGGTAGGATTGGTTCTGTTGTTCAGAGAGCAGATTACCAAAATCGTAAATTCCATCTTCTCAAAAATTACAAATCAGACTAACAAATTCTAAGAAGGAATTCGGCAGGAGGTAGCAGAATGGATGCATGGGCGAAACAAACAAAAAAGAGTCAGGCATATTTGACGGTATATTTAGCGCTTACAATGACCATATTGCTGTCTCTTTGCCTGATTCTGATAGAAGGGGCGCGAAAAAATGCCATTCGTCTGGAAGCGGAGTGTGTTTCGGAAATAGGAATGAACAGTATTATGGCGGAGTACCACAGGGAACTGTTACGGCAGTACAATTTGTTTGCCATTGATTCTTCCTATGGTACCGAATATGGGGCAAAAGCAAATACGGAGCAGCATTTGAAACAGTATGTGGAGAGAAACTTATCCTCGGAGGATATTTTCCTGTCACAATTTCTTTATAAGGATTTTTTGGCAATGTCCCTTCAAAAATCAGAACTGACAAGAGTGTCGGTTTATACAGACAATGGGGGAGCCGTATTTCGCAGGCGTGCAGCGGAAGCCATAAAGAGTGATGTTGGGCTGGTTCTTTTTGAAGAATTGAAACAATGGATGGAAACGGTGGAATCAAATGCGATGTATTCTCAAGATAAGGGAGCGGAAAAGGAACAGGCAGACAGTCAGATTGATGCTGCCATTGAAGCTGCCGAGGAAGAACGGGAGGAGGTGGATGAGGAAACTGGGGAAATTATAGAGGTGCATATTAATTTTGNAAATCCNACCACTAATCTGGATATGAGAAGAAATGAGGGAATTTTGNNATGGACAGTAAGGGNTCCGGAAAGTCTCTCNGCTNAAAGGCTGGAGGANNAGGAGTTTATTATGGAACGCATGNAAAAGAACATTATAAATCAGGGAAATTTTAAGGCGNAGCAATTATCTGCTGGGGAGGAGCTTTTGGAAAGATTCTTTTTTCAGGAATATCTTTTGCGTTACATGGGGCACTATCATGCTGAGGATGAGACCAATGCATTGCTGTACCAGCTGGAATATCTGGTGGCGGGAAAAGACTGCGACATAGATAATCTGCGCAGTGTGGCAAACACGCTATGCCTGATACGGGAGGCGGCAAATNCCATTTATNTTTTTTCGGATGCANAAAAATGCGGTGAAGCGGAANCGTTGGNGGCATCCATAGCAGCGTTGATATTGCTGCCGGAGATTGAACCCTTGTTAAAAACTTCTATATTATTGGCATGGTCATATGCAGAANGTCTGTNTGATGTCCAAACTCTGTTGGANGGAGNTCGGGTACCGCTTATCANGACAGCGGAGNCTTGGCATTATAGCTNGATGGGNGCGCTGGAGGGAACTTTGCCGGAAAAGACGGAAATATCTGTGGGGCTATCCTATGAAGATTATCTCAGAATATTAATGATGCTGACAGATCTAAATACTTTGACAGGGCGCGCCATGAATCTGGTGGAGGCAGATATCCGAAAGACTCCGGGCAACAGCCATTTTCGTCTGGATGGCTGCTATGACAGAGTGGAAGCAGTTTTGCACATGGAGAGCGCATATGGATATGCCTGCGAAATTACGAGAAAGGCAAGTTATTAGTTTATTAAGGAAAGAAGGTGAATAGCGATGTCCCCTTTATGGAAAGTTAAAGAAAAAAGAAAACAATTATCAAAAAATTCCCCAAATCCTTCTCCGATAGTGTGTAATTACATAAAAGAAGGTCTTGCCCAAGACCTTAAATCAAATCAAGACAACTGCAATTTCTCAAAATTCAGTCATCAAGAGGCTTTCATAAAGGGGATTTCGCTGTTTACCTTCTTAAAACAGGGGCTGTCTGCAGGGATGACAGTGGAAGCAGCGCTTGTTCTGCCCTTATTTCTCTTCTTTTTTCTCAATCTTTCCTGTGCATTGGAAATGATTCGCCTTCAAGGGAATTTAGAATTAGCGCTTTGGGAGACAGGCAGTAAATTAAGCATATATGGACATATTCTGTCTACCGGGGAAGAGATCCAAAATGAAATTTGGGCGGAATTAGGAGATATTGCCTTTTCCTATCTCTATGTGAAAAATGCCGTAATTCAATATACGGGGGAGGAATATTTGGAGCAGTCGCCCCTCACCCATGGTGTAAATGGATTGCAATTTTGGGAGAGCGAAATTTTTACGGAGGGAGATTGTTTTGAAATTGTGATGACTTATGAGGTGTCCACGTGGATGGAGATTCCGGGAATCCGCCCTTTCCGCATGTGGAACAGGTACTATGGGCATATCTGGAATGGATATGAGATATCGGGGACGGAGGAGGCGGGAAAACCTGCCAGCGAAACGGTATATGTGGCGGTGAATGGAGCGGTTTATCACAAAAACGAAAATTGTACTCATTTACAGCTGACCATCAGGGAAGTAGCCAGCAGCCAGATAGGGGATCAAAGAAACGGAAGTGGAGGGAAATATACGCTCTGTGAAAAATGTGGAAAGGGCACTCAGCCTGATATGGTATTTATTGGAGTAGAAGGAGACCGTTTTCACTATGACAGAGGCTGCGCCGGACTAAAACGAACCTATTTTTCCATTTTATTATCAGATGCGGGGAAATATCGTCCATGCAGCCGTTGCAGTGCCCCATAATCTACATTTAGAAGAATCTGGTTGTACTAAAGACAGGAAGGAACAAGAATAGAAAATGTGGAAATTTATATTGACTCTAATTTATTTAGTAGTGCTCAGCATAATGGACATCAGAGAAAAGCAGGTTCCGTTGTATCTATTGGCAGTAGGGTTGCTGCTGGCAGCATTGATGGGAATAGGGGAGCGGGGCAGAGAAGAATTGGCAGGAGGGCTGAGCCTGATAAGGGCGGGACGGAAAATATTGCCCGGACTTCTGCTTGGAGTGTTTCCGGGGATGCTTTTTCTGGGAATGGCATGGCTGACCCGAAAGGCAGGGACAGGAGACGGCATGGTGGTGATGATATTAGGACTTCTCACGGATTATCGCATCTGTATAATAGTTTTTTCTATCAGTCTGTTTTTGATATCTGTTTTTTCCATATGCATGATGGCATTTCGCAGGATACGGGGAAAGACCTGCCTTCCCTACATTCCTTTTCTGACGGCAGCCTATATCGGATATGAAATATGTAAAGTAGAAGCATGGAGGTTAGTGTAAAAATGACAAGAAAAGTAAGGGCTTATTTTACGGTGGAGGCGGCGCTGATATTACCAATGGCATTAGGCGTGATTGTTTTGATTATGTATTTGTGGTTTTTCCAATATGACAGATGCCTGCTGGAGCAGGATGCGGGGATTCTGGCACTGCGCGGAACGGTTATGGCGGCGGAGAGTCATCAAAAGAGAGTACAGCTGCTNACAAGGGAAGCNGAGCAAATGNATCAGNGCAAATATATTGNATNGGNAGATTCNAAGGTGTCNGTCACCGTGAAACAGGATAAGATACAGGTGAAAAAGGAGGGAGCGCTACGCTTTCCCTTTCAGGGACTAGGATTTGAAAAGGGTAAAGATATCTGGAAGACGGAGGCTGTGTATGAGAATCGGATTCTAACGCCCACATCCATGATACGTTATTATCAAAAATTAACAGGAGGGAAATAAATGCTACAAACAGAATTTGTCAAAAATTTACATAGTAATTATGTGAGGGTGCAATTGGCAGATAAGCCACAGGAACAGAGATATCAATACTGTATTTTGAACAGGGGCGGGATTAAAGGACTGCTTGACGGAAATCTGCGTTATCTGAACGGGAATGCCTATCTTTATTATGACATTACCTCAAAACAAAATGTTATGCAGTTATTTCAAAAGCGCAGTATCACAAGGGAATGGGTAAAGGATTTTTTGTGGAGTTTTCGACAGATTAGGCTGGAATTAGACAGGTTTTTGCTAGATGAAAAGAATGTGCTGTGGTATCCGGAGCAGGTTTATCAGGATTTGGCAGATAATATTTTCTCATTTCTTTATATTCCGTATTATGATGGAAATAATGGATTTGAAGAATTTTTAGAATTCTTGGTAGAACATATTGATTATGATGATGAGACTCTGGTGGAATGTGTTTACAAAATATATGATGGATTTGAGCAAAATGGGGATGTCTATCTGCAAAGTCATATATTTGAAGATGCCAAGATACTAGAGCAGGAAAAAGCGTCTGCTAATGAGGAAGTTGCTTTGCCCACAGATATGCAGAATGGTATGTCATGGGATGTGGGAGATGCGCAGGAGCAGATTTCATCGTTGGAAGCGTTTGATGAAGAAACAATGGAGAAAACCACACCGCATACATCCGGGAAAAAAGGAATCTTTTCATTTTTGGACAGTAAGCGGTTTAAGAACAAGACCGTAAAAAATAATTATCGGCAGAAACTTAAACTTTCCATGGAGGGCACGGCCGTGGCGGAGGAATTTGACTATGGGAAAGAGGATTATGAAAAAGAGGANTATGGCAGAACTNTCTATGTAGAAGAACCCTGCGNAAAAGAAAAGACTTACAGACTTNATTCATCGGAGGGAAAGATTTTGGCGCAGTTGGGAGAAGAAACTCTTACAATTGGCAAGCAAAAGGATGAGGTGGATTTGGTTGTGGATGATTTTTCTATCAGCAGAATTCATGCCAGAATTACTCTGGAGGAGGATGGATATTATTTGGAGGATATGAATTCTACCAATGGAACTTTTAAAAACGGATTATATCTGCAGCCCTATGAGAAAAGAAAACTGCAGGAGGAGGATGAGATAAGGCTGGGCACAGTACTTCTGGTTTTCCGGTGATTTTTTGTAAGAATATGCAGAGACAATAAAGATGAGGAGATTGCAGGTTGACGAACTTTGGTGAAAAGTGGTACATTGTTTTTAGGAGATTTATCGAGTTATGCAGAGAGAATACATTCGCCGTTTGAACAACTTAAAATATATGCCCCTGGTCAGTATTGTGTTAGTAGGCATCAATGTAATTGTATTTCTGCTATGTACACGGACAGGAGATTTGTTGTATAATAAGGGAGAATTGAGCCTGTGGGGAGTGGTTAGGCAGAAGCAGTATCTGCGAATCCTATGGTCGATGTTTTTGCATGGAGATATCAATCATCTNTTTANTNATATNTTGATTCNNTTNTTNTTGGGAGCCATNNTTGAGNAGGAAGNNGGTCATTTTCGTNATGCCNNGTTNTACTTTTTGTNNNGCNTTGNAGGGNNTNTGGTATCGCTGTGGTACAAAGGGATGACTAGGGAACAGATTGGTTCTATAGGAGCCAGCGGGGCATTGTTTGGACTAGACGGACTGTTGCTTGCCATGGTATTATTTTCTAAGCGGAAAATGGAGAATGTGACACCGATTCGAGTTGTTTTGATGATTGTATATTCCCTTTATGGAGGCTTTATGGGAAGAAATATAGATAATGCCGCACATGTGGGAGGATTACTTATCGGCTTTATGGCAGGGACACTTATGTGTCTGGCTCAAAAAAATACAGATAAAGAGGTGCAGATTTGAATATCAATATTTATTATGGAGGCAGAGGGATTATTGACGACCCTACCTTGTATGTTATCAACAAAATGCAGGAGGTTTTGGAGGAACTGAGGGTTAAGGTGACTCGGTACAATTTGTATGAGTACAAGAACACTATTCCTACATTACCACAGACATTAAAGGAAGCGGACGGCATTGTGCTTGCCACCACAGTGGAGTGGTATGGAATAGGTGGTTATATGCAGCAGTTTCTGGATGCCTGCTGGTTGTTTGGAGATAAGGAGAAAATTGCGCAGATTTATATGATNCCCATTGTAATGTCCACTACCTATGGGGAGCAGGAAGCAAAACTTAATCTTACTACGGCATGGGAGATTCTTGGGGGAAGACCTTGCAGCGGCATCTGCGGTTATATTGAGAATACAGTTACTCTGGAGATGAATGAACAGTATGCTAACATCATTGCCAAGAGAGCAGAAAATCTGTACAGAACCATTAATCAGCGGGTGGCAAGTTTTCCCGCAAGCAATCAGGCTGTTAAGCAGAAATTGGCGCTTCAGCCGGCAACCAATTTGACTCCACAGGAAACAGAGCAGTTATCCAAATATGTAGCAGACGATAATTATGTGCAGAGGCAGAAGGAAGATATTCAGGAGCTGACTAGTATTTTCCGTGATATGTTAAACAGTGAAGATGCGAATAGTGAAGAGGAATATTTGGATGTTTTAAGAAAGTCTTACAAACCACAGCCAGGGTTGACGGCAAAATATGCCATCAATATAGAAGGAAAGAAAAAGTGCCTTGTAATATCAGCGAAGGGGCCTTCTTTAGAGTGCAATTACGGACAAGCGGAGCAGCCGGATGTAGAGATGCAGACGAACCGTGCAACCATGGAGGAGATTGTAAATGGAAGAATGACTTTTCAAAGGGCATTTATGTCCGGAGCTATGACCATGAAGGGCGATTTTCGNNTGTTNCGTNTATTGGATCAGATTTTTCCGTTTGAAAAGTGAAATAGAGATTGAGAAAGACAGGGAGGTATCAATTTGAATAACGAGAATTGTATTTTTTGCAAAATTGCCAAGGGAGAAATCCCTTCCACAACCTTATATGAGGACGAGCAGTTTCGTGTAATTCTTGATTTGGGACCGGCAACGAAGGGGCATGCGCTTATCCTGCCGAAATCTCATGCAGCAAATCTCTATGAACTTCCAGATGAGGATGCGGCAAAGGTATTGGTGCTGGCCAAAAAGATGGCAATATTAATGAGGGATAAGCTGGATTGTGACGGATTTAACCTTGTTCAGAATAATGGGGAAACCGCAGGTCAGACAGTGATGCATTTTCATCTGCATCTTATTCCCAGATATCAAAATGATGGGCAGAAGATATTGTGGAGACCGGGAGAATCAACACCGGAAGAGCTGGAGGCAGTCAGGAAACAGATTACGGAGTAAAAGCGATTTATGAGAACAATAGATGTAAAATCAGTGACACAAAATATTAAAGAAATGTGTATCGAGGCAAACCATTTTTTGTCGGAGGACATGAAGGCCGCCTTGCAGAATGCAAAAGAGAGAGAAGAGGCGCCTTTGGGCAGGCAGATATTGGAACAGCTTCAGGAGAATATGCGGATAGCGGGAGAAGATATGATTCCCATATGTCAGGATACGGGCATGGCCGTGGTTTTTATGGAGATTGGCCAGGATGTGCATTTTGAAGGCGGGATATTGGAAGATGCTATTAATGAAGGTGTACGCCAGGGATATGTGGAGGGATTTTTAAGAAAATCGGTAGTACGCGACCCTCTGGAGAGAGAAAATACAAAAGATAATACACCGGCAGTTATCCATTATACCATAATTCCGGGGGAGCAGGTACGCATAACCGTAGCGCCAAAGGGATTTGGCAGTGAAAATATGAGCAGGGTGTTTATGCTAAAACCGGCGGATGGCATCGAGGGAGTAAAAAGTGCCGTGTTGTCAGCTGTAAAAGATGCCGGACCCAATGCTTGTCCGCCCATGGTAATAGGTGTGGGTATCGGAGGTACTTTTGAAAAATGCGCATGGATGGCAAAAAAAGCATTGACAAGACCTGTAAATGAACGCTCTGCCACTCCTTACATAAGAGAGTTAGAGGAGGAGCTTTTACAAAAAATAAATTGTTCCGGAATCGGACCGGGAGGCTTAGGCGGCCGTATGACGGCATTGGCGGTCAATATCAATACTTACCCCACTCATATCGCAGGACTGCCGGTGGCAGTCAATATTTGTTGTCATGTAAACAGGCATGCGGTGCGCACCCTATAAATGACAACTATGGAGGACTCAATGGATAGATATATTAATGTACCATTAAATGAAGAGGATGCCCGCACGCTGAGGGCGGGAGATTATGTATATCTGACAGGAACCCTGTATACTGCCAGAGACGCNGCGCATAAGAGAATGTATGAAGCCTTATTAAAAGAAGAGACTGCAACAGGAGAAACTCTTCCATTAGAATTGAAGAATAATGTGATTTATTACATGGGACCATCGCCGGCCAGAGAAGGCTGTGTTATCGGTTCGGCAGGACCTACAACTGCAAGCAGGATGGATAAATATGCTCCTTTGCTGCTGGATTTAGGTTTAAGGGGAATGATCGGAAAAGGAAAGAGAAGTCAGGAAGTCCGGGATGCCATTGTGCGAAACGGGGCAGTCTATTTTGCCGCCGTGGGCGGAGCTGGGGCGTTATTGTCAAAATCCATTACAGCATCAGAGGTAATTGCTTATGATGATTTAGGAACGGAGGCAATCCGTAAACTGACAGTTGAGAAATTTCCGGTCATTGTAGTGATTGATTCGGAGGGTAATAATCTGTATGAAACGGCAATAGGAGAGTATTGTCAGGAGGATTAGATGATAGATTAATGAATAAATCCGCAACGCAGAACTAAATTCAGCTTAAAATTACCAAATTAAATTAAAAAACCGATTGACAAACACTTTTGCTTTAGGTATAATAACATTTGCTCCCTTAATGAGGGACTACAATTTTATATTGGTAGAGAGGCAATTCAGAATTAAGGAGAAATACTCAAGAGGCTGAAGAGGCGCCCCTGCTAAGGGTGTAGGTCGCTTGCGCGGCGCGAGGGTTCAAATCCCTCTTTCTCCGTTTCTTTGTTTGTTACCAATGAAGCATACAATCAAAGAAAAAAGAAAAATTAAAAAAAGATGTTGACAAAGGCGGCCGGGTATGCTATTCTATTATAGCTGTCGCCAATGGAGACAGAGCTGAACCTTGACAAATAAACAGCAGTGCGACCCTGAAAACCTAAGAGGATTTTCAGAGGACGAAGTACCCGCGGGAAGGAAGCCGGAAGGCAGAAAAGAAGCGGGGAACAGACCAACAGTGAAGAAAGAAGAAGCGAGCAAAAAGAAAACAGCCAGACATACTGGCAGGAACAGAACATGAGAGTTCGATCCTGGCTCAGGATGAACGCTGGCGGCGTGCCTAACACATGCA
>WFLX010027313.1_pt1 | contig 22716 bp, 16 predicted proteins | sample 4967041 | NCBI WGS metagenome assembly WFLX01 (sample SAMN12857096, study PRJNA449069) | gut metagenome | isolation source: stool from male and female vole | host: Microtus ochrogaster | place: USA:Florida | collected 2017
TAAGGAAACGCATAGGATAAGTACAATGTGTATAGGCAGTGCGCACGGATATGGACAGACTCCAAATGCGGTGCCATATAACGGTATGCTTGATATAACGGTGGTGAGACACTCGGCTATGTCGGAGATAATGGGCGGACTGTATCTGTTTGCCAGAGGGAAAATATTAAATCATGAACGTGTAATGCCATACAGAACGCATTGCGTGGAGATTGATATACCGAAAGGGATACCTGTGAGGATAGACGGTCACCCGATGGAAATGCAGCGTGGCAGTGTCAGTATTTCTGTGATACAGGAAGAGGTTAACTTTATTGTCGAGAAATGATAATGATGTCAGGGTGATGGGATGGCACACTATTTGTCTGTTATGTCTGTAACAAGTAAATTACGACGAGTAATAGTGCAGAATAATTTTTCGGATAGAGTATCATCCCTTTTGGATGAATGTCGGACAGAGGCAAAGAGGCTCAGGAGCCGCACGGTTAGGCCGGAGCATTTGCTTATGGCTTTGCTTAAAAGGCGCGATACCATTGCAGACAGGATAATGCGGAGACTGAATGTTAGCAAAACCGATATAACAATAGACTGTGAGAGCGAATTGTTGAAGGATGTTGAACAGAAAGATGGACAGGAAGTCGGTGATTCTGCTCCGGAGTTGGATGAGAAGACCAACCAGCTGATGAAACTGGNNGNATNGGNAGNGAGAANGGATAAGAGNGACACNATACGGGNAGAGCATTNGTTGTNGGCTATANTGCATGACGNTAACAANAATCAGGCACGNAATANTTTGGAACATAATAACGTGAATTATGACAATGTGTCGCAGTGTCTTGCTGATGTCAGTGAACAGGAGAACACGCAAAGTGCTGCTGTTGATGATGCAAATGTATCGGAACAAAACTCAACTAATATAACACCACAAAACGCAATGAACCTTTCAGACGATGATTTTGATGACATAACGGATGACGGACAGGCGAAACAGACGGACAGTCAGCCAAAGAATACTCCGAATACTCAAGGTAAGACACCTGTAATAGATGCTTTTTCTATTGATTTGACCAATGCGGCGGCAGAGAAAAAGATGGATCCTGTGGTTGGGCGTCAGACGGAAATAACGCGTCTGCAGGAAATATTGGTCAGGAGAAAGAAAAACAATCCTATCCTGATAGGTGAGCCGGGAGTAGGCAAAAGTGCTATAGTGGAGGGATTGGCGCAGATGATTGCCGAGCACAAGACATCGCCGGTGTTGTTTAATAAACGTCTGGTTGCATTGGATANGGCAAGCCTTGTGGCNGGTACGANGNATCGCNGACAGTNTGANGAGAGGNNAAAGAACCTTATAAAGNAACTGGAGCAGAACCCGAATATAATAATCTTTATTGACGAGATACATACTATTATAGGTGCCGGGAGTGCGGCTGGCTCTATGGATGCGGCTAATATGCTAAAGCCGGCGTTAGCAAGAGGAACCGTACAATGTATAGGTGCCACGACATTGGATGAGTATCGTAAGACAATAGAGAAAGATGGCGCATTGGAACGGAGATTCCAGAAGATTATAGTGGAGCCTTCTACTGCGGAGGAGACATTGCAGATACTGGAGAATATAAAGGAAAGGTATGAGCAACACCATCATGTGGCTTATTCGGATGAGGCTGTAGACGCCTGTGTAAGACTTACAAAGAGGTATATAACGGATCGGGCTTTCCCGGATAAGGCTATTGATGCCTTGGATGAAGTGGGTGCGCATATACATTTGTTGCATGCCGATGTTCCGGAGGAAGTAACGAAATTGGAGGGTGAGATACAAGAGGCCAAGAAGAAAAAACTTCAGGCTGTGCAGAACCAGAACTTTGAACAGGCTGCGAACTGTCGTGATTTGCAGATAAGGCTTGAAGAACAGTTGGCTGCTTTTAATGTTAATTGGCAGAAAGGTAATACCGGACAGCGTGAGATTGTATCGGCTGATGATGTGGCGGACGTTGTGGCTCGTATGACAGGTATACCTGTTCAGAGGATGGCGGAAAGCGAAGGCGAGAAGTTGCGCAATATGTCACATAGATTAAAAGGGCATGTTGTTGCGCAGGATGCGGCCATAGAGAAGATGGTGAAGGCCATTCAGAGAAACAGGGTGGGGCTTCATGACCCTAATCATCCTATCGGAGTATTCATGTTTCTTGGTCCTACGGGTGTTGGAAAAACCTACTTGGCCAAGAAGTTGGCAGAGGAAATGTTCGGCTCGGCCGATGCGTTGATACGTATAGATATGAGTGAATATTCTGAGGCTTTCAATACTTCGCGGCTGGTTGGAGCTCCTCCGGGATATGTAGGATATGACGAAGGCGGACAGTTGACGGAAAAAGTGCGTCGGAAACCTTACTCAATCGTTCTGCTTGATGAGATAGAAAAGGCAAACAGCAAGGTGTTTAATCTTCTGTTGCAGGTGCTTGACGAGGGACGTTTGACTGATGGTAACGGGCGATTGATAGATTTCCGCAATACAGTTATAATCATGACATCCAACACTGGCACCAGACAGCTAAAGGAATTTGCGCATGGTGTGGGCTTTACTGCTGCCGCAGGCAATGGCGTTGATATGGAAGAGAAGGACAGGGAGTATGCCCGTTCCATCATACAGAAGAGTCTTAGCAAGCAGTTCGCACCGGAATTCCTGAACAGACTGGATGAGATTATAACGTTTGATCAGCTTAATCAGGAAGCGATACGCAAGATAGTGGACATAGAACTGGCTACATTATATAAACGTGTGGCAGAGCTTGGGTTTACACTTACGGTGACAGAGGAAACCAAAGATAAGCTGGCTAAAGAAGGTTATGATATACAATATGGCGCACGTCCGCTAAAACGTGCTATACAGGCACATATAGAAGATGTCTTATGTGAGAAAATTCTCTCTGGAGAGTTACAGCCTGAGACAGAAATCACTATATAATCGGAGTGTATATGTGACAAACTTGACGCACGGGCACTGACAATACTGTCACTGTCCGTGCGTTGGCATATTTTTAGTAATTTACAGTGCAAACGTAAACGTATAACATATTAATTATAAAACTATGAACATTCAACCATTAGCAGACCGTGTGCTGATTAAGCCCGCGGCGGCAGAAGAGAAGATTGGCGGTATCATTATCCCGGATACAGCAAAGGAAAAACCATTAAAGGGTGAGGTTATTGCTGTGGGCAATGGCACGAAAGACGAGGAAATGATATTGGAAGCTGGGCAGACAGTGCTTTATGGCAAGTATTCCGGTACGGAATTGGAATATGACGGCGACAAGTATCTGATGATGCGTCAGTCTGATGTCCTTGCAATCATTAAATAGTTTGTATTATTAGTTATTGCTATTATATAGCTAAAGTAGTTTTATATTAAAACATNATCATTATGGCAANAGAAATAANNTTCAATACCGATGCCCGTGAGTCACTGANACGTGNNGNTGACNNGCNNGCTAACGCAGTAANAGTAACTCNTGGTCCTAAAGGCCGCAACGTGGTTATCGAGAAGAAATTCGGTGCACCGCAGATAACTAAAGATGGTGTGACAGTGGCTAAAGAGATAGAATTAGAGGATAAGTTTGAAAATACCGGAGCGCAACTTGTTAAGAGTGTTGCCTCAAAGACTGGCGATGATGCCGGTGATGGCACTACAACAGCAACAATACTTACACAGGCTATCGTAACAGAAGGCTTGAAAAATGTCACCGCAGGTGCTAACCCTATGGATTTGAAACGTGGTATTGACAAAGCTGTTGACGCTGTAGTGAATTATATTAAGGCCAATGCAGAACTGGTAGGGGATAACTATGACAAGATAGAGCAGGTCGCTACGGTANCGGCNAATAATGACCCTGAGATCGGAAAGCTGTTGGCTGACGCNATGCGCAAGGTGTCAAAGGATGGCGTTNNCACAATTGAAGAAAGCAAAAGCCGTNATANAAGCATAGGTGTTGTAGAGGGNATGCAGTNTGANCGTGGTTATCTTTCAAGCTATNTNGNTACAGATGCAGAGAAACTGGAGTGTGTAATGGAGAATCCTTACATCCTTATATATGATAAGAAGATTTCAAACCTGAAAGAACTGCTTCCGATTCTGCAGCCGGCTGCAGAGAGTGGCAGAGGATTGCTTATCATAGCAGAGGACGTTGATTCAGAGGCACTCACCACTTTGGTTGTAAACCGTCTGCGTGGTGGCCTTAAAATATGTGCAGTTAAGGCTCCGGGATTCGGCGATCGCCGCAAGGCTATGCTCGAAGACATTGCGGTTCTTACCGGAGGTCTTGTCATTTCAGAAGAAAAAGGCTTGAAACTTGATCAGGCAACACTGGACATGTGCGGAACATGTGATAAGGTTACAATCTCTAAGGACAATACAATTATAGCCGGTGGTGCCGGTTCCAAGGATGCTATTGCCGACAGAGTAATCGCAATCAAGAAAGAAATAGAGAACACTACCTCTTCTTATGACAAGGAAAAGTTGCAGGAACGTCTTGCAAAATTGGCCGGTGGTGTTGCCGTACTTTATGTAGGCGCGAACTCAGAGGTTGAGATGAAGGAGANGAAAGACCGTGTTGATGANGCTCTTTGTGCAACACGCGCGGNTATAGAGGAAGGTGTTGTTGCCGGTNGCGGTANAACCTACATCCGGGCTCTTGACGCTTTGAAAGACATAAAAGGTGNAAACGCAGATGAACAGACTGGTATTAATATCGTAAAGCGTGCCATTGAGGAGCCACTTCGCCAGATTGTAAGCAACGCAGGTGGTGAAGGTGCTGTAGTAGTGCAGAAAGTACGCGAGGGTGAAGGGGACTTCGGTTACAATGCACGTACTGACATCTACGAGGATTTGCGTAAGGCCGGAATCATAGATCCAGCAAAAGTGAGCCGTGTCGCACTTGAAAATGCAGCTTCTATAGCTGGTCTCTTCCTGACAACGGAGTGCCTTATCTGCGACAAACCGGCTGCTGAGCCGGCAATGCCAATGGGCGGTGCGCCGGGAATGGGCGGAATGATGTAATCATACCGGCCTTTTTATAACAATATAACATTATTAAAGCAAAGGGACTTAATCTGTTTTACTCAACAGGTTAAGTCCCTTTCTTTATTTTGTCAGTGAAAAAGTTGACTGTTTCAGAAAATATTAGTATCTTTGCATCCAAACAATTATACATTCGCCGTTATGTTATTTCGTTTCAATATTAACATGACGGCATTACAAATTAAAGCATAAAAGATGGCAACAGTAGATGACAAGAAGATTATCTTCTCTATGGTTGGGGTGAGTAAAATAATCCCTCAGAATCAGAAACAGATATTAAAGAATATCTATTTAAGTTTCTTTTACGGGGCAAAGATAGGCATTATAGGTCTTAATGGTGCCGGTAAGTCCACTCTTATGAAGATAATCGCCGGATTAGATGAGCAGTATCAGGGCGAGGTTGTATGGAGTCCGGGCTACACTGTGGGCTATTTGCCGCAGGATCCTCCGCTTGACGACACAAAGACCGTAAAGGAAAATGTGCGTGATGGCGTTAAGCATGTATACGATGCGTTGAAGGAATATGATGAGATAAACGAGAAGTTCGGCTTGGAAGAGTATTATGGTGACCCTGACAAGATGGACAAGTTGATGCAAAGGCAGTCTGAAGTGCAGGATATTATAGACGCTACCGATGCATGGAATATGGATTCGCGTCTTGAACGTGCTATGGAGGCTTTGCATTGTCCTCCGGGTGATTGGCCTGTAAACCATCTTTCCGGTGGTGAGCGCAGGCGTGTCGCATTGTGTCGTCTGCTGCTTCAGAAGCCAGATGTATTGCTGCTCGATGAGCCTACCAACCATCTTGACGCAGAATCAATAGACTGGCTGGAACAACACCTGCAGCAATATGAGGGAACAGTTATAGCCGTCACTCACGACCGTTATTTCCTTGATGATGTCAGTGAATGGATACTTGAATTGGACAGGGGCGAAGGTATTCCATGGAAAGGTAACTATTCTTCGTGGCTTGAGCAGAAAACCAAGCGTATGGCACAAGAGGAGAAAACAGCATCAAAGCGTCGCAAGACTCTTGAACGTGAGCTTGAGTGGGTGCGTATGGCGCCGAAAGCACGACAGGCTAAGGGTAAGGCGCGTCTTAACTCATACGATGCAATGCTTAATGAGGAGCAGAAAGAACGTGAGGAGAAGCTCGAAATATTCATTCCTAATGGTCCGCGACTTGGCAATAAGGTCATAGAGGCACAGCATGTGGCCAAGGCATACGGTGACAAGGTGTTGTTCAAGGACCTTAATTTCATGCTGCCTCCAAACGGAATAGTAGGTGTTATCGGTCCGAATGGAGCCGGAAAGACTACACTTTTCCGGCTTATTATGGGGTTAGAGAATGCCGATGCCGGCACTTTTGAGGTCGGAGAGACTGTAAAAACGGCTTATGTCGATCAGCAACATAAGGATATTGACCCTAAGAAGACTGTATATGAGGTCGTTTCTCAGGGTACGGAGTCGTTCCGTATGGGCGGAAGAGACGTTAACGCAAGGGCTTATTTGTCTCGTTTTAATTTCTCCGGCAATGACCAGGGCAAATTGTGTGAGGTACTTTCCGGCGGTGAGCGCAATCGTCTGCAGTTGGCATTGGCATTGAAACAGGAAGGCAATGTCCTGTTACTTGACGAGCCTACCAACGATATTGATGTCAATACCTTGCGTGCTCTTGAAGAAGGTCTTGAAGCATTTGCCGGCTGTGCCGTCGTAATATCGCATGACCGTTGGTTCCTTGACCGTATATGCACTCACATACTTGCTTTTGAAGGCAATGGAGAGGTATTCTTCTTTGAGGGCAGTTATTCTGAATATGAGATAAATAAAGCGCGGCGTCTCGGAACAGATGAAATCAAACGCCCAAGATACCGCAAATTGCTTGAAGACTGATTTTGTTTGTTATATATGCAAAACCATACCAAAAGGGGAGGGAAGTGTTACTTCCTTCCCCTTTTGTATACATATATACCGTCATTATTCTCAATGGACAGACTGTCCGGGCCGAGTGATAATACAGAGAAGGTGTCTGCATTTAATATAAGGTTGGCATTGGCCATATCCCAATGCGTCAAAGGGTGTGATTCTGTTGTTATGTTACTTGCTATCACACCGTCCTCCTGTATCTCGAAGTTACGGTCCAATGATGTCCATTTACCCAGCAAAGATGTTATGTTGACGAGTTTCACAACTTCCGGAGTGTCATCGCTTCCGGGGCGTGTTACCAATGTTACTTTGTCTCCGGCGAATATACCTCCCTGCACATCCGAGCAGCTATCTTGGTTTACGGCAATGCTCATCGTATTGCCATCCTCCGTAATTAATTCGAGAGTGTGCATGGTAGAGCCTTCTCCAACAATGCCATATATGGCACTGTCAGGTATGTTTACCGCAACGGTGTCAGTGCTGTCTGTGGTGTTCTCATTTTTCTTTGATTCACATCCGGCAATGAACATTGCCATAGCCGCGATAAAACATAGGGNNAACAGTTTTTTCATAACTTATTGCTTGTTTGCGTTATACATGACAATATTACAGTTTNTTCTCTTTTGCTTCGTTCCACAAGGCATCCATCTCGGCAAGTGTAAGGTCTTTAATGTCACGCCCTTGTTCTTTGGCTTTAGCCTCAATGTAGCTGAAACGCGCTATGAATTTGCGGTTTGTATGCTCCAAAGCGGTGTCTGGATTGATGTGATACAGTCTTGAGGCGTTGACGATAGAGAACAAAACGTCGCCCAATTCCTTCTCGGCCTCTTGCATATTCCCTTTTTGCAGTTCCGCCTTCAATTCTTCTATCTCCTCAAATACCTTTCCCCATACATCCTCCGGCTTGTCCCAGTCAAAGCCAACATTACGTGCTTTGTCCTGTATTCTGTAGGCTTTTATCAGCGATGGCAGCGAACGTGGCACACCTGACAGGACTGTTTTGTTGTGATCTTTCTCTTTTTGCTTTACCTGCTCCCATATTTTGCTGACCTCGTCCGGGTTGTCCGCTTTCTGTTCACCGTATATATGCGGATGGCGGAATACCAGTTTGTCGGCCTCTTTCGTCAGTACATCAGCCATGTCGAAGCGCCCTTGCNCACGTCCTANCATGGCATAGAATATCAAANGCTCCATCACGTCGCCCATTTCTTTCTGTNTCTNTGTCGGGTTATCGTNCATNATGGCATCGCACAGTTCAAAAGCCTCTTCTATTGTGTGAGGTCTTAATGACTCATTGGTTTGTTTTTTGTCCCATGGACACTTCACCCTCAGTTCTTCTTGTATGTCAAGCAGGCGCGAGAATGCCGCCAAGGTTTCTTCTCTTGTGTGCATATTTTAATGGTTCTGATTTCCAGTTCTATATTGTTGCAAAGGTAACTATTTTATTTTTCATGCGCTAATCAAATGCGTATAATTAAAGAAGTTTAAGTAAAAAAAGAAACAAACATTTCACTGTATGGGAAATAATGACTATCTTTGCAAAACTTTTTTAGAGAGGTAAGCGACAAACATTAATGTGAATACATGAACACTGTTATCTTTGTTGCCTGCTTATTCGTTTAACTCACAATACCTGCTGTATTCTGAATAAGTATAATCACATATTGTTCTCTGTCGGATGCAATACGGAGCGTGACGCTCAGATGTCCAAGATAAGACAGCGGCTTGCGGTGCTGTTTCCGGAAATAAGACTGACTGACGTTGTCGTTTCCGCGGCATACGGACGTTCTGAGGATGCGGAACCATACGCCAATATGCTTGCCGAGTGTGATACCGCATTCACACAGTCGGAGATTGTGACATGTTTTAAGACGCTGGAGAGGGAAATGGGCGACAGTGTCGGGTTGCGGGCAGAAGGTTGTGTGATGATGGATTTGGATCTTTTGGAATACAATGGCGTCAAATGTCATGCCGATGACTGGCAGCGTCCGTATATCAAGACACTCCTCAGAATGCTCACCAAGGTATTGTTTATTGTGATTATGTTGCATGGCAGTTCCGTAGCAATGGCACAGACGTCTTCCGGCTCCCGTGGGGCAGACACCGAACTGTTGGGCAAGGCCATAGAGTATTATAATGGCGCTAAATACCATGAGTGTGTTTTGGCATTTGAGAAACTGTCTAAAAGCTATCGCCTGTCGTCACGTTTTATGGCGTATCTTGGGTATTCTTATTATAAAGAACAGAAATATGCGGAGGCAGCCGATTGCTTGCGCAAGGCCATACCGGACTTGTCGGTCTATTCTCCCAGAGAACGTTCGGTTTATTACTACTCATGTGCCGAGAGCTTGTTTCATCTTGGCAACTATAACGAGGCACTGGAATATTATAATTTGTCCTTGCCGCTGACGGAAGGCAATGACAAGGCCGATGTGTTGTTCCATACGGCTTTTGCGCATTATTTTCAGAATGGCATCTCTACAGCTGTTGAAAATGTTGATACGGCACTATTATATAATGACAGTACGATGCTGAGGAATATATATGAGTTGTTTGGTGAGGCTCTTGCATTGTATCGTGACAATAGCAATTCGGCCACGTCTTTGCAGGTTGCGAGGCGGCGGCAATGTCAGTTTATGTTAAAAGGCTTTGATGATTTGAAACTGTATTATCTTCGGAAAAGCAATACAATATTACCATAAAACTGCCATTTTGTAAAGTTCTTACTCAAAAAAGTATAAAAATATTTGGTGGACCCAAAAAAACTTACTACCTTTGCACTCGCAAAAACAAAGGGGATGTAGTTTATATTCATTCTAAAAGAGTATAAAAGGCTCCGTAGCTCAACTGAATAGAGCATCTGACTACGGATCAGAAGGTTACAGGTTTGAATCCTGTCGGAGTCACATCACTCGGTCTTTTTTGCGGATAAATATTGGATTGGCTCCGTAGCTCAACTGAATAGAGCATCTGACTACGGATCAGAAGGTTACAGGTTTGAATCCTGTCGGAGTCACACAAGAAAGGGAAACCAAACGGTTTCCCTTTCTTGTGTATTATTGTTATCTCTCTTTTGTCCTTAGATATAGTTTGGGGTGAATGCCATAACGATTGGTTTTGCATGGCTGTTTCTGCCAAAGCGTGCTGTAATAGCAGTGCGTTTACTATACAATCGCACTGCAATTACACTATAAACGCAGTGCTTTTACAACGTAATCGCACTGCGANTGTAATNCTGTTTGCAACCCTTTGAAANTCAAGAATATACAAAAAGCTGTAAAAACGCCGTCTGNNTTTATTGGTNATCAAGCAGTATGAAAGACGCCCAATAGTAAGGTGAGCCANATCCTGAGTCACGTACGTGCTGTTGAGCCATATCGAACGACTTGCGCTTGTCGTGTCCCTCAAGCAGATTTTTGTAAAAAGCTGTCATCATCAGTTGTGTGGCTTGGTCGTCTACACTCCATAAACTCATGAGAATAGTATGTGCACCGGCCTTTTTGAAACCGCGTTGCAAACCAAATACTCCGTCTTCCTTTATCTCGCCGAGTCCTGTTTGGCAAGCTGATAGAACCACAAGATCCAATTCGCGCAAATCCATTACGGATATTTCTTTTGCCGTAAGTATTCCGTTGTCTAAGTCGTCAGGTATCGGTTTTCCTTTTAATGCGTTGTTGGCTCCTGCGAATAGTAGTCCGGAATAGTTCATGGACATGTCGCGTTTGCCTGCCGATGCGCCCAATATTGCAACCAGTTCTTGTCGGTTGGCATTGTCTTCGTTAAGCGCAAAACCATGGGTTGCGATATGTAATACTGATAATGTCTTACCGTTCAGGGATTTGAATGACTCCTCCGTTGCCTGTTCTTCTTTTAATAGAGTGACATTCACACCTATGTCTATGAATTGTTGCGATATATTGTCAACCTCTTCTAATGTTCCCGGCAGATAGTTTATGCTGCCTCTTGTGGCGGCAAGCGTATCGCATGCGGCTTTGTCAGATTCAGACAATGCGAGTATATTCTCCTGATTGTCATTGTCTATCAATTCGTTCTCGGTTTGAGTTACTTTGTTGTCTTTCACCTCACGCATTACTTCGACAGGGATGTCGTAGTCTATACCTCCATATAGTACGGCGGATGTTACCTTGGCCGGTTCTTTTCGCATTGTCAGCACTTTGGTTGATGATACGCGGTGTATTCCGTATGTCTCGTTGATACGCTTGCCATAGTGATACATAAGGTATTCGATACCCCATTGATAGAATAGGCCTGATGGTGAGAAATATATGTTTTTTACGCCTGAGCCGATGGTGTTTATTATATTACGCCATACCATGTTACCGACTTCAGGAGAAGAGTAGATGTCATCAACACCGGTTCGTTGGGTCAGCATCTGCCGGAAACTCGTCTTGTTGCCTGTCTTATTGTTCGTGTCGTCGTTATTTATGTTGTCAAGGTCGAAGTCGTTGAACATAAAAGCGTAGCGTGGACATTGCCAGCCTCGTCGCATGATAAGGGCAAAATAAGCGTGTCCGTTACTCGTCTTCAGGTCAAACATCTCCACCGCCGCCTCATCGTCACGCAGGCTTGCGGAGAGTTTGTCGACTGTTATCGACATATTGTCTGTGAAGTCGCCGAACAATTTGCTTTCTCGCATGATTTCACGTTCCAGTTTTACAATCTGTATAGCTTCTGCCTCGGCGTCATAATCTTCCTTGCCGGTTGAGCTTTCCTGATGTTTTATCATCTCGCCAAGTTTGTTGTATTTGTCAAGCAACTCTGTGTTTCCGGAGTTGATTAGTATCTTGCGGAAGTCAATCTCGGAGTTAAGCAACAGGCCTTTGGTCAGCAAGCTGGCGTTATAGGCATCTCGTAGTAGCGAGTCGTTGTCGTGATGTATATAGGCATATAATGGCGCGACATTGAATATGTTGTTTTTTGTGCTCCAATATATTTCCCGTCCGGAGGTGGACAAATGTGAGAAATTACGCTTTATATGTTCCGTTTGCAGACGCAACGCCTTGCTGTAATACAGCTGCATGGTGTCGGTTTGTTTGTTGATGTCATGGAAATATGCCATATTGAATAGACTTACGACATTATCCGGATGGTGTTCGCCAAGTACCGCCGACTGAATTGCGTATGCTTGGCCTGCATAATCTATTGATTGTTGCAGGTCACCGTGTGCCTGACGGTATATGGCATAGTTGTTCAACGCTTTGGCATAGAATGAGGACAGGGTGTCTTTCGATTCTGCATATTTCTCAATAGAGGCTTTTCCGTATTCAATTGCTTTGTCAAAGTCTTTGGCCGTGTAATAGTATCTTGCCATATTGCCGATGGCAAGTGCCTCGTCTGTTTTGTGTCCCTCCATGTTTGCGTATATGTCAACAATCTCCTCACAGGTCGAGATGGCATTGTTATGGTCGCCGGCATCATTATAATATATTGACAATATGTTTTTCATACCGGCTATAGTCAGGGTGTCCTTATATCGTGAGGCTATGTCAATAGCGGCTTTTGTCATGTCGATGGCGCTCTTGTAATTACCGCCTCCGGCTACTACCGAGGCTTGTTTTATTATAGCGTGTGCTTCTGCCAAACTGCCGGAGGAGCCTAAATTGGTGACACTGGTGCGTAAGTCTGTCAGGTAGTCATTAGCTTTTTCAAGGTCTCCTGTTTTATTGTAGGCGGAGGCCAGGTCGCTTATACATTTTATATAGTTTGTACTGCTCTTCCCCTCTGTTGTCGCAAGTATGTCTTTGGATTGCTCAAGCAACTGTATCACATTGTTGTAGTTTTCTTTATGCGAATAAATGTTGGCGGCATTCATAAGTAAACGTGCGTATTCTGCTGTGCTGTCAGCCTTTTGCTCGATATAAATGTTTCTGCATTCTTCAATCAATATTATAGCATTTGCGTAATCTCCGTTACGTGCGAGGCACACGGATTGTGCGTCAAGTGATTCGGCATAACGCAGTCTGCCGGCGGCGTCTTTTGACTTACGCATTGATTTGGCGTTCTTTATAATCTTGCTGTTTAGTGCCTTCGCTTTACTTGTGTTGCCTGTTTGTGAATAGTATACAATAAGGTTGGTGGTTGTTTTGAAATAAGCGTCAGTTCCATTTTTAGCATTTTTCAATGCCTCTTCCGCATATTGTATGGCTGTATCAAAATCGCCCGGTTGTCCTTTCTTGAAATAAAAGGTTGACATGTTGTTGTATAAAGCGGCTATATTGTTCGGGTCTACCTTTATTTTCTTAAAGCTTTCTATTGCCTCGCTCTCATTGTTTATGGCCTCTTCCCATTTCTTTTGGTAAGCATATAGAGTAGCCAAACGGTGCATGACATTGCCATATAATATGTAATCCGCTATAATGCCGTTTGGGGTCAGAACCTGCCGCTCTTCTTCTGAGATACGCATTGCCTCTTCTTTGTTTCCGCTCGCCATTGATTGTTCTGCGTCTTGGCCAGTATCATGGCTTTTTCTATTATCTGATCGAGTACTGACGGTTTGGCAAAAGCAGTGGAATTTACAAGCAAAATAGCAGCAACCATAATTATGGCTGCTGCTATCCTATTGTTCATCTTATTCATTTATTATTATTGTTTGCTTGTTCTTTTTATAAATAAGTTTATTTTATGGTGTCAATTTTTATCGTATCGCAATTGTTTGGTATAATGAATATGGAGTCTCCAACTTCCCGTTCGGCAGAGGCCGTCACTGATATGGTGCCACTGTCTTTGGAAGCCAATTGTTTTAACAAATAATTAAAATATGATTCTGATAGTTGCCTGAGACTTGTCTGCGGGGTCTTTAACAGCTTTTCTATTGTCATGTTCTGCCCATTCTTTATGGTATATTCTTGCATTGTGGCACAGTCTAAGATGACAATAGAGGCTCCGTTGGCAATAGATATGATGTCAGATGCGGCCAAATCCATGTTGGAATATATGTCACATTGTTTGTTATTGATCCTTACTTTTACCGCGCCTTTAACGGAACGCACCTTATACTGCTTGGCTGATGTGTGGCAAACTGTTATCAATATCAATGCTAATGCTAATAGAAGTCTTTTCATTGTTAACCGTATATTTTTCTTCTTCTTTGTTATTTTACTGTATTACCGTTTGCTTTGTCTTGTGGCTTGAATATATTCAATGTGCTATTGTATACTGTTTCGGCATCTCCTAATAATGCTGTGCTTAACAATATTGCGGTGAATGAGAGGTAATATCCATATCTTACAAAGATAAGGAAGTCTACCCATATCAGTAACACTATCCAAACGAAGTTTATTATCTGTCTCACAAGGGGCAAATCGAATACGAAACATATGTATTCGTTACAATATTTATGGGTCAGGTTATTTAAGTTATCCTTGAATATCTGTGTTAGCAGAACCAGAAAGAATGATACCAAGGTTGCAATATTGTTGGAGAAAACGTCCATTTGCTTGTTTTCTATAAATGTTTGGACGGCGTATGCTTGGATAAGAACTCCGGGGGTACGGCCGTAAGGGGAGTAGTGCGTGTCCTGTTCCTCATGTGTGCAGCCCAGAATTACTATGTGTCCCTGCAGTAATTTACTGTTCTCTGCAATGGAGTCATAGCGGATTGTTGGGAATTTTGTAGGCGAGTAATCTATCATACGTTTACCCGAGGCAGGCTGGTCTTTTACAACTTCGCTGTCAAACGCTTTGGCTATTTCATAAGACAATGAGCCGACTTTATGCCCTTGGAAACTTGTTTCGGATTGTATCTTCCTGATGCTTCCGTCCAATATGTCGGATTCTATGTTCGAGAATCCCTCTTTTATATCACCGCCTATTGTGAAAAATGAGTGACGTGATTTGTTAAAAGCCCCCTTATCATTGTCATATTGTGTCAGCTGGAAAGCCACTACCGGTTGGGATGTGCTTAGAATTGCCTCGGCAAGTTTGTCACTTCCAATAGTGTCGCCTTTCAATCCCTCAAAGATTACGTCTATTCCAAGAACCTGTGGGTCATATTTGTTTATCTCGTTTATAACGTTGGCAATCTGACCGCGGTCGTGTAGTTCAGATATATCAACTATTGTTATCAATGAACTTTCCGTACTTTCTCCACTATCTGCCATTATCTGGAAGAACATATCAGAGAGATGGAAGTTGTTGATAGAGCGATATAGCGGATCTAACACGTGTATTCTTGAGACAGCCGTATCTAAAATCCCAAGTATTAGTACCGCTATTAGCGATACTAATACTTGGTTTGTTATGCTATATGCCAGTTTTCGCATTATATTATTTAGCAGAAATTATAACACAACGGTTTTTATCGTTTTCCGCAAACGGCTGTACTGTGTCACCAAATGATTTTACAATCATCTGAGTCTCAGGTATACCGGCTTCAACAAGGTGTGTGGCTACGGTCTCAGCACGTTGCTTTGCTATTCTTGCATTAATCTCTGCAGTGCCTGTACCTTTATCTGCATAACCGCTTATGCTTATGGTATGTCCGGGATTCTTTTTAGCCCATTCAACGACATGCTCTATGGTCTCTTTCGTAGGTGTCGTTCCTGATATTACATAATAAATGACTTCGTGTATTGGCTCCACAACGCTTAATGTCGTTTCCGGGCCGGATGCGACAACAGCCTCGTTAGCAGCCTCTTCTGTGAAGTCTGCCATAGCTGACTTTGCTGATGTGATTGGTTTGCGTGGTTTCTTTAATCCGAATTTATATGTTACGCCCAGTTGAGCGGTAAACATCCAATCGTCGCTATTAGAGTATTTTGAGTTGAATCTATCATTCAGAGAATTAAAATCAAATTCCATTCCAATACTCCAATGTTTGTGAACGTTTACGTCAAACAGCATGCCTGCTCGGAAGTTGTGTCCGAGTTCGTCATGACGCTGACGTTTGTCACCCCACATCTTGGACAAATCGTCTTTAGGTTGAACTTTGGCCTGAAGATCGTTCAATTCATCGTTACCCCATGCGTAATTCAATCCAACACCTGCTATAAGATAAACGTTAAATACATTGAATTTCTTTGCGGAGAACAGGTTTACGAGGTTCAGCATCACATCAATATCGGTATTAATGTAATTGAACTTGTACTTCTCTCTTTGGGTTGTTGTATTTAGTACGCCGTTTGATTCATAGCCATTGACATAGAGACGGGCTCCAACAGCGTCAGCAAACATTTTACCTACACCAAGACTATATGTCGGTGTGATCAGTTTTTTAATGTCCCCGTTGGTAAAAGTTATACCGGCACCGCCTTGCGCCTGTATGAAACCGTATGGTTGCGGCCTGTAACCAAGTGCTATTTCTTCTTGAAACTCGGAAATATCTTGCGCATACATAGCGTTAGACGCAAGCATTGCCAAAACAATCATTAAAACATCTCTTAATTTATTCATAACTTTAGTTAAATTAAATAATTTTGGGGACAAAGTTACAAATAAATTTTAACACGCTATATTTGCCCCCCCCCGATTAGTTTTTTTTAATAAAATTTATCAATTTGTATTAAAAAAGGAGGGCGTTTAGTGCTTATGAATGAGCCAATATGATTGTTTGTATTTCGTTTATGTGGTATTTTTATGGTTGTATTTGGCGGTTATTGTGATGGTTGTCAGACTTCCATTGTCATTGATATGTCCACTTTCGGACGGTCACCGCGCATGGTTTCCGTGTTTTGTATTTTCTCTACGATGTNCAATCCTTCTACAACTTCACCGAAAACGGTGTATTGTGTATCCAGAAAAGGNGTACCTCCGACCGTGGTGTANGCCATCCTTTGCTCTTCTGTGAAAGCAGGTGCACCAAGTTCNTTACATTTAGCCTTTGTTTCCTCTATCAATTTGTCCTGCAATGTCTGTAATGCCGCACTGTCTCTGTTACGGCGCATTTCCATAATCTCGGCCTTGTGTTGCTGCACGAGAGTGTTGAACACGCTCTGCTCTCGCTGCATTGCCATTTGGTGTTCTATCTGTTTCAGTTCATTGTCATTGTATGTCTTGCCCCAAACTATATAGAACTGGCTGCCACTACTCTCTCGCATCGGGTTTACCTCGTCGCTTTGACGTGCCGCGCAGAGTGTGCCACGCTTATGATAATGCTGCGGATACACAATTTCTGCGGGTATAGTATATCCCGGTCCGCCTGTTCCGAGTGCCTTTTCCATTGGCGCTCCTTTACTTTCCGGGTCACCTCCTTGTATCATGAAGTCTTTTATTACACGGTGAAACAGTGTGTTGTTAAAGTAACCCTCTTTGGCTAACTTTATAAAGTTATCGCGATGGAGTGGGGTATCGTCATACAGACGCACAATGATTGTGCCTAATGTTGTGTTTATCGTTACATTCATATTGTGATTGTTGTATTAAATTGTCCTGTTATTATTCTGCGACAGCCTCCGACTTCAGTATCTCTGTTCTCATAATCCGTACATCTTTCAACGGACGGTCATATTTATCTGTACGCAATTTCTGTATTTTCTCTATCACTTCCAGTCCTTCTATTACCTCGCCGAATACGGTATATTCGTTATCAAGATATGGTACTCCGGCCTGCATATACTCCGAATAATACGGCAGCGGCTTGATGTCTGAGCCGGCTTTCTTTGCGGCGGGCCATTTTCCCCATGCTATGTAGAACTGTGATGAGCTGCTACGGCGCTCCGGGTTGGTCTCGTCGCCGTCACGTGCTGCTCCTATGGCTCCCCGTTTATGGAAAAATCGTGGGTAATTTATTTCTGCCGGAATAGTATATTCTTCGCCCTTCTCATTGGCAACGCTTGTATATCCCAACTGTGGGGCAGGATATTCGGAGTCTGTTTTTTCCGCATACTTTGACATAGGGTCACCTCCTTGTATCATGAAGTTATTCATGACACGGTGAAACAGCGTGCTGTCAAGTACTCCACGCTCTGCGAGGGCTATGAAATTGTCATGGTGTTGTTTCGTCTCGTTGTATAATTCTATGGCAATGACTCCCTCAGTAGTGTGCAACCTGACTATGTCGCGGTCATATTTAATGGCTTTCTTGTCAGATGTGGCAATCGACAAAGAGCTGTCCATAACAGCGGTTGTGAAGGCACGCATTATTGATGTCGGGTGCCCTTGGTTGGTAAATGCCCCAAGTTTGTATTTCTTCGGCCTGCATGTCGGCTCCCAATAGAAGATGCCGAGGCAATGACCGTCGGCTGATGTTTTGCAGAGACGTATGAGTTGTGACAGCTGTTCACGTCCGGATTCCATCATCCAAGGCTCCTTCTCGTTTACTTCAAACCCCGTTTCCACTATCATGCAGTCGGTATCATATTTCTTGTATAGTGCTTTCATGTTGCGAATACATTCGGCAAAGAGCTTTGGAGCGGCGTCTTCGTACTTGCGTGACCAATAAGGGTATAGCGACATGCCGATAATGTCCCATTTAGCGCCGTTGTTTCGCAGCACGTCTAAGTTCTTATTGTATAAAGAATTGTTGTATCCATTGTCAAGATGCACGATGACTTTGGCCTCGGGAAAGATGTTTTTTGCAGCTTCGTAACCGGCTTTGAAGAAGCCTGCGTACTGTGCAGGGGTATTGTCCAGATGCCCCATGCTTTGTGTTATGGTAGTGTTGCCCTTGTCATCTTTAATCTCCCATCCTGTGTCAGGGTCGGTCTTTACAGACCATAGCATTCCTTTGGAAGTCTCATTGCCTACCTGTACCCATTTGACATTTATGTCATTGTCTTTGAGCAGCGCCAGAACCTCTGTCGTATGGTCAGCCACATCCGCCAGCATCTGTTTGTATTTGTGCTTTTCCCATGCCTCAGGTATATTCTGTTTGCCCGGATCAGCCCACCAGTCGCTGTAATGAAAGTCAATCATAATGTCCATTCCCAATGCCTTTGCCCGTTGTGCTTTGGCCAAAACATNGTNCTTGTCACANCAGTTGCCGTGTTTGGTNGGGTTGACCNANACACGCAGNNTTATNGCGNTNAGCNNCATTTCTTTCATTAATNTAAAGGCGTCTCGTTNNTNGCCGCGGTAATTATACAACTTTTCGCCTTGCTGTTCCATTTCTGTTGCCCAACTTATGTCCGCGCCTAATGCAAATGGGGCGGCGAGAATGGATGACGGAATGGTCGCGAGAACTGTAATGATGAGGTATAGGAATCTTTTCATTGGGATGGAAATAGTATAGGCCCGGAGCAAAACAGCACTCCGGGCCTTTATAAATAAAGGTATTATATGCTTAGTTCGTTGAGCACCTTGAATAGTTTCTTGTCCATAGGCTTGTCGGAACGTATAGCCTCGGAGAACGGGATATATACAACCTCGTTGTTCCTTACGCCTATCATTACATTGCGCTGCCCTTGCAATATGGCCTCTATCGCTCCTACACCCGTACGGCTTGCAAGTATTCTGTCACGTGCGGTAGGGCTGCCACCTCTCTGCAAATGGCCGAGTATGGATACACGCACATCGTAGCCGGGGAATTCGTTCTTTACGCGTTCTGCGTAATACATGGCACCGCATTTGGGCGATTCGGATACTATGACGATGCATGATTTCTTTGATTTGCGTATGCCACGCTTCATAAACTCCGCCAATTGGTCTTCGTCAGTTTCTTCCTCAGGTATTATGGCAGCCTCCGCACCGCAGGCAATGGCTGAGTTCTGAGCCAGAAAACCGGCATCTCTGCCCATTACCTCTATAAAGAAAATTCTTTCGTGGCTTTGTGCCGTGTCACGTATGCGGTCCACGCACTCCATGATTGTGTTCATAGTGGTGTCATAACCTATTGTCGCGTCTGTGCCGTACAGGTCGTTGTCTATGGTACCCGGCAGCCCTATGCAACATACGTCATATTCCTGGGCAAAGATTTTAGCGCCGGTCAGGGAACCGTTGCCACCTATTACAATCAGTGCGTCAATCTCTTCTTTCTGTAAATTGTCGTATGCTTTCCGCCGTCCTTCCGGGGTCATGAATTCTTTGGAGCGCGCTGTTTTCAGAATGGTACCGCCCAATGTTATTATTCCGCTGACGTTTTCTGTCGTAAATGTTTCTATGTCGCCGTTGATAAGGCCCTCCCATCCGCGGTATATGCCCTTGATGGTAAATCCGCTATAGATTCCTGCGCGCGTTACGGCGCGTATGGCCGCGTTCATTCCCGGCGCGTCACCTCCGGATGTCAGAATGCNGATAGTCTTAATTNTTCCNNTAGTAACCTGTTNGTTAAGTGNATAAATCTTTTTACGCTGTGCNTGCTTATGGCAAGGNNATATATATTAATGTNTGTTANATGTTTGTNAATCATACGNNNTGCACTTGAAGGCAGAGGACAGTGAAAGCAATGATACCCGAAAGTATCGTGATTGGGGTGATATGTCTTAAATACCATTTCAGTGAAAAACCCTGCATCTGCATTGTCATTATTCCCGCAATGGAGCCGACGCAGAATATTGTGCCCCCGACAGTGGTGCCGAATGACAATACTTTCCAATAAGCCCCTCCTATACCGTAGTAAATGTCTGTTGTTGACACATCGTGCATGGATACCATTGTCATGAATGACGCGAAGTTGTCGAGGATGGTACTGGCTACGGCCGCCGCCACTCCGATGCCCCATACATTGCCGATAAAGGTGTCTATCTGCATGGAGAACCATGTCATGGCTCCCGTTTCCGTCACTACTCCCAGTGCTAATATCACGCCAATGATGTATAATATCTTCTGTATTGTGTTATATTGCACAGACTGTGGGATGTCTGCCCTTATCTGACGTTGGGCGTTTACGTGCTTTTTGTTAAACAACTCGTTTACTGTCCATAGCAGACTTAACACGCATAGCGCCCCAAGAAACGGCGGTAGCTTTGTTATGTCATGGAAAGTCGGTATAAACCACAGCCCGCCTATGCCCACAAGGAACATCAACAGGCGTTGCCACACGTTGAAGGTCGTTTCGTTGCCACGGAAAGGCAAGGACGAGTGCTCTACGGATACTGTCTCCGGCAGTTTCATTGTCATGTATGCCACAGGCAAAGCCCATGCTATAAAGCACGGCAGTAACATGGAAAGCGTGTAGTCAGAGGCTGTGATGGCGCCTTTATTCCACAATACCAGTCCTATAGGGTCGCCGATGACGGTCAGTGCGCCGCCGAAACTGACCGCTGACATGACAAAGGAGCCGTATATCCATCGGTCTTTTGTGTGTATGAGTATATCGTTAGTGACGGTGAGCATTATGACTATTGCGGCCGTGTTGTCAAGGTTGGCGGACATGAAGAACGCCAATGCCGTGAGTTTCCATAACAACAACTTGCTGTTGCGGGTGCGTATCCACAATGTGAGAAAATCAAAGCAGCCATTGGTATACAGTATGTTGACAATGCTCATGGTGGCAAGCAGGAACAACACTATCTCGGCTGCATGGCCTATGTATGGCAGCAGGATGTCTTGGGCGATATACTGTTTTACGGCGGTGCTGTTGGGTTTTACGCCGTCAAGGAATGACAGATACTCCTGAGAATGTTGGCTGGCGATGAAATCGGAGCCGAAACCGACATACAAAACCCATCCTACTGTGCAGGCAAATATGGCGACTGCCGCCTTATTGATGTTGGTCTGCCGCTCGGTTGCTATTAGTATCAGGCTGATAATCAGTATTGCTACGATGATGTATGTCATAAGATGACTCGTTTAATGCGTTTTGATTGCAAAATTAATAATTTTTTTGTAAATCAACAAAAAAAGATATAAAAAGTGATTGAAATACGGAAAAGAACTGCACCGCTTTAGACCTGTTTTGCAATCGGGGCACGATTACTGTGTAATCGCACTGCGATTACGATGTAATATCAATGCGATTACATTGTAAACGCAGTGCGATTGCAATTGAATATGATTGTGAGCCCGGACAGACCGATATGACACGCCGCTGTTATATGTTGGTAGCTAAATAGCAGGTGCGTTTACAGTCTGTTGTTAAATAATATTAAATAAGGAGAGAGTTGTAAGCGGTGCTTGATGTTATTTGGATAAATTGTTGTAATTTTGCAGTGGAAATCATACAAGTAGATGTTTCTCTTCTATATCAATTCACTGTTCACAACAGGCAGGGAAACATTTAATCCTATTTTTTATAGAAAATGATACAGGAAGAAGAACTGTTTTCAGTGGAGGAAAATGCTGAGCCACAGAAGAAGAAGCGTACCAGAATTACTAAAAAGGAAGTTTCTGACCACGTTTATAGTGTGACCGGGCTGGATGGTGAAAACCTTGAGAAGCCAAAGAAAAAGCGTGGGCGTCCGAGTAAGGCTGAGAAAGAGGCACAGCTCGTTTTGTCGCATGAGGTGAACTCAACACTTCCTGACGGGATAGAGTCTCGCCAATTCTCGGATGACATGTCAGGGCTGCGGTCTTATGATAACGCGGCTTCTGAGGATGTGACGCTGTCTCAGCCTGATGCGGAAAATGAAGAAGAAGGTGTGTTGACTGATGACACGCCTAAGAAAAAACGTGTGCGTAAGACGAAAGAGGAGATAATAGCTGCCGCTGAGGTCAAGGCGGAGCAGTTGGCGCAAAATAATCATCTGAAGGCCGAGGAGGGGGATATGAATGTCGTTCCTGAGGCCGCTTTCGCTAACTCGGCCGTGAATAATGACGGTGATGCTGAAAATACGCAAGGGTTGCTCGAGCAAATGCAGAGCAAGGTGAGGCAGCGTAGGGAAGGGG
>WFLX010138436.1_pt1 | contig 22703 bp, 16 predicted proteins | sample 4967041 | NCBI WGS metagenome assembly WFLX01 (sample SAMN12857096, study PRJNA449069) | gut metagenome | isolation source: stool from male and female vole | host: Microtus ochrogaster | place: USA:Florida | collected 2017
ATTGGATCGGGAGTAACCCCGACAGCGTAGTTTTCGCACACGGGTATGTCTGCCGAGGTTGTTTCGGAACCTACAGTGCCGTAAGTTACCTTTCCGTCTGCATCAACCACCGCCTTGAATACCTCGTCAGAAACCCTGTAGCCGTCCGGCGCAAAGGTCTCCTTGATGTAGTATGTGCTGTTTGGTTCGGTGTCGAAGGAGACAACTGCCTTATTGTAGGTAGCGGAGGTATTGTCAGTGTCTATCTCCGCAGTTACGGTCTTGATCAGCTGGGTGCGTTCCGCATCTCTGTAAATACCGAATTGGGCGCCAGCAAGGGGAGCTCCCGTTTCGCCGTCTACCTTGATGATCTTTGCGGGGTCGGATACAATAACTTTAACGGCGTAGTTTTCGCATACGGGTATCTCCTCAGAGGTATCTGTGGAACCTACAATGCCGTAAGTTACCTTTCCGTCTGCGCCAACGACTGCCTTGAATACCTTATCGGAAGCCGTGTAGCCCTTCGGGGGGGTGATTTCCCTGATGTAATATGTCTCATTAAGCTCGGTGTCAAAGGAGACAACCGCCTTATTGTAAGTGTCGGACGCTTTGTCTGCATCTATTGCTGTAGTTGCGGTCGGGTTCGTGCTTGTAATCAGATTTTTGCAGGCCGCGTCGCTGTAAATACCGAACTGAGCGCCTGCAAGGGGAGCTCCCGTTTCGCCGTCCACCTTAATGATCTTTGCAGGGGCGGGAATAATCTCTATTGGGTCGGGAGTAACCGCGACAGCGTAGTTCTCGCATACGGGTATCTCCTCAGAGGTGGCAGTGGAACCTACAACACTGTAAGCCACTTTTCCGTCTGCGCCAACGACTGCCTTGAACACCTTATCGGAAGCCGTGTAGCCGTCTGGAGCTTTGGTTTCCTTGATGTAATAGGTGGTGCCAGGTTCGGTGGAGAAGGAGACAACCGCCTTATTGTAAGTGTTGGACGCCTTGTCTGCATCTATTGTCGTAGTCCCGGTCATACTCGTTATCGGATTTTGGCAGGCCGCGTCGCTGAAAACACTGAACTGAGCGCCTGCAAGAGGAGAGTTNGTTTCACCNTCCACCTNNATGATCTTTATGGGGTCAGATACAACAACCTCAACNGCATAGTTTTCGCATACGGGTATNTCCTCAGNGGTGGCAGTGGAACCTACAACGCTGTAAGCCACTTTTCCGTCTNTGCCAACGACTGCCTTGAACACCTTATCGGAAGCCGTGTAGCCATCCGGAGCTTTGGTTTCCTTGATGTAATATGTCGTGTCAAGTTCGGTGTCAAAGGAGACAACCGCCTTATTGTAAGTGTCGGACGCCTTGTCAGTGTCTATTGCTGTAGTTGCGGTCGGGTTCGTGCTTGTAATCAGATTTTTGCATTCCGCGTCGCTGTAAACACTGAACTGAGCGCCCGCAAGGGAATCGCCTGTTTCGCCGTCCACCTTAATGATCTTTATGGGGTCGGATACAATATCCTCAATGGCATAGTTTTTACATATGGGGATATCTTCCGAAGTTGTCTCGGAACCCACAACGCCGTAAGTTACCTTTCCGTCTTTGTCAACGACTGCCTTGAACACATCTTTGGAAATATTGTAATCTTCCGGAGCCTTGATCTCCTTGATGTAATATGTCTTGTCGAGCTCGGCGGCGAAGGAGACAACTGCCTTATGGTTGGCATCTGTTGCTGTAGTTGCGGTGGAGTTCGCATTCGGGTTCGTGCTCGTGTTCAGCTTGGTGCATGCCTCATCGTTGTAAAGACCAAACTCAGCGCCCGCAAGGGGAGCGTTTTCGCCGTCTACTTTGATTAGCTGAATTACGGGAATATCCACAATTAATTCATAATTACAGTCTTTGCAGAAGTAATGCAGTCTGCCGTCAGCTCCATATGCGGGAGCGTCGAAGTCGTATTCATGCTCGCCATAACCGTCCTTTTGGCTGTTTTCGGTTATGCTGCATACTTCTATGTCGTTGGGTACCACTGCGCAATCTTTCCCCGGAGTACACTCATGCCAATGGTGAGTATCGTCATTTTCCCATTCCGTTTTCCAATTATGCGGCTCTTCCTTGCCACAGATGTCGCATACCATCTTTACCGCTCTGGATGTCGTGTCCGGAACATAAATCGACTTATCCTCATGCTGTATTTCGCCTTTGATGATAGTCATCTTGTTGTATTTGTCCAGCTTTGCGCCTGCTTCAAGGTACAAAATAACGCCGTCGTTAAGGGTTAATTTATTATCTGTTATAAATTCTGCACCTGTTTTCACTGTCAGCTTTGTGCACGGCGCCTTAAGCTCGTAGGGTTCGGTAAGCTCAACCACACCGCCGTAAATGGTACCCTCTGTTTTGTCTATATTGAAAACAATAGCTAAATCACTACGGATTCCGCCTGTAGTAAGTCCATTAATTCCATTTGTGCTTATCCAAGGGTAGGAGGTTTCGCTTTCACCCATGCTAACGGTTGTGCCGTTTATTCCCGTGCCGCCGTTGGCACCTCCCTTGGCGGTAATATCTCCGTTGTTTATTATTATATTGCCGCCCGTTATTCCGGCGCCGCTGCCGCCGCCCTCGGCTGTAACAACGGTGTCTTTTCCGTCTATCGTTACATCTGTGGCGCTTATTCCCGAGGAATTGATCGTATCAGAACCAACGCCGGTAGCTGTAACATTTCCGCTGGATATTGTTATATCGGTGCAGCTGCCGCCCGAGCCGCCGCCAATGCCTGCGCCGCCTTGACCTGTGGTCTCAACTTTCGCATTGCCGCTTATTTCTATACGTTCTGCCTTGCCGCCTTGACCGCTGCCAATACCTGCGCCGCCTTGACCTTTGGCCTCGACTTCCGCATTGCCGCTTATTTCTATGTCCTTAACATTGCCACCTGAGCCGCTGCCAATGCCTGCGCCGCCTTGACCTGTGGTCTCAACTTTCGCATTGCCGCTTATTTCTATGCGTTCTGCATTGCCGCTCGAGCCGCTGCCAATGCCTGCGCCGCCTTGACCTTTGGCCTCGACTTCCGCATTGCCGCTTATTTCTATGTCCTTAACATTGCCGTTCATGCCGCCGCCAATACCTGCGCCGCCTGAAACGCCTTCAGCAAAGATTATCGCATCGCCGCTTATTTTTATGCCCTCAGCATTACCACTATAGCCGCTGCCAATACCTGCGCCGCCCGGACCGCTGCCGCCCGTGGCATGGATTTCACCGCCGGATATTATTATGTTTGTGCCGTCGCCGCCGCTTGTGCCTTGTTGGTTCATGCCGCCACCAATGCCCGCACTGCCTTGCCCGCCATTGGCTTCGATATATTTGCCGCCGCTTATTGTTATATCTGTGCCGTTGCCGCAGCTGCCGCCGCCAATGCCTGCGCCACCATTGCTTGTGGCTTCGATGCTCGTGCAGTCATATATTTTTATATCGCTGCCATCGCTATGACTTCCGCCGCCGATACCTGCGCCGCTGCCGCTTGTAGCTGTGATAAGACCGCCTTTTATTGTTATATTGCTGCCGATGCCGGTGCCGTCCTCATAATTGAAAGGAGGAGTGTATTTAGCAGCACCGCCGCCGATACCTGCGCCACTGCTGCTTGTGGCTGTAACTTTGCCGCTGTTTATTGTTATATCATAGCCGTTGGCACCGTAGCCGCCGCCGATACCTGCGCTGCCGCCAGTGCTGCTGTAGCATGTAGCATTGACAAAGCCGGATTCATTATCATCCAAGGTAATTGTAATTTTGCTGCCGTCTGCGCCGTAGCCGCCGCCGATACCTGCGCCGGTTGCGACGTAAGCAGTAACCTTTACTTTTCCACTTATATTTATATTTTTGCCTTCACCGCCTTCGCCGCCGCCGATGCCTGCGCCGCCGGTGCTAGTCCGAATCTCGGCTGTGATCTCTCCCTTGCCGCTTATGTATATATTTTCGCCCTTGCCGCCTTCGCCGCCGCCAATGCCTGCGCCGCCGCCGCCTTTAGCATATATTTTTCCATTGTCGTCCAGCTCTATTGTTATAGTGTTACACGAACCGCCGCTGCCGCCGCCGATACCTGCGCCGTAATAAGTGCCTCTGGCTTCGACATCTGCGCTGCCGGTTATTGTTATATTTGTGCAGGTACCGCCGCTCGTCTTGTCAGGATGATCATGTCCGCAAAGACCGCTACGGTAGCCGCCTCCGCCACCGATAGCTGCGCCACTGCCGCCGTCGCAGGCCTGAGCTTCAACTTTACCTCCACTTATAGTTATATTTTCGGCAATGCCGCCGCAGCCGCCGCCAATGCCCGCACCGCCAAAGTGAAAGCCTCTGCCCGAATTCTCTACTTTGGCCTTTACCTCGCCGCCGCTTATTTCAATGTCCGTGCCGTCGCCATACAAGCCACCGCCGATACCTGCGCCGCCGGCAGGATATCTATCGTATGAGCTTACAGCCTCTTTGTATGTTCCTGTGGCAGTTACCGTGCCGCCGCTTATTTTTATATGTCTGCCGCTTTTGTTCTCACCGCCGCCGATGCCTGCGCCTGCTATTCCAGTTGCAATGATGGTGCCACCTTCTATTGTGATATTTTCTCCGTCTTTATCTTTGCCGCCGCCGATACCTGCACCGCCATCATAGCCCAATGCGGTGAGTTCTACGTCTTCTTCTCCTTTTATTACAAGCGGAACGCTGTTATTCTCCAATCCCGCATGACCCGGCCCGGATTGCAGCTTATTAGTACCTTTAAGAGTAATATTAACATACTCAACGTTATCATCAACGCCAAACGCCGCCGAAGGATTGCCCTGCATGGTCGGATTGCCCGGCTCGCCCAAAAAAAGCTCAACAGTCAAATCTGAAAATATAAGATTTGCACCGTGTTCACTTGTTACCTTTATCCTCGTATTTTCATTTATGGTTGAAGTGCCCGAGATCGTCATTTCTTTTTCGCTAAGTATGATAAGCGCATTATTTTCAAAAGAATAATCGACATCTTTCTGAATGCCGTTACCCCCTATGGTCAGCTTGTAAAAGGTTTCCTCCGTGTATTCATTTGCTGCAATAGCATTTGCCGAAATAGCAGATGTTAAAACAAGCAAAAACCCAAAGACCGCTATCCATTTTTTCATATTTTAATCCTCCATAATAATTTTAATGGTAATGGGAAAATTTCATTAGTATGTTCAACGAACAGCTAAGNTNTCNGTTTTTTGCCTCTATGNCATGGNAGGCTTGCTGTTCGNTATTTCCTAGATGTACTCCCTTTAATTATACCAAAGTTCCATATGGTTTTGCAACCCAAAAACCATATGAAATGTGGGTTTTGCTGTGTTTTGGATATAAGAATTCTAAAGATTTTATTAAAGGTCTTGAACAATCGGGAAGATGGGAGTAAAGTCAAATAGGCAATGAGATGCGGCAAAGCAGCGTCTTGGAGGTTGATATGAGTACAATAATAGCAATTGTTATAGGATGTATCCTTTTTCTGATAGCAATGTATTTCTTTCTTTTGATGCCGAGAATATCGGACAAACCGGACATGGAGCCTTTTCAAAAATGTCTGTATGCCCATAGGGGACTGCATGACAATCAGACGGAAGCTCCAGAAAACTCCCTGCAGGCATTCCGCCGGGCGTTAAATGCAGGATTTGGCATTGAGATGGATGTGCAGCTTACCAAAGACGGGATTCCTGTGATATTTCATGACTTCACCCTAAAGCGGGTCTGCGGCGGAGAAGGAAAAATCTGCGATTACACTTATGAGGAGCTGCAGCAGTTTTCCCTCTGCGGCTCAAAGGAAAAGATTCCCAAATTTGCAGATGTATTGAATATGATTCAGGGAAAGGTTCCCCTGATTATCGAACTGAAAATCGAGAGGAAAGATATTTCCCTCTGCTCCGTTGCAGATGCACTTTTGGCTGATTATAAGGGAATGTACTGCATAGAATCCTTTAACCCCCTGGCTCTTAATTGGTATCGCAAAAACAGGAAGAATGTCGTGAGAGGACAGCTTTCAGATGCTTTTTTGCGGACGGAAATGGGAAAAAGCAGCAAAGGCGGAGAGCGCATTCTGTATCATCTGCTGCAGAATCTTCTTGCCAATTTTTTGAGCAGACCGGATTTCATCTCTTATAACTGTAAATTTGGGGACAACCTGTCCCTAAGGCTCTGCCGCAGATTTTTTAAGGCCAAGGCGGCGGCATGGACGGTGAAGAGCGGAGAGGAGCTTGAAAAGGCAAGGCAGTATTTTNATANCTTTATTTTTNATAGTTTTCTGCCTGATAAANAAATTGGGTGATGGAAAATATTGCTTGCTATTCTGTGGACTACTTGTTATGATGAATTTAGTTTTGGATGTTTGGCATACTAGTCAATAGTACAGAAAAGTGGAAAACAGGAGAGAATACTATGAACAAATGGGTGTACAAATTCAAAGAGGGCAATGCGGATATGCGTAACCTCTTAGGCGGCAAAGGGGCAAACTTAGCGGAGATGACCAACTTAGGGCTGCCGATTCCCCAGGGCTTCACAATCACCACGGAGGCTTGCACAGATTATTATAACAACAAAGAACAGATTTCCGATGAAATTAAAGAACAGATTTTTCAAAATCTCAGCGACTTGGAAGAGCTGATGGGCAAGAAGTTTGGCGATACTCAGGATCCTTTGCTGGTATCTGTCCGCTCCGGCGCAAGAGCATCCATGCCCGGCATGATGGACACCATCTTAAATCTGGGACTGAATGACACGGCAGTAGAGGGCTTTGCCGCAAAGACGGGCAATCCCAGATTTGCTTATGATTCTTATAGAAGATTCATTCAAATGTACTCCGATGTGGTTATGGAGGTACCCAAGTCCTTTTTTGAGAAGATTATTGACGAGATGAAAGAGGCAAAGGGCGTAGAGTTTGACACAGAGCTGGACGCAGAGGATTTGAAGGAGCTGGCCCAGAGATTTAAAAAGGTTTACAAGGAAAGAATGAATGGGCAGGAGTTCCCTCAGGATCCCAAAGACCAGCTGATGGGGGCTGTAAAGGCAGTGTTCCGCTCATGGGACAATGACCGTGCCATTGTATACAGGCGCATGAATGATATTCCCAGCGATTGGGGGACTGCCGTGAATGTGCAGTCCATGGTGTTCGGCAATAAGGGTAATACCTCCGGCACAGGCGTGGCGTTTACCAGAAACCCCTCCACCGGAGAGAAAGGCATTTTTGGCGAGTACCTCATCAACGCGCAGGGCGAAGATGTGGTGGCAGGCGTGCGTACGCCCCAACCCATTTCCCAGCTTGAGAAAGATCTGCCTGACTGCTACAAGCAGTTCATGGAGCTTGCAGAAAAGCTGGAAGAGCATTACCGTGATATGCAGGATATGGAATTTACTATAGAGGAAGGCAAATTGTACTTCCTCCAGACCAGAAACGGCAAGAGGACTGCTCCGGCAGCTATCAATATTGCCTGCGATCTGGTAGATGAAGGCAAGATTACCCCCAAGGAGGCAGTTTGCCGAATCGAGGCGAAATCCCTTGACCAGCTGCTGCATCCTACCTTTGATGCAGAGGCGCTTAAGGCGGGCGAAGTCATTGGGTCTGCGCTTCCCGCATCCCCCGGGGCTGCGGCAGGCAAGGTATACTTTACCGCAGAGGATGCCAAGGCTGCCGGTATCGGCGGAAGAGGGGAAAGAGTCATTCTGGTTCGTCTGGAGACTTCTCCGGAGGATATTGAAGGAATGCATGCTTCTCAGGGAATTCTCACCGTGCGCGGCGGCATGACCTCCCACGCAGCCGTGGTTGCCAGAGGCATGGGTACCTGCTGTGTATCGGGCTGCGGCGATATTAAAATCAACGAAGAAGCCAAAGTGTTTGAGCTTGGCGGACAAACCTTCCATGAGGGAGACTATATCTCTCTGGACGGAACCACAGGCAAAATTTATAAAGGGGATATCAAGACCGTGGAAGCTTCTGTCAGCGGTAATTTTGGCCGCATCATGGAATGGGCTGATGAGTTCAGAACCCTGAAAGTGCGCACTAATGCAGATACCCCGGCAGATACCAAAAAGGCAATGGAACTTGGCGCAGAAGGAATCGGACTGTGCCGTACCGAGCATATGTTCNTTGGCGAGGACAGAATTCCNAAGTTCCGCAGAATGATTCTCTCCGATACTTTGNAGCANAGAGAAGAAGCNCTGAAAGCAATTGGACAGTTCCAGAAGGCAGNCTTTAAGGCAATGTACGAAGCTCTGGAAGGAAAGCCCATGACCGTCCGTTATCTGGATCCGCCCCTGCATGAGTTCGTTCCCACAGAGGAAGAGGATATCAAGGCATTGGCGCAGGATATGGGCATGACCGTGGAAGAAGTGAAGAACAAATGCGATGCACTGCATGAGTTTAACCCCATGATGGGACACAGGGGATGCCGTCTGGCAGTTACCTATCCCGAAATTGCAAAGATGCAGACCAGAGCCGTAATGGAAGCAGCCATTGAAGTAAAGACTGAAAAAGGCTATGATATCGTACCTGAGATTATGATTCCCTTAGTGGGCGAAAAGAAAGAGTTAAAATACGTCAAAGATGTAGTAGTGGAAGTGGCGGAAGCGGTTAAGAAGGAAAAGAATTCCGATATCCAATACCGCATCGGAACCATGATTGAAATTCCCCGCGCTGCCCTTACTGCTGATGCCATCGCTGAGGAGGCAGAGTTCTTCTCCTTTGGTACCAACGACTTGACCCAGATGACCTTTGGATTCTCCCGTGACGACGCAGGAAAATTCTTGGATTCTTACTATAAAGTAAAGATTTACGAGTCCGACCCCTTTGCAAGGTTGGACCAGACCGGAGTTGGTCAGTTGGTGCAGATGGCAGTGAAAGGCGGTCGCAAGACCCGCCCGGATATCAAGCTTGGAATCTGCGGCGAGCATGGCGGAGACCCTTCCTCCATTGAATTCTGCCACAAGCTGGGATTGGATTATGTGTCCTGCTCGCCTTTCAGGGTGCCTATTGCACGGCTGGCAGCGGCACAGGCGGCTATTAATAATTAATTAATAACAATAGAATACTCGCAAAGCGAGGATTCGATTGTAGATGCTATAGGAATTTTGAACGATTTGGCGAAAGTGTATGGAAATGGCTTGAAATCAAGGGATTTCGGGCTTGGAGGGGTTCACCAGAGTGGTTGGTGAATCCCTCTTTTTGGGCTTTTTTGATGCCGCTGATAACGTGGCGATTGGGGATAAATGGACACAATTTGGCAAAACCTCCGACTTTTGCTAAAAAGTTCAGTTTTGCCAAATTGTATGGGTTTTGCCAAATAGTGTATGAGTATAGCGGTAAAAAGATAATGGGAAAGTGATAAGGGGCTGCAAAGGCTCCTTTTTTATTTTTTAGGAAATCCACAATTTGAAACACTTTCCTACAGTAGGAAAAGTCCTAATGTCTTATAAAGCGATGCTTGATGTTATTCGGCTGACTGCATATAATGATATCAATATCAAAATCCGCAAAAAGATTTTTGAAAGCAGAAAAAGATTTTAGGATAATTCTGCAACATTTGAGTTTTACAATATGCGAAAAACCTAGTAAAGGAAATGGAAACATGAAGAAAATCATCATTATTGAAGATGACACCATATTGAATAAAACCCTTGCCTATAACCTTGTTTCGGATGGTTATGAGGTGGATTCTGCCTATACCTGTTCTATGGCGAGAGAGTTGTTAAAGGGAAATTATCATCTGGCATTGTTGGACATCAATCTGCCAGATGGAAGCGGGCTTGACCTATGTACTGAGATAAAGGAGAAAACCCCGGAGACATACATTATCTTTCTGACCGCCAACGACAGAGAAAGCGATATGCTAAAAGGCTATGAGGTGGGAGGGGCGGATTATTTCACCAAGCCTTTTTCCGTGGCGGTACTCTGCAGGAAGATTACCGCCGTATTTGAGACTATAGAGCAACACCACCCGCATCATGACTTATATGGGGACGGCTTTCTGAATATCGACTTTTCCGAACAGACTGCTACACTGGGCGGAAATCCCATAGATTTCACTCCAAAGGAATACCGAACCCTGTTGCTGTTTATAAAGAATAGCAGGTTGATCCTGACGAAAACGCAACTTTTAGAAAAACTGTGGGATGTTGATGGGAATTTTGTGGATGAGCATACCCTGACTACCATAATCAGCCGCATCCGCAAGAAGATTGAAGTGGATGGCCATAAATATATCAAGACAGCTTATGGCGTGGGTTATCAGTGGATTGGAGGCGGGATGGAATGAAACTTCAAAATTTATCGATCAGAAGATTCATGCTGATATTGGCAGCCGCTGTGGTCATTACCGCCGCCTGCCTGATAGTTGTTTTCTGTCTGATGACTGGCAGCGGAATCTTTGCCCTGTATGGAACGCTTCTGACCGCTGCCCTATCTGTATGGGGTATGGTCTTTTTGCATTTTTTTCAAAGAAAGCTGATGGAGTTTACGAACAGTTTATGCCGGACGTTGGATGGGATGATATACGGCAGTGAAAGGCCACAGGTGGATATGGAAGCGGAAACCTCTTTGGCCCGCATATCGCACCGGTTGGAACGGCTGTACGATATCATGCAGACAAACCGCTGCAAGGCATACGAAGAAAAGGCGGAATTGCAAACCCTTGTGTCGGACATTTCACATCAGACCAAAACACCGATTGCAAACCTCAAAATGATAAATGACACCCTGCAGACTCGGAAAATGCCGGAGGGAAAACTGCAAGAGTTTTTGCAGGCATCGGCGAGCCAGCTTGATAAACTAGATTTTCTGATCCAGGCAATGGTAAAGACTTCCCGGCTGGAAACGGGCGTGATTACCCTCGAAAAGAAACCAGCTTTATTCATTGACACGCTAACGACGGCCCTGAACGGAATCCTTGCTTCAATGGAGAAAAAGCAGATTGCCTTGACAGTGGACTGTCTGGACAGTTTTTCTTTCCCACATGATAGCCGCTGGACGGCGGAAGCTCTATATAACATCCTGGATAACGCGGTGAAATATACCCCTGCATGTGGCAGCATCCGCGTGACCGTGCAGGAATGGGAAATGTATTTTAAGATTGACATCGCGGATACAGGCAAAGGCATTCCCGAAAAGGAGCAGGCGGCAATCTTCAAACGCTTTTATCGGGAGAACACNGTGCATGANATAGACGGGATAGGNATTGGTCTTTATCTTGCCCGCGAGATTGTTACCATGCANGGAGGNTATATTAAGGTTACTTCTGTTTCCGGGGCGGGNTCTACGTTCTCTGTATTTCTTCCGAAGAAATAAAATGTCCTAAAATTGAAGCAATTCAAAGGAGATTTTCATAGGTTTTAGGACATTTCTGCAACATTTTGATTTTATGATGTATTTATCGAATAGTGACTGTGGCAGCCACATGGAAGAAAGGCGGTATTTATATGAGCATCTTACAGACAAAAAATTTGAAAAAATATTATGGTACAGAGCCGAACATTACCCGTGCACTTGATGGCGTGGATTTTTGCGTGGAACAGGGAGAGTTTGTGGCAGTGGTCGGCACGTCCGGGAGCGGAAAATCTACCCTGCTCCATATGGCAGGCGGGCTTGATGTCCCGACATCAGGCTCTGTCCGAGTGAAGGATAAGGAATTGGCTAAGATGAATGATGAGCAGCTTACCATTTTCCGTCGCCGTAATATAGGCTTTATTTTCCAGAACTATAATCTTGTACCGATTCTGAATGTGTATGAGAATATTGTTCTTCCAGTAGAACTTGACGGCGATACAGTGGACAGGAATTTCATAGATGGGGTAGTTTCTATGTTAGGGTTGGAGGATAAGCTGAAAAATATGCCGAACAACCTTTCCGGCGGCCAGCAACAGCGTGTCGCTATTGCCCGCGCTCTGATTACTAAACCGGCCATCGTTCTGGCCGACGAGCCGACTGGCAATCTGGACAGTAAGACCAGCGCCGATGTGATGGGTCTTCTGAAACGTACCAGCGNAGAATTTAACCAGACCATCGTAATGATTACTCATAATAACGAGATTGCCCAACTTGCCGACCGCATTGTGCGGATTGAGGATGGCAAAATCATAGGGTAAGGAGGTGACGGACTATGACTTGGCCTTTTGAAAATGATACAAGTGCCATCGAAAAGAAACTGGCAACAAGGAGAATCAAGACAGATAATCGGCGCAATCTGTTTATGATTTTGACCATTGCTTTGGCAGTAGCCCTCATGTCTGCTATTTTCTGTGCGGCGGCTGCTAGTGACCGAGCTTTAGAGGACGATATTCGCGGCCAATATCAGGCGGTTGTGGTGAATTGCGATTGGGATATGATTAAAAAGCTGTCGAATTGTCCAGAGGTGGAGAGTTGGGGACTGTCGCAGAATTACGGTTCGGTTCGCTACGGTGACAGCGTCCTGACGGTGGAGTATGCTGATGCCAGCTGGATGGAACTAGGAAAAAAGCCGCCCTTCATAGGCACACTTCCCCAGGCTGCCAATGATATTTTGGTGGAGCGGGCGTTCCTGGAGTATTTTGAAATTCCCGTAGAGGTCGGACAAACTATTGAAGCTGATCTTGGAAACGGCAAGCAGGTCTACGCCATTAGCGGTATTATAGATGTAGAAAATGACTCCCGTATGTTTCAACTCTATGTGTCCGAGGCTTTTGTAGAGAAGATGGCTGAAGGAGAACCACTATTTGAGTTCCGGCTTCGCTATACAGGTGCTGACACTATGGAGTTGGAACAGCTCAAAACTGATATTGCCGCATTTCTGACGGCAAACGGTGTAATAGAGAATTGTCTTTTTTACAGCTCCAATTACTTCGATATGCAGGGCTTTAAGAGCGGAACTATGAAATACTATATTCCGGTGGCACTTCTGCTGCTGGTTGCCTGTGCGGTGGTCATTTACAGTATATTTTTTATTTCCGTTAGAGGCAAAATGCGGGAATATGGGCGTATGAAGGTCATCGGCGCAACACCGAAGCAGATTCGTCGGATTGTGCAGCGAGAGGGTTTACTTCTGGCGGCTTGCGGAATCCCTCTGGGTCTGCTGATTGGTGGGAGTATTGGCTTTGCCATCAATACGGCGCACTGGAGTTGGATGGGAAATCTGCCCTACCTGCTGGCAACAGCAGTGGTCTGTGCCCTGACTGTGCTCTTGTCAATCCACGCACCCGTCCGCATGGCGGCGAGGGTGTCCCCCATCGAGGCAGTACGTTCCAGCGGCTATGAAACCGGGGTCGACCGAAAAGATCAGAAAAACCACCATATCACCCCATCCGCTTTGGCACGGATGAATTTCCAGAGGAGTCGGAAAAAGACAATCATCACACTGACCTCTTTAGGACTGACTGGAGTGTTTTTGGTAGCAGTGGCAACAGTATTCAATTCCATTAGCCCCGAAAAAATGGCGATTAAATCAATGGGTGACCACTGTAACTATGAAGTCAGTTGGATAAATTCGGGAGGAGCGGAAGGGTTCCCAGATATTGCAAGGGAAAACCCGTTGACGGAAGAACTGCGGCAAGAGCTTCTGACTCTGGACGGAGTGGAATCTATCACCCCCCATGAGGCGACCTTTGCAAAGGTCACATTTCCCGACGGAACAGAGTCCTTGGAATTTCTTGTACTAGACCGCACAGGGATGGAAATGTGGCTACCGGGCGAAAACATGGAGAAAGGTAGCGCAGATTATGAGGAACTTGTTGCAAATGATGGTGTCATTGTAACAGATTCAGGTGAGCAACTTTTAAGTATGCTTTATGGCTATACTCCGACCATCGGAGATGTGTTGACTTTTGAAACGATGGACGGCAATACCATGCAGGTAACAGNTATGGGAATTGCCAAACCGGGAGTGACANGCGGNACTAGTGCATGGGGGTTGTTTACCCTTACGGAAGAACTAGCCCATAAACTCTACCCGGACATTAAGAATATAGAGGCTGTTTGGAACATACACACATCAGATGATTCGGATGTGTTAAGAGCGTCCATTTTTGACTTGCTGGAAAACCCGATTCTAACAATCTCATCCAGGGCAGACCTTGCTGCTTCTCTGAAATCGCAGTTGAACCTTATGAAACAGGGAGTTTATCTGCTACTAGCTTTCCTGTTCGTGTTTTCTGTTGTAAATCTGGTCAACACTCTAATGACCAATCTGCTGGACAGACAGCAGGAGCTTGGAATTTTGCAGTCTGTGGGCATGACAGGAAAACAGGTATCTCGTATGCTGATTGCGGAGTGCCTATGGTATGTGGGAGTCACGGTTATTATATCCGCCGGCATTGGCGGAATTTTTGGAGCCGTTGCAGACTATATGATCAGCAGCTTCAATATTTTGGGTAAGCTGTCCTATACATTCCCTTTGATTGAAACGGCAGTTTTTGTTTTGGCACTGCTGGCAGTGGCTGTGGTTTTCTCTGTATTTGCTGTGCGATATTCCAACCGCCTTTCTCTTGTGGAGCGGATCAAGACAATGGAGTAATGAGTGGGCGGCGGCTTTTGGCTATTCTTTATGATGCGTTCCGTGCGGCAAGGCAGGAGATAAATGCTGGCGTTGCTGGGATGGACGTGCAGAGCGGCTTTGATGCGAGGGCATAATCGAATACAATAGAGAAATACAGCAAAGCAGACTTAACGGGGAGGTGTTTATTGGAAGATTGCAATAGGCGCCTTTATACTTTTAAGAAGGTTCAGAATAGCTATATTTCAGATTAGTCATATTGAGTTCCTGCAAGTGTCAGAACGCCTTATTTTCGCAACAGATCAAGCAGGTAACGAACCATAGGGAGCAAGTCAGCGGCTTCATGCACTGCGGAAGCCAGAGTTTGTTTTGCATCATTCATTGTAATTCACCTCGATAGTAGTTTACATTACACATCTACAGACATGAATTGCATCAGAATACAGATTGAAAGTGAAGTGAAGTACATGAAAGAGTGATATAGAAAAATACATANCCCTGCCGTGTTTNCGGACGGGANTTTNAATACTNCTTNGAATAGAATACCAAGTCATAATTTTTGCTACATTCATATTNTATGCCNNTATAGCACATCCCCTTCGAGCAACACTACCCCAATGCGTCATAGCTGTGCTTTCTTGCTTCTTCCAACTGTTCAGGGGAAAACCTTTCTGCCAGTTTGGGATCACGGAGTTCTTCCGCTGTATTCTTCCACACATCTATCAGTGTTACATTATTTATGTGGCACTGCACGTTGTCCTCATAATCATCCGTAAAAGAAAACGAACGGTTTCTTCCCACATTCAGAGTAATGGTCTTTTCAAGTCGCTGCAATGTAAATAGCAGCAGCTTCTTCCTTTATACTCCTTTAATCTCCGGCTGTAGTTGCGGACGCCTTTTCTGTTTATGGATTCCCGCTTATCGTATGGCTCAATGATGTACAGTTTTGCCTCATCGGATAAGGTCATGCCAAGAATGTGGTATTTCCTGCCGTCACGTTCTATGCTTTTCCCGATTACGAGAATATCCTGCCATTCCTTATGGCAATCTGACAATGTTGAAAAATTTATGGTCGCACTTCCCAGATTCATTGGAACAATTATACCATGTATGTGAAATTAATTCCATGAGTGCGTGCNATATTACAATAAATANCAGATTCATTGTTGACAAAACAACGGCNNATATGTACAATAATAGAGTAGTCTATAAAATAGAGTAAGGAGNTACATATTATGAGTCAAAAAATTGCAGAAGCACTTGAAGATGTTAATTTAATTAAAAAAGTGATTGATAAGACACAGAATGACTTTTCTAAAGTGTCCAACTTTTTTATTGGTATTGGAGCTGTCCAGATACTTACCTGTTTCCTGTACGCATTGATGTTTGGAATTATGAAAAGGATGGAAAATGTCAGTCTGGTAATATGGGGTCTTTTTAGAGGGATCAGTTTTGTGTCGGTTATAGGGTATTTTATCGTTTACCTCATTTACCGTAACAAATTGAAACAGTTTAAAAATGAACTGAGCATGAGCCTGATTAATATATGGGGGCTGCTGCTGGTCGGAGGAGAATTATTCCGTATATTTTTTCATATGGTCAGCTATGAAAAGGCAGGTAATGATCANTATATTCAGCCCNTTTTTCANTTCGTTTTTGTNATGATNGGATGCTTTGTTATGGGNTTTNTTATTCAGGACAAATTGATACAGAGAGTTTCTTTCGTAATGGCATTTCTTTTTCTTATTTTTGCGGGGACTGGTTTGGAAGTANGAGTAGCAGATTTTCACGGGNATGANGTGAAAATAAATGCCATTGNTGTTTTTACAACAGTTATTTTGTCAGCCGNCATGGTTTTAATGNGACTTTATCTAAAAAAGAGAAANGGAGAACAATAAGGTGGATCTTTTTTCAATACCGGAGGCGTTTACCAATAAACTCCGTCTTGCCATCATATCCGCTTTAGTTACGGGCGAGAAAAACTTTAAAGAACTTCAGAATCTTACGGATGCGACATCAGGCAATCTTGGGGCCCAGCTTGTAAAACTAGAAGAATGGGAATTTATAAACTGTAAAAAGGAGTTTATCAACAGAAAGCCACAAAGCACATATCACCTAACGGAAAAAGGCTTATCAGAATTTAAAGGTTATGTAACATTATTGGAAAAAATTTTGAAAGGCGCAAGTGAATAGCGGGCTGTTTTTGTTTATTGGAAGTGGAGGAATAGTATGTTATTCAAATTAATATACAAAAATATGAATTTGAAGGAGGCAAAAGTCTATTCTTTAAGTATTATTTTTTCGATTGTTCTTTGGGTGATTGTTTTATCTATATATCAAATCAATAAGCAGTACCGCCTGGACGAAAAAGCAGGGGGAATTAATACGCTTTGCTCTTTTTTCTTTGCTGTGGCTATTGTTATGTCAGTTCTTTTTTTGCTATATGCTACACGTTTTTTTGTAAGGTCAAAAAACAGGGATTACAGTATACTGCTTATGCTGGGGAGCAGCAGGAAGATTATTTTCCGCTTTTTCTCAGGGGAATTTTTCTTGATTTGTTTCTTTTCAACAGCTATTGGTATCTTGGTTGGAGGAATAGCCGTAGCCATGCTTCTTTTTATATTATTAAGGATGGGCTATTCGTCAGGGCCGCTGCTCCCTTCAAGCATTATCTGGATAGTCGGTTCAATTGTCAAAACCTGTTTTGCCTTGGCTATATTGGAGTATGTAATCGCTTTTGTCTATTTTCGTAAGTGGGATTTAACGCAGATGCAGATGCGTGGGATAAAAAGGGAGAAAAAGCATGAAAGGACATGGATTATTGGCGGCTTGGGCTTCTGGCTGATTATTTATGCCATAAATCTTACAAAAAGTGAAGATCTGTTAAGCCGTTTTATCAGCATGGCGGTATGTTTATGCGGCATTTATATTTTAATGTCATTTGGGGGCAGCCTTTTATTGAAACTTATAAAGGCATTTAAGAGCTATTATTTTAAACACTTTCTTTCATTAAATGAATTTTACTATAAATTTTCAAGTAACTGTAGGATGCTGTTTATTATGGCTGTGCTGAATTTCCTTGTTTTATATTTTACAGGGGGAATGTTTATATCAGATGCCCCGGATAATGTGGACAGCACAGAATACCCATATGGGTTTGTAGGAATTGTGGATAATGGCAGGACAGAGAATGCTGTAAAGGAAATATTAGGTGAGGATATAATGGAGCTGCCAGCAGCAACAGGTTATATAAAAACAGAGGGAACAGCATACTCAAATAAGGAGTATATATGTATTTCTGACAAAAGCTATTCTGAATTAACTGGTAAAGAACTGATTCTTGATGATAATGAGGCTGTTATCATTAATGAAGCTACATCTAATGCTGATATGGTGGATGTAGTTTATTTGATACAGAATGGAGAGGAAAGTGAATTTACTGTTTCCAAGATATGGGACGAAGTTGTGTTTGGGCTTGAGCAGCCATTGCCATTATATCAGTTTGCTGTTGTACCAGAGAAGAGTATCATAAACGGGATAAAGGAAACTATGAAGATTATAGTAAAAAAAGGAGAATTGGATAAGGAATATGAAGCGTACAATAAATCCATCACTGAACGAAATGACATGATTTTCTGGAGGACAGAATTTGTAAGAAATGAAAAGGAAACAATGACTTTTACCAAGATCATAAGTTTATTCCTTGGAATCTATTGCCAGCTTTCCTGCTACGGAATTTTATCCTTAAAAATAAAAGCAGATCAGCCCTTTATTATTCGCAAATGCAAAACCTTTCTGTTTTTGGGAATGGCTGAGGCAGATATCCAAAAAAATGTCGTTAAAGAATACCGTCAATTATTGTGCCTGCCTGCAGCCCTGGCAATTGCTCTGTCTTTCTTTTATATGCTGGTGGAACTGGCATATAGCAATATGCTGTACAGCAAATATTTGAAAGAGTATTTACTTTTTCAGATCATTATTTTGTGTGTAAATGTAATTTATTACGTGGTAGTAAAGCAAATGATATTAACGGCAATTATAAAAGGTGCATTAGGAGAAAATGAAAGGGATTTAGTATGTGTATAGTGAAAGCCCGGGGCATTATAAAAAGCTATAATCATGGAATGGCAAACAGAATAAGCGGGGAGAAAGAGTATCCGGTTCTTAAAGGTATTGACCTGAATATTGAAGATGAGGATTTTATTGGTATCATGGGGAGGTCTGGCTGTGGAAAGACCACTTTGCTGAAAATATTGGGGACAATAGACAAGCCGACAAAAGGAAAGATACATTATGGAGAAAAGGATATACGAAAACTAAATGCTGATTATTTAGCTGAGTTGCGCAGGAACAGTATTGGGTTTGTATTTCAGGATTTTAACTTGATGGATAATCTGTCAGCGGAGGAAAATATAATGCTCCCGTTGGTATTGAATAAAGTGCCTTATAAAAAAGCGAAGGGCATTGTTAAAGAAAATGCGTGTAATTTAGGGATAGAATATCTTTTGAATAAGAATATTTATGAGCTTTCTGGCGGGGAAAGACAAAGGGTTGCCATTGCCAGAGCATTGTCAAATGACCCGGAAATTATTTTTGCCGATGAGCCAACGGGTAACCTCGATCTGGCATCTGCATTGAATATTATGCAATGCTTTATGAAAATAAATAGTGAAAGGCATAAAGCGGTTGTATTAGTGACACATGATCCCCATATTGCAAGTTACTGTAATAAAATATATTTCTTAGATGAAGGAAGGATAGGCTGGTCGTGTATTAGAAGCGGTCATCAGGATGATTTTTATGACGAGATAATGCATCATATGGCTTCCATCCAATAGCGATATGTGGAAATATTTGTTTGTCATAAGGAATTGCAGCACATCATGGATACAGTAAGCGAGAAGGAAGGATGGTATGCTGCATGAAATGGTAAAAAATATGCAAAGAACAAACCGCCGCAGATGGCCCATTACCATATGCGGCGGTCTGCTATTTCCACAGGCAGGCCGGAAATCACTTGGAAGGGTAATATGATGAATCTGCATAATGAACTAGTCCCATGCACTATTTCTCATAGGGATTTTGATAATCGGGGCAGAGGTATGTCTCGCTCCAAGCCATCATGGTCTGCAGGACGGGGATGAAGCTCTCTCCAAACTCGGTAAGCGAGTATTCCACCTTCGGCGGGATTTCCTTGTAAATCTCCCGGTGGAGGAACCCGTCGCTTTCCAGTCTTACAGCAGGAATAATAAAAAACTGTTAATAGCATGGCAGAGGCGGGCATTTTGAAGTAAAAGCAGGATATGCCCGGCCTTATTGCAAGGGGGTAGGCTGCAATATTAAAATGTTTGTGACAATGGGAATTTTGAACGTAGAGGGGTTCACCAGAGCAGCTGGTGAACCTTTCTTTTGGCGCTTTTACTTTAACAGAAACGGCCCAAAAAGTGGTAAAAATCAGAAAGTTTTTACGAAATTCCAGCAAAAACTATTGACCATACAGATGTTTTTGGATATATTAATAGTGAAGGAGGCGATGTTATGATCGTTAGACCCCACTATATGGATTTGCTGAAAACCTATCGTGATGTACCGTTGGTGAAAATACTTGCGGGTATTCGTCGTTGCGGTAAATCTACGATTTTAGATATGTTACAGGATGATTTGATAAAGAACGGTGTTCCTGCCGACAACATTATCAGTATGCGCTATACCTCGGAAGATTTTGACGACGGTATGACCCATAAGGATATGTACAATGGCATTAGAGATAAAATGACGGATGGCGAGCGTTACTATCTTCTGCTTGATGAAGTACAGGAAATCACGGGCTGGGAAAAAGCAGTCAACAGTCTTTTGGAAAACGCCAATACAGACATATATGTGACCGGTTCCAATTCCAAGTTGATGTCAAGCGAAATATCCACTTACCTGACGGGACGGTATATCTCTATCCCTGTATTTGCGCTGTCCTTTGCTGAGTATCTGGAGTTCAAGAAGGCAAGCGGACGTACGCCGAAAGAGTTGCTTCCCGAATATATTCGCATGGGCGGTTTTCCTATCGTTGCGCTGAGTAATTTTGACGAGGGTGCGGCGTATCAGATCGTCGAGGGCATCTACAATTCCGTCATCACCAGCGATATAACAAAGCGGCACAATATTACCAACTTTGACCTGTTCAACCGTGTTGTGAAGTATGTCGTTGAAAATGTCGGAAAGACCTTTTCCGCTAACGCTATTGTGAAGTTTCTGAAAAGCGAGGGGCGCTCTCTCTCGGTGGAATCGGTGTACAACTATCTGGAATGGCTGGAAAAAGCCTTTGTTATATACCGCTGTCAGAGGTACGATCTGCAAGGCAAATCCGTGTTGAAAACTCAGGAGAAATTCTATCTTGCGGATGCTTCTCTGAAATACTGTATGATGGGTTTCGATNCGAAATCTGTTGCCGCTATGCTTGAAAATGTTGTGTACTTTGAGNTTCGCAGAAAAGGCTATGANGTCTATATTGGCAAGAATGAAACGAAAGAGATTGACTTTGTTGCAATACGGCGTGATGAGCGNATTTATGTGCAGGTANGCCGCAAACTGCCGGAGGAATCCGACCGCGAGGTTGCTAATCTGCTTCAAATCAAGGATCACTACCCCAAGTATGTAGTCACGCTGGATGAGCTTGCCGCAGGCAATATCNACGGTGTCAAAATCGTGCATTTGGCAGATTTCTTGTTGAGTGGAGATTATATCAGATAAAAAATCCTGTTTTAAGAATTGTTTCCATAATCTAGGAAAGGGCATTCGATCCCATAAATATCATTGATGGGAATGACGGTTCCATTCTCCAAGAGAANCTTATNTTCCATATCATNCAATTTTTTAATANCTCCCCTCACNAAAAAGTAGNAGCCACNTGTTTTTTTAGTNTCNGGAACAAANTAGGTNATCTCAACTTCTGGACTTAAGGCAGTCTGTTCCCTAAGCATTTGCAGGCAGCTGTCTAGTTCTTCCTTCTTGTCTTCATCCAGCTCCAGCTTTATGTCGGTCAATCTTGCAGTTTCTTTGATGGCGGAGTCGTGTCCCGTCAGGGCAGCAAAAGGGGAGAATTGAGCGGCCCTGTCTAGTGCTGACATCCTTGGATGCTTTGTGGATACATGGTGCGGAAGATGGATGATGTCATCATAGTTTCCCATTTATGCCTTGTGTCCTCCAATCTGATTATTTCTTTCCATAGTAGTGGCTCCCTCCTCCAGATTCATTCCTTTCAGAATCGCATTTTTTCCGTATCTGCTTTTTACGGATAAGACTGCCTCCTGAAGTGCCCGTTCCTTTTTCAGGGATTCCTCCTCCCGCCGCTTTTCCTGTTCCAATGCCTGATAATCCGTAAATAAGTCCATCTGAACAAAAGAGTTCTGCTCGGCTTGTACTGCCTCCGATTCATCAATGAGATGGNTGGCAGTTACATTGATTCTGCGGACCAGAAGATTNNCATCAATGATGNGGTCATAGAGTTCCATGGCNGCATCTATAATCAGTTTTGAAGAAGATGTCTGCTTTNTAAGATTGGCAGTTCCATGGGCATGTTTGGGAACCCTGCGGCCATAGTGGTCTACTGTGACCTCCCCCTTGTATTTCTTTCTGATTTCTGAATCTGTCAGATTTTCAATGTCGTATCCAATAGTGAGGACAATCTGGTCTGTCACCAGCTTCTTCTCCACCAGATCTAGTGCCAGCAGGTCAGTCATTTCCTTGACAATCAGCTTTGCCTTGGCGGAATCATAAGGGCACTGGAGTACCTGGCCCGAACTCAGGCAGTTTGTCTCAGGCTTGTACTGCTTGATGAGGTCAATGGTGGTTGGCTCCCAGCCCCATGCATGGTCTATTAGCAGTTCAGCATTGATGCCGAATAACCTGTACAGCAGATCTTCATTATAATAGCTTTGGCTTTCGCCGACAGAGCATCTTGCAACATCCCCCATGGTGAACATGCCGTTTTCAGCCAGCTTCTTAGCATATCCCCGTCCTACTCTCCAAAAATCAGTGAGCGGCTGGTGGTCCCAGAGAAGCTCTCTGTACCGCATTTCATCCAGCTCGGCAATCCGAACTCCGTTTTCATCTGGCTCGACATGCTTTGCCACAACATCCATGGCGACTTTGCACAGATATAAATTCGTACCAATTCCAGCAGTGGCAGTGATGCCCGTCTGTAAAAGCACATCCTGTATTATCTTCTTGGCAAGCTCTCTTGCG
>WFLX010125321.1_pt1 | contig 22675 bp, 17 predicted proteins | sample 4967041 | NCBI WGS metagenome assembly WFLX01 (sample SAMN12857096, study PRJNA449069) | gut metagenome | isolation source: stool from male and female vole | host: Microtus ochrogaster | place: USA:Florida | collected 2017
GAAACATCAGTCTGCGGACCTCATCTACAATCTCGATGATCTCCAGTCGTTTCGGCAGTTTTACTCCTATACTGATCTCAAAGATCTCCTGCGACTGATAATTACCGCTAAGCTCAGCGGCNGCNGCNGCNATNGTCTTTTTAATATCCTGTTCCATATATTTTCCTTCCTTATCAACTGTCATACTCATCCAGAAANGATATCTTCTTTCCNTTTTTCTTATATGCNATCACTGTGTCCAANGATACATTCTCCACGCTTTTAAAGATATTGGACTCTACAAAAGGGTTNTCTTTTTTCAACCGGGCNATCAGTTCCTTTACCTCCTGCCGTTTGGATTCCATAGGCTCATCNNCNCNNNGTGCCGCGCAGCGTTCCGTAAACCGGCACGCGCACTGCAAAAACCGCAGTCCGTTCTCATCCCGCCACCGCTTAATATCCGCCTCGCGGATCAGATACATAGGGCGTATCAGCTCCATGCCCTCAAAATTCGTACTATGCAGCTTGGGCATCATGCTTTGTATCTGCCCGCCATAAAGCATCCCCATCAGGATCGTCTCGATCACATCATCATAATGATGTCCCAGCGCAATTTTATTGCAGCCCAGTTCCTTAGCTTTATGATACAGATGCCCCCGCCTCATTCTTGCGCAGAGATAGCATGGGGACTTTTCAATCTCATATACCGCATCAAAGATCTCGGATTCGAATATTGTGATCGGAATCCCAAGAAGCTTCGCATTATGCTCGATCATCCTGCGGTTTTCCTCCCGATACCCCGGATCCATGACCAGAAACTCCAGTTCAAACGGAAACTTCCGATGCCGCTGCAGCTCCTGAAACAGCTTCGCCATCAGCATGGAATCCTTACCTCCGGAAATGCACACCGCTACCTTATCATGCTCCTGCAGGAGCCGGTATGTATTGATCGCCTTCGCAAACGGCGAAAACAGCTTTTTATGATAACGCTTTCTAAGCTCTGTTTCTACACGTCCACAGAAATCAGCAGGATCAGCGCCGTTACCGTCCAATTCCTTCTGCGCCACCTCTATATCAGCCGTAGTATCCTCCATTACGAATATCTCCTTGTGTTCTATTACAGAAACCATACCATTCATTATATAAGATAAACCGTGGGCTTTGTCTACATCATGTATCCCATTCCGTCAGTATAACACAAACAATCGCTTTTGGCTACCTTAAGCCACCGCCGAAAGCCGGTTATCACATCAGATATCCAATTCTTTTATTTTTTTCANCGACATCANATAATCTATCACCANTTCCANNTCCTGAATATTCAAAGNTGTAGCAATTTCTACAAGGTTCTGCACGCTTGCATTTTTAGACGCTGTACCAAATAAAAGATAATCTGCCGAGATGTCGCAATAACTGCACAATCTGCATATCGTCTCTTGTGACATTCCTTTTTTTCCATTTTCGATTTCAGACAAAAAATTGACGGAAACATCCATCATTTCAGCAAATTGTGCCTGTGTATAATGATGTTCCGTTCTAAAATCATGAACTCTTTTCCCTATTTCCATTTTTAAGCCAGAAGCAGACATTCTTTTTTCCCCTGATTATCTAACTGTTTTAATAAATTCTATACGATTTTTCTTAATGCATACACAAACTATTGTTATATTATATTCGCTTATAGCGAAACTTTTCATTGACAATATATCCATTAGAGGTATAATAAATTTATAATACATTAACAGAAGGCAATCCATAATGTCTTAAAAATACAGTGCTACACAAAAGCCACGCAGAAAGGCCATAAAGATATGTGCAGGAAATTCACTACATTATTACTTATGATATCTTTATCTTTCTATTGCTCCTCTTGCGGAGAACATACCTTCTCCTACACGGAACAGGAAGTTCAGGAATCATACTTTCAGGAAAATGACACATCCATAGAATCTATGGTNCAAAATCCAAATCAGCAAAAAGAAGATGATTNCAGAAAATNNTCAGAAGAAAANCTTNNGATGACTAAAGAAAATACAATAAAGATTTGGTTGGTTGGAGTGGCGCAGCAGGTTCTTGCGCTAATGATATGGTGTGGGATGAAACAAACAATAAAATTTATCTTTTTAAAGAGATTTCCTCCACAAATGTTTTAGTCGGGCAAAAAACGGCAGACCAGATCGATCTGCCGCAATAACACGATTTTTAAAAAGGAATTTCCTTTCAAATTTATTTCCCTTTATTTTCCAATAAGTTTACAATGATCAGTACAATCGGGAAAAGAACTCCCGCAACCGGCCAGATGATCCTAATTTCCATCATTTCCTCAGGAATCATTTCCGTCTTAGCGCCCAACGTGAACGCAAGGAAAATCGCCGTAACCAGAAGCCAGTATACCGCACTTACAGCCGGTTTAATAGATGACTTTGCTTTTTCTTTTGCGGCAATACCGTATTTTTCCTCCTGCAGTAATCTTTCAAAAGATTCTTGTATCAAGCCGGCAATCACAAATAATCTTACTCCTATGGCAACAATCACCAACATTAAGCAAAAGCAAATCGCAGCAGGCAAATCATTTTCCCCAAAGAATGCGGCAACAAACAGCACGATCACACCGATAAAGCATATCACCGTACCGGTAATGTTATATAGATTATATACGCTCTGATATCCTTTTTTCTTCTCCTCTACCATCCCGGTTACCCCATATTCCGGCTCAAAGACTTCCTTTTCAAGAAACGTATATGGTTTTATCTTTGCACTGCATGATAAAAAGATTCCGCAGGCAACCGCAACGATTGCTAAAAGTATCATCATCCCTATCCCGCCGGCAGCATCTTCCGACAGGGGAATTATATTTCCTTCCGCACAGGTAGCCAGCAGGATCAGACAAATAGGTGATAAGATACACAAGATTACGCCTAATGCAGTTTTGGGCGCATTTTCTTTTGTAATGCGGAGATATTCGCTTGCCTCCTCCATACTGATCCTGCGGATGGACGAAGTATCCTCTTTTGGATTGCTGCTTAATTCATCCGCTTCTATTTCATCTTTTAATAAGTAATCCACCGATACTCCGAATAATTCGCTCATTTGCAGGATCCTCTGCAGATCCGGAGTTGACTGTGCGCCCTCCCATTTAGAGATCGCCTGCCTTGTTACACCCAGTTTATCCGCCAGCTCCTCCTGCGAATATCCGTTTTTCTTTCTTTCATATAATATTTTATCTGCCAAGATCATTTTATTTCTCTCCTCCTTCTCCTATTCTATAATATTCAATGGCATTTCGCTATAGCTTGATTAAACATTATCATGATCCCCGGTTGCATACAAGAAAATGCCATCGGGCAATTTGTCAAACAACGGTTGCAGCCCGTCTTATCGGCGGTTACAATTGGTTTTTTCAACGCTTACATGCAGTCTTATTTGCAAGTTACAATCTGCTTTTCCATCGGTAACAATCTGTTTTTTAACGGTTGCAACCCGCCTTATCAGCAGTTACAACCGGGAAAATACGCAAATGTATATGTAAAAACCGCCGTATCCATGATACGACGGTCATAAAAATCCCCATGTCGCAGCTTTACTGCGGCTTAAATAGCGATGATCCTGATTTCTATATTATTTACAGACAGCACCTAAGAACAAAGAAATAATGAAGCAGGCTTCCTGCAATGACAAAAAGATGCCAGATAAAATGCATATATTTCTGGTTATTCTTTACGTAGAAATAAATTCCCGCGGTATATGCAATGCCGCCGCCAAGAAGAAGCCAGAATCCCATTCTGTCAACCGCCATAAGCACCGTATTGGCGGATACGACGATTGCCCACCCCATGACTACATAAAGCACAAGGGAGAAACGATGAAAACGCTTCAAATCTATGGCATTTAATACGATTCCAATCACCGCGCAGGCAGCCTGCACGCTAAAGATGATCCATCCCTTCGCGCCTCCCACCAAGGATAAAGCTACCGGAATATAGGTTCCCCAGATCAAAACAAAGATGGAACAGTGGTCAAGGATCTGAAATACCTTTTTTGCCTTATATCTGGTCATTGCATGATAAAGAGAAGACACACTGTACAACAGGATCAAACTTGCGCCATACAATGCCGCGCTGACCAAACCTATGGTATCCGAATGTATGGACGCATAAACGATCAGGATCCATGTACCTGCTGCCGCCAACAGCGCTCCTGTTCCATGGGATATGGAATTGGCAACTTCTTCTAATATGCTCTGTCCGTTAAAACTTTCTACCTTAGTCATAATAATCACCTTACCTTTCCACAGCCTACGAATTTTAATGCACTTTAGCACCATACCGCAGGCACAAATTGTCTAAGCCTTCTTTCATTTATCTTTTCCAGTTTTTTGCAAAATATAATATCTTTAACCACATAATAAATTTTGATATTATTATATGTAGTATTTAATACTACATTACACCGTTTTTGCAAATATGTAAAGTGTTTTTTGAAATTTTAAAATAAAAAAAGAGGCTTTAATGTTTCTAAACCTCCTTTTTTGCTGTTTGTTTATAATTTACGTTACAGTTTTTATAAAAATCCTTATATCCGAAAGTATTGTATCTTTGTACTACTCAATATTTTTATTAATTTCTTCAATCCAACCGCTATCACTATTTTCAAACAAATCCATAAACCTTCCAAAATTACTGCTTCCAGAAATAGAATCGTCTGTTTCTAAATTTACTATCCTCCGTCTCATATCTATGTAATTTTCCACAGTAATATGTTCCATAATATCTTTGATCTGATCCGCTCTTCCTTTGTAATTTCCCACTCCTGTATATTTCTTTATTAATGGAGCATTTACGGGTTTTGCTGGTGATTTCAAATTGTCATCAGTCCAATGCTTCGTTATAATCTGCATAGTACACGGATTACCAAACATAACTACTTCATCTGCAGCATTGGGGACACCATGAAACTCATTGATTTTTCGCTTAATATCTTCGTACTGCTCATGAGGTTTCTTTTCCGTATCACAAAATATTAGGATAACTTCGTATGAACCGTTCTGGTAACGATCCTGATATCTCGCCGGAATATTTCCATTACCTTGGGCATTAACCAACGAGAATTCATATTGTTCATTCCATACCCCTAAAGCCTTCAATCGTTCAAGATATCCATATTCCTCATTACCTTCACAAATAATGCAGATCTTATGCTTATCAGAAATCTTAGGGCGCTTGTTATTCATCGACAACGCTCCCCCTTACATCGCTCTTAATACTAAGCAATGAATTGATCAATTCCGGATCAGGTAAAGCTCCAAGGGCACCTTTCCTATATTTTTCCATAATATCCGTCGTATCTCTGATTCCCTGTTGTGCAGTAAAATCTGCAAGTGAATACACATACATGGCATCCTTATCCTTATGAATAAACCAAATCTGTTCTTTTCTGAACATTCTCTTACAATCCATAAGATTAATGTCATGTACGGTAAATATCATCTGTGCATTTGTATTCAATTCATTATTAAACATTGCTACTATGGCTCTGGTAAGTTTAAAATGAATACTACTATCCAATTCATCCACAACAAGAATTCTGCCTTGCTCAAGTGCTTCTATTACGTAACTGGCAATGGCAGCTATCTTCTTAGTCCCTGTAGAATCAAATATCATACTCGGAACACGAACTCCCTTATATGTGGAAACTAGTCTGATTTGATCCATTAACTTCTCAGGTATATCAAAAACTTTCTCCTCTGGTTTTTCGACACCATCATTAACCTCTAGTAGTATATCGTCCATATCGACAATTTCAAAGTTATCCATATACAAGTCAGCATTTTTAATAAAATCTACGACTTTTTCCTGTAGTTGATTCTTATTTTTCATAAGTTCAATCGTATGTTTCATAGGTATATTGTTCATATTAATAATGTCAATTTGATTTGCAAATTCAACCAGAATCTGTTTCATCTCATTAATATATTTAAATTTATTTGTATCTACTACATAACAAATCAAATTATTCTTTGACAAAACCGGAATCATATCCTGCACATCTTTATCCGTGCATTCATATATCTCAGTAATAGTGTCTTTTTTTAACCAGCACACTTCTTTTTCATTATTATACTGATCTTTAAAAATCTCTGAAAATGCTTCATATATAAATTCCTTATTTTCAGTATCGTATTTAAAATCATAAGAAAACTTTCTTCCTGATGCCAAGAATGTCACACCCAGCTCACATATATCGTTATTTGTAAAAATATTAGGAACCAGTCCATTTTTCTTATTCAAAAGCACGCTCTTTATCGCCCTAATACACTTAATCAAGCAAGTTTTTCCTGCATTATTCGATCCATAGATCCCAACCGTTTTTAGCACATTAAAATTGTTTACCTTATGAACATTTGTTTCAAATTTCTTATTTCGCATATCTGCTTTCATCGAAAATGCAATCTCATCCTCAAATGCAAAACAGTTTTTCACTCTTATCTCTATAATCATGGCACATTCCTCCAAGTCATTCATCCTTTTTATAATTATTATACCACCAAATATTTTTTATGCAATTTATTTTCACAAAAAATATTTTTACTATAAAAGTGGGGCAGCTTTTCAAGCTGTCCCCTAATCTTTACTTTCACCAACTCTTCCATTCAAAAACATATGTAAACTCACATTACTGCTCAAAATAATCACTATCAATGCGCTTTATATATATGTCTCTCTCAACAGATACACCTAAATTATACTGTATCATTAACTCTGTCAATTTTTTTCCATCTATGAGAACAATATCTGAATGAGGATAACTTTTTGCAAAATCTATAGCCCCTTGCGTAAAATAGGAGGTAGTAATAAACGCTCCCCTTGTAACTGCTCCTAATGCTCCTGCAAATCCCTGTATTTCCGGTCTTCCTACGGAATGTTCTGTTGCATATCTTTTAGCTTGGATCAGTATGGGATTAAACCCTAAAGGATCTGTTTTTATAATACCATCTATCCCTCTGTCATTTGAAGCAGAAGTTACAGAACCCTTTCCATATCCCATTTTCTCTAATAAATCAGTTACAATTCTTTCAAAAAAGGTATCTCCTGCCCGCCCTTCAACAGACATAATTGCATTCATAATCTCATGCGACAATTGACTATGCATCTCTTTAACAATAAGGTCTAAGCGTTCCATTGGGCTAGTATCGCTTGTAAAATCTNCTTGTTCAATGACTTGTTCTCCCTCTCTTTGCGTTTGACCACTTATCTCTTCACGTAGTCTTCTTGCAAATTCATCAGCGGTTAAATTTTCCCCCAGGATGCATTTANNTTTTTCGGTANTTGCATATGTTCCCCGTCCCACTCTGGCAATATATCCAGCATCATAAAGCCATGTAACCGCCCATCCTNCACGGCTCTCATATATCGGCACTCCGCTGCTTGTTTTCTGCCCCTGATCCTCGGCTGAAAGATTCAATTTTTCACACACCGCATTCTTCGCTTCTCTTCTGGAAAATTGCGGATATTCAGTCATTGTTTCAAGAACAAATTTAAACATTTCAGTTTGTGATGGTATTCCCATTCCATTATCTCCTATTCTCTAAATCGCACCTAACAAAAGTTTTTTAAGTACTTTGTTTTATAAAAATATACATTTCACATTCTACATATTATCATTTATAAAAAAGTAATTCAATACTATGAACTATTTAAATAATAAAAGAGGCTTTAACGTATCTAAGCCTCCTTTTTCGCTGTTTGAATTTTAATATGCATCTACACCTTTTCAGCTTCCGACACATAACATTGTCACCCGGTCTGCCATCATATCCCTNCCGTTTTCTGATACGCCGTCAGAGAGCANAGATAAAAAACAATAAAAATGGCAAATATTATCAAAACGCTCACAATATTGACAGAAATCAGGTTTGTAAACATGGTTTTTGCCAGCGCCAGNACAGAAAANTAGGNTGAAACNGCCATAACCAGAAAGGACGAACCATATGCCGCCGCCAGTTCACAGGCAACGGATCTGCGTAAAATCTCTCTGTCGATCCCCAGCTTTCCTAAAACTTCATAACGGGGCTTTTCTTCTACCGAATCATTAATGACCTTCATTAACATGATACATCCGCTTGCCATGACAAAGACCATGAACAGAAAGATGCAAAAAGGATACATTGCCTTAATCCATCCAATATCATTATTATAGGGATCTTTAGCCACGCGCGCCGTATAATTCTCCTCCGTATTACTGCTCAGGACATTTAAGGCTTCCTTTATCCGTTCAAAATCGGCAGGATCTGAGATTCTGTAATGAAAAGTATAGAGTTCTTCCCCATCAGACGCCAGCTGCTCATATTTCGTATCACTTACCGCGTAAATAGACATCTGCTCCTGCAGATAACCAAAGTAAGGCACTCTCGTTGTCATAATCTGCTCATAGGATCTGCCGGCGATGATTCTGGTTCCCCGTTCTAAAGTGATAAGTGATAATAACGGCATGTTGCTTAATGAAATGACCTCATTTTCCCCCGGTTCCTCCAGTTCAAATTCCAACCCTGTTTCTGCCGCCAGTTCCCGCAGTCCCGACCAGGAAACTATCAGATAACCGGAACGGCCCCAGTCGGAATCTCCATCTTCAGCCTTCAGCATCACAATCGGAACCTCACCCTGATACAGGAGACTGTCTCCTATAATGGCCGCAGCCTGCTCTCCGATACTTTCCTGATTCGTCAGAAACTGAAAGGTATAAGTGTTTTCAAAAGAAACCATATTATCATAACGGTTCTTCATGGCGAATCCCGCAGCAAGCGCTGTAACGGCAGAAAGCGCCAGTACGCTTGCCATAGCATAAGTCCGGTAGTTCTTTCTCATACGAAAAATCATCTGATTGATCCACAGATTCCGCTGCTTCTGATATAGAAAAGCTTTATGTTTAGCCAGCTTCTGAAAAATTAATGGAATGAAACCTCCAAATAACAGATATACGCCGATGGTCACCAGCACTACTGCTGCCATCACATTGCCCAGCAGTTCCTGTCCTGCATCCTTAACTGCCATATAATAACCGCTTCCAAGCACCCCGCATCCAAGAATGGTTTTCAGAAACAGAAGGATGGAGTTCTGCCTTACATATTCGTTTCTCTTAGCCGCAGAAATCATATCAAGCACACTGCTTCCTGCAATATTCAAATACCCTTTCCAAACAAAGATGGAATAAATCACCGCATATACAATACCGGTAATGATAATCGGCATAAGTTTTACATGAAAATCAATGTTAATCTCCATATCCAATGCCTCCATTAAGATCATCTGGAACAACCCTGTTGTCAGAGTACCAAATAAAAGTCCCAGCACAAGCGCCGTAATTCCGGTTAATGCAGATTCTATCATATACATTTTCCCGATCTTTTCTCCGGAAAGACCCATAAAGATATAGATACCAATTTCCTTCTTCCGTCTGGTGAGAAATACATTGGTTACATACCAGATATAGAAAAAGGAAAATACCCCCAGAATAAAACAGAGTACTTGGATAATAATATCCACATAGTTCTTATTATGTTCCCCCAATTTCACCAGTGCATCAGAATATATTAGATTTACAAAATTGAGAAAAATCATGACCGTGAAAGCCAGCGAAACGATCAGCCACAAAAAGTTTTTGGCACTGCTCTTAAAATTTATAAATGCAAGTTTTGTCATTCGCATAGAAAATCACCTCCCATGGAGGTTTCTACCCCAATAATACGGTCATAAAACTCTTTCCGGCTGCTGCCACGGCTGATTTTGCATTTGATGGAACCATCACTTAAGAAGAATACATCTTTTGCATAAGAGGCACAAAACGGATCGTGTGTGACCATAAGAATTGTTGCACCCCTGTTTTCATTAACATTCTGCATACACTCTAAAAGCTCCCTGCCGGAAGCGGAGTCCAGGGCTCCCGTCGGCTCATCCGCAAAGATGATCTGTGGATTCGTAATCAGCGCCCTGCAGATCGCGCCCCGCTGTTTCTGTCCTCCGGACAACTGATAAGGATATTTTTTCAGATGCGCCGTCAGACCAAACATTTTTGCCAGTTCTTCCGTCTGTTCCAGGCAGATGCGGCCCGAAACCCCGTTCAAGGACAAAGGCAGCGCAATATTATCCTGCAACGTCATGGTATCTAACAGGTTATACTCCTGAAATATAAATCCGATCTTATCCCTGCGTAGTCTGGAAAGATCCTTATTGGAAATACAGGAAACATCCATCCCGTCGATCAGGACTGTCCCTTGCGACGCCTTATCAATCGTAGACAGAATGTTCAGCAACGTGGTTTTTCCGGAACCGGATGGGCCCATAACAGCGATAAAATCCTTTTCATTAATGCAAAGATCTATGCCTTTTAGCGCTACCGCCTTAAACCCACGACCCCCATAGCTCTTTTGCAGTCCGGCAACTTCTACAACTTTCTTCATAAATAACCTCCTTTTTTGATCTGCTTTTGTTATTATGATCTATAAAGATATTGTAGAAGAATCTACAGGAATAATCCTTACATCTTCCTTACAAAGCACAGGGGAAGGTTACAATTTTTGTAAGGTTCAGAAAATTATTACAACCTCCAAAGCGTTTAATTTCAGTATAGTATCTTCCAGTGCACAAAGATACGCCTTTCTCCATCCTACATCCTTGCAAACTCACCTCGCCCCATATCTCCGAAACACCACCAACACCCTCGTATACTTCCCCGCTTCACTTTCGATCCGAATCTCATGTTCCAGCTTTTCAGCGACTCTGGAAACCATATAAAGCCCCATTCCGGTAGATTTGTACCTTCCGTTATGGTGATTGCTTCCGGTATATCCTTTTTCAAAAACTCTGCGGATATCACTTTCCAAAATTCCTTCCCCATGATCTTCAACGGATAAGAGCACTGCATCCTCTGTTTTTTCGGAACGGATGATAAGACATGGCTGCTCTGTGGCATACTTTATCGCATTAGAAAAAAGCTGGTCGAGAATATAAACCAGCCATGATGGATCAGTATACACCTTATAATCTTCCACATGGATATCCAAAGTAAAATTCTTCTGAATCAGAAAAAATCGGTTATTCTTCACTGCCGTATTGACACATTCCCTAAGATCCGTCTTTTGGATCTTGAGATCCAGCCAGTCTCCCTGCAGCCTGCATCCAAGCATCATAGAGCGAACCTGTTGGTTGATCCGTTCCAGCTGTCCCCGCAATTCTCCCCTCAGTTGTTCGTCCCTTATCTTCTCATCCATCAAAAGTGCAGCCGCCAGCGGAATCTTTATTTCATGGCACCATTTCGCTACATAGTCCTGCAGATCACGATTTTCTTCTGATCGCCTTTCCAGATGCATCTTCAGAATCTCTATATCATGCAGTGCAATCTCCTGATTTTCAAACGTCGGCAGTTCTGTAGAAACCACATCATCCGATCGCATCCCTGCCTCTTTACGCCTTTCTGCTTGTATCAAAGGGAAAAAGTCAATGAAAAAAAGTATCAGCAAGGATACCAGTAACAAAAGATTAAAATAATTCTGATATTTTATCGGAATTTCTTTCGTNANAANCCAGTAATAAAGATTAAAAAATATCATCANAACAGTGACCAGCATGATTGTTCCTGCCCGTTTTCTCCAGTACACCTGTAAATATTTCATGGAACAAAATAACCTCTGCCTTTCTTCGTACAAATAACTTCCCCGCCTGCCGCTTCCTTTAATTTGGATCGAAGGCGGGAAAGCGCTGTGGTTAAAGCTCCGTCTGAAATAAATTCATCCGTGCTCCACAGCTCCATTTTCAATTCTTCCCTTGTAACAACATTCGGACGCTCTGCAAGAAGTTTTGCCAAGATCCGCCGTTCTGACTTCGTCAGTTCAATCTCCCTATGATCGATAAACATGATCTGGGAAGCGCTGTCAAAACAAAGTCCGCCCCACAGGGGGATCTCTCTTTTCTCCCTGTACTGATACGTTCTTCGCAATAATGCCTCTATTTTTACCTTCAACAGCTCCATACAAAAGGGTTTTTCCACATAATCGTCCCCGCCCCAGGCAATCCCCATGATCTTATCCCTGTCATCATTACGGCTGCTGATATAAATGATCGGAACGGTGGAAGTCTGACGGATTTTTTCACACCAGTAATAGCCGTCATAATTCGGAAGATTCACATCCATCAGAATAAGATCCGGGGACAGCAGAGACACTTCCTTTGCGATATCACCAAAATTTTCTGCTATCCGGGCTTCATATCCCCACTTTATCAGATATTCCGCAACTTCACCTGCCAGCGTTTCATCATCTTCCACAATAAAAATCTTCACCTTAGATCCTCTTCTTTTCCCGCATCCAATACCCTTTTCGCCGGATGGGCGCAGATAAACGCGATCAATATGATCACAGCCGTTATCCCCAGACTGATGGGATATACCGCCATGATATTCAGAAATGTTTGATATTTTGGAAATATATAGTAAATCCACACGATCCTCACGCCGCATATCCCGATGATCGTAAGAACCGCCGGCATNAAAGATATCNCGAANCNCNGCATATANCCGGANATNANTTCATATNNNTGGNAAAAGAANTAAGCGGAAAATATCATGACAAGCCGATAATATCCGATTTGTATGACTTCCGGATTCTGATTGAAAATACCCAAAAGATCACGGCCGAACAAAAGAATGATCCCGATCGCCAGCGCCGTAAAAATACAGCCTTCCAGATAACACAGCCAAAATGATTTTTTACAGCGGTCGATCTTCCCTGCGCCATAATTCTGTCCGACAAAGGTAGTGCATGCCTGACCGTAGCTGATAAGAATGTCATGGGCAAACACTTCAATATTAAATGCTATACTTGATCCTGCCATGACAATCTTTCCAAGACTGTTGATCGCGCCCTGGATAATGATATTGGCAAAAGAGAACACCGCAGACTGTATGCCTGCCGGAATACCGATCCTTAAGATATTTTTCAGGATCGGCCTGTCTATTTTCAGATCTGAAATCTTTAATTGTATCATATCATCGCTTTTTATAAGCGCCCTCAGCAAAATAAGGGAGCTTACAAGATTCGATATCACCGTTGCAAGCGCCACGCCGTTTACGGTCATCTTCAGGATACAGACAAAAAGCAGATTCAGCAGCACATTAAGAACTCCCGATATCGCCAGCGCAATCAGGGGCATTTTTGTATTGCCTACAGCACGGAAAACCGAAGATTCAAAATTATACAGGAGAATGACCGGAACCCCTGTCATATATACTCTGAAATATAGAACCGCCATATCGATCACGTCATCAGGGACATTCTGGGAAAGAAAGATCCTCTCCGCAAATATCTGTCCCAGAACAGATATAAAAATCCCTATGATAAGGGAGATCAAAACAGAAGTATGTACTGCTTTTTTTACGGTTTTGGTATTTCCGCAGCCGACGGCATTGGCAATCACAACATTCGTTCCTAGGGAAATGCCGATAAAGGCATTGACGATCAGCCCGATAATAGGGCTGTTTGCGCCCACCGCCGCCACTGCCGCCTCCCCCTGATCCCCGGTAAAGCGTCCTACTATCGCTACGTCAGCAGCATTAAAAAGCTGCTGTAAAATGCCGGTTGCCGCCAGCGGCAGCGCAAACAGCAGGATCTTATTCCATAAAGGTCCATTTATCATGGTTGTATTACGAGCAGCGGATCTCAAAGCTAAACCTCTCTTCTACATCATATCTTTTATTTCTGTATCAATTTCTATACCAATTCCCCACGCTGTCTTTGCTGCGTGCGACCAAATGTTTTTCTCACACCAGCACTTTAGATAAAAATTCCTTCGTTCGCTCCTGCCCCGGATTTCCGAATATTTCTTCCGGCGTTCCCTCCTCTAAAATGACACCCTCATCCATAAACAGGACCTTTGTCCCAACCTCCTTGGCAAATCCCATTTCATGGGTCACAACTGCCATAGTCATTCCATCCTCTGCCAGATTTTTCATAACCTCCAGCACCTCTCCGACCATCTCCGGATCAAGTGCGCTGGTGGGCTCATCAAAAAGCATCATCTTAGGTTTCAACGCCAATGACCGTACAATTGCAATTCTCTGCTTCTGTCCGCCGGACAGCTGCCCGGGATAAGAATCGGCTTTCTCCCTAAGACCGACAATATCCAACAGCCTCAGCGCTTCCTCTTTCGCCTCTTCCTTCGTCATCAGCTTTAATTCTACCGGGGCAAGGATCAGATTATCCATAATGCTTAAGTGGGGGAACAGATTAAAATGCTGGAATACCATCCCCATCTGCTGCCTTATCTTATTGATATCAACGCCTTTTCCCGTAATTTCCGTCCCTTCAAAGAAGATCTGGCCGGACGTAGGGGTTTCCAGCAGATTCAGGCATCTTAAAAAAGTAGACTTGCCGGAACCGGAGGGACCGATGATAACAATCTTTTCCCCCTGTCCTATTTCATAATTGATTCCACGGAGCACCTTATGATCTCCGAAATCCTTACATAAGTTTCTAACGGATATCACTTTCCCGCAGCCTCCTTTCCAACAATCCCATGAGCCAAGTAAAGAACATAACGATCGCAAGATAGATCAACGCCACCACAAGCAACGGCAGCATCGCGTCATAGGTAACGCCGCGGATGATGTCCCCGCCGCGCGTCAGTTCATTTAACCCGATGGTGCCACAGATGGACGTCTCTTTCAGCAATGTGATCATCTCATTGACCAGCGCCGGAAGCACATTCTTGATTGCCTGCGGCATAATGATCTTCTGCATGGTCTTCGCATAACCAAGTCCCAGCGACCTTCCCGCCTCCATCTGTCCCTTATCTATGGACATGATGCCGGAACGCATGATCTCGGCAATATATGCTCCTGAATTAATACCAAACGCCAGAAACGCCACCAAAAATTTATTCGTGCTGCTGGCTAAAATCACAAAATACATAATCATCAGCTGTACCATCATCGGCGTACCGCGGATCACCGTCAGATAGATAATGCATATTTTGTTTAAAAAGCGAAGCAGAAATCCCGGAAACCCGTGCAGGCTCTTCTTTCCGATCTGATCATGCGATGTTCTGACGATCGCGATCAGGATACCGATTGCAAGTCCCATCAAAAGCGCAGCAGCAGTCACCTGCAGGGTGACTACTATGCCGTTAGTAATATAACGCCATCTTTCTTTTTCCACAAAATCCAGCACAAATTTTGAAACCAGATCATTCCACCATTCCGTCACGTTCTTCTCTCCGTTATCTTAATATTATTTGATATGTATATTCCTAATGAAACACTTTGTCTTAGTCAGACATTTAAATGTAAAACATTTAAATATAAAACATTTTAACGTCATACATTTTTTAATCATATCACAATTTTCATCATTTGTAACCCATAAAGTTTGTGCGTCCCTTTTACCTTTCGTGTTGATGAAAGAATCTCTGGCAATTTCATCAAAAACCTTGCCAAGGACAGTTCAAGATAATATCATAAAAATGTAAAGAAATAGACAAATAGGAATTTGACAGGAGGTCTATTATGAAAAAGAAATTGATGATTGCGTTGATTATTATTGCTGTTATTATAGGGACAATTTTGGCATGGCGTGTCGGTTATTTAATGAGAAAAAGTAATGATAATCTTCCTGCTCTAACAGCACTCGTTAAAATGAGCGAATCCGAAGTAAACAGCATTTTACCTGGATATAAAATTACTCAATTAAGAGAAGTTTGGGGAGAACCTGATATGAGTGAAGATAGTACAGACAGCTGGAAAGTAGGTAATATAACTCTTGTAGTAAATTATAAAAACAATAGTGTTGTTGCGATTTGTAGTCTAAAAGACGAAAGTGGTTCATCTGTGGGAGAGGAATAACAAATTCAGTTTAGCGGGCAGTTATTCACATCGGATAACTGCCCGTTCGGTCATTTCGACGAAGGATTTTTATCTTAGGCATTTATCAACACGAAAGGTAAAAGGTATGTATTTACCGCAGCCGCCAATATACAGACGGTTATTTTAACAAAATAAGGAGATGCCGGCATTCCACCCTGCATCTCCTTATTTTTAGTTGTTTTTCTGCAATTTCTGCTTACTCAGCCTTGATATACTTATCAAGGATCTCCTGAATGGTTCCGTCCGCAATCAATTCTTCCAATGCAGTGTTTACCGCATTCATTAAGTCAGGATTGTTTTTGGAAATACATGCTGCATAATCTTCAATCGCATATTCCGTATCAAGAATTATCAGTCCTTCATTTGCTTCTACAAAACTAAGCGCCGGCTGATTATCAATGATTACTGCATCTACTTTGCCCTGCGTAAGCGCAAGAACAGCATCTGCACCCTTATTGTACTGCTCCACATACTCTGCGCCAAATTCTTCCGTAGCATAGATATCGCCTGTTGTGGAAAGCTGCACACCGATCATGTGTCCTGCAAGATCGTCAACAGAAGTGATCTCTGATCCCTCCGGAACAATGACAGACTGGATACCGGTTGCATATGATGTCGTAAAATCAACATTCTGAAGTCGTTCCTCTGTTACCGTCATACCGGCAAGTCCCATATCCACCTTGCCCGTCTGAACCGCTGTAATGATCGATCCAAACTCCATATCCTGAATCTCCAGCTCTAATCCCAGCTTATCGGCAATCGCCTGTGCAACCTCAGCATCGATCCCTACGATCGCATCCCCTTCATAATACTCATAAGGCGGGAAATACGCGTTCGTCGCCATGATCAGCTTACCGCCTGTCACTGTTGTAAATGTTCCGGCATTCGTCCCTGTCGCATTGCCATTACCGCAGCCGCACAGCATCGCCATCACCAGCGTTAAAGCTGCTGCTAACAACAAATAATTTTTTAATAAATTTTTCATATCATTTCTCCTCCCCTGTCGTTACTTTCCCTAATAATATCACACGATTTGAATTGCATTATTCTTTAGCCCCACGCATCCGAAACCTAAATCATGCATTACAATCGCCAATAATTAGGAATTATAACTAATTTTATGAAAAAATGCAAGTCAAAGCATGAACTTCCCGTCAGCCTCCCTGATCTTTCCGTGCCTCATACCATAAGCAACCGCGCGGCTGACTGCCTTTTCAATGACCGTTCCCATTCTGGTATAGCCAAATTTCTTTCCTGTTTCCCTGATAAGATCCTCTCTGCTCACCGCCACCTGTTCCGCCAGCACTTCCATAACAGCGCACAATATTTCCTGTACCGCGATCTCATCCATGCTCCTGTGAGCGCCAAACTGATCCTCCACCCGGTAATTGTCATATTCCTCCGGCTTCTGATCGACGCGCCAGTAAAATGTATTGTCGGCTTCTACCGTTTCAGATCGCTGCACACCCTGCAATGCCGTATCAAACACATGCTCTACTCTGCTGCCGGTTCTGGCGATCTCCCATGCGGCAAGCACCTTCCGCAGCATATACCTTCTGCTGACCGGTGCTTCCGTGATGAGAATCTGGACGATCAGCTGACGGATCGCCTGCAGCGTTTCCGGCTCATAAAAGCTTTCGCTCGTACCTTTCTTTACCGGCGGAACGGACTGATACGGCAGCTTTTTCCCGGAAGGCATTTCCTCTTCCGAGACCTTTTCAAATACCGGCGACTGCTTCTCATCAGCATTCGCACCGGCTGCTTCCACGCTTCCGGTTCCACCTGTCCTGCCCTGAATATCTTCATCCGCCGCCAGTTTTTCCTGTTCCAATAACTCCCTGATCTTTTGATCGACTTCTCCTAAAATCTTCTTGGAGTTATCCAGATAATCCAGCGCCCATATCCTCATGATCTTCCAGCCAAGTCCCGCTAAGACGCCGGGCTGCAGGATATAGCGGTCTTTGGACAGGGATGCTTCCTTACTGTTCTCTCCATCCAATAAGATACCCAGCAGATAAATATCCGGATGCTGCGGATGGATGATGCCGATATCCAGCTTATATTTGGAATCGCCGATATTCGTCCTTACGGCATAACCCATGGCTTCGATCGCCCCGGCGATCTCCTCTGCCAGTCCGTCCTTACGCAGATCCTGATGTCCGGCATTTACCGTCAGCGCTCCCCTTCCCCTTGCCGCATACTCCAAAAATCCTTTCAGTCCGGCAACCCCCTCAGAACGTGTTCTTGACAGATCGATCTGCTCCGGACGGATCACCGCATAGACGATCATACTTTTGCGCGCCCTAGAGATCGCAACATTTAACCGCCTCCATCCGCCCTCCTGATTGAGCGGTCCGAAGTTCATAGACACCTTGCCATTTTCATCCGGTCCATAACCCACGGAGAACAGGATCACATCCCGTTCATCCCCCTGGACATTTTCCAGATTCTTGATAAACACCGGCTCTTTTGACTGTGCATCCATATCGCCAAGTTCCGGATATTTGGTAAATTCTTCCATTAAAAGATCCTCGATCAGATTCTGCTGCACGGCACTGAACGTCACGACGCCGATACTGTCCTTACGCAGTTCATCATCCTGAAGCCTTCGGATGATCTCTGCCACAACAGCTTCCGCCTCCGCCCTGTTCTGCTTTGTCTTTCCCTTATCATAGCTTCCCTCCACCGGAATCAGCTTCACTTCCGAAACAAGGTCGTTGGGCGAAGGAAACGTATAGAGTTTATTATCATAATATTTCATATTGCTGTATGCNATCAGGCTTTCATGTCTGGAACGGTAATGCCACTTGAGATANTCCTGCGGCATGGAGATCGCTAAACAATCATCCAACAGACTCTCCAGATCCTCNTGTTCGTAATTTTCCTCATCCACATGATTGGAAGAAAAGAAGCTTGTGGGCGGAAGCTGATTGGGATCCCCGACAACGACCACATGATCTCCCCTTGCGATGGTCCCGACTGCCTCGCTGGTCTCTAGCTGTGACGCCTCGTCNAAGATCACCANGTCAAATTTCGGAAANTTCGGATCGATATACTGCGCTACCGAGATGGGACTCATCAGCATACAGGGCGAAAGCTTGCGAAGCAGTGTGGGAATCTCATTAAACAGCTTACGGATGGACATCATCCTGCCTTTGCTCTTGATCGCCCTCTTNAGAATCCCCATCTCTGAGGANGAANCNCTCTCNACCNCNCTGTTCGGCACCTTCGCTGATAAGCCTGCAACCAGCTCCTGTATCGTCAGGTCTTGGAATTTTTCAAGCAGCACATCATATTCCGCAATCTGATTTTCATACCGGCTTCCCTGAAAATGATTCAGCTTGTCATCCTGACTAATCGTCTTGACGCTAAGATTATAATATAGATTGCAAAGCACGGCTCTTACCATGGTATCAGTTTTGACGATTCCGTCATGATAAGCCTCCACCAGCTGCGAAAGCCCCTGTTCCTTTACCTGCGTNTCAACCTGATTAAAGCTTACCCACTCCTTAAACGTGTCCATCGACTTTTGATACCGCGCAAAGGTATCTGCGGTATCCGTAAGCCAATGGGAGCCCTTTTCTTCCTGCGTCAGATCGATATGATATCTGTCGGTCATTTCATCCAGGGCACGAATATCCCCGGACAAACTTTCTGTATATTCCAATATCTGCAGACTGTCTGCCGCCGCAAGATCCTGTGTCTGTGCTCCATCCGCAGCGAAGGATACCGACAGATTGCCTATCCCGGAAATCCTTTGTATCAATTGACCCCTGTCGCCAAATGACAAGGACTGCATACTCTGATATATCTTCTCGGTTTTATCCACCGACGCCTGCAGCTTTGTAAAATCCGTATTGACGCCTGCGTACATCCCTCCTGTCAGCGAAGTGATCTNNGCCGGTACGGATGTTATCTTATTTTGCAGCTCCATCAGGAGACCCAGCTGCTCATAGACCGCCGGAAGATTTTCTTTTGTTATCTTTTTGGGCTCCTTTGCGTACAGCCTGATCTCCTTTAACAGTTTATTGGTCTGCATTAATCTGGGCAGANCCCAGNTGTTCTGCGCNTGTTTATACCGAAGNGAAGCNTCNCCGGCAGGNTATTGTAANATCTGCGGTTCGTAAGAAGCAAGGATCTCCGCCTGCTTCTGCTGATATTCCNGCCCTGCNGCNGCCATNTGATGAAGCTGTTCTNCCGCGCCCGCAGGATCAGGCAGCTCCGGCAGCGCCGCCAGTACCGGCGCCGGNTCTTTCAACAATACACATAANGCAAGTATTTTTTCTATGATATCCCGGCTGTCTTCATTNANNACACCNGNCCATTCTTTTAACCGGCTTACTTTTGATACTGCATGCCTGCAGACCGCTTCCATNTCCTGAAGCTCCTTTGCAAGCCGGTCNCGGAGNTCTATGCTGTACTGTGTGCCTTCATAGCCCACCCATGGACTTTGATCATAAGAACCGGCGATCCGTGCCGCCGCTTCATAATCCTTTACCAGCCTGATCCATCTGTCGATCTGCTCCCCGGTCAGTGCATTCACCTGTTCCCTGTCAAATGCTACGCTGCCCTTCTGATCAATATTCTGCTCATAGCAGGAGATGGCTTCATACAGGGAACACCCGTATTCTCTCTTACAGTGGATCGCATCCATGATATAATTAAGCTCGCTGCGTACTTTTTTTAACTCCTCCGCCGTCGCCCGGTACTCTTCCGGACTCTTGATCCTTCCAATCTCCAACGCCTGATTCAGCTGATTTAATACGGAGGTTTTATTGGCTTTATTGGAATGAAGCTCTAGGCAAAACGGTCCTAAACCGATCTTTTCCAGACGGCTTCGGACAACGGATAACGCTGCCATCTTCTCTGCCACAAACAACACGGATTTCCCCTGATACAAGGCATTGGCTATCATATTGGTAATGGTCTGGGACTTTCCTGTTCCCGGCGGTCCGTGCAAAACAAAACTCTGCCCGCCTGCAGCTGCTGCGATGGCAACCATCTGTGAAGAATCGGCGCTTAACGGAACTGCCATACTCTCCGGGGGTATCTTCTCATCAAGATTGGTATCGTCGATTCCAAGCTGTTCCTCCTGCCATGTCATCCTGCCTTCCATCAGACTGGCAACCACTTTATTCTCCAAAAGATCTTCCGATCTGCTGCGAAGATCATTCCACATGACAAAGCGCCCAAAGGAGAATAACCCTATAAATGCCATATTTTCTATATTCCATTGGCGTTTCTCAAGAATACTCTGCCGGATACTATGAAATACCATCGGAAGGTCTATCCCATGTTCATCNCAGGGCAATGGATCCAGACCACTGATCCTGATCCCATGAACCTGCCTCAGATATTCCAACAACGTAATATTGATCTGCGTCTCTTCGTCACGGCTGCGGATAACATAACCCTTGTTACGGAAATTACGGACCAGATCAATNGGAATCATGACAAGCGGCGCATACCTCGCCTTTTCCGATACATCGCTCTCATACCAGCGCANAAATCCAAGGGCAAGGTAAAGAGTATTTGTTCCGTTCTCTTCCATACTGACGCGCGAGGCGCGCTGTAAACTCTTTAAGCTTTTATCCAGTTCTTCCGACTTTAAAAACGTACGGATCCGGTGATTTTTCATTTCCTCAACCGCAATCTGTTCTATGTAATCCTTCTCATTTTCAACCTCGTATATTCTGGCATCCCTGAATGTCCCCGTCCATTCTGCCGGAACTTCCTTCATCAAAAAATCTTCTCCGTCCGCCAGATGATTCTCCAGTTCCCCCAGCTCCGCCACCATGAGCTGGATCGTATTTTTCGTGGCGCGGAAATTCAAAAGTGTATTTCGCAGACTAAAATCCAGCAGTTTCCGCTCCCAGACTTTCATACGGGTGGTCGTAGCTTCTTCCTCCCCCGCAGTATTATTGAAACGATCCGCAAGCTCCTTAGGCGCGTCCGTGTAAGCTGCCCTGCCATCCGGATCCTCCTCTCCCGTCCATCCGCCATTAACATAGGACTGCTCCAGCTTCACCGGAATCGGTCTTATCCCGCTGGTACGGCATCTGCGCACATCAATTGCATACTCAAATTCTTCCTCATGAAGCAGATGCGCCTTACCATGGGCTAATGCANTATCAAAATCAACATTTTTCCCTTCNACATAGTCTGTACACTCAACCAGCAGAAGCTCTTCNGCGCCTTCTGCAAGCCGTTTCGNNAGCGCGGAAACATCATCCACAGCACAGTCTGCAAATGTCTGTTNCTCCAGCCATGCCCCCGCAAATGCATGCCCTTTGATAAACAGCAGAAGAGGATGGATGCCCACAGCTTCCAGACAGGAAGCATACAAGACGGAAAGATCCAGACAGGTTCCCTGTTTTTGTTCCAATAAAACATGCGGCAGTCTGATCCTCTGCCCCATTTCCTCATAACTTGCCGGAGGATTCGTATAAATGATATGCTCCTCATGAAGCGATGCAAAGATCGCCGCCATCTGCATTTTTACATGATTGGGATTCTGTGTCTGATATCCGGTAAAAGACGGCGCGGCATCCCACTGCTTTAAGATGGCAGAGGCTTTCGTCAGGATCGGCGCAATCACCGGATGATTAGGCGTCACAAAGGCAGCTGACATCTCCGGCATGATCACCAACCCGCTCCACTGGTCGTATGCCAGTACCTCGATCTCCTGATGAAAAGTTCCAATAATATTTCTGCTGGAAGCATCTGCCATATCTGTTTCCTTGGACAAAACCAAGATCTCCATACTTCCCACGATCCGCTCTGTCAGCGA
>WFLX010180770.1_pt1 | contig 22618 bp, 18 predicted proteins | sample 4967041 | NCBI WGS metagenome assembly WFLX01 (sample SAMN12857096, study PRJNA449069) | gut metagenome | isolation source: stool from male and female vole | host: Microtus ochrogaster | place: USA:Florida | collected 2017
GACGTTGATTATATGGTCGGCATGGGTCATGCGGGCGCGCTCGATGTCGTAGACGGTGGGGTTGGGCTTCCCGCGCGAGCGGTCGTACTCGGTTGCATGCACGTGCACCACCAGGGTCTTGCCGGAAACCTGCTTGGCGTGGATGGCGTCGGCCATGGCGTCGATGTCCCAGTAGTCGGTTTTGATTACGTTGTCGAGGATTTCGGCGCAACCGCTCTGCTTGGATATAATCGAGGGCACGCCCATCTGCATTGCCTCCAGGGGAGAGATGCCGAAGGGTTCGGAGACGGACGGCATTATGTAGACGTCGGAAGCGGCGAGCATTTCGTAGACCTCGCGGCCTTTCTGGAAGCCGGGGAAGTGGAAGCGGTCGGAAATTCCGCGCTCGGCGGCGAGCTGAATCATCTTATCCATCATATCGCCGGAGCCGGCCATTACGAAGCGGACGTTGGAGCAGTTGCGGAGCACCTTGGCGGCGGCTTCCACGAAGTACTCGGGACCCTTCTGCATGGTGATGCGGCCCAGGAAGGTTACGACCTTCTCCTTGTTGTTTGTGCCGCGTGGGTTCTTGATGGCGAGCAGGTCGGGGCTCAGGGGCACCACGGCGTTGTGGACCGTAGTTACCTTGGCGGGGTCGATGCCGTAGTGGTCGATGACTGTCTGGCGGGTGAGGTTGCTGACGGTGATTATATGGTCGGCATGGGTCATGCCGTCGCGCTCGATGCCGTAGACGGTGGGGTTGGGCTTCCCGCGCGAGCGGTCGTACTCGGTTGCATGCACGTGCACCACCAGGGGCTTGCCGGAAACCTGCTTGGCGTGGATGCCGGCGGGGTATGTGAGCCAGTCGTGGCTGTGGATTATGTCGAAGTCGAGTGTGCGGGCGATGACGCCGGCGGTGATGGAGTAGTTATTGATTTCCTCCAGCAGGTTGGAGGGGTATTTGCCGGAGAACTCTATGCAACCCAGGTCGTTGGTGCGCATGTAGTTGAAGTCGGCGTAAATATGGTCGCGCAGACGGTAGTACAGGTCGGGGTCCATCACCTTTCCGATCCGCTGCTCCACGTAGTCGCGATTGACGTCGCGCCAGGCCACGGGCACCTGCGAGTTGCCGATGATGCGTGCGAAGCTGCGGTCCTCGTCGCCGAAAGGTTTGGGGATTACGAAGGTGATATCCATGTCGCCGCACTCCCACATGCCGCGGGTGAGGCCGTAGCTGGCTGTGCCGAGGCCGCCCAGGATGTGAGGGGGGAATTCCCAACCGAACATTAATGCTTTCATTGTGCTATATGTTTTATGGTGTGGGTTGTATAGGTTATTGTTCAAGGCGTTTGAGAGCGCGGTAGGTGCGGAGCACTTCGGCCACGTTGGTGGCGTGACTCACGGCGCCGCGGCCCACGTAGGGTGGGTTGCCGTCGTAGAGCTGGCTCAGGGAGCCGATGCAACCCTGGCTCATCTCGTCCTCGAAGCCGATGAGCATGCGGTCGATGTAGCCCACGCCGCTCATGCCGAACACGCGCAGGTAGGCGTCGGCATAGAAGCCCATGAGCCAGGGACGTGCGGGGCCGTTGTGCATGGCGAACTCGCGCTCCTCGGGGCTGCCGAGGTAGTGGGGCCGGTAGCCGTAGCTCTTGGGCGAGAGTGTGCGGAGGCCCTTGGGGGTGAGGAGCTCGCGGGTGACGACGTCCAGGACGCTCTTGCGCTGGCGGCGGTCAAGGGGCGAGTAGTCCAGGCCGATGGCGATTGCCATGTTGGGGCGCACGGAGGGGTCGGCGTAGGTTCCGTCGACGAAGTCGTAGAGATAGCCGGCTTCGTTGAGGAAGGTGTCGATGAATGGTTTCTTCATCTTCTCGGCCTGAGCGGTCCATGCCTCGCGGCGGGATTCGTAGCCCTGATGCTCTTCGGCCAGTGCGGAGGCGAACATGAGGGCGTTGTACCACAGGGCGTTGAATTCCACCAGGCGCCCGGTGCGCTTCACCACGGGTGCGCCACCGAGCATGGAGTTCATCCAGGACACGGCTTTTTCGTGGCCGTCGGTGCTGAGCATGCCGGTTTCGTCGTCGATGTAGAGGTTGGGATGACCTCCGCGGAGGATGTAGTCCACCAGCTCGCCGACGATGGGGAGGTAGCGTTCGGCGCATGCGGCTTTGCCCTGGGTCTTGGCGTACTGCTGGATTGCCCAGAGTGCCCACAGGGGGATGTCGGGGTGCTCGATGCCGTCGATGTCGGCCGAGGTCTGGCCGGTTTCCATGTAGCGGCGGAGTTCGCCGAGGGCGGTGGCCATGATGGCTTCGTAGTCGGCGCGGTGGTCGATGGCCAGGGTGAGGCCGGACACGCTCATGAAGGTGTTGCGCGNGAGCACTTTACCCCAGNGNAAACCGGAGATGATGAACATCTTGTCGCCGCGGCGGACGTAGAACTGCTTTGCGGCGTTTTTGAGGCAGTTGAAGAANGAAGTGCGCGGGGTGCGGNGNGGAATCTCGGCCTCGAACATTTTGGAGAGGCTTCGGGGGTTCACTTCGCTGGTGCCGGCGGAGAAGATGATGCTCTCGCCTTTCTTGATGGGCACTTCGAAGTAGCCGGGCACCCAGAGGTCCTCCATGTAGGGGACGCCGCGCTCCATGTCCTTGACATATTCGATGTCGTTGTACCAGTTGGGCTCGTTGACCCACTCGGCTTTGCGGCTGAACTGCATGTAGAGGGTTGGGAAGCCGTCGTAGAGGCAGGTTGCGATTCCGTTGGCGACGGGTTCGCAAGCCTTGTTGATGGCGTCGTTCTGCATGCAGAGGCTGTTGACTTCGCGGAAAGCGAGGAAGGGGCGGAAGCGGAGGGTTGTGGGGGAATGGGCCTCCACGAGGGTGTACTTGATAAGAATTCTGTTCTCCTGCTGGATGAACATCTTTTCTTTGGTCAGGATGACGCCGCCGACGCGGTAGGTCATGCGAGGCACGTTATCGTAGTCGAACTCGCGGATGTACTTGTGTCCGTTGGGGCTGTAGACGCCTCCACGATAACGGTGGATGCCCAGATTGAAGGGGGCGCCGTGCTGGATAACTGTCTCGTCCAGGCTCGACAGCAGCACATGGGGCTTGTTTCCCATCCCTTCGATGGGTATCACCAACAGGCCATGCTGCTTGCGGGTGTTGCAGCCCACCAGGGTGGTGCAGTGGTAGGCACCGGCCTGATTCGTGCGCAGCATTTCCTTGGGAAGGGACTGATCCAGGTTTATGAGCAGGTTCTTATCGAACTTTAAGTAACTCATTTTGCTTTAGGAATATATAGATTATTATTTAAGTTTCGGGTGGCCTCTGATTATCAGCTCAGAGCAAATGTGTTCGTTNTAATTGNCCANATTTATAANATTCTTCCCGAACCTGCAAGCAATTATGTTTTTAAACATANAAAGTTTTTGNGNATGNATAATTCTTTGCTTCGCAAAGCGCCTGAAGGCGATGACATAATGCATAATTCATAATTTTGAGCTTTGGGGTTATGGGGTTATGGGGTTATGGGGTTAGGTTCGGGATTAATCGGGATTAATCATGATTTATTGCGTTTAATCCCGAAGAGGGAGGGGCCGGAGGGTTAAACCAACGCGGGGCGACGTTTGTTTTGACTGAAAGAAAAACCTGAAAACCTGATGAAAAAGCTCCCCATCACACTGATAGTCCTCGTGGTTGCCCTGATGTGGGCCTCAAGTGCCCGCGCCTGGGACGTGAACGAAAAGTACGAGGGTCCGAAATTTCCCACCACCGACACTTCCTGGCATGCCGATATCCTGGCGGGCTACGAGGCGCGCTATGTCAACCAGGGCGAGGCCTTCGACGGGCCCTGCCGGTCGACCATCGTGCGCAAGCTCTGCCCCGGAGGCTCCAAGCGCGCATTCCTCTACATCCACGGCTTCAACGACTATTTCTTCCAGAGCGAGATGGGCGAGCAGTTCGTCGACTCGGGCTTCAATTTCTATGCCGTTGACCTGCGCCGCTACGGGCGCAGCCGCGAGCCCTGGCAGTACCCGTTCAACATCCGCAAAATGGACGAATACTTTGCGGACATCGATTCGGCCCTGGCTCAGATGCGCGCCGACGGCAACACCGACATCACCCTCGGAGGCCACTCCACGGGCGGGTTGACGGTGAGCTACTTCGGGGCCATGCGCGGCGACAGCGTGGGGGTGGACCGCATCGTCACCGACAGTCCCTTCCTGGCGTGGAACTTCTCTCCCTTCATGCGGAAGGTGGCCATACCGGTGGTCGGCTTCCTGGGGCGCACGTTCAAGAACGCCAAGGTCAAGCAGGCCCACTGCGACGGCTATGCGTTCAGCCTCCTGAAGGAGTACTACGGCGAGTGGACCTACAACACCGACTGGAAGATGATTTACTCGCCGCCGGTGACCTTCTCGTGGGTCAACGCCATCAGTTCTGCGCAGGGCAAAACCATGAAGCACGCCGCTGACATCAAGGTTCCCATTCTGGTGATGCACAGCAGCCGCAAAATCGACGGGTGCAACTACACGCCCGAGTTCCAGACCGGCGACGCCGTGCTTGACCCGGCCATGCTTCAGGAGCGTGGCGTCAAGCTGGGGCACATCCGGCAGGTATGCGCCATCGACAGCGGGCTGCACGACCTCATCCTGAGCGAAATGCCCCACCGCCAGGCAGCCTACGACACCATCTTCGCCTTCATCCGCCGCCACTGAGGCGCGCACCTGCGAAAATGCGTTTTCGGTTGCGAAAATTGAAAAAAATTTGCGTAAACACAAAAAAAGTCGTACCTTTGCGGACCGATTATGTCCAACTAATTGACCGACAGTCGCGCCTGCGGAGCTTTTGGCCGAGCTACGCACGTTGCGGATGTCAAATTATGTAATTATTAATCAACGATTTAACTGTGGATACCATTAGCTATCGCACCNAATNCCCCAACGCNCAGGAAGTNGAGCACCAGTGGGTGGTCATTGACGCCNCCGACCAGGTTCTGNGCCGCCTGTGCGCCAAAGTTGCCAAGCTTCTGCGCGGCAAGTACAAACCCACCTACTCCCCCAACATGGAGTGTGGCGACAACGTAATCATCATCAACGCCGACAAGGTTCGCCTCACCGGCAAAAAGATGACCGACCGCATCTACCTCAACTACACCGGCTACCCCGGCGGCCAGCGCAAGGCTACCCCCGAAGTGCTGATGAAGAAATCCTTCAACAAGCACCTCAAGCCCGGCATGCACCCCCTGTTCATGCGCGTGATGAAAGGTATGCTTCCCAAGAACCGTCTGGGCCGCAAGCTCATCGAGAATATGCACGTCTACAACGGTCCCAACCATCCCCACGAGGCTCAGAATCCCGTTGTCATTGATATCAACAAACTGAAATAAGAAGAATGGAAACAGTTAATGCAGTAGGCCGTCGTAAGGCCGCAGTAGCCCGTGTAATCGTAAAAGAAGGCACCGGCGTTATCACCATCAACAAGCGCCCCCTGGAAGTTTACTTCCCCTCCTCCATCCTCCAGTACATCGTAAAGCAGCCCCTGACCACCCTCGAAGTTGCCGACAAGTACGACATCCACGTTAACCTCGATGGCGGCGGCTACAAAGGCCAGGCCGAAGCTCTGCGCCTGGGTATTGCACGCGCACTGGTGAAAATCAACCCCGACGACAAGGCTGTTCTCCGCAAGCACGGCTTCATGACCCGCGACCCGCGTGCCGTTGAACGTAAGAAACCCGGTCAGCCCAAAGCCCGCAAGCGCTTCCAGTTCTCCAAGCGCTAAACCTTTCAACCGGTTCGCTACCCCCAGGCCGAGCGGCTGCAGGGCATAACCGGAATCTGTGTTTAGTATCTAAACCGCGTCGATGGACCTGCGTTCCCTACCCCGCGGTTGTATAACCCAAAGAACGTAAACCTAACTCAACCATTCTCATGGCACAACCCACATTTGATCAGCTCCTTGAAGCAGGTTGCCACTTCGGCCACCTCAAACGCAAATGGAACCCCGCAATGGCTCCCTACATCTTCATGGAGCGCAACGGTATTCACATAATCGACCTCTATAAGACCGAGGCAAAGCTCGCCGAAGCAGCCAACGCCCTCCGCGGCATGGCCAAGAGCGGCAAGAAAATCCTCTTCGTGGCCACCAAAAAGCAGGCCAAGCAGGTAATCGCCGACCTGGCCAACTCTGTCGGCATGCCTTACGTAATCGAGCGCTGGCCCGGCGGTATGCTCACCAACTTCCCGACCATCCGCAAGGCCGTACGCAAGATGACCACCATCGACAAGATGAGCAACGACGGCACCTTCGACAACCTCTCCAAGCGCGAGAAGCTCCAGATCACCCGTCAGCGCGCCAAGCTGGAAAAGACCCTCGGCTCCATCGCCGACCTGAACCGTCTTCCCTCGGCCCTGTTCGTAGTTGACGTGCTCAAAGAGCGCATCGCCGTTGCCGAGGCCAACCGCCTGGGCATCCCCGTGTTCGCCATGGTGGACACCAACTCCGACCCCTCCACCGTTGACTACGTGATCCCCGCCAACGACGACGCCTCCAAGAGCATCGAGCTCATCGCCGGCACCCTGGTGCAGGCCATCGCCGAAGGTCTGGAAGAACGTAAGGCCGAGAAGCTGGACGCCCCCGAAGAAGCCGAAGCTCCCGCAGCTGCTGCTCCCCGCCGCGAACGTCGCCGCGTACGCCGCAACGAAGCTCCCGCTGCCGCTGAAGAAGCTCCCGCAGCTACCGAAGAATAATCAATTTTAAAACCCCGGACACCCGCCCAGCGGCGGGTGTCCACTCAAAATAAACCATTATGGCAGTAACAATCGCAGATATCAACAAGCTTCGCCAACTGACCTCGGCAGGCATGATGGACTGCAAAAAAGCACTGACTGAAACCAACGGCGACATGGAAGCAGCCGTTGAAATCCTTCGCCAGAAGGGCAAGGCCGTAGCCGCCAAGCGTGAGGACCGCAATGCAGCCGAAGGTTGCGTGCTGGCNAAGNACGCCGACGACTTCGCCGCCATCTTCGCCCTGAACTGCGAAACCGACTTCGTAGCCAAGAACGCCGGCTTCGTGGCCCTTACCGAGAAGCTCCTCGACGCCGCCATGGCCGCCAAGGTTAAGAGCATGGACGAACTCNAGGCCCTCACCCTCGAAGGCCAGACCATCGCCGACCNCGTTACCGNAGAATCNGGCAAGACNGGCGAGAAGATTGANCTCGGCGTATACGAATACCTCGAAGCTCCCTCCACCACCTCCTACGTTCACCCCGGCAACAAGCTGGCCGTAATCGCCGGCTTCAACCAGGCAGGCGTTGACTACCATGTAGGCCGCGACGTGGCCATGCAGGTAGCCGCCATGAACCCCGTAGCCGTGGACCGCGACAGCGTATCCGAAGCCACCAAGACTTCCGAGTACAACATCGCCGTAGAAAAGACCAAGGAAGAGCAGGTACGCAAGGCCGTTGAAGCCGCCCTGAAGAAGGCCGGTCTCAACCCCAACCACTTCGACTCCGAGGACCATATCGAATCCAACATGTCCAAGGGCTGGATCACCGCTGAGGAAGCAGAGAAGGGTCGCGCCATCATGGCCGAAACCGCTGCCGCCAAGGCCGCAAACCTCCCCGAAGCCATGATTCAGAACATCGCCAACGGCCGTCTGAACAAGTTCTACAAGGAAAACTGCCTCATGGAGCAGGAGTACATCAAGGACGAGAAGATCACCGTGGGTCAGTTCCTCGAACAGGCCTCCAAGGGTCTGGTTGCCGTAGCCTTCAAGCGCGTCAACCTCAACCAGGATTAACATATCGGTGTGCTCCCGGCGGGAGCACATCTTTTAGGGTCCGGTAGCTCAGCTGGATAGAGCATCTGCCTTCTAAGCAGACGGTCATGCGTTCGAGTCGCATCCGGATCACAAACAAAAATAAAACCTGAGAAGGCGAGAGAAACTTACTCTCGTCTTTATTCGTTATCAATAATAAAATATGGACTATGACAAGGTATCATCAGGAATCAATAGCGAGAAAGAAGGCTTCGATAGCCTCCTGGAAAAAGCAGCCACTGAAGCCCGAAGAATATCGTGCGCAATTCAAGAAGTTGCAGGAACAACGTCGTGCAAGGGAGTCCAAATCCATGGTCTGAAAAAGTGGGCTATTGAACATGACTTTTGGCTAAAGGATTTAAGTCCTTTAGGAGAGTTTTCCGATCGCGGATCGGAGAACGAAGTTTACATGGATGCGACCAATGAAATCGTTTATAAGCTGAACGATTTCCGATATGCCGACGACAATCTGGACCCCTTCTTTCAACGTATCCGGATACATAATCATCTTTTCGCTGATTGTGCCTATACACTTCATGGGTTTGCAGAGAATAAGGAAGGAAAAACGTGCGCAATCTTATCTCAGCCATTTATTCGAGCCGACCGAGAAGCTTCCCTTGAAGAAATAGCCGGTGCCTTAGCTCTGATGGGTTTTATGCCTCAGCAAGATGGTGAGTATTTTACCGATGGTAAAATAGACATTTTCGATGCGCTACCCAACAATGTACTGCATGGAATTGATGGTAACTTTTACTTCATTGATACTATTTGCCTTCCTTCTATCGAAGATTTTATTAACACTTACATTGCGCTTTCTCCCAATAGGACGAAAACAAATTAACCTTCACCTCTTTGATATGGCCCGGTGTATTAATCGGGATGCATCAAGTTAAATCGAGATTGATCTCGATAAATCGGGTGACGGAACGATTATCAAGTTGGCGGGAGGTTTTTCGATAAAGCTCGGGGGCGCGGCTTCGCAGTCGCGCCCCCGCGGTGTATGATGGGCTGTTTATTCTTTCATGCGGATTTTAATCTGACCGGACTGCTTGTCGACCGTCACTTCGGTGATGCCCTCAGGCGAGATTGCCTTGAGCTCTTCGGCAGTTACTTCCTTTCCGTTGACGTGTATCTTCATGTCGGTTTTGACGGAGGTTGAGTCGAGGTTGACGACGGCTATCGACGGTTTTGTGGCCAGCTCTTCGGGAGAGGACGCGAACTTGACGGGGTCGGCTTTGTCGAAGTAGGGCTGGAGGTCGATTTTGATGGTTTGGCCGTTGACCACCAGGGTCATGCTTGAGTTCTCGTAGTTATCGGTGAAGGGAAATTTGGCTTTGATTACTGCCACGCCGTCATTGAGGGTTGCCTCAAGGCCGGTGGCCTGGTAAGTTTTGCCGGCTGTAGTGAAGGTGCCCCCGGAGACGTTCATGTTCGAGCCCATGTCTTCGCCCCGGAGAACGATGGTCGTCACGTTGCCGTTGTTGTTGAGGCTTTTGAATTTCAAAGCCTTAACAGAGGTTTGGCCGTCAGCGGATTTTTCGCTATCTTTGCCGGTGGAAAGCTCGCTGTCACTGATTGTGGCGACAGCGGCGCGTACGGCGGGCACGGATGCCAGGCCGAGCGCCAAGGCGAGCATCGGCACAAGTGCGAGGGCTTTGAATTTTCGCCCTGCACCACTCTTTTCTTTGTACATCATGGTGATACGTTTTTTAAGTTTACTATGGTTGAGGCTGTTGGCTAAGGACGGGAATCTGGAGCCAACAGCTTTTTTAATTAGCAGAAGTTGGTACTGGCGCATGTCGTGGCCGCTTTCCATCACGGCCATATCTGCCTGATATTCATGTATTAACATAAGTTCGTCGCGCATGAGCCATGCGGCAGGGTTGAACCAGTTGACTGTGCACACAGCCTGGGCCAGCATCAGGTCGAGCCAGTGTAGGGCGCGGACGTGGGTGAGCTCGTGGGTGGCGATAGCGTCGGAGCCGTCGTCGAAATCTTTGCGCGGGAGCACGATGTAGCGCATCCAGCTGAAGGGCGCGTAACGGTCGGAGTCGGTCAGGACCAGAGTGTACCCCTCGCGCTCAATTTTTTGTCCGCGGCGTACGATGCTCGCGAGGCGCAACCATGTGAGAAGCGTTCGCAGGGCTACCGCGGCCATGCCGGCAATGAAAATCCAAATCCTNCGGGNNCNTGCCCCAAATCGGGGCGTCGGCGACCTTTGTGGCGGGTATAACCTCGCTGAAANNCNGCTCCATGCCGGGGGNGGGNGNGGAGGNCGGGCGGNATCGGATTGCAAATGGAGCCACACCGAATGATAGGAAATAAATGCCCAGCAGGACGGCGCGGTTGAATCCGTGCTGGTTGTCGCAGGCCAGGAACAGCTTGTAGGCCAGGTACATAGCAAGCATGCATAATCCGGCGATGATGGAGTAAGAAAGGAATACGCCCATGCTATTTGCCCTTGTTTTCGATTAATCTGAGCAGTTCCTTAAGTTCGTCGGCAGTGATTTTGTCCTCCTCCACCAGGGCTGAAACAGCGCCGAAGTAGCTGCCACCGAAGTAGTTCCGGACGAATGCGCCGAATCGGCTGTCGCGGAAGTGTTCCTTGGGGACGGTGGCATAGTAGCGGAACGAGCCGCCGACCTCGTCGTGGGCCACGAAGCCTTTGCCTTCGAGGCGACGAACAACGGTTGAAACGGTGTTGAAATGTGGCCGCGGCTCGGGATAGAGTTCCACGAGCTTACTGATGGCGATCGGCCCGTGGGCCCACAGCAACTGCATGAGTTCTTCTTCCTTGGGGGTGAGCTTTTCCTGCTTCATAACTATTTTTGTAGTTTGCACCGCAAAGGTAGCAACTATTTTTGTAGTTGGCAATACCTGNAAGTGTATTTAGCATTTGTTAACTACAAAAGTAGTTGAATTCGCGGAAACCTCCGGGCCACCGCGGGCGGGCGCTGATGCGACACATTTTCTCCGAAACTTGTGCAGTGAGCTGAATTTTACTATCTTTGCCAAATGAAAGTAAGCAACCGATTTAAGCGTAACCTGTCGGCAGGCCTGAGCCTGCTGGGTATTGTGTGCGTAATTTCGCGCGGGTGGATGCTTTGGGAAAATCCTTCGTCCGGCCGGGCGTGGTTCGAATTCGTGGGGATGATAGTCATTACTTATTGCGCCATCGACCGCTACCGCCAGCTGGCCAAGCTGGTGCGGGCGGGTGTGCTCGTGCTCATGCTGGCCCTTTCCGGCCATGCCTACGCACAGGATTCGCTGCGGGTGATGACATATAATATATGGGACGGCTTCGAGCATCGGCCTGACCGCCGCGCGGCATTCGTGGACTTAATTCGGGAGCAGGCGCCGGATGTGGTTATGGTTCAGGAACTTGTGGAGTTCTANGGCGACTCGCTNGCNGAGNTCGGGCGNNAGTGCGGNNTGCCCTACACGGCTATTCTGAAGGAGGAGTGGTACCCGGTCGGGGTGATGTCGCGCACGCCGGTGGAGGTACTCGAGCGCCGATGGTCGCCCTACGAGGAGATTTTCGAGCGCCGGGAGGGGCTGTGGCACGGGTTCATGCATGTGCGAACGGCCGATTTAGACCTGCTCATAACCCACCTGAGCCCGTTCGACTATGCATACCGACTGAACGAGTCCCGTCAGATATGCGCCTACGCCGATTCGGCGGGGCTGACCGACTATCTGGTGGCGGGCGACCTGAATTCCTATTCACCTGCCGACTCTGTCCGGCTGGTTACACTCGAAAAGTGGCGTGAGGCATCTCTCAAAGCCGACGCCAAGCGGGCTCAGTGGAAAAATCTCAACCCCGAGGGCATGTTCGACCTGACCACGCAGACCAACTTTCTGGAGCACGGCCTGATCGACCCTGTGCCGCAATTCGTAACCGACCCGGCTGAGCGCGTGACGCATCCTACCTTTTATTCCCGCGGCAAGGGGCCGGGCGACGCCGGAGTTGCCGAGCGCCAGCGCCGCATCGACTACATCCTCCTCTCCCCCTCGCTGGCAGCCCGTTGCATCAACGCCAAAATCATCAAGGCCGAAGGCATCTCCGACCACTACCCGGTGCTCGTTACCCTCACTCGCAAACCAAGGTAACAACCGAGGAGCCAAGGAGCAAGCTCCTTGCACACTGACAAAATTTTTAACTTTTGGCTGAGGGTCGCCCTTGGGGCGGGGTGTTAAAATTTGTTTTTTATATTGGAGTTTGTGGTTTTTGGAGTATCTTTGTAGATTAAACGCTAAGCACCTATGTGCGAGCGGTTAGCTGCAATGAATCTAAAATCAAAACTCAAGAATAAATCTTTCAAAACCGTAGGCGAGGCTGCCGACGAGCTCGGACGGGAATGCTATGTGGTGGGGGGCTATGTGCGCGACCTCATCATCGGGCGGCCGTCCAAGGACATCGACTTCGTGACCGTAGGCTCCGGCATCGAGCTTGCGGAAAAAATTGCCGCCAACATGGGCAAGGGGACGCACCTGAGTGTGTTCCGCAACTTCGGCACGGCGCAAATCAAGCGCGGGAAGCTGGAGCTGGAGTTTGTGGGGGCGCGTAAGGAGTCGTACCAGCGCAACTCCCGCAACCCGATTGTGGAGAACGGCACCCTGGACGACNACCTGGCCCGGCGCGATTTCACCATCAACAACCTGGCCATCAGCGTCAACGCTNACACTTTCGGCGAAGTCATTGACAAATACGGCGGCCTGGAGNACATNAAGAACCGGATAATCCNCACGCCGCTGGACCCCGACATCACCTTCAGCGACGACCCCCTGCGCATGATGCGCGCCATCCGCTTCGCCACGCAGCTGCAGTTCGACATCCTGCCGGAAACCTTCGAGGCCATCCGCCGCAACGCCGAACGCATCCGCATCATCACCGCCGAACGCATCAAGGACGAGCTGTTCAAAATCATGGCCTCGCCCAAGCCGTCGATAGGCTGGGAACTGCTCTCGCGCTCGGGGCTGCTGAAAATCATCATGCCCGAACTGGAGCGCATGCGGGGCATCGACGTGGTGAACGGCCGGGCCCACAAGGACAACTTCAAGCACACCATGCAGGTGCTGGACAGCGTGGCCGAGAAGAGCGACAACGTGTGGCTGCGCTGGAGTGCGCTCCTGCACGACATCGGCAAGCCCTCCACCAAGCACTACGACCCCGAGCGGGGCTGGACTTTCCACCAGCACAACTTCGTTGGAGCAAAGATGGTGAAGAGCATTTTCAGCCGCATGAAGTTCCCGATGGGCGCCGAAATGAAGTATGTGGCAAAGATGGTTGAGCTGCATATGCGTCCCATCGCGCTGGTGGAGGACGAGGTCACCGACAGCGCCGTTCGCCGCCTGATACACTACGCCGAGGAGGACCTCAACGACCTTATGATCCTCGCCCGGGCCGACATCACCAGCAAGGACGAGGCCCGCAAGGCCCGCTACCTGGCCAACTTCGACCTGGTGGAGGAAAAATTCCGCACCACCAACGCCAAGGACTTCGAGCGCAACCGCAAGAACCCCGTGGACGGCACCGAAATCATGGCCCTGTTCGGGCTGCCGCAGTCGCCCGAGGTAGGCTATTTCACCAAAAACCTCAAGCAGGCCATCAAGGACTGCGAGATTGACGACACCCGCGAGGCCGCCTTCCGCTATCTGCTCCAGCTTGCGGAGGCAAAAGGCATTAAGCCACTTTATGACCCCCTAACCGAAGAACTGAAAAAAGAATAATGTACTACGTCAGCAAACGCATCGAAATATCGGCCGCCCATCGCCTGGAGCTGGACTACCCCAGCAAGTGCACCTCCCTGCATGGCCACAACTGGATAATCACCGTCCACTGCCGGGCCAAGGAGCTCAATGCCAACGGGATGGTCACCGATTTCAGCAACATAAAGGCCCTCCTGACCGAGCGCCTGGACCACAAGTGCCTCAACGACGTGCTGCCCTGCAACCCGACGGCCGAGAACATTGCACGCTGGATTTGCGAGGAGGTGGAGAACTGCTATCGTGTTGACGTCCAGGAAAGTGAGGGAAATATTGCGAGCTATGAGCGCGACTGAGCATCGCTACGGCGTCAACGAAATTTTCTACTCCCTCCAGGGCGAAGGCTACTGGACGGGGACGCCGGCCGTGTTCCTGCGCTTTTCGGGCTGCAACCTTGCGTGCAGCTTCTGCGACACCGACTTCCGCGCTTCCACGCCCATGAGCGCGGGTGAAATCGTGGCCGCCGTCAGTGCCTACCCCGCGCGCCACCTGGTGCTCACCGGCGGCGAACCCCTGCTCCAGGCCGACGAACCCCTTCTGAGCGCCCTCAAGGACGCCGGTTTTTTCCTGCAGGTGGAAACCAACGGCACCATCCCCGCCCCCGTGCTGATTGACTGGGTAACATGCTCGCCCAAGTTGCTCCAAAGCCGGGTAGGGCGTGTAAATGAAGTGAAAATCGTGTACCAAGGACAGGACGTCGAGGCCATCGCCGCGGGTTTTGACACCACCCTGCTCTACCTCCAGCCCTGCTCCGGAGCCAACATCCCCGAGACAATCGACTATATCCTTGCCCACCCCCGCTGGCGACTCTCGCTCCAAACGCATAAACTGATAAATATACGGTGAAAACTCTGCGGACACTTTTTGCACTGCTTGCAATGATTATCGCTCTGGTCGCTGACGCTCAGAGGGATACCACCATATATTTCGTCAACATATACCCGGGCCCGGACATCTACGAGCTGGAAGGCCATTCCGGCATCATTGTGGACACCGGCGACGGCGCCCCGCTGGCTTATAACTTCGGCGTGTTCGACTTCGACGCGCCCAATTTCGTGTACCGCTTCGTCAAGGGCGAGACGGATTATATGGCCGTAGCCTACCCTGCGGCATCATTCCTCTACCCCTACCGCCTGGCCGGGCGTCGCATCGTGGCCCACGAGCTGAACCTCGACGGAGCGCAGAAATCCAAGCTCATCGACGCGCTGAACCGGCGAATCCGCCCCGAGAACCGCACCTACCGCTACAACTATGTGCTGGACAACTGCGCCACGCGGCCCCTGCGCATGGTCGAACAGGCCGCGGGCGACACAATTCTCTTCACCACACGCCCCGAGGGCTACCGCAGCACCTTCCGCAACGTGATGCGCCACTACCACGCCAACTACCCGTGGTACCAGTTCGGCATCGACATAGCCCTCGGCAGCGGCATCGACCGCCCCATTACAGGCCGGGAAGTATCCTTCGCGCCGGTAGAGCTGGCGGCGATGCTGGACAGCGCCACCGTCGGGGGTCGACCCTTGGCCGGACCGGCACAGGTGTGGCTGGACGTTCCGGCCGGCAACGCCGTGGAAGGCCCCACGCCGTGGCTTCTGCGCCCCTTGACTCTGGGCTGGCTGCTGCTGGCTTTCGCCGTGTGGCTCACATGGCGCGACCTGCGCCGCGGGCGAGCATCACGCTGGTTCGACAGCATCTACTTCGGGCTCATCGGTCTGGCCGGATGCCTGGTGACATTCCTCATCTTCATATCCGTGCACGAATCCACCTCGCCGAACTATCTTTACGCCTGGCTCAACCCCACGCCGCTCTTTGTTGCGGTGGCCGTGTGGATAAAATCGGCAAAAAAGGCGGTTGTTTGGTATCAAATTATTAACTTTGCAGTGCTTGTCGCACTTATCGGCCTTTGGCCCCTGCTACCGCAGAGCGCCAATGCCGCATTTGTGCCCCTAATCCTGACGGAACTGCTCCGCTCGGGCCTCTACATAACATTACGAAAACGTTGAAACATATAGTCCGACCCCTTCCGCGCATCTTCGTAGCCCTGGTTGCCTCGCTGGCCGCCATGGGGCTGGGTGCGACCGAGCCCGAGCGGGCGCGGTTGCTGGTGGGCATCGTGGTTGACGGCCTTGAGAGCGACTACCTGGACCTTCTCCGCGAGCGCTTCGGGGAGGGCGGATTCCGGCGCCTGGAGCAGCAGGGAGTGACCATAGCCAACGCCGACTATGGTATGCCCATGGACGCTGCGGCGGCCACAGCGACCCTCGTCACCGGCGCTACACCCTCACTCTCAGGCATTTCCGCCGCCGAGCATTACGACCGGGAGCAGTTGCGCTCGGTTAATGTCTATGCCGACCCCTCCGTACTGGGCAACTTCACCTCCACGCCCTACTCGCCTGCGGCGCTGCGCCTCTCGACCCTCTCCGACGAGGCCCGCATTGCCGACGGGGGCACGAACGTGGTCTACGCCGTGGGGGTAGACCCGGCCCAGGTCATTGCCCTGGGCGGTCATGCGGCCAATGCCGCCATATGGCTGGACAACAAGACGTCCAACTGGGCCTCATCGACCTTCTACGGCGACATCCCCGTTGCCGTCAGCACGCGCAACCGCACCATGCCGCTGGACGTGCGGATGGACACCATGTGCTGGACGCCCTCGCTTGCGCCGGCCGACTTCCCGGCCCTGCCCGACTACCTGCGCAGCTACCCCTTCCGCTACGTGTTCCCCAAGGCCAACCCCCGGCGCGCCGACATGTTCAAGGCTTCGCCGCTGGCCAACCGCGAGGTCAACGAGCTGGCCCTGGAGCTGATTAATTCACTGAAAATCGGCAACCATGAGGGCGCAACGGACGTTCTCAACATTGCCTATTCCATTGAGCCCTACACCTTCAGCAAGAACCCGGACACCCGCATGGAGCTGATGGACAGCTACATAAAGCTGGACCGGAACCTCGAGCAGCTCTTCAACGCCATTGACGAACGGGTGGGCCTGGGCAACACGGTAATATACCTTGCGGCCACCCCGCCGACGGGTCGCAGCAAGCGCGACGACGAGCGGTGGAACATACCCTACGGCGAGTTTTCCGCCCGGAGGGCTGTGTCGCTGCTGAATGTGTATCTTATAGCGCGTTACGGCAACGGCGACTATATTTCCGCCTACCATAACCGCCAGTTCTTCCTGAACCGCGAGCTGCTGAGCCGCCTGAACCTGGACATCGAAACCGTCAGCGAGGATGCCGCGGCATTCCTCTCGCGCATGACTGGCGTTGACCGCGTCTTCACGCTGAGCCAGATAGTGGCCGGCCATGCAGGGGAGCGTGCGGAAGTGATGCGCCGCAACACTTACATCCCCCACGCGGGCGACATCACCGTGGAGGTAGCGCCGGGCTTCGAAATCATCGACGACTACAACGCGACGGCATCGGCGGATTCTCCCGGGGTGGTGGAGCGTGCGGTGGCGGCCACGGCGCCGGTGTTCATCATGGCTCCGGGGATTGCTCCGGCTGTAATCGGAACTCCGCAGGACGCCCGCGTCATCGCCCCGACCGTGGCCCGGATTCTGCGCATACGTTCGCCCAACGGCGCATCGCTGGCTCCGCTGGTCCTCGACCGCAAATGAGCCCTGCGTGTGAATTCCTCTATATCCGAAAAATAAAAACAACTGCATAAATGAGCATAACAAGTATTCTGAAAAAAATCTTCGGCGATAAGTCCTCGCGCGACCTCAAGGCCATCCGCCCGATCCTGGAGAGCATCAAGGCACGCATCCCCGAAGTAGAAAAAATGAGCAACGACGAGCTGCGCGCGCAAATCGACGGCGTGCGCGCCGACATCGCCGCCGCCGTGGCCGCCGACCAGGCCGAAATCGACAGACTCCGCGAGCAGGTGGAGAAGCTGCCTTTCGACGAGCGTCAGCCCCTGTGGAATAAAATCGATAACCACGAGAAAAAGATTCTCGAAATCATAGAGGACAAGCTCAACGAGCACCTCCCCATCGTGTTCGCCACCCTGCGCGAAACNGCCGGACGCTTCGCNGCTTCCGACACCATCGAAGTAACGGCCACCGACTTCGACCGCAACCTGGCCGGTCAGGGGCGCGAATTCGTGACCATCGAAGGGGACAAGGCCATATGGAAAACCTCTTGGATGGCCGGTGGCAACGAGCTCAAGTGGGACATGAAGCACTACGACGTGCAGCTCATCGGCGGCATCGTGCTCCACCAGGGCAAGATTGCCGAAATGGCAACCGGTGAGGGTAAGACGCTGGTGGCCACGCTGCCGGTGTTCCTGCGCTCGCTGTCGGGCAAGGGCGTCCATGTGGTGACGGTCAACGACTACCTGGCCAAGCGCGACTCCGAGTGGATGGGTCCGCNGTATATGTTCCACGGCGCCAGCGTAGACTGCATCGACAAGCANGAGCCCAACACCCNNGAGCGCCGCGCCGCATACGAGTGCGACATCACCTACGGCACCAACAACGAGTTCGGCTTCGACTACCTCCGCGACAACATGGCCATGGCGCCCGACGACCTGGTTCAGCGCAAGCACTACTACGCCATCGTCGACGAGGTGGACTCCGTGCTTATCGACGACGCCCGTACGCCTCTTATCATCTCCGGCCCCGTGCCCCGCGGCGAGGAGCAGCTCTTCGACCAGTTCAAGGGCAACGTAGAGAAGGTTGTAAAGGCCCAGCGCGACCTGGTTAACTCCATCCTGGCCCAGGCCAAGGTGAAGCTGGCCTCCGAGAATAAGGACGACCGCAAGGAGGGTGCGCTGCTGCTGTTCCGCGCCTTCAAGGGTCTGCCCAAGTACGGCCCGCTGATCAAGTTCCTGAGCCAGGAGGGCATGAAGAACGTGCTCCTCGAAACCGAGGCCCACTACCTGCAGGACAATGCGCGCGAAATGCCAGAAGCCACCGACCCGCTCTACTTCGTGATCGACGAGAAGAACCGCAGCGTCGAGCTCACCGACAAGGGCCTGGACGCCCTGACGGGCCATGCGCAGGACCCGCAGTTCTTCGTCCTGCCGGACATCGCGGCCCAGCTTTCGGAGCTGGAGCACATCGCCGATGTGGCCGAGCGTCAGGAAAAGAAGGACGAGCTCATGGCCAACTACGCCATCAAGTCGGAGCGTGTGCACACCGTCACCCAGTTGCTTAAAGCATATACGCTGTTCGACAAAGATGTTGAATATGTAATCGACGACAATAAAATCAAGATTGTCGACGAGCAGACGGGCCGCATCATGGAGGGTCGCCGCTACAGCGACGGTCTCCACCAGGCCATCGAGGCCAAGGAGGGCGTGAAGGTAGAAGCCGCCACGCAGACCTTCGCCACCATCACCCTGCAGAACTACTTCCGCATGTACTACAAGCTGGCCGGTATGACCGGTACTGCCGAGACCGAAGCGGGCGAGTTCTGGGATATCTACAAGCTGGACGTGGTGACCATCCCCACCAACCGCCCCATTGCCCGCGCCGACCTAAACGACCGCGTGTACCGCACCAAGAAGGCTAAGTACAAAGCCGTTATCGAAGAAATTGAGCGTCTGCGCGCCGAAGGGCGTCCGGTGCTTGTCGGTACCACATCGGTGGAAATTTCCGAGCTGCTGAAGAAGATGCTGGACATGCGCCACATCGAAGCCCAGGTGCTCAACGCCAAGCTCCACCAGAAGGAGGCACAGGTCGTGGCCCAGGCCGGCGGCAAAGGCATCGTCACCATCGCCACCAATATGGCGGGCCGCGGTACGGACATCAAGCTCACCGACGAGGTGCGCGAGGCCGGCGGTCTGGCCATCATCGGCACCGAGCGCCACGAGTCGCGCCGCGTCGACCGCCAGCTGCGCGGCCGTTCGGGACGTCAGGGCGACCCGGGTTCGTCGGTGTTCTTCGTATCCTTCGAGGACCAGCTCATGCGTCTGTTCGCCACCGACAGCGTGGTGAAGATGCTTGACCGCCTGGGACTTAAGGAGGACGAAATGATTGAGCACAGCATGGTGAACAACGCCATCGAAAAGGCTCAGAAGCGCGTCGAGGAGAACAACTTCGGCATCCGCAAGCGCCTGCTGGAGTTCGACGACGTGATGAACAAGCAGCGTACCTATATCTACGACCGTCGCCGTCATGCCGTTCTGGGCGAGCGCATCGGCGTGGACATCATCAACATGCTCTACGACACCGTGGAGAATATGGTCATGACCCACGAGAGCGCGGCTGATTACTCCGACCTCTGCACCGAGATTTTCCGCGTGCTGGCCATCGAGGCGCCCTTCACGGAGGCCGAATATGTGTCGATGGATAAGGAGGAGCGCATCGAGAAGCTCCATGCCGCCGCCGTTGCCGGCCTGGACCGCAAGAGCGACAATATCCGCGGCGTGGCCATGCCGGTGCTCAGGCAGATGGCCGAGAACACTGACTACAACGGGCTGGTGATGGTGCCCATCACCGACGGGCGCCGTGTGTTCAACCTGCGCGTTGACCTGCGCCAGACCATCGAGCAGGACGGTCGCAACATCATCAAGGAGTGGCACAAGGCGCTGATGCTCGTCACCATCGATGAGCTCTGGAAGGAACACCTGCGCGAGCTTGACCAGCTGCGCCAGAGCGTTCAGAATGCCGCCTACGAGCAGAAGGACCCGCTAGTTATCTACAAGGTTGAGTCGTTCCACCTGTTCGAGAACATGCTCAACAACCTCAACAACAAGGCGGTAGCGGCTCTGATGCGCGGTCAGATTTTCGTGCGTCAGAACGCCCCGCAGCCCCAGGGCGAGGGCGAGGCACCCCGCCGTCCGCAACCCGAGCTGAAGGAGACCAAGGAGGAGCTGCGCGTGCGTCAGAACTACCGCGAGAGCAAGGCCGACCTGCCCGGTGCCGAAGAGCAGCGCAAAGCCGCCTCAGCGCCCCGCGGCGAGCAGCAGAAGCCCATGCCGGCCAAGGCTGCGCCCAAAATCGGCCGCAATGACCCCTGCCCCTGCGGCTCCGGCAAGAAATACAAGAACTGCCACGGCCGCGGCCTCTAACCGCCCCACCCCCACCAAAGCCCGACCTCCCCGGCCGGGCTTTCTTTGTGCAGAGGCGTGACAAAATTTTCTTGCAAAGAAAGCGGCGATTTGCGCACTGGCGGGGGGGATGCAAACACCCCCGAGCGGCGGGGCGGCTCGGGGGTGGTGATGGGGGTGGGGTAGGTTATTCCTGGGCGTAGCTCAGAATTGTGGGGCTCTGGACGTCGACGCCGAACTCGCGGGCGCGGGCCAGGATTGCACGGGCCAGCTTGGGCTTGAGGTCCTCGGGACAGTAGCGGAAATAGCTCTCGGCGGCGCGGACATGGGCGGCGTCGGGCATGGGGTACTCGCGGCGTTCGGGGAGGCCGAACACGGAGTCGGGAAGTTCTTTGCGTTCCTCGTAGGTGATATCGTCTGCCATAATTTGAAGTGTTTTAGTTAGTATGTCAGTTTAACGCCTGCGGGTGCTGAAAGTTCGCGATTTTTTGAGTAACTTTGCAAAGTAATACGACGACAATATGGACTCAACATTCGAAATGGTGGCCAAGACCTTCCAGGGACTGGAAGGAGTGTTGGCCGAGGAGCTCCGGAGCCTGGGCGCCGAGAGCGTCAGCGAGGGCAAGCGCATGGTTGCCTTCGAGGGCGACCTGGCCATGCTCTACAAGGCAAACATGTGCTGCCGCACGGCCCTGCGCATCCTCAAACCGTTCTATAAATTCACCGCCACCGACCCCGACGAACTCTACGCGAAGGTGAAGGACTTCGACTGGTCGACCATCATGCGCCCGGACCAGACGTTCTCAATCGACACGGTGGCCTACAGCGACGACTTCCGCAACTCCCAGTTCGTGACCTACCGCGTCAAGGACGCCATCGTGGACCGCTTCCGCGACACCCTCGGCGACGGTCACCGCCCCAGCGTCCGCCTCGACGGGGCCGACATCATGATAAACGTGCACATTTCGGGCAGGGACGTGACCCTGTCGCTCGACAGCTCCGGCGAGAGCCTCCATAAGCGCGGCTGGCGCAAGGCACAGACGGAAGCGCCTATTAATGAAGTACTTGCTGCAGGCATAATCCTGCTCACCGGCTGGAAGGGCGACCGCCCCTTCGTTGACCCCATGTGCGGCTCGGGTACTTTCGCCATCGAGGCGGCCCTCATTGCCGCAAACATCTACCCCGGCATCTACCGCAAGCATTTCGCCTTTGAGAACTGGCCCGATTTCGACGCCGATCTGCTGGCGGAAATCTACAACGACGACACTGCCGAGCGCCCCGTGACGGCACCCATCCTGGCGGCGGACATATCACCGCGCGCCATCGAAATTGCCCGCGCCAATGCCCTGCAGGCCGGCGTGGCGCAGTATATCAACTTCGAGGTCAAGAGCATCGCCAAGTGGGAGGAACCCATGAGCGAACCGGGCACGCTGGTGACCAATCCGCCCTACGGCAAGCGCATCGGCGCGGACGACATGAACGCCCTCTACGCCACCCTCGGACGCGTGTTCAAACACGTGTTCAAAGGCTACGACGCTTGGGTTATCGGCTACAACGACGAGTATTTTCACGAAATCGGCCTGGCGCCGTCGCAGAAAATAGCCGTGAACAACGGTGGCCTTGACTGCGAGCTCCGCGAGTACGTTATCTTCGAGGGCACTAAGCGCGACTTCCGTGCCGCCGGCGGCAAAATCAAGGAAGAGCGTGAGGAAAAACCCCGGCGCGAATTCCGCAAGGACACCCGCCCGCGCAAGGACGGCGACAAACCGCGCAAGGACTTCAACAAGCCACGCAAAGACGGCGACAAGCCACGGAAGAGTTTCGACAAACCGCGCAAGGACTTCGACAAGCCCCGTCGCGAGGACGTCGACCGCCCGTACATTCTCTCCGACAAGGACGCGCCAGCCCGGCCCAAGAAGCCCTTCGAGCGCAAGCCGTCGCTGCCGGCCGAAAATGAGGTTGTGCTCCGGCGCGCAACATGGCGCGTGCGCCGCAAGGACCGCCCTACGGAGGAGTAGGTTTGGGTTTAAAGTTTATTGTTTAAGGTTTAATGTTTAATGGG
>WFLX010001928.1_pt1 | contig 22598 bp, 10 predicted proteins | sample 4967041 | NCBI WGS metagenome assembly WFLX01 (sample SAMN12857096, study PRJNA449069) | gut metagenome | isolation source: stool from male and female vole | host: Microtus ochrogaster | place: USA:Florida | collected 2017
CACGCCGTGAAGAGATTTCGCTTGAATTTCTACCAGAAAGAACAACATGGCATGCACAAATATATACAGATGATCCTAAAGTGGAGACTGCGACCAAAGTAAATTGTGAAAGTCATGTTGTCATGCCATCTACAGTACTTAAGTTTGATTTGCAACCCAAAGGGGGCGCAGCAGTGCGACTGACACCTATAGATAAAAAAGATATCAAAAAATACAAGAAATACAAATGAATCGCGTAAAGACATCATCAAATACGTTGGCGTGCCTTGCGGCAATTGCGACGTTCATGGGCTCTTGCTCTCTCAATGGAAGCCTCCCTGATCTCAATACCACCTCACAGCTCAAGTACTGCCATAATCATGTTCTTTCTACATTGAAAGAACTGAAGGCATCAGGGAAAGGGGAGATTGACCATACCATGATGCCTCGGAATGTGGCTCCGGAAGCCCATAACTGGGAATGCCGCCCAACTTGTGCGGAGGAATGGTGTAGCGGTTTCTGGCCCGGAGTGCTTTGGTATGACTACGAGGCGACGGGCGACACCGCAGTGCTGGCAGAGGCAGACAGGTTCACTCAGTCGCTTAAGACAGTAGTGGAAAAACCGGTATTCGACCATGACCTTGGTTTTCTAATCCATTGCAGTTATGGCAACGGCTACCGACTGACAGGACGTGACGACTACAGACAGGTAATCCTTGCGGCTGCAGACTCCCTTGCTACCCTATTCAATCCAGCCGTAGGGACGATACTCTCATGGCCCCGTAATGTAGAGATGCTCGGGGGACACAACACTATCATGGACAACATGATAAATCTTGAGATGCTATTTTGGGCAGCCAATCATGGGGGTAATCCTTATTTGCATGACATTGCAGTGAAGCATGCGGAGACNACNATGAANCATCATTTCCGNCCNGACTATNCNTCNTATCATGTNGCNNTATATGATNCNNAGACAGGAGAGTTTTTGCGNGGNTGTACACATCAGGGGTATGATGACGACTCTATGTGGGCAAGAGGTCAGGCCTGGGCCATATACGGATATACAATGGTCTACAGAGAAACAAAAGACCCGAAATTTCTCGACTTCGCCCAAAAGGTGACGGATGTCTATCTTGAGCGTCTTCCAGAAGATAGAATTCCCTATTGGGATTTCAATGATCCGAATATTCCCGAGACACCACGGGATGCATCGGCAGCCTGCGTAGTAGCATCTGCTCTGCTTGAATTAAGCGGCTATGTAGATAAAGAGAAATGTGAATGCTATAAGGAGGAGGCACTCGCAATGCTATCATCTCTCAGCAGCGAGAAATATCAGTCGAGAGATAAGAATAATTCCTTTCTCCTACATTCCACAGGTCATNACCCGGCAGGAAGCGAGATCGACTATTCTATCATATACGCAGATTATTATTATATAGAAGCGTTAAACAGATTGCGCGATCTTAAAGGGAATAATTTGAATTCTGCAATATTAACAACCATTACTCNGTTGAAAAAATAGTGTTACACTATCATCGATGATGGACATAAAACTCCCACTAATGGCGAGAGTTGAATATTTAAGATATATAATGTCGGTAATGCTGTCAGTGACGCTGATGGCGTTACCTGTATATGCAGAGGGACGTCTGTATCAAGAAGTCCCTCACGCTAAAGGTATGGAATCCAACGGATTCACTACATACGATATAACCCGTACGGGAGATGGATTCATTTGGTTTGCCACAGAACATGGTCTGATAAGATTTGACGGAGAGCATAGCAAAAAAATAGATCTTCCGCATACCGGCACCGGAGAGATGAGCGTAAAAGCCTTGACTCAAGCCCAAGGAGGAGGCTTGATAGCCGCAACAACATCAGGATTATTCCGGATAGAAACCTCAGGACAGGGACATTTCATAAGGCAGCTTCTTGACGGCACAGTCTTTCCAGCTACCTGCGCACTCTGGATTCCAGATAAGCTTTCCCTTGTCGGTGGCGACGAGGGGATCATTGCGTTTACGTCTGATGGGAAATCGCATCGGATTGTGGCAGGTCAAGATATGCTTGACCTATCAAACAAAGTCGTAGACATGGCGGCCGGTAATGAAGGAGCCTATCTTTTGACTCATGGAGGAGTATTCTTTCTGAATGTAGACAATATGAAGGTCAAATCGGTCGGTGACTCTGCCATGGTTGAAACTTTGAGCGGAACTTCCATTGCNGCNACNGATANATATATNTANATTGGNACNTCGGGCAACGGCATCTGGAANATAGANNTNTCAACCGGNANCGTNAAGGAGGCNTTTGGATTTTCGAAGGGGAATGTTGTCACTTCAATGAAGANGCATCCAGACGGATCTATACTATATGTTGGGACTGATGNGGGCGGCATAACCAAAATCGATGTGGCTTCCGAGAAAATAATAAGCAATGCACGGCACATAGCCTCTGATCCGATAAGCCCTTCGAGCAATCAGGTCTATACCTTATATACAGATATGGATGATCATCTTTGGGTAGGATATTACCAAAACGGAGTTGATTACACCCCGTCGTGGACAGGTCCATTTGAACTTGTCGATAATCCTGCAGTATTTAATACACGAGGAGTCCCGGTCAGAGCTCTNAGCATATCAGACGGACGCATTACTATAGGAACGAGAGAGGGAATAACCGTGTTTGAACGAAATTGTTCCACGGCTTGGNGTGTAAAAAGCCCGNTATTGCGCTCTGAAATGATNATTTCCCTGCTTGATCANAATGGNAAAACATATATCGGGACNTACGGCGGNGGCTTGCAGATTCTTGACCCAAAGACCCGGACTGTAAGCAATGCTTCGACAGATGGTCCCCATTCAGTATTCAACTCTGGGCATATATTCTCACTCGCGGCAGATAAAGATGGCAATTTGTGGGGTGGCACCAACTATGGACTTTTTAAACTAAAAAAGAACGGAGAAATAAAACAGTATACTTCCTCGAACAGCGGACTTCCGGATGGGAATGTCTATGGGATTTTCTTCGATTCTGAAGGAAAAGGATGGATCTGCACGGAATCGGGACTTTGTGTCTATGATCCTCGACAGGATAAACTGCGCACTGATTTGTTTCCCTCGACATTCCCAAGAATCACCCGTTTCCGTACGGTCTACGAAGACAGCAGGCGNCGACTATATTTCGNACCTNAAAACGGNATGGTGATTACATCAAATNTGGATCNNTCGGATCAGAAAGTCCTCGACCATCCATTGCTTGATGGAGTAGATGCCAAAGGAGTGGTGGAAGATCACGCCACCAACATATGGATCTCCTCCAACAGAGGAATATTCCGAGTCGATTCCCACGGACATGTGGCCCGGTTTGGACTTGCCTCCGGCCTTCCATCGCCATCATTCCTTCAGGGACAGCCAATTTCTGATAAAGAAGGGCATATATGGTTTGGCAACTCAGCCGGTCTGCTTAGGCTTACGGAATCAGAGATAGACCAGTCAATAGATGCGCAACGAGCCCCAATACCAACCATAATTACCGTAAATGGCAGACAGATCGATTTCGTACCGCAACGAGAAAATGGCGACGGAAGCTTCCATATTGACCTGGACAAGTCAGCCAATACGATAAAGATAGATTTCTCCACGTTCTCTTACGCCCTTGAAGAGCCGGAGGCATATGTCTATAGTCTTGACGGAGGCGAATGGAAGCGTTTTGCCGGCGAATTATCCTTGACCTTATATGAACTCTCTCCTGGAAAGCATGAGATAAAGGTGAAATCTGCCAATGACACTGATGGAGAAGATGATTTGACGACTTTAAAACTACATATTCCATATCCGGTGTGGTGGTATGTTCTAATTGGGCTTGTCATCGCTCTTGTCCTTATTCCAGCCTTCCTCTGGATGTATGTAGCTAAAAGAAAAGTGGAAAAAGATGCGGTTTCAATAGAAGACGAAGATATAGTGGAGGGTGCTATTGCTCCCATTTCAGTAGCCGCGGAAGAAACAAGTCCTCGCCAGAAATATGCTTCAAATACTCTTACCAGAAATGAAGCACGAGAGATAGCTCGCAAGGTTGAAGAAGTCATGGAGACTGAAAAGCCCTATCTTCAGACCAATCTAAAAGTGGGAGATCTTGCTGCCATGGTTGGGATATCAAGCCACAAGCTGAGCCAATTCTTTAGCCAGCATAAAGGTCATACATTCTACGACTATGTGAATAAATTCAGGGTTGAGGAATTCAAGCGTCTTGTGAAAGACGAAAGAAACCGATCTTTAACATTAAGTGCCCTGGCGGAAATGGCTGGGTTCTCTTCTCGCGCTTCCTTCTTCCGCCACTTCAAAAATATCGAAGGTATTTCACCTGGAGAATATCTCAAAAACGGTTTTGATGACTGATTGAGACTCAAGAAGAGTATCAAATAATTGGGTTAGATTGGAGTTTCAAAAAATTAAAGTGATGATATAATAATACTTACAAAAGAAATATGTCATAAAATTTTGTGACATGAAAGTACCCTCTNAAAATTTTGGATAGTGATTGGATTGCTGTAATTTTGCCATCGTTAACCTCGCTCAAGCGAAAAAATCAAACGACATGGCAAATTCAAAACCCTCCAATCATGAAGCTGTAGCACTCTTCTATAAGCACAGTGAAAAGCTTCAAAGATACGTCCGCTCACGCATCAACAACCAAGATGATGCCGATGATCTGATGCAAGACGTATTCCTTAAGCTTCTTGAATACCCTGGACGGATAGTATGGGATACTGTGGAGAATCTCGCTTTTACCATCGCTAAGCGTGCGATTAATGATTATCTACGTCACTATTATGTTAAGGCCACCGCACAAATAATTATTAGTGATGCTCAGACAGAAATGACAAATGAAACTGAAGAGACTGTTATTGGCCGTGATATGGCTCGCCTTGAGCTACTCCAGCTTAATATAATGCCTCCTCAGCGACGTCTTGTCTATATTATGCGTCTACATTATGGAAAAAACACCAAGGAGATTTCCAAAGCATTAAATATTTCACCTCGCACTGCAGAAAACCACTTCTATATAGGTATTCGCCAGATGCGTACATTCTTCAGTACTGCCATTTAAATTGATATTTATATAAACCACTAAACATATTGCATTACGATCATGAAACAGATCAGACCCATCAGAAACATTGCCATCTGTATGTTGGCATTCGGACTCGGAGCTGTAAGCGTGTCTTGCGGTGACGATTCAGAAGGACGTGTCGAAATCAATGATTCGGCTCCNTCCCAGGTCACGGCTGTGAGCTATCAGGAAGGTCCTGGAGAAGTGAGACTGGAATGGAAGATTCCAACAGACCCAAGCTTCATGTATACGAAGGTTGAATACAAGAACAGCAAGGGCGAAGACGCAAAACTCTATTTTTCAAAAGAAAAAGCAGATGAAAACGGTATGATGCACGCTACCATTCAAGGCTTTGCTAGCATTACTCCGGTCGAATTTAGACTTTTTGCTTGTTCGGTAAGAGGCAAATCAAAGGAGGCTGTGGTATATTCTGCGATTCCAGGTGCTCCTGCGTTCCTTTCTGTGGCAAATACGCTCTCTGTTGTCCCGGCTTGGGGTGGTATTGATGTGAATTATGAGAATGATACGGATGCCGATGTAATCGTTTCTGTTAATTATCATCTTAAATCTAATGCCTCAAAAGAGGGAAGTACTAACTTTACGGCTAAAGCCCATGAGAAATCAAATCAGTTTGTAGCTCTTAGCGTTTCAGACAANGAGTTTATCAATGGTGAAGATGCAGTCGTAAGTATGACAGCTCAGGATGTGGAGGGTAATGCAGCAGATCCAAAGACTCAGGATGTACGCACTAAGAAGGTAGTGGCTATTGACAGAAACGAATGGACTTTCCCTGGCTACGCCGACACTAATGATGCTCAGATAGGCTATAGTTCGCAGGAGGCGGGTGGAGAAGGTGCATATCCTAAAGGACGCGTGGTTGCGATGCTCGACGGAGACGAAGGCACTTTCTGGCATACGGCATGGAAGACATCATCTGATTATCCACACTTCTTCATCATAGATATGGGCAAGGAGAATATGGTAACTAATGTCACCATACGTCGCCGCACAGGCAACAACGGTACTAATATCGGCCAGACAATATATACATGTTCGGAAAGTAAGGCTTCAGGAAGCAGTCCTGACGAATGGAGCTGGACCAATCAGGGTTGGAACCCATTCGACCGCAACTCTGACAGACACCAGATATTTGGCATGCCTAATCCTGAATCGGCACGTTACATCAAAGTGTATTATTCTACAGCAGACAAAGGTGGAAATTTCGTGATGGTCTCTGAATTCAATGCCTACACTCCGGCAGAATAACCTGAAAAACAAACTGACCTATGAATATTAAATTGATTTTAGCAAGTTCATTACTCGCATTCGGAGTGCCTGTGATGACGATGGATTTGTCGGCACAATCGACACAGAAACAAAGTGAGGAAATCTCGGGAGTTGTGGTAGACGAGATGGGCGAACCACTTATAGGAGCTACAATACGTCCTATTGGCAAGGAGTCACAGGGTGCTGTAACAGGAATAGACGGTGATTTCACTCTTCGTTCGTCGGGAGTGAAAGAAATAGAGGTCACATATGTAGGCTACCGGTCCCAGAGGATCTCAATAACTGGTAAAAAGGATTTGCGCATAGTGTTGGTCCCCACTGCCGAATCGCTTGACGAATTAGTGGTGGTTGGCTATGGAACTCAAAANAAAGAATCTCTGACCGGTGCAATCTCCCAGATAAAGGGTGATGAAGTATATAAGAACCGTGGCGTTACCAATACAGCAACTGCCCTACAGGGAGAAATACCTGGTCTAACGGTCACCAGAGGTTCCACTCGTCCAGGTAGTGAAGGCGCTTCTTTGCAGATCCGTGGTAGTTATTCAATAAATGGAGGAGGTCCACAGATTATCATAGATGGCCAGGCAGCCTCACTCGATGAGTTTAACCAAATAGATGGTAACGATATAGAGAATATCTCTGTACTTAAGGATGCTTCTGCTGCCATATACGGTGCTCGTTCGGCAGGNGGTGTGATACTTGTGACTACGAAACGTGGGAAAAATGGCAAAGCTAAAGTGAGTTATTCAGGTTCATATAGCCGAACAATCGACGGCATCAAACTTCCNATTACTAATAATAAAGAGTGGCTCGATATGTTCTATGAAGCTCAATACAGAGATGCGGCCGCAAATAATCCTTCTGTGACAGATCCTGACGAACTTCATAAGCGTGTTGACTGGTGGATTTTCAATTCATTCGGGGGTACACCGGTTGCTAAGAATGAGACAACTGGTGAATGGGAGACATACGGAGAGTCTGTAGTAGGGGAAGGATTGTACAATGCTCTCTATAAAGGGGATCCATTCTATCTCAAGAGAGGTGACTTCATCGACTCCTGGCAACCCGGCAACTATCTTCTTGATTTTCTCTATGGAAATGCCAATACGTGGAAACACAATGTGGCAGTGTCGGGTGGTGACGCTAAATTTAACTACTATACAGGTCTCAACTATTCGGATGCCCAGTCTCAGCTAAAAGTGGCGAAGGACGGTGAGAAGAAATACGGTGCACGCCTTAATGTAGATTATAAGCCCACTGACTTCTTCAAGATAGAAGCAGGCATGGCTTACAACAAGCGTGATGTCACTACTCCATCTCAGGGTATCGGCCGAGGATGGCAAGATATGTGGTTCTGGGCTATCACCAATGAGAATGGCGATGCGTACGATACATTCTCCAATAACCGTAACCCTTATGGATGGTTTACTCAAGCAGGAGAATCAAAATCAAGGCAGAGTACATTGAGAGCTAACGGAAAAGTAACCTTAGACTTCTCTAAGTGGGTGAAGGGGCTATCAATCTACGGAAGTGCTGCATATAAGGACGTGCGTATAGACAATTCAATTGAAAACCTTGAGGTGAAGTTCTACGATTGGGTGGGAACTCAGACATCTGCAACCCAGAATAGTCCAGCCAAACTTGAAGAAGAGAATAAAGAATGGACAAGCTATACTCTCGGTCTTTTCGCTCAGTATAATCGGCTTTTTGCAGAGAAGCATCAGGTAGATGCCATGTTTGGTATAACCGGAGAGAATGAGGACTATAAACGCCTTCAGGCAGGGCGATATATGGGTGAACTATATCCCGGTTCTGGACTCAGCGATCTCAACGTATTCCAAGGAGGTGACAATAACTCAGCAGGAGGTGGCTCAAATTCCTGGAGTTTCCTTTCATATGTCGGAGATTTTCGCTATGCATTCAAAGATACCTATCTTGTAAGTTTCCTTTGGCGTCACGATGGCTCTTCTCGTCTTACTCCTGAGAATCGCTGGAAAGATTTCTATTCAGTATCAGGTGGCTGGATTTTTACAAATGAGGATTTCTTCCGCAATTTGAATATTGACCGATGGATGAATTTTGGTAAGATCCGCTATAATTTCGGTAAGACAGGTTCTGTAAATGGTATCGGTAATTATGAATCTTACTCTACAATCAAGACGGGCTCTGTATATCTTGGCGGCAACAATCTTACCTCAATGTGGATTGACGGTATGCGCTCAGCAAACCGTACATGGGAGACTCTTATCTCGCATGATGCCGGATTTGATTTTGGATTCTTCAGCAACCGTCTCCGTGTTTCGTTCGATTGGTTCAGTAAAACCAACAATGGAATGTTTATTGACGTAGTTTATCCTCAAATTCTTGGTGCTTCCGCTCCGAAGACCAATAATGGTAAACTTAACACCAGAGGCTGGGAAGTTGAAGTTAGTTGGATCGACAATATAGGAGACTTCCGCTATAATTTAGGTTTCAATATCGCAGATGCACAGACCAAGCTAAAGGAACTTACGAGCAACGAAAACGTTCCGAATCCCGGCCATAACAAGAATCGTCTGATTAATAAACCTCTTGATGCTATCTATCTATATCAGACCGACGGTGTATTCCAAAATCAGGAAGAGGTCGATGCTTACTATGAAATGTTCTACTGGAATGCTGACCACAGCGGTCCAAAATCTGGAAATGTTCTTCCTGCTCCTTCAGAGACAGGCACCAACCGCCTACGTCCGGGAGCCCGCAAGCGTGTAGATATCGATGGTGATGGTGTGATAACAGTCAATGATATCTACTATGCCGGAGATGCCGCTCCACGCCTCTCATTTGGAATCAAGGGTGGACTGAACTGGAAGGGTATTGACTTTTCATTCTTCTTCCAAGGTATTGGTAAGCAGAATGTGCTCCGGTCCGGCAATATGTATGCTCCATTTGTAGTTAACTATTGTCTACAGAACAATACATTCCTTGGAAAGACCTGGACGCCGGAAAATGGAAGCAACGAATACACTGTGATGTCGCGTGATAATAGCTTTAACCGTTTTAACTATGAGAATTCAGATGTAAGTCTTCAAAATAACCGCTACATGCGTCTGAAAAACCTCGTGGTCGGCTATACAATTCCACGTACAGTGACAAAGAAAGTAGGTGTAGAGAAATTCCGCGTATACTTCTCTGGAGATGACCTCTGGGAGTGGACTAAGATCAAAGACGGATATGATCCTGAGTATGGCGAAGGCTCTAACAACATTTTCCCACTCTGCCGTCTGCTCAACTTCGGTGTGGAACTTGAATTCTAACAATCATCAATCGAAACTACAATGAAAATCAAAAGATATATTCTTCCGGCTCTTGCTTTATCCCTGGCAACGACCTCTTGCTCTGATTTCCTTGATAAGGAACCCCTTGATCAGGGTACAGATGCTATCATGTTTAAGAATGCAGCACAGTTCGATCAGGCTGCCTTGGCACTTTATTCTTTTACCGATTGGAAATCGGCGGATTTCGATGGTAATCTTGACGTCTCAGGAATAAGTTCTAATGGTGGAGGTAGTGCTCCTCAATCAACCGATAACTGGAAAAAACCGTATGAGCGTCTAAGGAATATAAACATACTTCTTGCGAAAGGAGAGGCGTTTAATGACAAGGAAGCTATTGCCTCCTCCCTTGGTACAGGATACTTCTTCAGGGCGTGGGAACACTTCCATCTGTTGAAGAGATTTGGTGGTGTGCCAATAGTAGACCATGTGCTTGATACCGATGACGCCCTACTCTTCGGACCTCGCAACAGTAGATATGAAGTAATTGATATTGTAATAAGCGACCTTAGGAAAGCTATCGAACTTCTTCCCAAAAGATCCTCGATTGCTGGTCTGGAAAATAGAGGACGCCTTACAAGAGAAGCTGCTCAGGCATTTCTTGCACGAGTAGCGCTTTATGAAGCGACATGGGAAAAGTATGTTCCTACTATCGGCTATGATCTCGATGGAGATGGTACAGCTATTGGCGCAGGCACTGTGAAGCCGGAAGGTTATCCTTCTATAAATGATCTTTTCAAATTGGCTCAAGACATGTCTAAAGCTGTGATCCAAGAGGCAGAAACAGGAACATTTGAACTTTTCAATGCATGTGAGGAATTGAGCTACTATGAACTTTTCAATATAGATGATGGAGATGGCAATGTGTCTAATCATATGGGCGTAGGCAAAGCTGCCAATAAGGAGTTTATACTGTGTAATCCTTTCGATTATACACTAAAGCGTTCTGGCAAGAATATGGCTCATACTGTCATATGTTGGATGGCCGTTGGCACAAGTGCATATCTTGGAGAGTCTTATCTTTGTTCAAATGGTCTGCCAATATATATGAGTACTTCAGGCAGCCTTGACGATGCTTACTACAATCCGGAGTTTGGAGGCTATGATACATATATGGGAGAATTTGAGAACCGTGACATGCGCTTTGTCAGCACAGCCTATCTTCCAGACCGCCCGGTGTTCTGTTGCGATGGTGAGCATTATGTGCCGAGGACTGCTCCAGGTCAAAAATATCCTGATGCAGTTTTCCCAGAAGCAAAAGATCATTATGATGCCTCTGATCCGGCGCATTCGAGTAAGCTTGTGATATATAACCCGATGATAGATTTAAATTCCACTCATAACGGTTATGGATCACGAAAGTTCTTGCCTGAAGGAGCTGGGCGCGCAGACAATACAGATGCCGCTGACTATCCGATCATTCGTCTTGCGGAAGTGCATTGTATATATGCAGAAGCTTCTTGTGAACTTGGAAATGGTTCTATTTCAGATGCTGATCTTAACTTCTCGATCAATAAGAACCGTCAGCGTGCGAGGGTTGCTCCTCTTTCAAACTCATTGATCGCCAATATTTATGATGCAAATTGGTTTAATTTTGAGACTGGGCGACATGAAGTGCATAAGCTTACTATGATGGATGAAATCCGTAGAGAACGAATGGTTGAGCTTCATGGAGAAGGTTTCCGTCTTGACGATTTGAAACGTTGGGGTATTGCTCATATAAATCTAACAGGACAGAAACTTGGAAGAAAAATTCTTGGCACTTATTATGGCAATCCTGAAAATAAGGTGAATTCTCTTAAATACTCGGGCGAACCAGTTTATAATCCGGAAACACGACCTACTCAGTGGGGATTGGTGTCAGAAGATCCTGCAGATATTGATTATGGCCGTCCCATAGCAACTATTTCGGGCAACTGTCTTTGGAGTAAAAGAGATTACCTTGACCCTCTGCCACTTGAACAGATTCGTCTCAATCCAAATTTGGCTCAGAATCCGGGATGGTAATGAGTATAATGGAAAGGTTAGCTATATTGCTTATTAGAAGGTAGATTCCCCATCTAAACAGCCTAAAGTTATTTCTTATGGAATCTGCCGTGCGGTTGCCTTCTTAGATAGAAGGCAACCGCTAATTTTATTATTAAGATTTTGAGTAATTTGAGATTCTGAATCGAAAATAATATTAAAACAAAAAGTATGAATCAACAATAATATATTTTTGAAATGTATAAATACAGCATTCTTTTGACTATACTGCTGGCAATCTCCTCTATTGATCTTCGCAGTGAGACCTTTCCTCAAGTAATTCTACAAGGAGATTATCCCGACCCAAGTGTATTACGTGATGGGAATGATTTCTATATGACCCATTCTCCGTTTCATTATACCCCCGGCTTCCTTATATGGCATTCTACGGATTTAAAACATTGGGAGCCTATCGGGCGAGCTCTACCTGAATTTGAGGGTTCGGCAATGGCTCCGGATTTAATCAAATATGGGGATAGATACTATATCTATTATCCTGCTGTAGGCACTAATTGGGTGACATGGGCGGATGATATACGCGGACCATGGAGCGCTCCGATTGACTTAAAAGTCAAGGGTATAGATCCCGGTCATATCACAGATAAGAATGGTAACAGATATCTTTATGTGAATGAAGGAGAGATAATAGCTCTGACTCCGGATGGGCTTTCTACGGTAGGGGAGAAGAGAAAGGTGTATGATGGTTGGAAATATCCATCTTCGTGGGTGACTGAGGGTATGTATCTTGAATCGCCAAAACTAACACACTATAATGGGTATTATTATCTGACGGCGGCTGAGGGAGGCACTGCAGGGCCTGCTACAAGCCACATGGTGGTTTCTGCCCGTTCGCGCAATATTGATGGTCCTTGGGAGGATTCTCCCTATAATCCGATAGTACATACATATACGGCGGATGATGAATGGTGGTCGAAAGGACATGGTACAATAATAGATGATGCGGAAGGAAATTGGTGGGTTATTTATCATGCGTATAGAAATGGATACCATACACTTGGAAGAAGTACCTTGATAGAACCATTACAATGGACGTCTGATGGATGGTTTCATACTGTAGCAGAAGCTAAATATCCTTCTTTTACAGGATCGGGTAATAATGGGAATAAATTGTCCGATGATTTTTCCAAAAAGGGACTGGGTTGGCAATGGACGTTATGGAGTGAAAATTCAGATGGTAATGTGGCTTTTCTGGATAACTCAATCAGAGTAAAAGGAAAGGGAACGAATCCTTCAGACAGTCGTTTGCTTTTGACAACTGCACAGGATAAGTGCTATACAATAGAGACGGAAGTGGATTTAGTGAAAAATGCCAATGCAGGTCTGTTAGTCTATTATAGTGAAAAGGCATATGCTGGTATTACATCAGATGGGAAGAACTTTTTCATCTATTCTTCACCGGCTTCCAAGAACGTGATTAAGAATGAGATTGGGAAACATTTCTTTGTGAGATTATCCAATCGTGGAAACAACCTGAATATTTATGTGAGCAGGGATGGCATAAATTGGACCAAGGTGGCTTCTGATATAGATGTCAATGAGTTTCACCACAATAACTTCAAAGGCTTTTATGCTCTCCGTCCAACTTTGACTGTAAGTGGAAAAGGGGAAGCTACTTTTTCTGACTTCAAATATATTACTGGGATACAAGAAGAAGATCTTGCCGCTTACTTGATGGTATATCATAGTGATGATACACATGGGCTTCATATGGCTTTAAGTCGCGATGGATATACTTTTACCGCTCTCAATGATGGCAATCCCATAATGAGTGGTGATTCGATTGCTATGCAAAAAGGAATTAGGGATCCTCATATCATGAGAGGACCTGATGGAGCTTTTTATGTTGCTATGACCGACTTGCATGTTTTTGCAAAGCGTGATGGTTTTTCCGATAAAGAGTGGGAACGCGACCGTAAGGATTATGGCTGGGGTAATAATAGAGGTCTCGTCTTGATGAAGTCATATGATCTTATTAATTGGAAGCGCTGTAATATATGCTTTGATGAGCTTTCAAAAGGACTTCAGGAAATTGGATGTGCATGGGCACCTGCTACTATTTATGACCCTGTTGCTGATAAACTTATGATTTATTACACAATGCGGTATGGAAATGAGCCAAATAAACTCTATTATGTCTATGTCAATGATGATTATGATCGTATAGAAACAATGCCGGAACTTCTGTTTGAGTATCCTGATAAAAAATCATCGGCTATTGATGGAGACATCACACAAGGTCCGGATGGATTGTATCATCTTTTTTATGTGGCGCATGTAGATGGAGGTCCGGGTATAATGAAAGCTACTGCTCCAACCCCAACTGGCCCATGGAATTTTACACATAAGTGGTATGATTTTGAACCTAAAGCTTGTGAGGCTCCTCATATATGGAAAAGGATCGGTGAAGATAAATGGGTTCTTATGTATGACGTATACAGCATAACGCCTCACAATTTTGGCTTCGTTGAAACTTCAGATTTCCAATCGATAACTAATCTTGGTCATTTCAATGAAGGAGTGATGAAGACGACTAATTTTACAGCTCCTAAACACGGTGCAGTAGTAAGATTGACAAAAGAAGAAGCTGACCAATTAGAACAATATTGGATGAAAAATCCACGAGAATACGTCAGACCATACAATAACTAACTCAACTTATGCTTGTGACAATTGAAAGTTGTGCGACTAAATAATTAATATAAACCAAAATAAATATGAAATCTAAGATTTTTATATTGATAATTGCTCTGATTCCGGGAATGATCCAATCGCAGAAATTCACAGAATGGCAAGATCCTGAAGTGAATCAACTTAATAGAGAGGACATGCATACAAGCTTTTTCGCTTATGGATCGGAAAGTGAAGCTTTAGAGGGAGAGATGTCAGCCTCAGATGCCTATATAAATCTGAACGGTTTATGGAAATTTCATTGGACAAATGATGCTGATGGGCGTCCCGACTCATTTTGGAAAGAAAATTATAATGATAAAAGTTGGAGTGAAATCGAAGTCCCTGGTATGTGGGAAACACAAGGATATGGTACTCCTGTATATGCAGGTGTAGGATACGAATGGAAAGATACTTACGGTGATCACCTGAAAAATCCTCCAGTAGTCCCGGTAAAGAATAATCACGTAGGTTCCTATCGAAGAAGTATTAAAGTGCCGGAAAATTGGAAAGGTAAAGATGTAATAATTCATTTAGGTCCTGCATCTTCAAATGTTTACGTTTGGATAAATGGTAAATTCGTTGGCTATAGTGAAGACAATAAACTTGAAGCTGAATTTAATATAACTCCTTTTGTCAGATATNGNAACGAGAATCTCATTGNTTTTCAGATATTCAGATGGTGTGATGGTAGTTANCTTGANGANCAAGATTATTTGAGATTNCATGNGATAAGCAGGGATTNNTNTCTGTATTCTCGTAATCCGAATAGAATAGACGATATAAGGGTTGTGGCTGGTCTTAAGAATAATTATGAGGATGGTGTCTTAAAAATTAATCTTAAAAACAAAGGCTGCCATCATATAAATATTGAATTGAAAGATGCGCATGATAAATTGGTAGGAACATCATCAATAAAAGGACAGGGTAATCAATCAGTTGAGATTAACGTTGACACTCCGGAGAAATGGAGTGCAGAGACACCAACATTATATACTTTATTAGCTACCGCATATAACTCATCTGACGAAGTTATTGAAGTGATTCCGATAAAGGTTGGTTTCCGAACAGTAGAGATATATGGATCACAACTATTGATAAATGGCAAGCCTATACTTATAAAGGGCATTAACCGGCATGAGCTTGATAGTGAAAATGGCTATGTGGTATCGAAACAACAAATGGAGCAAGATATACAGTTGATGAAGAAATTCAATATAAATGCTGTCCGCACGAGTCATTATCCTAATGATTCATATTGGTATGATTTATGTGATAAGTATGGTGTGTATATGGTAGCAGAAACCAACATAGAGTCTCATGGTATGGGCTTTAAGGAAAAGTCGTTAGCACATGAGCCCTCTTATCGTAAGGCTCATCTTGAGAGAAATATGCGCAATGTGAAAAGAAATTTTAATCACCCAGCAATAATTATGTGGTCTCTTGGTAATGAATGTGGAAATGGAGAAAATTTTCAAGTATGTTATGATTGGATAAAAAAAGAGGATCCAAGTAGGATTGTCCATTTTGAGCAAGCTNATGAGATGGGTTNCANAAGTGATNNTTATTGTCCGATGTATCCTCCATTCGATAGANGTATCAATTATTGTGAAAATAAGAACTATAATAAACCCTTTATTATGTGTGAATATGNACACTCTATGGGCAACTCTTTAGGAGATTTTAAAACATATTGGGAATTGATAAGAAAGTATCCTAAGTTCCAGGGTGGATTCATATGGGATATGGTTGATCAGTCTGTGTTAATGACACGAAGAGACGGTAGCTTGGTGTATGGCTATGATGGAGATTTCAGTTATCTGCCCACAGGGGATGCTAATTACTGTGTAAATGGTCTTTTTAATCCCCAAAAAACTCCTAATCCACAGGCTTATGAAGTGAAGTACTACTATCAGAATATATGGACTACTCTATCTAATACCGATAGTTCGATTGGAATCTGCATCAACAACGAGCATTTTTTTAGAGACTTGTCGGCATATCGAATGAAATGGGAACTTTTGAGGAATGGAATATCTCAAATGACCGGAGTCGTAGAAAACTTAAGTGTGGCTCCGCAGGAGTCAGGATTCATACACTTACCTATCCGTAAGATTGATGATGGAGAAGAGTGGTTGCTGAATATAAGTTATTTATTGAAGACCCGTGAAGGAATGCTCCCTCCTGATTATGAAGTAGCTAAGCAGCAGTTACAACTTTCGCAAAAAATGTCCACTTATTGCAATCAGAATAAGGAATATATAACTGATAGCCATTCAATAGCAGTCAATGACATGAATAGTACACATATTTTAATTAACAATAACGATGTAGTTTATAGGTTTAGAAAATCTGACGGCTTTCTTGACATTCTTGAATANAAGGGCGAGCAAATGNNGAAGAATGGCACTGTACTNAAGCCTAATTTTTGGAGAGNTCCGACTGATAATGATTATGGTGCCAAATTGCATCAGCGTCTGAATAAGTGGAAAAATCCGAAACTTGTATTGAAAAGTCTTAAGGTGGATACTATTTATGGAAACATATGCGTCAATGCATCATATGATATGCCTTCTGTACACGCAAAACTGACACTAAAATATGATATGAATACAGATGGAAGTATGACAGTCACTCAGCGTATGATTGCGGATTCCACTAAGTCAGCTCCGATGCTTTTCAGATTTGGAATGCAAATGACGATGTCAAAGTCTTATGATAATGTTGCGTATTATGGTAGAGGTCCGTATGAAAACTATTCGAATAGAAATAGTAATACGGATTTGGGAATTTATCATCAAAGTGTTAGCGAACAGTTCCATCCATATGTCCGTCCGCAAGAGAATGGTACCAAAACAGATATCCGCTGGTGGAATGTGTATAATTCTACTGGAAAAGGACTACGTTTTGTGTCGGACACCCCATTCTCAGCGTCTGCGTTACATTATGCAATTGAAACCTTGGATGATGGCAATGAGAAAAAATGTAGACATTCATCTGACTTAAAAGAAGAAGATTTGACAAATTTGTTGATCGATTATGCTCAGATGGGTATGACAACGGTAGACAGTTGGAGTTCAATTGCAGAAGAACCTTATCGATTACCCTATAAAGATTATGAGTTTTCATTTACTATTGTTCCATTTAATCAGTATATTAAGATGGATTAATTAAGAGAAAATATTACGAATATTATTAATAGTATATCGAAAAATCGTTATTTTAGTATAGGATTTTAAGAAATAATTATAGAGAAATGATAAAATTGTTAAAAAACATGTTTCAAGGCAGCTTTTCACAAAGTCGATTAGTATTGTGTATTCTTATTCTAGAATTCCTTATATCTGGAGGAAATATGGTGACTTTTGGTGAAGTTGTGACCTATCCTGCCCCGGATGAGGGAAAGCTTAATGATGCATTTGCTGTTGAAGTTCGCCAAGAAGGAACTGAGAAGTGGATACCTGTAGATGTTTATGCGGTTAAAGTAGATGAGACCATAGGTGGTAAACACAACGTGAGGACAACTTCAATGGCGTATTTTGATTTTGACGGAAGTGTCGAAATTCGTGTTACATCAAAAAAATTGCCAGTGAATGAAGCTCGAGTGAGACCAATCTCGTATTCTATTCCTGTAACAATAAGCGGAAATTCCTTTACTTTTTCTCTTGATAGACCTCGGAATCTTTCCGTAGAAGTCAACGGCGATATTTTCAATAATCTTCAATTGTTTGCAAATCCGATGCAGGATAATATTCCAAATCCAAAGCAACTAAAAAAACTTGTAAAAAGTAGAAATTATCATTATTATGGACCTGGATATCATAAAATTGATACGATTGCACTACATAGTGGAGAAACATTGTATGTAGCTGGCGGATCTGTGATAGACGGAGTTGTCATTATAGATAAAGCTGATGGAGTGAAGGNGGTAGGAAGAGGTATGATATATNCTGAAAGAAGTANGGGTGTATTGGNTAGCAACAGTAGAAATGTTGAAGTGAAAGGTATTTTTACTACACAATGTGCAGTGGGAGGCTCGGATAATGTGAAAATTGAAAATGTTAAGGTAATGAGTTACTACGGATGGGGAGATGGTTTTAATGTCTTTGCTTCAAAAAATGTCACATATAATCATATATTTGCCCGCACTTCTGATGATTGCACCACTATATATGCTACACGTAAAGGATTTAATGGAGGATGTAAGAACATACTTACGGAAGATGCCGTTTTATGGGCTGATGTGGCTCATCCTTTTATGATTGGACTGCACGGAAGTGCTACAGAATTGGGTGTGGATGCTCCTGCAGATACTATTACTGATATCACCTATCGTAATATTGATGTGATTGATATGCATGAGAATCAGGTGGATTATCAAGGTTGTTTCGCTATTCTTGCCGGAGATAATAATATTATTAAGAATATCACTTTTGAAGACATTAGAGTGGAAAATTTCAGGAAGGGTCGCCTTATAGATATTAGGATACCATGGAATTTGAAATATTGTTCGGCTCCCGGTTTGCTGGTTGAGAATATTCTCTTCAAGAACATTTATTATAACGGAGATAAATCAGATCTTTCACTTATAATAGGATACGATGAAAATAGAAAAGTCAAAGGTGTTACATTTGATAATTTAGTGATTAACGGTGTTCATATATATGATGATATGCCAGGAAAACCTGGTTGGTATAAAACCTCAGATTTTGCCAAAATGTTCATAGGGGAGCATGTGGAAGATGTTGTATTCAAATAAGAATTAATAATCCTAAAATTAATAATCTTCCGCTGAGAATCGCGCCTTTTTCCCATCCCTTGATTATAAGAAATGATTCTATTTAATGTAGTTAAGTAATTAGTTAATCTTATACGAAATATTAAGTATATCCATTAATTGAAGAATAATCGTTAATATCGATATGAGACTGCTTTTGAACGTATTGGTGTTTTTAGTCATTTCGATTGAATGCATTAGGGCTGAACCGCTGGGACAGCCGGTAATTTTTGACTATTTAGAAGGAAAAAAAGGAAACAGAGTGGGACTGCGTTTGCCTAAAGGCCATCGTGATGTCAAGGCATTGTTGTATTGCCATCAGAATATGACGGAGGAAGTGCTGTTCAGAAGCCCATTGTTTACTTCTAAGATGGATAGTTTAGGGGTCGCAATGGCCTTCATTCAGTCGGGGTCGCAGAACTGGGATGTTGCCTCAGGATGTCAAGAACGATTCGACAGCATTATTAAGACTCTTGTTGTAAAAACCGAACATTCAGAATTGGAGAAGGTCCCTATTATTCCATTCGGGCATTCTGCACAAGCTACTTTCCCATGGAATTTTGCGGCTTGGAATCCTGACCGTACGCTTTGCATTATTTCTTATCATGGAGATGCACCCCGTACAAATCTTACGGGTTATGGTCGCACCAACATAGAGTGGGGACGCACCCGAAATATTGACAGTATCCCAGGGCTAATGATAGAGGGGGAATACGAATGGTGGGATGCTCGAGTGCGTCCGGCGTTAGCTTTTAAGATGATGTATCCGGAAAGTAGGATTTCCTTCCTTTGCGATGCAGGCAAGGGTCATTTTGACCTGTCTGAGGACACACAACTCTATATAGCCAAATTTATTGAGAAAGCACTTGCAGATCCTCGACCCAAAGGAGGATTGTATTACTCTAAATGGAATGAGGACGGCACTGAATCGGACAATCCTTATGAACAATTTTGGTATCAGGATAAGGAGATGGTGGATCTTACTCGTAAGCGATATGCAGAGACGAAAGGGAAACGGATGCAATATGTCGGAGCAAAGGTAAATGGGCAGGTTGTGCCTTATGACAGCACCAAACACGTGAAAATGTCTATTGCAATAGATGGGGAAAGTTTTATTGTTGAGCCAACGTTTGTAGATGAATCACGCAATAATCGTTCGGATTATCATGCCGATGTTAAGCCTCGTGTGGTCTTGATATCTGGTCCTGCCATTCAGACCGGAGAATATACATTTATGGTAGACAGAGATTATTTTGGGAAAGATCCACGTAGACAGTGGACCGGGGTGACAGTCTGTATTGAAGCTGATGGTGATGATGAATATAAATCTGCAGTGCAGGAACTCAATCTCCACCTTAATTGCCTTAAAAACGATAACTAATTTGGGGCGCTCGCCGAGTGTCCCATTTAGATCAATGAAATTTCAAATGATTTGGAAGTAGTGTTAAGTAATTATCGTGTTTTGTCCGAAATATAATTATATCCGATATTTGAATGATAATCGTTATATTGATATGAGACAACTTTTGACCGCACTGGTGTTATTGGCAACGACTCTGCCATTATGGGCTAAATCCATATCCCATCCGTCGCTTCTGTTCACCCCTGAAAGAGTGGAGAATGCGAAAAAATCTATATCGACCGATAAGACGCGGGATGAAGCGTGGCATAGTATTCTTTCGCAAGCTAATGAACTTCTTGAGAAGAATGATATCAGGAAAATGGAGTATTTGGCTCTTGCTTACCAAATGACTGGCGACAAGCGGTATGGAGAGAAACTTCGCACTATGCTTCTTGACATTGCGATAATTCCGAGTTGGGCTGATTCGGAAATGATGTTGCGCAATCCTGCCTGGAGGAGTGAGTTGCAGATGGCACATAAATCGTTTCAGATAGCGGTGGCTTATGATGCGGTGTATAATATTCTTACTCCTAAGGAGCGTAATGAAATAGCACAGGGAGTCTGGAGGCTTGCCGGAGAGCCTTTGCTCGGTGACTGGCTATTGGACGACACCCGGATACACTCTCTGAACTCGATGGGACACAATTGGTGGACATCATGCGTCGGGATGGGCGGGNTGCTTGCACTCGCCATCTCCAATGAGGTGCCAGAAGCAGCGGNGGCAGCCAAGAAAGCTGTGGATTCTCTTCCGGAATGGTTCGCTTTTGAGGGCGATGAGATACAGGGTAAACCGCGAACATTTGACCGAGACGGTGGAATGTATGAAAGCATCAATTATGCTTCATTTGGCATTACAGAGGCTTTGCTGCTCCGTATGGCATGGCTTAATAGCCATCCTGGTGCGAAACTGCCTGAAATAAAGCAGATGGAGCTTTTGCCAGCATTCTTCTCTCATGTAGCGTATCCGAGAGACGGAATGCTCTACAGCATCAACTTTGGCGACAGCCACAAGAACGTCACTGGAGAGAGTTCGATGGCTTTGGCTTATGCTATGGGGACCAAAGATCCGGTCACTCTATGGTATATAACTCAGTTGGAACCAAACCAGCACAGGGAGGGATTTCCCCTTAATTATCCTATGGGATTGCTTTATGTGCCCGATGTCACAAAAGCTCCTTCGGTCCCTAATCTGCCTACTTCCCATCTTTGGAAGGATTTTGGATGGGCAACGATGCGGGATTCATGGGAGAAGAATGCCACTATGCTTGCCGTGAAGAGTGGCATGACATGGAANCATGCACATGCCGATGCTNATTCCCTGATACTNTTNCANAANGGNGTAGATATTATAAAGGANGCGGGCAATTGCTCATACGGAAAACCGGAATATCGCAACTATTTTTTTCAGAGCGATGCGCATAATGTCGTGAAGTTCAACGGAGAGGGACAACCTCGTGCCCAACAATATCATGGTTCACCTCTGCCGGGAAACGTAAGTTCGTTGCTTGACGGAGGAAATGTGAAATATGTGATGGCAAACGGCACCGGACCAATGTCGCGCTGGCTTTCGCGTAATTATCGTCATTATCTTTGGATAGACAATGTGATCTATATAATAGACGATCTCGTGTCGCATGAACCGGGACAGTTCGAATGGCTATGGCATCCCGGCGGTGATGTAAAGAAAAAGGGAGGAGATCTTGAGATAACTTCAGGGAAATCATCTGTGGTATTGCGTCCTCTTTATCCTGAACCTCTTGCTCCAAGCAATTATGTGCATGACTATCCTAATATGCTGTGGTGGGAAGTGATAGATGCCCCTACAGAGAGTCTTGATGGAACGGAACAATATTATTCTTTTCATCTTCCTAAAGTGACGGACAGAGTGAAGGGTGTCAATGCAATTATACTCAAAGATAATCCTGAGCAAAAAGAACTTCCGAAGATGACTCGTATTGAAGGTAAGGATTGGATAGGAGTGCGAAGTGTATTTGATGGAAAGGTCACGGAG